>Ga0182742_1000083_pt1 | contig 187537 bp, 181 predicted proteins | sample eDN5th37CBELigMG_FD_128880 | JGI IMG/M metagenome (GOLD analysis project Ga0182742, IMG submission 128880) | Enriched Miracle-Growth compost microbial communities from Emeryville, California, USA - eDNA 5th pass 37_C BE-Lig MG (version 2)... ... | reverse complement strand
TTTAGGGTTGCCGGGAGAGTAGTGCGGTTGGCGAACTTTTCAGAGCCCTTTGAAGGGCTGGCCAGTAACAGAGGCTTTCAGCCGTAGAGCAAACCACCCGTTTTCACGGGTGGTTTTGATTAGACAAAAAGTTTAAAATCATAAAGATAATTAAAATTTGACTTTTTTTCAGAAAAAACTGAAAATGAAATTATCTGAAGGGATTTTACTAGATTAATATAATAGGAAGTGATACTGAATGATAGCTATGTTGAAGCATTTGAGAAAGTATACTCTACAAATCGTGATGGTTGTTGTCTTAACATTAGCAGCAATTTTATTAGAGTTATATTTACCAACGTTGATGGCTGATGTTGTCGATATTGGTATTGTCAATAATGATATGTCATATATTTTTCGCACTGGTGGCTGGATGATTGTTTGTGCTGTTTTAGCGGTCTTGTTAACAGTCGGAGTCTCGTATTTTGCCTCCAGAGTAGCCTTAGGCTTCGGGAGAGATGTAAGGAGAAGATTATTTGTCCAAGTGGAAGAATTTTCGCTACAGGCATTTGATAAAATCGGTCCAGCATCATTAATTACTCGAACGACGAATGATATTAAACAAGTGCAAGATGTATTGAATATGATGCTGCGGATGATGACGAGAGCACCATTGATGCTAGTAGGGGGAATTATCTTAGCGGTTTCTCGGGATGCAGCGCTATCACTTATTTTTCTAGCAGCTTTACCCGTTTTAGGAGGATTAATCTTTTTTATTTCAAAGAAAGCGATTCCTCTTTTTGTATCATTACAAAAAAAGACGGACCGTCTAAATTTATTACTTCGTGAGAGTTTAATAGGTGTTAGAGTTGTAAGGGCATTCAATCGAGTTGAGTATGAAAAGAAACGTTTTAATGAAGCTAACGAAGATTTTCGAGACACCGGTATTAGAGTTAACAAAATTATGGCTTCCCTATTTCCAGTTATGATGATTGTGATGAATTTTACGAGCATTGCTATCATTTGGTTTGGTTCAATCCGAATTGACAATGGGTTAATGCAAGTGGGGAATTTAATGGCATTTTTACAGTATGCAAGTATGATATTATTCTCGCTTATTATGCTATCAATGGGACTTATTATGATTCCACGTGCACAAGCATCAGCAAATAGAATAAATGAAGTATTGAACTTCAAAGCTGAAATTTTGGACCCTGATCAACCAGAAGAGACTACCTCAAGCACGAGAGGCTCAATTGAATTTCAAAATGTTACCTTCCGCTATGCTGGCGCCGAACGCCCCGCAATCGAAAATATTAGTTTTCATGCAAAACCTGGCAAAACAACGGCGATTATCGGTAGTACCGGGGCTGGTAAGTCTACCCTTGTGAAATTGATTCCACGTTTTTATGATATTGAAGGCGGGAAAATTTTGCTTGATGGTATTGATATCAGAAACATGACTCAGCAAACTTTACGTGCAAAAATAGGTTATGTACCACAAAAAGTGTCATTATTTACTGGAACGATTGCTGAAAACCTTCGTTATGGTAAGAAGGATGCGAGTAATAGCGAAATTATTACAGCTCTCGAAACAGCTCAGGCAATAGATTTTGTAAATGAAAAAGAAAAAGGTATAGATTCATTTGTAGAACAGGCTGGGGCGAATTTATCAGGAGGGCAAAAGCAACGCTTATCGATTGCAAGAGCTCTTGTAAGGAAACCAGATATTTATATCTTTGATGATAGCTTTTCTGCTCTTGACTACAAAACAGATGCAAAACTTAGAAGAGCATTAAAACAAGAAACCAATCAAGCAACAATCATTTTAGTAGCGCAACGTGTAAACACAGTAGTTGATGCGGATCAAATAATTGTTTTAAATGAAGGAAAAATTGCTGGAATCGGTACTCACAAAGAGCTGTTACAAAATAATAATATCTACCAAGAAATTGTTTCTTCACAGCAGGCAGAGGGGGAGAGCGCATGAGTAAACAGATGAGAAGAGGCACTGGTAAAGTACCTCCTCCAAGACCCGGAGGACCTGGTGGAGGTCCAGGGGTTATGCACGGTGAAAAGCCTAAAGAGTTTAAAAAGACTCTTTGGAGATTAACTGCTTATTTAAAGCCTCGTAAATATCAATTAATACTGGTGGCAATAGCTGCACTATTTTCCACTTTGTTTAATGTCATTAGTCCAAAATTTCTTGGTGATGCTACAACTTCACTGTTTGAAAGCTTCACCACTGGAGTTGGTGTAGATTTCCCTTTTATAGGTAGAATCTTACTCATTCTTGCTGGCTTATATGTATTGTCATCGTTATTTTCCTACATACAACAATATATTATGGCAGGAGTTTCACAGCGTACGAGCGCTGAGATAAGACAAGAAGTAAATGAAAAACTAACACGCTTACCGGTACGCTATTTTGACCAACACTCTCACGGTGATATCCTTAGTCGTGCAGTCAACGATATTGATAATATTACAAATTCACTTCAGCAAGCTCTTTCACAAATCATTACATCTTTTATCTCAATCATTGGGATTATTATCATGATGCTTGTGATTAGTCCTTGGTTGACGCTTGTTGTGTTTATCACGATTCCGTTAAGCGCAATTGTGCTTAGGTTTATTGCTTCATTTTCACAAAAGCATTTTAACAGTCAACAAAATGAATTGGGAAATGTAAATGGTCATATTGAGGAGATGTTTACAGGTCACCAGATTATCAAAGCATATGGACGAGAAGAGGAAGCGATTAAAGAATTTGATGATATAAACGACCGTTTATATGAATCAGGCTGGAAAGCACAGTTTATTTCAGGGATTATGATGCCGCTTATGGGTTTTGTCGGTAACCTGAGTTTTGTATTTGTCAGTATCACTGGTGGGTTTCTTGTCTTAAACGGGAATATTCGAATTGGGGATGTACAAGCTTTTATTCAATATTCACAGCAACTTTCACACCCAATGATGCAAGCAGCTGGAATTGCAAATATGATTCAGACTGCCCTTGCATCGGCTGAACGTGTGTTTGCACTTCTTGATGAAGAAGAGCAAACAGAAGAGGAACCTGCTTCAATTAATACAAATCAATTAACAGGTAGCATATCGTTTGAACATGTACATTTCGGTTATGAAAAAGATAAACCAATCATTAATGACCTAAATATTGATATCAAAGAAGGACAGACAGTTGCTATTGTTGGTCCAACAGGGGCAGGTAAAACAACGATTATCAATTTACTTATGCGCTTTTATGAAGTGGAAAGTGGACATATTCGTATAGATGGGATAGACCTTAAGGAATTATCACGTGAGCAAGTGAGAAGCATGTTTGCGATGGTTCTTCAAGACACATGGCTTTTCAATGGAACAATACGTGACAACATCGCATATGGACGGGAAAATGTAACAGATGAAAATATTGTATCAGCAGCAAAGAGTGCTTATGCTGATGATTTTATTCGTACTTTACCAAAAGGTTATGAAACAGTATTAGGTGAGGATGCCTCAAATATTTCTCAAGGGCAACGTCAACTACTGACAATTGCTAGAGCAATTTTAGCAGATCCAAAGATTCTTATATTGGATGAGGCAACAAGTAGTGTAGATACGAGAACAGAAATGAATATACAAAAAGCGATGAACCAACTTATGGTTGGCCGTACTAGCTTTGTGATTGCCCATCGTCTTTCAACAATTCGTGACGCAGATTTAATCCTTGTCATGAATGAAGGAGACATTATTGAAAAGGGTACACATGACGAGTTATTGAAGCAGCATGGTTTTTATGCTGATTTGTACTACAGCCAATTTACTACTAGTGAAGTTGTAGGTTAACCTTTAAAACAAAAGTATTTTGTAAAACCTCAGAATATCATTCTGGGGTTGTTTTATTAATAAGACATATTAATTGACTTACATGTTGTTTACTCATATATTTATATGGTTAAAAGTGTAAAATAAGTAATATTGCTTTAAGTAATTTACTTATTCTTTCACAGGGGGGGAAATTATTGAATTCTGTAAGTGCTGCTTCAAATGTACAGGTAAATCAAGAAGGAATTAAACGTGCACCGATTATGATTTCATTAGTAATTGGAGCATTTTTTGCAATTTTAAATGAAACATTGTTAAATGTTGCTTTTACGGATTTAATTAGCGAGTTTCAAGTTTCTCACGCAACAATCCAATGGTTAGCGACAGGCTTTATGTTGGTTGTGGGTATTCTCGTTCCGATTACTGCGTTGTTAACTGGCTGGTTTACAACAAGACAGATGTTTTTAGGTGCAATGGTCATTTTTACAATTGGGACGGTTGTATGTGGAATTGCACCCAATTTTTCATTCCTATTAATAGGGAGGCTTATTCAAGCGGGTGGTACTGGGCTTCTTATGCCAGTAATGATGAATACGATTCTTCTGATTTACCCGCCACACAAACGTGGAGGAGCAATGGGAACAGTTGGACTTGTCATCATGTTTGCTCCAGCGATTGGACCAACTCTATCTGGTGTGATTCTAGAAGCGATGCATTGGCGTTGGTTGTTCTTTATCGTATTGCCTTTCTCAGTTTTCTCCATTGTCTTTGCAAGTATTTTCCTTAAAAATGTATCTGAAGTAACCAAACCAAAAGTGGATATTATTTCTGTTATTTTATCTACCTTAGGATTTGGAGGGATTGTTTTTGGGTTTAGTAGTGCTGGTGAAGGAAGTGCAGGATGGGCACATCCAGAGGTATACGGGTCACTAATTATTGGAATTGTTTCGTTAATATTATTCGTTATGCGTCAGTTAAAACTAGATGAGCCGATGCTTGATGTCCGAGTCTTTAGGTATCCAGCCTTTTCATTAGCAACAATTTTGCTAATTATCACAATGATGACATTGTTTTCAACGATTATCTTACTACCAATGTTCTTACGTGGTGGTCTTGCTTTTTCAGCCTTTATTACTGGAATTGCATTATTACCTGGTGGGATTGTAAACGGCTTTATGTCACCAATTACAGGTCGACTCTTTGATAAATATGGCCCACGTCGATTGGTCATCCCTGGAACGATTTTACTTGTAATAATTATGTGGCTATTCTCGAATGTTACACGGGATACTTCGCTAGTAACGTTTATTATCTTACATTCTTTATTATCTATAGGAATTGCAATGATTATGATGCCCACACAAACAAACGGTCTAAACGAATTGTCACGGAAGATGTATGCGCACGGTACTGCTATCTTAAATACTTTACAGCAGGTTGCCGCTGCAATCGGTGTGGCATTATTCGTAAGTATTATGTCATCAGGACAACTTAGCTATTTAAGTAAAGTCAGTGACCCAACTTCGCCTGAGCAGACAGCTGAAGCGATGACAGCAGGTGTACAAAACGCATTCACGGTCGGTTTGATCTTTGCAGTCATTGGCATGGTGCTAGCGTTTTTTGTAAAACGGACAGTGGCACCTGAAGAAGGTAAATAAGAATAGATTTGCGGTCTATCTCATATTTGGGGTGGGCCGTTTTTTAAATGGTTCGAAATAGTGATGTTAAATTATTTATTAGGAGTAGGTTATGACTAGAATCTTTTTGAAAATGACTAGAATAAAACGGGGAATCATGAGAAAAAATCCTATTCCCTTGAATAAGTCCAGAAGAAGTTAGAATCAAAGCGGAAAGAACTAGAATCCTCGGTAAAATGACGAGAATAAAGAGAGAAATCGTTAGAAAAAATTTTATTTCTTAGAAAAAATCTAGAAATAGCTAGAATCATAGAAGAAAGAACTAGAATCCTCGGTAAAATGACTAGAATAAAGAGAGAAATCCCTAGAATAAATCTTATATCTTAGAAAATTTTTGAAATAAGTTAGAATCAAAGCAGAAAGAACTAGAAACCTCGGTAAAATGACTAGAATAAAGAGAGAAATCGCTAGAATAAATCTTAATTCTTAGAAAAAATCTAGAATTAGTTAGAATCAAAGCGGAAAGAACTAGAATCTTCGGTAAAATGACTAGAATAAAAAGAGAAATCGCTAGAATAATTCTTAATTCTTAGAAAAAATCTAGAATAAGTTAGAATCAAAGCAGAAAGAACTAGAATCCTCGTTAAAATGACTAGAATAAAAAGAGAAAACGCTAGAATAAATCTTATTTCTTAGAAAAAATCTAGAAATAGTTAGAATCAAAGCGGAAAGAACTAGAATCTTCGGTAAAATGACTAGAATAAAAAGAGAAATCGCTAGAATAATTTGTCAAACAAAAATGTTCCAAATCCGGTTCATTAAACAATCAAAAGTTTCGAAAATAGACAAATCTTATAGCTTTAAATACTTTTACAATAAAAGGGGGAACTAGGTATATATCCATTTAGAAGAAGGAGGAAGAAAATGATAATAAAAGAGAGAGAAATTCCAATAAAAATTCCAATTCTCCAAGCCTTAGTACGAAGAATTAATCCCAAACATCCTAAACTAAAAATGATTGAGGAGGAGTTGGCAAAGAGAGTATCCGGGTATAAAGGAGAAGTGTCATTAGATTATTATTTCAGCTTTTTAGATGAGGATGAATACTATATTTTCCATAGTTTACGACTTCCTTATAAAAACTATTTTTTTCAGATGGACAGCCTAATTATTTGCCGATATTTTATTCTAATTATTGAAGTGAAGAATCTTTCTGGTGTCATTACTTTAGATCCGAGATTTCAGCAATTAGTGCGTACATATAACGGAAAAGAAGCTGTTTTGCCTGATCCTGTACAGCAAGTAAAGCTACAGCAATATCAACTCCAAAGTATTCTAAAGACGATAACATTCCCACAGGTACCAATTGAGTCAATTGTTGTATTTACACATCAAGAAGCAAACCTTAAGACAAACACTGATTATCCACTTTATTTTGATAAAGTAGTTCGAAGTACAAAATTACTTGATAAGATTGAGCAGTATACTTTTATCAATAAAGATGTAAGGTTAACCAAAAGTGATATCAACTCCCTTTCGAATTATCTTCTGCAACACCATTCACCAGAAAATTTCGATGCCCTCTCTTTTTTCAATATAACTGAATCAGAGCTTTCCCCAGGAGTACATTGTCCTAAGTGTTATACGCTTGCGATGGAAAGAAAGTGGGGGAAATGGGTTTGCGGTAAATGTTCTTTTGCTTCTAAAGACGCTTATATTCAATCAATAGATGATTATCAGTTACTACTCCGTCCAACAATTAACAATCAGCAGTTAAGAAATTTTTTAGGGATAACTTCACCAATTCTAGCCAATAAAATCCTTACCTCTATGAATCTACCTTTTTCAGGAAATACGAAAGATAGAGAATATTTCCTAACATTTTAAAAATAATACCCACAAATACGGAAATAAATAAATACAATCAAAAACTAATGTTAATCTTATATCAATCATGTATAATTTACGTAAGAGAGAACTAAATGAATTTTCAAAAAAAACGTAAGCGTTTTAATTTTGAAAAGTGGGGGAATTAAAAATGAAAGTTTCGTTGTTTATCACCTGCCTCGCAGATATTTTTTATTCAAATGTTGGCGAACATACAGTTGAGCTACTAGAAAAACTTGGCTGCGAAGTTGATTTCCCAGAGTCGCAAACGTGTTGTGGTCAACCGGCCTATAATAGTGGATATCATAAGGAAACGAGAGAAGTTGCTAAGCATATGATCAAAACCTTTGAAAAATCCGAGTATGTTGTCGGGCCATCTGGATCATGTGTAGCCATGCTCCATGAATATGTTCATCTTTTTGAAAATGAACCAGAGTGGAAGGCTAGAGCACAGAAGCTAGCAGAAAAATCATTTGAATTAACTCAATTTCTAGTAGATGTATTAAAAGTAGAAGATGTGAATGCTAGTTTACCAGCAAAAGCAACCTATCATAAGTCATGTCATATGACGCGCTTATTGGGAGTAAGAGAAGCTCCACTTACCCTACTTGAAAATGTTGAAGGATTAACGATGACGCCTCTCCCTAATAGTCATGACTGTTGTGGATTTGGAGGTACTTTTTCCGTAAAAATGGTTCCGATATCAGAGCAGATGGTTGATGAAAAAGTAAGGCATATCGAAGAAACTGAAGCTGAAATTTTAATAGGTTCTGACTGTGGTTGTTTAATGAATATAGGTGGAAGAATTAATAGGCAAGGGAAACCGATAAAAGTAATGCATATTGCTGAAGTGCTAAATAGTGGGGTGAAGTAAGGGATGCCAATGAAAATTGGAGACGATAAGTTTTTTGATCGAGTGGATAGCGGCCTCAAAAATGATTTTATGCGAAGTGCGGTAGCAGGTGCACAGGAACGGATGCAAGGTCGGCGGCTAAATGCTGCAGAGGAGCTCGGAAATTTTGAAGAATGGCGACTTCTCGGGGAAGAAATTCGTACACATACACTTGAAAACATAGACTACTACCTTGAGCAATTAAGTGAAAATGTGACAAAACGTGGTGGACATGTATTTTTCGCACAAACAGCGGAAGAAGCGAATGATTATATTGCAAAGGTTGTAAAAGAGAAGGAAGCCAAGAAGATTGTAAAATCCAAATCAATGGTTACAGAAGAGATCAATTTAAATGAAGTACTCGAAAAGCATGGGTGTGAAGTAATTGAAACAGATCTTGGTGAATACATATTGCAGCTTGATGACCATGACCCTCCGTCACATATAGTTGTACCAGCGCTTCATAAAAATAAAGAGCAAATCCGCGATACATTTAAAGCAAAAAAAGGCTATGACAAATCTGAAATACCAGAGGAACTGGCATTGTTTGCCCGCGAACAGCTACGAAAGGAATTTTTGAGTGCTGACCTTGGGATTACAGGTTGTAACTTTGCGGTTGCTGAATCAGGTTCCATCAGCCTTGTCACAAATGAAGGTAATGCTCGTCTAGTTACATCACTGCCAAAAACCCAAATTACTGTAATGGGGATGGAGCGAATTGTTCCAACTTGGGAAGAGCTAGATATTTTAGTTAGCTTGTTATGTCGCAGTGCGGTAGGGCAAAAACTAACAAGTTATATCACTGGTTTAACAGGTCCTAAAGATGAAGGTGATGTTGATGGACCTGAAGAATTCCATTTAGTAATTGTCGACAATGGTCGCTCAAACATTTTAGGAACTGAATTCCAAAGCGCTCTTCACTGCATCAGGTGTGCCGCTTGTATTAATGTATGTCCAGTATATCGACATATTGGTGGTCATTCTTACGGTTCTATTTATCCAGGGCCAATTGGCGCTGTCCTTACACCGTTACTTGGAGGATATGAAGAATACAAGGAACTTCCATACGCATCATCGCTTTGTGCAGCATGTACAGAGGTGTGTCCGGTAAAAATACCGCTTCATGAATTATTAATTAAGCATCGTCGAAAAATTGTGGAAGATGAGGGGAAATCGAGTTTTGCAGAAAAGTTAGCAATGAAGGGTTATCAGCTAGCTGTTAGTTCCCCGGCATTATATAAAACAGGAACGAAATCGGCGAAGACAATCATGGCCCCTTTTACAACCGACCATTCGATCCAAAAAGGACCTGGTCCGATGAAGCCTTGGACAGATGTTCGTGATTTCCCAGCGCCTAGTAAAGAAAGATTTCGAGATTGGTACAAAAAGCGTGAGAAGGGAGATGACCAAGGATGACACAACAGGGGCAAATTTATAATCGAGATTCATTTTTAGAAAATGTGGCAAAAAAGCTAAATCGTCCAAGACGAACTAGTGGTGTCACGAAACCAAGCTGGCAGCATCAACCGCAGTGGGATGTATTAAAAAATGCTACGCAAGATGAACTAGTTGGTGTTCTCAAAAAACACTGTGAAGTCATTCATACCCAAGTATTCGAAGTAAACTCAGCAGATTTAGAAAACCAATTAGATTCGGTTATTCGTCAATATGAAGCAAACTCTGTTGTAACGTGGAGAGATGCTCGTTTTGACGAATACGGACTAGGTAATCTCCTTTCAAAACAATGGCCGATTGATAACGTATCTGTCCATGTTTGGGATCCATCTAAAGGGGATGAAAATATTCAGGCTGCTGAACAAGCTGATGTTGGTATAACATTTAGTGATATGACACTTGCTGAATCAGGTACGGTTGTATTATTCAGCAATTCTGATAAAGGACGTACTGTTAGTCTTCTCCCGAAAACATATATTGCGATTATTCCAAAGAGTACGATTGTCCCGAGGATGACACAAGTGACATCGTATCTTAGCAAGGAAGTTCAAAAAGGTAACAAGGTACCGTCTTGTGTGAACTTCATCTCAGGTCCAAGTAATAGCGCTGATATTGAATTAAATCTCGTCGTAGGTGTACATGGGCCAATCAAAGCTACGTATATTATTGTTGAAGATAAATAAAGAAACGGCTGTCTATGTTTGTGGTTTATCAAAAACCTATTAGACAGCCTTCTGTATGTATTAGCTTTTCTTGGAGTTTACTAGTTGATTTTTAAATAAAAATAAACCAGTAGAACCAATTGCTATCGTAGTAAGAATAATCGTTAATATAAAGAATAAATCGTTTGTGCTACTTCCGCGATTAATAGTAAAACCAAGCCATACAACCTCACACAACAAAAACATTACCCAAAGTAACCAGAGTCCCAAAAGCCTTTCCAACAAACCACTCCCATCTACTATATATAAATCTATTTTTATAGTAACACACCTAAAAAACCAAAAATAAACCAAATGAAAGTAAAAATATTCAAAAAACTATTTAAAACAAAACAAAGATGTTGTAAGATGAAAACAGACATAAACAAAAATGAATAAAAGGTTACAATAGGATAGGGGAGAGAGAAATGGTTAAAAGCTTATGGGAAGCAGAAAAGGCTGCACAGTTATCAGCAGGGCTTGATGAATTAGTTTATCGCTCCAATTTAATCGGTACAGATCGAGCTGTTTGTAATTGGGGTGGCGGAAATACATCGATGAAAACAACTGAAAAGGACTTTCGTGGCCGTGATGTAGAGGTTATGTGGGTTAAAGGAAGCGGTTCGGATTTAGCAACAATGAAGGCAAGTAATTTTACCGGTTTACGTATGGAGGATATCACCCCATTAATTGAACGTGATGAAATGCCTGATGAAGAGATGGTTGCATATCTTGCTCATTGTATGATTGATAGTAAACATCCACGTGCATCAATTGAAACGTTATTGCATGCATTTTTACCATTCAAACATGTTGATCATACACATCCTGATGCTATCATTAGCTTATGTTGTGCGGATAACGGGAAGCAAATTGCTGAAGAAATCTATGGAAACCGTTTCGTTTGGGTCCCATATGTTCGTCCTGGCTTTACATTATCAAAGATGATAGCAGAAGGTGTTAAAAATAATCCGAATGCTGAGCTTGTATTAATGGAAAAACACGGCCTTGTGACATGGGGAGAAACAGCTGAGGAAAGCTATGAAAAAACGATTGCGATTATTAATGAAGCAGAGCAGTATATTACAAATCGCATTGATGAAAATAAAGTGTTCGGTGGACAGAAATATCAATCATTACCAGAAGAAGAAGCAAAGAGCGTTTTAGCTAAAGTAATGCCTATCATTCGTGGTGCTGTAAGTGATGAGAAGAAAATGATTCTTTCTTATGACAATGGTGACGATGTGTTACAATTTGTAAACAGTCACGATGCCCCGTTCATTTCACAAGTTGGTGCTGCTTGTCCAGATCATTTGGTACATACAAAACGTACTCCATTGTATATCGAGTGGGATCCACAAACTGGTGATGTGGATTCTTTAGTGGAACAAATTAAAGCAGGAGTAGAAAGCTTTAAAGAGGAATATAAGGCATACTTTGAGCGTAACAAAAATGAAGGTGACAGCATGTTTGAACCAGCACCACGGATTATCTTAATTCCTGGTATTGGTATGGTGAACACAGGTAAAACCCTTGCAATGTCAAAAGTAAGTGGTGCGTTATATCATCGCGCGATTGCTGTTATGAAAGGGTCAACAGCATTAGGAGAATTTGTTTCATTAAGCGAGAATGAATCTTACAATATTGAATATTGGCCGTTAGAGCTTTATAAATTAACACTTGCACCTGCTGAAGCAGAGTTTTCGAGAAAAATTGCATTTGTAACAGGTGGAGCTGGTGGTATTGGAAGTGCAACCTGCCGCCGTTTTGTTTCAGATGGAGCACATGTAGTTATTGCCGATTTAAACTTAGAAGGTGCCCAGAAGGTTGCGGCTGAAATCAACGAACAATATGGTGAAGGCCGAGCGATTGCTGTTAAGATGGACGTAACGAGCGAAGAGCAAGTTCAAGCAGCATTTGATCAAACTGCTCTAAATTATGGCGGTGTTGATATCATTGTTAATAATGCAGGACTCGCTACATCAAGCCCAATTGAAGAAACGTCGCTTAAAGAGTGGAACTTAAATATGAACGTACTTGGAACTGGGTATTTCTTAGTTGCTCGTGAAGCATTTAAGCAAATGAAGCAGCAAGGAATCGGTGGGAACATGGTATTTATCGGTTCTAAGAACTCTGTGTATGCTGGTAAAAATGCATCCGCATATAGTTCTGTGAAAGCATTGGAAACTCACTTGGCAAGATGTATTGCTGCTGAAGGTGGCGAATACGGGATTCGTGTAAACTCGGTACTACCAGATGCAGTACTACAAGGTTCAGCAATTTGGGGATCAAGTTGGCGTGAGGAAAGAGCAGCAGCATACGGTATTCACCCTGATCAATTAGAAGAGCACTATCGTAAACGTACTACATTATTAGTGAATATTTACCCTTCAGATATCGCGGAATCAATTGCATTTCTCGCATCATCTAAGGCTGAAAAGACAACTGGATGTATGATAACTGTTGATGGCGGCGTTCCGGCTGCATTTACTCGATAAATATCTTCTTGAAAACGTTAAATAGGGAAGGTGCCTATTCCTTTTAGGCACCTTTTTCTCAATGATTATGTTAAAATACTTTACTATTGAGAGGTAAAAATAACTATCATAGTTGTCTACTAAAGAGGTGTAAAAAACATGCTAGTGGCCGAACGGCATCAAAAAATTGTAAATTTAGTTAATGAAAAACTTAGTATTCGTGTGTCAGAGTTGAGTCGTATTTTTGGAGTCACAGAAGAAACAATCAGACGCGACCTTGAAAAATTAGAAAAGGAAGAATTATTGCAGCGTAGTCATGGTGGTGCTGTTAGTATAAAAAAACTGCAATCGGAAGTTTCGTATCTAGAACGCGAAGTGACAAATGCTGAAGAAAAAAGAAAGATTGCACAAAAGGCTGTTAGTTTTATTGAGCCAGAAGATATAATTGTGTTGGATGCTAGCTCAACAACTTGGTATATGGCAAAAGAACTACCTGATATGTCATTAACCGTTTTAACCAATTCAATTAAGGTAGCGATTGAGCTTAGCGCAAAGGAACAGGTTAAAGTCATTTCAACTGGCGGTTTGCTTCTCCCTGAATCCCTCTCCTATGTAGGTCCTCTAGCAGAGAGATCACTTCAAATGTACCACGTAAATAAGGCATTTATCTCATGTAAAGGTGTTCATATGGAGACTGGTTTAAGTGATTCAATAGAATGGCAAGCATTAGTAAAACGTCAAATGATGGATATAGCAGATCAAACAATCCTTCTTGCAGATTCATCGAAGTTTGGTGTTAGGACATTTACTCAAGTAGCTCCGTTACATGGTGTGAAGGAAATCATAACCGACGAAAATATCAATCCTACATTTGTTACTACATGTAAGGAAAAAAATATAAAAATGCATATTATTAACTAACTTATCACAGAAGAAAGACCTTGTATCGCACTACCAGGTTCCGTTTCCTGTCGCAAAAACCGAAAATGTAACCGAAAATGTACCCCAATTTGTATTGCCTTTTGTATCTGTCCTAGCAATTAAAATAAAATGGCTCAGTTCACTGTACTGAGCCATTTTTATGTCAGTCGATAAAAAGATGCTGATTCCCTCATCTGGGTCTGTTAAGGTCCGCTCTTTTCGGTTGGGAAGCAAGTAAAACCTGGGTTTGGTAAATAAGCGGAGAAAATTCCCTTAATTAGAAATTAGTATTGAAATGGATCTTAAATAGAGGAAGAAATTCCTCCTATTGACCAAAAAAATGTGAAAATAGGCAATTTTGCATTGCATAAGCGGAAAATCTCCCTCTATATCCCCCGGTACTAGCTCTATTCTGCAACTTAAAGGGAAAATCTCCTTTTATTTTAAATATCACTGGTTACTCAATTAAGGATTAGACTTCTTATGTATCAAAAAAAGCTATGTGAGCCTCATTTTGATGTTCTGGAGGAGGCAACCCAGCTAATGAAGTTTGTCCGTTTTTTAGTTTAAATATCCAGTTATAACGCACTTTCTATGCATTATTTATAAAACGATTTGCATGTTAAAAATTGGGGGGGGCATTTTCATATGCAAATGAGCATTCACTTTAAGTTACATTTTTAATGTTTGTGATAGAAAATGGAACCCGTTAATATCGCACAAGGTCTTTTTATATTGGAAGATTCATCTTAGGTTCCACATTTCTAGTGCTTATCGGGGCTGTATTTCCAGATTTATTTTCAAGAGGTGCAAGTGCAGCCTCCGTATTTTATTAATAATGGAAACAATGTATAGAATTGCAATGGAGTATTCATTTTTCACTGGGGAGTTAGCCAATGGTCTGTGTATATGATTGTAGGATTGATTATCTCATATCTTTAATTTCCCCAAGATGAGAATGGTCTAATTCCAAAGAGCATTATCGCCGATGATTGGAAAAGAGAGCATTCATCGGGCGTAAAAAAATACGATTGAAAAGGATTGCAAACGGCGTCCTTTGTTGCAGATTTACCTTTTTCAATCATCCTTATATTAATGTGTTTTACACTATATGGTTTATTGAAAAAAGAAGTAATTGTGAAGAAAGAAAAAAGGAAACCAAAGGAAACCTAAAATGACGGTATGCTAAAGCAGAAGTAGCGATTACTTCTGCTTTTTCAATATTTTAACAATTGAGAATGTGATATGATAAAATCATATAACGATGTACGAGACTCTAAGGTGGTGAGACAATGGTAGTAGATGTCCTTAATGAATTATTTGATATCACGGAGGAAGAAAAAGCGATCTTACAATTAAAAAAAGAGGTATCTAAGGATATCTACACAAGTCAAGAAAGCTTTGTCATCGAGAGTGAAAAGTTTTTAAGTAATAATAAGATGATCATGATTAGAAAACATACTCGTTTTGTTGACTTTCCAAAGCATAAGCATAACTATATTGAGATTAATTATGTATATAACGGAAAATTAAATCAAAAGGTTGGCAATGACCATATTACCTTAAATAAGGGTGAATTGTTGTTTTTAAATCAGCACATTGAGCACGAAATCGAAGCTTGTGGAAAAGATGACATCATTATAAACTTTATAATTCAGCCACAGTTTTTTGAATTTATTTTTTCATATCTTACATCAGAAAATATGATGACGGAATTCCTAATTAGTAGTTTATATGATAATACCCACAATGGCCAATACCTTTACTTTGCAGTTTCTGAGGTAACAAGTATCCAAGAATTATTGAAAAAAATCATTATTGAAATTATGAATCCCTCTATCCTTTCGGAATCTACAATTAAATTTTATATGGGACTTTTTGTGATTGAGCTAATCAAGCATGCTGACAAGATTAGCCAAAAAGGACAGTATTCACAAGAGCGCTTACATGTTGTTGAGGTGATGAAGTATATTGACGAACATTATAGAGATGGCTCGTTACAAAAGCTAGCACTGAAATTAAATCAGCCTCACTATGCTTTGAGTAAACAAATAAAGAGAATGACATCGTATACCTTCAAAGAACTACTTCAGGAAAAACGACTTGAAAAGGCAAAAGAACTACTAGAGAGTACAACGATTCCTATTACAGACATAATTGATCAAGTTGGCTATGACAATATCAGTTACTTCTATCGAATCTTTAAATCAAAATATAATAAAACGCCAAAGCAATTTCGAGAACAACTAGTAAGATAATTGATACTAGTTGTTTTTTTGTGAAACGGGTTATCTTATGCCCATCGGGTCTGAGCAAGGTGATCCGCTTTTCGGTTTGTCTAGCTACAGTACCTAGACCCTTGCGTCATAAGACATTCCATCAAGAAGGTCAAAGAGCGACCTTCATGCTGGCCTGACTTATGCCCATCGGGTCTGCCCAAGGCACTTCCGCTTTTCGGTTTGCAAATAAGGACAATAAAAAGTTAAATGACGTCATTTATAAATTATGTGTGGTGCTATATAGTAAGTAGTAAGAAAACGTTTTCAAAAAGGAAGGTGAAGGAATGTCCAAATGTTGCTTGGCTGTTGATATTGGTGCATCTAGTGGAAGAGTAATAGCTGGTATTCTTGAGAATGGAAATATACGACTAGAAGAGATTCATCGTTTCGAGAACAAACTTGTAAAAAAGAACAGTCATTATTGTTGGGAAGTTGATAGACTGTTTGCTGAGATTAAAACAGGGATTAAGAAATCTATCGACCTAGGGATGAGACCAGATAGTATTGGGATTGATACATGGGCTGTTGATTTCATGTTGTTAGACGCGAATGATCAACCACTTACGGATGCTGTTGCCTATCGTGACTCGCGAACTGATGGGATGATGGAAGAAGTTTTTAAAATCATTTCTAAAGAACGCTTATACTTGGAAACAGGTATTCAATTTCAAAAATTTAATACTATCTATCAATTGTATGCTATTAAACAATCAAACCCTGAAATCTTAGAAAAGGCTTCCTCATTTCTTATGCTTCCTGACTATTTTAATTATTTGCTAACAGGTAAGAAGGTTAATGAATACACAAATGCTACATCCACACAGCTAGTCAATGCTTTTACAAAAAAATGGGATGTTGATTTATTAGATCAATTAAAACTTAATAAGAATATGTTTCATGAGATACAATTACCTAAAACAGTTATTGGTACATTAACAGAAGAATTAGTAGACGAGTTTGGAATGGATATGAAAGTTGTATTACCTGCAACACATGATACAGGTTCTGCAGTCATTTCTGTACCCGAGCTCGAAGAAACAATTTATATTAGCTCAGGTACATGGTCATTAATTGGGGTGGAAAATTCATTTCCCATCTGTATTACAAAAGCACTAGATTATAATTTTTCAAATGAGGGTGGCATTGATTATCGTTACCGCTTTCTAAAGAACATAATGGGACTTTGGATGATTCAAGAGGTAAAGCGTAACTATGATGACTACTACTCATTTGCTGAACTAGTTGATCATGCAAGGAAGGCAACTCAATTTAATTCAACAGTGAATGTTGATGATGGCCGCTTTTTGATGCCAGAGAATATGATTGAGGAAATACAGAGTTACTGTCAAGAAACAAATCAGTCGATACCAGAGACGCCAGGTGAAGTGGCGAAATGCGTGTATGATAGTTTAGCAGTTAGTTACCAAGAGGCTATTGGACAAATTGAAGAAATCTATGAAAAGAGTTTTAGTAAAATCAATGTCATTGGTGGCGGCTGTCAAAATGAAATGCTAAACCAATTGATCGCAGATGTGACAAAAAAGGATGTATATGCGGGCCCTGTTGAAGCAACGGCCATTGGAAACATCGCTGCACAGCTTATGGCATTAGGAGAGATAAACACTATTAATGAAGCTAGAATATTAATCAAAGATTCATTTGAAGTGAAGAAGTATACACCTTCTAAAATAATTGTTAATGAAAAGGGGAGAGTATAATGTCAGTAAAACAAAACTATGAAGCTGCAAAAGAACAATATGAAAAATGGGGAGTTAACGTTGAAGAAGTAGTTGAGAAACTTGCAAATATCCCAATTTCAATTCACTGTTGGCAGGGTGATGATATCGGTGGATTTGAAGTAAACCAACGTGAGTTATCAGGAGGCATTGATGTTACTGGAAACTATCCTGGTAAAGCAAGAACACCAGAAGAGTTACGTCAAGATATTGAAAAGGCATTATCATTAATTCCTGGTAATCATCGCATCAATCTTCATGCCATTTATGCTGAAACAGATGGAGAAGTTGTTGACCGTGACAAAATAGAACCAAAGCATTTTGAAAACTGGGTAAAATGGGCGAAAAAGAACAATGTTGGGCTAGATTTTAATCCTACTCTATTTTCACATGAAAAAGCAGAAGATGGACTAACACTTGCACATCCTGATGAAGAAATTCGTGAGTTTTGGATTCAGCACTGTATTGCAAGTAGAAAAATTGGTGAGTATTTTGGTAAAGAACTTGGTACACCATGTTTGACTAATATTTGGATTCCTGATGGATACAAGGATATCCCAAGTGACCGACTCACTCCAAGACAGCGTTTAAAGGATTCATTGGATAAAATTTTTGCTGTTGATGTGGATGAACAATACAATATTGATGCCGTTGAAAGCAAATTATTTGGTATAGGCTCTGAAGCATATGTAGTAGGTTCACATGAGTTTTACCTTAGCTACGCTCTAAAAAATAATAAGCTATGCTTATTAGATACAGGACATTACCATCCAACCGAAACCGTATCAAATAAGATATCCTCAATGCTATTATTCAGCGACAAAATTGCGCTGCACGTATCAAGACCAGTACGTTGGGATAGTGACCATGTTGTTATATTAGATGATGAGTTGCGTGAAATTGGTCTTGAGATAGTTCGTAATGACGCATTAGATAAAGTCATGATTGGCCTGGATTTCTTTGATGCAAGTATTAACCGTGTGGCAGCATGGACAATTGGTACAAGAAACATGATTAAATCATTGTTATATGCGATGCTTCAACCAAATGAGCATTTAAAACAATTACAAGAGGAAGGCAATTTTACAGAAAGATTAGCGCTTCAAGAAGAGTTTAAAACATATCCATTTGGAGCTATCTGGGATTACTACTGCGAAAAGGAAGGAGTTCCAGTAAAAGAATCATGGCTTGAAGATGTAAAAGGCTATGAAAAGGAAGTATTATCATTACGCTCATAAAATTGGTATAATTTCTAAAAGCTGCTTCTAAGCAAATTTTGCTTGGACGCAGCTTTTTTCAAATGTAGATAGGAAAGTATAACGTTTTCCTATATTCTTCCTAATGCAAGTAACGATCCCCTATCAAACCTCCGATCATTTCCCGGCGGGATAAGTCCCAACGCTACTACATGAAATTCTTCATAGGTTACATTAGTGAGTACGCTTCATATGGCTTTATGGCGAGGCGAACATACGCTTCCTTGAATGACGCTTTGGCCAGGAGCACCGTGTTTCCTTTATCTTGCGTTGATGCTCCTCTTAGTTTGTACGGCTATACTTGTGGAGCTTGCGCTTTTCGAATAATTCATTTCTACGTCAATTTTTGTTAATAATTTGTTCATATTTACTATGTATGATAGGACTGTACAATAAATTAATTGATAGAAAGGAATTAACATAGAATGAAATCATTGTTAAATCGAAAGGTATATATTGGAGTTGCTTCTCTATTAATAGCTATCATTATTATTTCAGCGTTTCTTTTAGATAAAGAGGTAGTAGCAACAGTTGAAGGTAACTCAATTACGAAAGAAGATCTGTCAACTGCATTAATGGATCAATACGGTAGTGAAGTGCTAGATACATTAATTATAAACAAATTAATAGAGTTAGAAGCAGATAAACAAAAAGTGAAAATCCCATCACAAGATATTGATGCTGAACTTCAAACAATAACAGATTCATATGGAGGTGAGGATTCCTTTGATGAGATGTTAGCATCAAGTGGAATCACATTAGAGTATGTCAAAGAGGATATTGAAAGATACTTGAAGACAGAAGAGTTGTTGAAGAAACGGATTTCAATTACTGATGAAGAATTGAAAAAGTATTTTGAAGAAAATAAAGAGTCGTTCGCACAAAAAGAGCAGGTACAAGCTAGCCATATTCTAGTTGAAGATGAAGATACCGCAAAAGAAGTAGCAACTAAGTTAGCCGATGGAGAAGATTTTGGGGAGTTAGCTAAAGAATATTCGAAAGACACAATCAGTGCTGAATCTGGTGGTGATTTAGGTTACTTTGGAAAAGGGGAAATGGTAGCTGAATTTGAAGCAGAAGCCTTCTCATTACCAGTTAACGAAATCAGTGATCCTGTAAAAACGGAACATGGATACCATATTATAAAGGTTGTGGATAAGAAGGAAGCAAAAGAAGCAAATTATGAGGATAGTAAAGAAGCAATTGAAGAAGCGATCTTTAATGAACGTGTTCAAACGGAATACTCTGCTTGGATAGGAGAATTAAAAGAAGAATACGAAATTGAGAATACCTTAAATAACGTATAAGTGTAGTTTTTCTCTTTTCTAGCAGAAACTGTTTATTAAAAGGTTCCTTGCGATATTTTCTTTTCTTCTTCCTCTCTTTATAGTAAAAAAGCACTATAAAATATGACCATACAGTCAACAAAGGAGTAATTGTTGACTATACGGTCATGGTAGTTTAGTTATAAAAAATTAGAACTTTGTCAATCCTACTCTTTTAATTGAAAGTAGCTAGCAATCTTTTTTTGCAACTTAGCTAACGAAGGGTAGTCATTGAAGTTTGATAACATTCCCTGAATGACAGCTGTTCGGGGAACCTCTTTTTTTGTTTCTGCCTCTAACACTTCAAAAGAAACGATTAAATCTTCGTTATTTTCTATTACTGTAATTTCCTTTTTAAGCTGCTGTAAAATATGGGTAATTTTGTTCGGTTCAGTAAGAAACGCTTTGGTCTTATTCAGAAAATGATTAATCTCTTTACGGGTCACTAAAGGAGTGTCATTTGTAATTCCTGCAACAAGATCATCCATTCTCCTTAACATAAACTGAGTGAAATCTGTTAGTGAGATCTGACTATCATCGACAATCATTAATTTTAAATAGGATTGAAACATCCCATCCAATAGTAAAGATAAATCCCAAATGTGATTTTTTATTGCATCACCATAGATTGCTTGCAAGGATTGCATATAAAATTGATGTGTTGAAGTATGCATTTTAAAAATAAGCTCTTGCACTGATTCGTTAAGTGGAATTGCCTGCTCCCTTGCTTGCATTATAATAAATTCTTTATGAGTGAGTAGTGTTTCAAAAAGGGCTGTAAGTTGTTTTGCAAACTTTTCTCTTGGTGGCAAATCAAGATTTTCAAATATTTGAATATTTTTTTGAAGTCGATTAAAGTAGTATGTTAGTATTGCAAGCAACAAAGCGTCCTTTGACTTGAAATACAAATAAAAGGCTCCCTTTGAAATACCGCTTTCAGTTGCAATTTCCTGGATAGAAGTAGAGGAAACACCTTTGTGTGCAAATAATTTAATTGCTGTTTCAATAATAATCTTCTCTTTTTCTTTCAAAATGGTTCCCCCTAACTAAATGATAATAGCGTAAAATATTCGTGCATAAAAGAAATAGTAATCAAGCTTTAAAATAGTATACCCGTCATCGTTGCATTCTTTAACATAGTATCGCATAATTTCATTTTGTGAAGTATTTCTCAATGAAAATCGAACAGGTATACGTAGATTTCACGATGATAGGATTACAGTATGACTGCCTAGTCATCAATATTATTAACGATTATGACTATGTAGTCAATTGAATGAGTTTTGGTGAGTTCAACTATATGCAAAAAATGGAGTAGAGAACCCTACTCCATTCCTCTTTTTAGTTTACGTCAATTTCTTCTTGTGCTCTTTTTCTTAGTCGATATAAACGCACAACGTGCAGGATAACTGCCTTTAACACGGCATAGGTTGGTACAGCTAAAATCATGCCTAGTAATCCTCCGAAGCTGCCAGCGCCGATTAATAATAAGATAATTGTTAAAGGATGTGTATTTAATCGTTTTCCAATAATTAATGGAGAAAGAATATTTCCATCTAATTGTTGAACGATTGTAATAACCAATCCTGCTAAAAGTCCTTTTGAAGGAGAATCAAGAAAACCGATGATAACGGCTGGTGTTGCGCCGATAAATGGTCCGACATAAGGAATAATATTTGTTACGGAAACCACAATTCCAAGTAGCAGTGCATACTTAAGTCCAATTATACTATAGCCAATGAAACAGCCGATCCCGACGGCCAATGACACAATCACTTGTCCTTGAATATAGGTGGAAAGTGTCTCGTATAAATCTCTAAAAATAGTTAAGCCTTCCTTACGGTATGAAGTTGGTAATAATTTAACAGCAGTTTCAGAAAACCGATGACCATCTTTTAACATATAAAACAGGATAAATGGAACAGTAATCGCAGTTAGTGTAATATTTGTAACTACACCTAATACAGTTCCTACACTTGTAGTAATGTTTTCAGGTAAAGAAGTCGTAAAGTCCATTAATGTTTGTTCTAACTGTGAGATTGAGACATAATCTTGCGACATGATCCACTTAAACCATGTTGTTTCCGATAAATCAAGTAAGAAATTACGAATATCAATTACGTATCTTGGTGCGTTAGCAAAGAAATCGGTTATTTGTGCAGAAATGATAGGACCAACTATTGCAATTAATAGAATTACAAGTCCAATAAATAATAAGTAAAATAATAGAATTGCTAAGCTTCTTGGTATTCGTGCTTTTTCAAGTAGTTTTACAACTGGATTAAAAATGAAAAATAAAATACCTGCAAGTAGAATTGGTAAAAATAAGGTTGATGCAAAAATAATAATCGGCTCGAATAAGAATGATACCTTTGTGCCAACATATACGATTAGTAATACAAATAAAATTTGAAGAGTCCAAAAATGCACTTTTGATTTTACCACAAACAATCCTCCTGAAAATCATATTCCCATAATGCTATAGTTCCATTATATCTCTAATTACATAAAGTTTATTCAAAATGGAAAGAAAAATCTATTAAAATCAACTATTAGGTTCAAAGATGATAATGTTATTTCTAATAGATAAATAATGAGATTTATTGGAAAGGAAGTAGAAAGTACGAATAAATTAATTTGTTTTAGAAAAAATAAAAATAACCCTTTACATACACTAGGGGGGTATGGTACATTTTGAGTGGGAGGGGAAATGATGGAAAATAAAAATGCGCAAGGTGTTGTATCTGAGGAACAATCAGATAATTGTTGTTCTCTCCATAGTGAAAGAAAAAGTCACCATTCGGAAACTACTAAGAAGAACTTAGTAAGTCGTCTCAATCGCATTGAGGGACAAATACGAGGTGTCAAGGGTCTGATTGAAAAGGATACCTATTGTGATGATGTGATTACTCAAATTTCTGCAATACAGTCGGCTCTTAATAGTGTAAGTAAAATTCTTCTTGAAGGGCATTTAAAGGGCTGTGTTCTTGAACGTCTTAACGAAGGTGATATCGAGGTATTAGATGAGGTACTTACAACTTTTCATAAGTTGATGAAAAAATAATCTTAAGGGGATGAAATAAATGGAGCAAGTAACATTAAATGTAAAAGGAATGTCATGTGGTCACTGTGTAAAAGCTGTTGAAGGCAGTGTTGGTGAACTAGCTGGTGTAAGTAGTGTTCAGGTTAATTTAGAAGAAGGAAAAGTGGAAGTAACCTTTGACCCTAACAGTGTTTCATTAGATGCGATTAAAGAAGCAATTGATGACCAAGGTTATGATGTTGCATAATAAGGAAACGTGCTAGCTTAGTTAGCACGATTTCTTTTCAAATAAATATACCCCTATATAGTATATTGGAGGGTTGGATATGAGTACAAATAAAGAAGTGAACTTACAAATATCGGGTATGACATGTGCAGCTTGTGCAAATAGGATAGAAAAGGGATTAAAGAAACTTAATGGAGTGGAAGAAGCCAATGTAAACTTGGCACTTGAACGTTCAACGATTAAATATAACCCTGAACTGATCAATCCTAATGAGTTTGAGGAGAAGATTGTTGCACTAGGTTATGGGGTTGTTATCGAAAAGGCAGAATTCGATATAACTGGAATGACATGCGCTGCCTGTTCAACACGAATAGAAAAAGGGTTAAATAAACTGGAAGGTGTTTCAAAAGCATCTGTAAATCTTGCATTAGAAACAGCGACAGTCGAGTATAATCCATCAACAATCTCGGTTACTGATGTAATAGGTCGTGTTGAAAAGTTAGGATACGGTGCGAAAGTAAAGAGTGACAAACAACATGAAACAGAGGATTACCGTGCAAAAGAAATTGAAAAACAAAAGGGGAAGTTTATCTTTTCAGTGATTCTTTCACTTCCATTGTTATGGGCGATGGTTGGACATTTTAGTTTTACACAATTTATATATGTTCCAGATATGTTTTTGAACCCTTGGGTACAATTAGCACTTGCAACACCCGTGCAATTTATTATTGGAAAACAATTTTATGTTGGTGCCTATAAGGCATTAAGAAATAAAAGTGCTAATATGGATGTTTTGGTTGCATTAGGAACATCTGCTGCCTATTTCTACAGCCTATACCTTTCAATTGCTTCGATTGGTACAAATGCACATATGGTTGAGCTTTATTATGAGACGAGTGCGATTTTAATTACACTTATTATCCTTGGGAAACTGTTTGAAGCAAAAGCAAAGGGTCGCTCATCTGAAGCAATTAAAAAACTGATGGGCCTTCAAGCGAAAACAGCGACAGTTTTACGAAACGGAAAAGAACTAGAAATACCATTAGAGGAAGTAATCGTTGGTGACATTATCTATGTTAAGCCTGGTGAAAAAATTCCCGTTGATGGTGAAATTATTAAGGGGAAATCTGCACTAGATGAATCGATGTTAACAGGTGAAAGTGTACCTGTTGATAAAGAAGCAGGAGATAATGTGATAGGTGCGACAATTAACAAAAATGGTTTTTTGAAGATAAAAGCGACAAAGGTTGGAAAAGATACTGCGCTTGCACAAATTATTAAAGTTGTTGAAGAAGCACAAGGCTCTAAAGCGCCAATTCAACGGCTGGCAGACCAAATTTCAGGAATATTTGTACCAATTGTTGTTGGGATTGCAATTGTAACATTTTTAGTTTGGTTCTTTATTGTAGCTCCTGGCGACTTTGCTGAAGCACTAGAAAAGTTAATTGCTGTACTTGTCATTGCCTGTCCATGTGCATTAGGATTAGCGACTCCAACTTCAATTATGGCAGGATCTGGGCGTGCTGCAGAATATGGGATTCTATTTAAAGGTGGAGAACACCTTGAAATGACTCACAGAATTACTACTGTCATTCTTGATAAAACAGGGACTGTTACAAACGGTCAACCAACATTAACGAATGTAATTGTTAGGAATGGAATAAAGGAAGAAGAGTTCTTGCAACTGGTTGGAACAGCAGAGAAACAGTCAGAACATCCTCTTGCACAAGCCATTGTCCAAGGTATTAAGGAAAAAGGAATTAGTTTACACGAGACGTCAGCATTCGAAGCTATTCCTGGGTTTGGGATAAGAGCAAGTGTTGGAGAACGTGAATTATTGATTGGTACACGGAAACTAATGGCAATAAACCAAATAGATGTCTCAACGTCACTTGCTGAAATGGAAGAGCTTGAAATTAATGGGAAAACATCCATGCTTGTTGCAATCGATCAAGCGTATGCAGGCATAGTCGCTGTAGCTGATACAATCAAAGATACATCAAAGGATGCGGTAAGTCGTCTAAAAGAAATGGGTCTTGAAGTCATTATGATTACTGGTGATAACGAACGGACAGCTAGAGCAATTGCCAAACAAGCAGGAATCGACCAAGTAATAGCAGAAGTATTACCTGAGGGAAAAGCTGAAGCAGTGAAAAAATTCCAAGAACAAGGAAAACGAGTGGCAATGGTTGGTGATGGCATTAATGATGCACCAGCACTTGCTGTCGCTGATATCGGGATGGCAATTGGAACTGGTACAGATGTTGCGATGGAGGCAGCTGATATCACGCTCATTCGCGGAGATTTAACAAGTATTGCTGATGCAATATTTATGAGTAAAAAAACGATCAGCAATATTAAACAAAACTTATTTTGGGCATTTGGTTATAACACCTTGGGTATTCCTGTTGCTGCACTTGGTTTTCTTGCTCCATGGTTGGCAGGTGCTGCAATGGCCTTTAGCTCTGTATCTGTAGTACTTAATGCACTCCGGTTGCAGAAGGTGAAATTATAAAGAGGTACTAGTCAGTTTCATATTCGGTGTCAGGCCCCAACTTTGGGTGCCTGACACCAAAGTTGAAAAGTTTATATAGAGAAGGAGGAATCGTATGAAGAATTGGTTTACCTCTGCTGTTATTTACTTATTGGTTGTTGTTGCCGTCTATAATATCTATGATACTATTTTAAAAGATAGTGAAAATAATGAAAGCAATGAGATAGAGCATTCTGAGCATGCTGAGACTGACAGTATTCACGTAGATAGTGATGTTACTGCAGATGTAAAGGTCTCAGGAGAGAAGCTTAAAATAACACTTACAGACAATAAAGGGAACTTTGTAGAAGAGCTTGATCTTAACCATGAAAAATATCTGCATCTTATTGTGGTTGATCACCATCTTGAACAGTATTATCACCTTCACCCAGATCAAATTGATGTAGGGATATTTCAAACGACACTTGATATTCCATCAGGTTCATACAAAGCATTTGTTGATATTAAACCAGTTGATTTAAGTTATCATGTTACACCACTTAGCTTTAATGTAGGTGAAACAGAAGAAGAACATGTATCCACCCAACTCACTCCAGATCCAAACTTCACAAAAACGATTGATGATTATACAGTTACGATGAATCCTAGTTCATTAAAAGCTTCAGAACCGCTCACTTTAGAATTTGAAATTCCAGATGTGACACTTGAACCATATCTAGGTGCGATGGGCCATGTTGTAATTCTTGATGAAAGCACTGAAAATTTTATTCACGTACACCCAGTGAATAGTGCAGAGCCAATCTTCGAAACACAATTTGATCGACCTGGAAGATATAAAATCTGGGCTGAATTTAAAATAGAAGGAAATGTGACTGTTTTTCCTTATGTCATTGAAGTAAACTAAATCGTGGGCCAATCAGATTGGTTCCACGTTTTTATTTTACTAATATTCTATCGTTCTAATCTAACTATTACTAAATACAATCTATTATTATTCATAACTTATTAAATGTGTAAGTACCGACAAAGAAATTGTAATTTATGCGAAGGCTATTACAAAAAGATTGAAAGGAAATATTCCAACAATTAATGGGAGAGGCAATATGAAGATAATCCAAAAGCTAATTGTTATAACATTAATTATAAATATTCTAATAGGAGCAAAATCTGCTTTTGCTCAGACTGGAAATATAGATTACCCAGACATTCTAAGTGAGGCCGCAATAGTAATAGACGCAAAGACTGGTGATATTCTTTTTTCGAAAAATAGTGATGAAAGGCTTTATCCAGCGAGCATTACAAAAATTGTTACAGCAATATTGGCAATTGAATCGGGTGAATTAGATTCGATAGTTACCGTAAGCAAACATGCGCGAGAAGTTGATGGAACTCGTGTCTATCTTGAAGAAGGAGAAGAAGTTCCATTAAAGAAGCTTATTCAAGGATTGTTAATAAACTCTGGAAATGACGCTGGGGTTGCCATTGCAGAACATCTTGACCATAGTGTTCAAAGCTTTGCGTCAAGAATGAATGAATTTGTAAGCAAAGAATTAGGACTAGTTAATACAAATTTTGAAAACCCACACGGTTTGTTTGGCGAAAATCATTATAGTACAGCATTTGATTTTGCCATGATCACAAAATACGCCTTACAAAACGAGACATTTAAAGAAATTATTGGGACAAGTGAGCTAGAATGGAAAGGTGAAGCATGGAAGACAACCCTATATAATCACCATAGTATGCTACGAGAATGGCCGTATGATGGAATCATTGGCGGGAAAAATGGTTATATTGATCAATCAGGTCATACCCTTGTCACAGCTGCACAACGAGATGGAATGACACTTATAGCTGTTGTATTAAAAGCAGATACCAAAAGGATGATTTATCAAGACACGGAAAATTTACTTGATTTTGGTTTTAATCACTTTGAAACGATTGATTATACAGACTCTATACAATTTCAAAATGAAAGCGATAAGTTAAAATATAAATTAATTCAACCGCTTATCGTTACAAAAAGAAAAGGTGAGAATGTAGAGATTGAGGTAAATAATGAAGGGAATATGCTTGCTTCTGGTGAGGAAGGTCGAGTTATTAATACTTATCAGTTAGAGAAATTGGAAATAGCAAAAAATAGTGTAACTCCTACCAAAGCAAATGAAATAAAAACAAAGGATGGTTCAGTAGCTACCTGGTGGTACATTTTTTCAATCATTATTATCTTCCTTGCAAGTATGGTTTTTATCATTCGAAAAAGGAAAAAATCTTAATAGCAGTGACAAGTCACTTGCATCAGGGACAGTCACTGCTATTTTTTCTAACTAGGTTTTGGCATTAGTTATTCGTTATTTTACTTTCAGCGACAAACTCTGGTTCGTCGGTTTTATTTGGGTATGCTAAATTAAACGTATCAATATCAACGATAAAACGCGGGCGTCTCTTGGTTTCTTTATAGATTTTACCAACATATTCACCTATAAAACCAATTGCTATGAGTTGAATACCTCCCAATAACCAAATTGAGGTAATGAGTGATGTCCACCCCGATGTCGTTTTCCCAGAGAATTTTAAAGAGAGAAAGTATCCTCCAAACAACAAACTGACAAAGAAAGATAGAAAACCTATCAAGGAAACAAACCGAATAGGTGTAATGCTAAATGAAGTTATGCCATCAAGTGCAAAGGAGAGCATCTTTTTTACAGGATATTTGGTAACGCCCGCTAATCGTTCTTTTCGATCATAATAAACAGAAGTAGTTTTGAAGCCGATGAGAGGGACAATTCCTCTTAAAAAAAGATTGCTTTCATCAAACTCTTCTAGCTTTTCAATTGCACGTTTACTCATTAAGCGATAATCAGCGTGATTGTACACAATTTGAACACCCATTACCTTCATTAGCTTATAAAAAGCTTGCGCTGTATGCTTTTTGAAAAATGTATCAGTTTTCCGTTCGTTTCTTACTCCATAAACAATATCATATCCTTTTTTAAAATTATCAATAAAATCACGGATGACATTGATATCGTCCTGGAGATCGGCATCAATTGAAATCACACAATCAGATTGCTTTTTTGCAGCAAATAACCCTGCTAAAAGTGCATTCTGATGACCGACGTTTCTTGAAAGCTTTAATCCTTTCACAATCGGATTATGAAGACCTTCTTTGTAGATGAAACTCCATGTCATGTCCTTGCTGCCATCATCCACAAATAAAAGTTTACTGTTCACTGAGATTACCTGTTCCTCCATCAATGTAGTCACTAATACTGAGAGCTGGCGTATTGTTTCCGGCAATACAGCTTCTTCATTATAACAAGGAATAACGATAGTCAAGGTTGGTTCAATCATGGTGAAGCCTCCAAGTTGTGATGTAAGTAATTACATGAAGTTTATAGTGCGACCTTATACAGGTAAATTCGCCATGCTGAGTCTTTCGAATTAAACGTTTTTTCAAGGATGAGTTGATTCTCTTCTGCATTCTCTATTGGAAGAGCAGAAAAAATATAACGCCCTCCCATTTCATAAAATACTTTTGTATTTAAGTTCATGTGCTCAATTTGCTTTTTGGATGTCTTTTTAAACATATAATGTTTTCCAATTTCATCTAAAAAGATGTAGCATCTGCCACCCCATTCATCGAAGTATTCAGTAAGCTTCTTATTTCCTTCAATCTCATTTTCAATAATTTTCCTAAATTGATATTTGTACGTTAATGGATAAAAATTATTGTATGTATCAAGAGTGTAAAACCCATTGAATTGTGCAATAGCTGGATGGATCCCGATGCTTGCTACACGATATTGATCCTCAGGTAACCCAATATGTTCCTTGATTTCAGTGAATTGTTCTTCCGCATAAAACTCCTTAAAACTAGGTTTGTTATGAAAAAGAATTTCTTCGTTAAAGGCTGCTAAAATTAACAATTGAAAAATTATTAAAATTACGCAAGTACGCCGCCATGAATCACTAAGCGAAACGATAATTTTAAGTGAAAGTGCAAATAAAACATATATTACAAGTGGCCTTAGAAAATGATAACGTGCAAAATTAAATGTATCTAAAAAATGAAACCGTTCGGTTAATGGTACCCAGCCCTTATAAAACCAAAAAGCATACCAGGTTGATAATGCTAAGTTAAGAACATGTAAAAAGATAAACACTTTTTCCTGTTTCCAGGTCCTTGTTTTTGCCACGGCATATAACGCTAACAGAGTGACAGGAAGAATGATAATACCATGAATGGTCATAACATGGGTGTGTCCAAGAAGGTAATTTTTTAGAGTTAAGCGCAATGAACGTAACAATGAAAGTCTTGCGTGAAAATATTCATCACGGCTATTTGGCTCTGTATCAAATAAAAACGAATACACTAGGCGATATTCTATCGCTAGGTATATACAAGTCATATAGATAATTGCAAACAGAAATTTGAGGTTCCATCCTTTTCCTCTTATTCCGTCAACTACCCACAAGATACCAATGGCAGATAAAAAGAAGAAAAAACCAAGAACAATACTTGAATAAAAAGGTAATAGTGTTAGGGTAACCCAGTTTACTAGCGATTTCTCTCCCGCTCGTATGTTTAATAAAGCCCAAAGAGCGAGGGGCATACCGAGCGTGCTCAACATCCCTGATGGCCAGAAGGGGGTTAATGCGAACGCTAATGAACATCCAACAGATATAAATGTGAATTTGTCTGATTGTAAGAAGTGTTTTCTTAAAAGTAAATACATTCCTAAAAATGCGACAAGCCTTGTAAGGAGCTGACTGATCCCATATGCAATCATTGGTGGAAAAAGCATATGAAGCCAAACAATTCCACTGAATTCTGTACCAAATGCATTTCTTGATAAGTGACCATTAATGATTTGGGGAATGGTTGCATGAACAGAACCAAAAGTCTCTCCACTTTCCTTCAAGACCCTGTACCAGGCAATGTTTGAATCAAGATTGTCATGTACTCTAAGATGAGCATTTTCCCCAAGGATAAAATAGGGCGATACGAATAGAAGAATAATTACAACTGCTGCAAAGACGAGCCTTCGTTCCGACTGATTCGTTTTATTTTGTTGGATCAATTGCTCTTCCCCCAGTATTTCAATTGTATCGATTGTCTTTTGAGTGTATTTTTACCAAATGGTGCAATATTATTAATTGTTTTTCGAAAAGAACCGTTTTTGCCTTCTCTAATCGATTATTGAGCAGGTATGTGAATGCATAAGAGGAAAATTTCCTCTTATTTTATGTAAGGGAAGCCTAAGAAGTGGAAATAAGCGGAGAAATTACCGTTAACTGTTCTAAATAAGACAAAATCTAAAGATTTGGATAATATAGGCGGAAAAACCCCCCTTATATTTAAGGGAAAATAAGTATTTCTAAAATTAGCGGGAATTTCTCCATTTATTTTTTCAAACACAGTGAAATCAACATTCAGATTGAACAGATCCTAACCAATATTATCTGTACACTGGCAATTGTCCCCTAATTTTAATAAACAAATTGCATAACAAATTCCCCAAAAATAATGATCAAAATCCCTTTATGTCAACAAAAATAGACCTCCAAATCACCCTGCAATTTGGAGGCCATTTTTTATGTTTCAATCGTTAACGGAACCCGTTGACAATCTTCTGTCCCTCTAAAGTTAAGTTATTGTGAACTAGCTTTTAACGCTTCTGCAACATCAATTAAGCCTTCACCAAAGTAGATATCCCGGCCACGTTGTCCAAGGTCATAAGAAGTGTTCTTGATAATTTCCATTACTTCCGAATTTGATAGATCAGAACGTGCAGAACGAATTAATCCAGCAAGAGCAGCAACATGTGGTGCCGCCATAGATGTACCAGATAAAGATGCATATTGTTTGTCAATATAGGTACTTGGGATTTGTACACCAGGTGCAGTGACATCAACATAATCACCATAGTTTGAAAAGGATGCCTTTTCACCATAAAAATCAACTGCTGCTACACTTAACACTTCTGGATATGCAGATGGATAACTTGGTTGGCTTGAATTATCATTTCCGGATGCCGCAATTAACACGACATCACGATCAAATGCATATTTAACAGCCTCGTGAAGGATATCTGAATCTTTATAATTACCCAGGCTCATGTTTATCACATCTGCACCATGATCTGTTGCCCAAATGATTCCCTTGGCGATATTAAAGGAAGAACCATATCCATCCTCCCCCATCACCTTGATTGGGATGACACGATTAAACCAAGTGATCCCTGCAATTCCCTCATCATTATCTGTTTGGGATGCGATTACGCCTGCGACGTGTGTACCATGACCATTATCGTCATCTGGATTGTTACCCTCTGTAATTACGTTATACCCTTCCGCTAGTCTTCCTTGAAGGTCAGGATGGTCAAGGTCAACGCCAGTGTCAATGACAGCTATCTCAATATCTTCAGCACCACGTGAAACACCCCAGCCCATTTCTGTCTGAATCATAGGAAGGTTCCACTGATATTGATAATAAAGAGTGTCATTTGGCTCCGTATAAACTTGTGCATCTTCGTTATCGTTTTGCATTAATAAATAATTGGGTTCGGCATATTCAATATCTTCACGTTTGGTGAAAAAGTTGACTAACTCTGTAGTTGACATGGACTTTGAAGAAAAAGTGAAGTGAGACTCAAGACTATTTAGTACCTTACCATTAATCGCCTTAGTAATTGTATGAACTGTTTCCTTGTTTGGAATTCCTTTAAAATCAACCACAACTTGTTTGTTGATATAATGGCTTTTCTCTCGCCCCTCGTGAGTTAGAATCGTAACAGATGAATCATTATTTAATTTCTCTTTTGTTGATTCATATAACTGTATAGAATCAACATTCATCAGTTGAAATGAGTTTTCCTGTTGTGAAGAATTCGTTTGAAATTGTTGTTCACTCTCATTGCTTTGATCATCACGCCCAAATAATGGAATGGTGACCAAAAGTATCAGACCTGTAAGTGCAAGGAAACCAAGAAAGCTTCTTTTCTTCCACATTGATTCATTCCCCACCTTTAATGAGTATCTTACCTTTTAGTATTCTTTGACTGTTCCTTTTTATAATTGGTAAATCATAGAAGGAAAATAATCATTTAGAAGGGATTTTAGGAAATTAAAGTTTTACGCTTGTCGCCTCTGAGCTAGGCGCGTTCGCTTTTCAAACAAACTTATTATATTCATGCATAATTTCCATTCATTTCATGAATAACTAACTAAAGGGAATTTCTCTATATTAATGAAAATGGTGATTGTATGTTTAAATGGTTTTCTACAAACCAAGAAGAAAAAAAGCCTAAATTATTTGAACAAACCGTAGAGGCTTTAAAGAAATCTGTGGATTTCGTATATTATTTTAATTCTCAATCAAAGACACCTTTTTGGGTTTGTTATCAAAAAACATTGATCGATGAAAAGAAATTACATGAAAATATCTTGCCATATCTTCAATATTATCCGCTTGAAAATATTAAAGATGTTCAGTCTGTCATTCCAATTGAATCAATCATTATTTCAAATAAACCAGAAGAAATTCAGGATAAAATCTTTAGTGGCTATATCATGGTTCAACTTCATAAAAAAGATCGTTCTTGTGCACTAATAAAGGCTGAATTAAGTGAAAGTAGGAGTGTATCTTTACCTGAGGTTGAATTTAGTGTTGTAGGTCCAAAAGAAGCTTTTGTTGAAACTCTTGATAGAAATATAAATTTAATCAGGAGACGTCTCCCTATAAAAAACTTAAGAATTAAGGAATTAACAGTTGGTAAGCTTTCAAAGACGAGGGTAGCTATTCTTTATGTTGATCATATCGTCGAAAAAGAAAATGTTCACACTGTCATGCAGCGAATCAGTGATATTGATTTTGATCATATCAACGATAGTTCTTATATCACGCAAATGATCGCTGATAATCAAAATTCTCCTTTCCCTCAATTGCTTGACACTGAACGACCTGACCGGGTTGTCTCAGTTCTGGTTGAAGGCAAAGTTGTTGTTATTTGTGACGGATCACCACAGGCACTGATTGGACCAACAACACTAGCTGAATTCTTTTCTTCATTTGAAGATTATTATCTAAATTGGTATATTTCATCCTTTTTTCGGCTTGTTAGGGTATTTGCTGTTATGTTTTCGGTTTTAGTAACCCCGCTCTATGTAGCTGTATTAAGTTATCACTATGAATTAATTCCAACGGATTTAATGAGTACATTAGTGACATCAAGAAGGGTGGTACCATTACCTCCCATTCTCGAGGCCCTCTTTTTAGAATTAACAATTGAACTATTACGTGAGGCCGGTGCAAGACTACCAACAAAGGTTGGACAGACAATCGGTATCGTTGGAGGAATTGTAATCGGGACAGCTTCAGTTGAAGCTGGGTTAACAAGTAATGTTTTACTAATAATCGTGGCTTTAGCAGCACTTGCATCATTTACGACACCTGTATACAACATGGGTAACACGATTCGTCTCATTCGTTTCCCCTTCTTACTGTTTGCAGACCTTTGGGGGTTAATTGGAATTGTTTTCTGTTTTTGTCTTATACTTACTCATTTGCTAAGACTAACGTCATTAGGCAGACCATTTTTAGAACCTACCTACCCATTAAGACTAAATGATTTAAAGGATTCTTTCGTTCGTCTACCATTTTCTAAATTGTCAAATCGGCCAGTCCAGTTAAGAACAGAACAACCTAATCGTTTTAATCAAAAAGCAGCAAACGAAAAAAAGGATATAGATGAATAACTAGAAAGGAGAGACGATAATGGAAAAAATTAAGATAAAAGAACAATTTTTAGTATCTCCATTTCTCGTTTTTTTTCTAGTTCATTCTGTTCAGTTTGGAATAGGCGTGTTAGGATTTCAACGGATTATTGCAAAAACGGCTGGAAATGATAGTTGGATGGCAATTATTCTTGCTTCACTTTTTGTGCATTTATTTATTTGGATGATTTATCAAATATTAAAGGATTCACAAGGAGACATTTTTTCTGTTCATCAAAGTAACTTTGGAAAATGGATAGGGGGCTTTTTAAGCTGTCTTTTTATCGTTTATCTAATATTTATGGCGATTGTAACTCTGCGGGGATATTTAGAGGTTATCCAAGTTTGGGTATTTCCTGAAATTAATGCGTGGGTCTTTACCATCCTGTTTCTTCTTTTAGCGATTTATATAATCTACGGTGGGTTTCGAGTGGTAGTAGGTATTAGTTTTTTTAGTGTAACACTCACAGCCTACTTACTATTAACTATGGTTTTTCCACTTGAATTTGCAAATATGAGAAATATCCTGCCACTTTTTGATCATACATTTAAGGATATTGCAATGGCTACAAAGGATATGACACTTACCTTAATTGGATTTGAAGTTTTATTTGTATGCTATCCTTTTATAAAGGAACCGTTAAAATCTAGAAAATGGGCACATCTTGGTGCACTTTATACTACAATTGCTTGTCTAATATATGGGGTTACTGCACTAGTTTTCTTTAGTGAATATCATTTAGAAAAAAAAATCTGGGCTACACTTTCTATGTGGGGGATAGTCGAAATTCCTATAGTTGAACGTTTTGAATATATAGGAATTGCATCATGGCTATTAGTGATTTTGCCTAATCTTTGTTTGACAATGTGGGCTTCTAGTCGTGGCATTAAGAGGCTTTTCAATGTTAAACAAAAAACTGTTGTGTTGGTCATTTCGTTCATCATTTTAATGATAACTGGATTAACAAAGTCCAGAAAGGAAATCAACCTTCTTATTGATATACTTAGTCAGTCAGGTACATATTTCTTATTAGGTTATCTCCCTTTCCTCTTTTTATTTACGACAATCAAGCGAAAGATAAGGAGTAAACAATGAAAAATGTGATTACTGTATTTCTTGTTGTCATAGCTGCGATGGTGTTATTTTTTTTAGGAAGAGTTGAGAAGGAAATTGTGGATGATGTGAATATTACAACTGCGATAGGATTTGATCAAGTTTCAGAGGACAAAATAAAAGGAACAGCGGTTATTCCTGTATTTAAAGGTAATGATGAGATTCAAAATGAAACATTTATCGGTGAATCAACAATAGCAAAGGAAGTGTTTAATTCTCTGCAAAAAATATCGGCAGACCCCCTTGTTACTGGCGGAATAAAGATTGCCTTATATGGAGAAGAGGTAGCAAGGAAAGGGATAAATGAGTATGTCGACTCGTTAATAAGGGATGCAAGTGTTGGTTCAAAAATATTGTTAGCTGTTGTAGATGGTAAAGCTGAGGATATTTTAAAGGGAAACTTAGGAAACCGTGGAACCGGTGTTTATCTTCAGACTCTTATTCAACATAATATCGATAGGCGTGACCTACCTCAGTCTAATCTTCATACGTTCTTAACACGATATTTTGAACAGGGAATGGATTCTTATCTTCCTTATGTAAAACTCGAAGGCAATAAGGTTGAAATAAAGGGGTTGGCAATCTTCAAAGATGAGAAGATGGTGGATATTGTGAGTCCTGAAAATATGTTCTTTTTTAAGGCAATGGTTGCAAACTTTAGTGAAGGATCTCACACCGTATATTTAAAGGATATCAATGAGTACGCAGCAATCAAACGAATTGTTTCAAAGCGTCAAATTAAGGTTGATGATGTAAATGGGGATCCAAAGGTAACGGTTCATATTTACTTGCAAGGTATCCTTAGTGAGTTTACTGGAAGAAGAACTAATGAAAAAATTATAGCTGATATCATCGCGCAGCTTGAAAAGGAAATTGTAGAGCGGTCGGAAGAAATGTTGAAAAAGTTTCAAAAGGAAAATGCAGATCCAGTTGGAATTGGATTTATGGCACACACTTCACAACGAGATTTTAATGACGAGAAATGGAAAAATGGATATCCTGATGTGAAAATAAACGTGACTTCGAAGGTAGAATTAATTCAAACTGGTGTAATTGAATAATGATTGGTACAATTTAACTATAAAAAAAGGAAACGGGGACCATGGTGGTTTTTATTGTACTTATATTTGTGATTGTACCAATCACTAATTTTCTTCATGAGTTAGGTCATATTTTGATTGCGAAGTTTTACTCTGTTAAAGGAACGATGATTGTCATAGGAAGTGGCAGAAAGCTATTTCACTTTACATTATTTAATACCAAAGTATTCATACATGCCGTTTATTTTATCGGTGCATTATCTACTAATGAATCGCAAGAGAAGATTACAAACTGGCAAAAAGGGTTAATCTCTCTCGGCGGACCTTTCTTGAATATTGGAATAGGTACATGTATTTATTTTAGTGGATTCTATCATAATCAATTTGTTCTTTTATTTATGCTGTTTAATATGTGGGTTGGAGTCTTAAATGTATTGCCATTTAAGATATCAAAGAGAGAGTCTGATGGTTATGTTTTTGTTAAATCATTGCTTGGAAGATAGAAATTCAAGATAAGGTGGGGCACATGAAATATTTTATTATTACTGGAACTTCAAAAGGGCTAGGTTTCTCAATTGCTAAACAGTTAGTAACAGAAGGGAATACCATTTTTTGCTTATCTAGAAAACAAAACAACGAGTTAAAAGGGTTGGCAACATCTAAAGACGTGAACTTATACTATTTTTCCTGTGATCTCCAAAAGCTTGAGGAAATTGAAAGGGTAGTTGATAAGATTTTTACAGCTATTGATTTTACTCACGCTGAAGGTATTTATCTTATCAATAATGCAGGTGTAGTTGATCCAATTAAGCCGGCTGGTAAGGCAAGTACAAAGGAGTTATCCACAAACATTCGGGTGAATCTATTGGCTCCAATGGTATTAAGTAACTTATTTATACAAAATACCAAATCAATTCCGACTAAAAAGATGATTATAAATTTATCTTCAGGAGCAGCAAATCGCCCAGTCTATGGGTGGAGTAGTTATTGTAGTACGAAGGCAGGAATTGATATGTTTACTCAAACAGTTGGGTTAGAACAACAATCAGAAGAAAACCCAATTACAGTGATTTCTTTCTCTCCAGGGGTAATGGATACTGATATGCAATCAATCATTCGACAGTCCGATAAAGAGGATTTTGCGGATGTTGAGAATTTTATTGAATATAATAAGACAGGAATGCTACGGTCCGCAGATTTAGTTGCAGAAAAAATGTTAGAGTTAGTTTTCACGAAAAAAGTTGAAAATGGAAAAGTATATGATATTAAATCATTGATATAAAAATTCTGTACCATAACCGTAAAAAAGGATGACGCATACTGTAAAGGGTTCTGGTTTGAGGTGCTTTTCTTTAAATACGTGTAGAAATAAAAGCCATATTGGCACTGTTATTGGAAGATAAAAAAGTTACACTCGCCATAGGGATTGGCGAGTTTCTTAATTAGGGATATAAAAATTAAAGTTGTGATACGGTTACCGTACCGACGATCCTAAAAGAGGGTTTCAGCGATATTAAAATAAGGCGAGATTTTTCCGTTAAATGCAGATTAGAGCTCGTTTTGGGGTAAATAGGGGGAGTTTTCCGCCTATAAGACCAAAGTTACCTGTTTTCACGTTTTTCGAGTCAAATAAGCGGAATTTCTCCCTCTACTTATGGTATTTCTCAGTGCCACTTGCTAATTAAGGGGAATTTTTCCCTCTAGTCATCAGGTCAAAGTGCCTAACCTGATCACCAAACCGATAAGAGCGACTCTCACGTTCCAAGATGCGGGAATCAGGGAATCAGCAGCTTTTTATTGACCAGGTTAAAAAAGTCAATAATTAGAAACCTTGATAGATAAAGGAATTGACGTATGCCAATTCATACGTCAATTCTTGTGTCTTTTAAGAAGCAATCACCCGAAAATGGAACCATTTACGCATACTGCCATCCTTTTTTACGGTTATTTAATAATATATTTTTCTAGATCATCTAACATCAAGTTTGCAGCAAGAACTCCACCTGCTGTATTCCATATTGCATCATCTACTTTATAGACGTTACCTTCTTTTACCGCCTTCAAATTTTTCCAAAGCGGATCATTTAACATTTCAGTCTCGGTTGCACTAGCAGTACCGTCACCTGTCTCATAAGTGAAGTAGAAGATGATATCTCCATCCATTTGTGGAATCTGTTCTTTACCAGCTTTTCTCATAAACATATCATTCGGATCATCTGCGAAGAACTCTTCAAGTTGAGCGGGACGTTTTAACCCAATTTGATCAAAGATTACTCCAGAGAATGTATCAGTGTAGTAAATTCTAGTGTGATCACCCATGAAACGAACGACTGAGACTTCTTTATCTAGGTCAGCTTTTTCTTTTAACTCTTCAATACGTGCATCAAAATTTCCAAGAACCTGTTTCCCCTCATCTACTTTGTTAATTGCTTTTGAATAGAGTTCAAAGTTTACCTTCCAATCACCGCGTAATGTCTCAGCAAAAATCGTCGGTGCAATTTCGTTCAATTGATCATAAATTTCTTCTTGTCTCATTTTATTACCTATAATTAAATCTGGTTGGAGGGCTACGATTGCCTCCAGATTTACTTCACTTTCTGTCCCAACAACTTGTACACCTTCCATTTGATCAGCAATATGTGGATACCAAGGGTCACCTGTCCATGACTTTACAGCACCAATAGGCTTTACTCCCATTGCTAAAAGCGCTTCTGTTCCTTCATTCGTTAAAATGACAACTTTTTCAGGTGTGGCTGGAACTTCTGTTGTTCCCATTGCATGTTCAACAGTATACGATGTTGAATCTTCTGTATTTTCGCCAGTAGAATTAGAATTTTCCTCAGTTTCCGGCGTTTCTTCTTTTGTTTCCTCATTTGCTCCACACCCAGTTACAAGTAAAGCAATTACTATTATAATTGCTAAAAAGAGCAGGTTGTTATGTTTGAATTTTAAAAACATGAATCATATACCCCCAATATGTATTATTTGATAATGATTTTCATTTACAATTACGATAATAAAACGCTTATAAAAGTATGTCAATACCAAATGAAAATGATTTTCATAGTCATTGACAATAATTTTCACTTCAAATAGACTAAAACTTGTAGATAATAAGAAAAGCAAGAGTGCATTGAATAAGACCTTCGCCTCTAGGTACTGCACCTAGACTCAAAAAAGTGATATATCTCACTGTGTGTGATAGCAAGCCTTACTATACTTTAATTATTAACATAAACATAGTGTATATATACTAAAATTAGTGAAAGGCAGTAGGCATTAATATTCGTAATAATTATAGTTCATATTCTTTTTAAGGAGATTTTCCGATTATGTTTTTTAAGACAACTCCTCAGAGAATACTTGGTTTAGGATTTGGTATTCTTTTTTTCCTAATTTGTATCTGCTTGAGTATTGTTTATGGTTATACAAATACAACTTGGCAGATGGCATTTAATGCTTTTATAAATTTTGATGGGTCAAATGAGCATATTATCATTCAATCAGTAAGATTACCAAGGGCCCTTATTGCTGCAGCCATTGGGGCAAGTCTAGCTATTGCTGGGACGTTAATGCAAGCACTTACCAAAAATCCATTAGCTTCTCCTGGTATTTTTGGTATTAATGCAGGGGCAGGTTTTTTTATCGTTATCGCTGTTTCAGTTTTTTCAGTGTCATCTTTACATGTATTCACTTGGATTGCTTTTTTGGGAGCTGCAGTAGCCGCGTTTACGGTATATTTTGTTGGAGCGCTTGGCAGAAATGGATTAACCCCAATGAAATTAACATTAGCAGGTGCTGCAATTGCTGCTTTGTTTTCTTCCCTTACACAAGGGTTCCTTGTTCTTGATGAAATGGCTTTAGACCAAGTGTTATTTTGGCTTGCTGGATCAGTACAGGGACGAAAGTTAGAAGTTTTAATAAGTGTTTTTCCATATTTATCAATTGCTTGGCTCATGTCACTTATTATGGCCCAAAAAATAAATGTGTTAACAATGGGAGAAGATGTAGCAAAAGGTTTAGGTCAACGAACAGGGACTGTAAAACTTCTTACAGCAATCACGATTATTTTATTAGCTGGTGGGTCCGTGGCAGTTGCAGGTCCGATTGGTTTTATTGGAATCGTAGTTCCTCATCTTGCTCGCTCTCTTGTGGGTATTGATCATCGTTGGGTTATCCCTTATAGCGCAATCCTAGGTGGAGTTCTTTTACTGCTTGCGGACATTGGAGCGAGATATGTAGTTAGTCCTGAAGAAGTACCAGTTGGTGTGATGACTGCCCTCATAGGTACACCATTCTTCATCTACATAGCACGCAGGGGGTTTCATAAATCATGAGAAAATATACATCACTTAGGATTGGCAAAAAGGGGAATATTTCATTTTTAATAGATAAACGAGCATCTTTGGTGATACTTGTCCTTTTCCTTTTATCAGTCGGTCTATTTTTATTTAGTACTGCAATGGGAGATATGAGAATAAATGCTATAACGGTTGTTCAAACACTGTTTGGATTTGGTCCTGAAATGGAGACCCTAGTAATTAAAACCCTTCGTTTACCAAGGATTATTATTGCTATTTTAGTTGGAATGGCGTTAGCTGTTTCAGGTGGGATTTTACAAGGGATTATTCGTAATCCGCTTGCGTCTCCTGACATTATTGGATTAACTGGAGGAGCTGCAGCATTTGTTGTCATGTTCCTAGCGGTATTTAGTAATGAAAATAACGCATTGACTGTAAGCATCAAGTGGATGCCTGTTGCTGCATTTCTTGGCGCAACCATCATAGGGGTAATGGTTTATATACTAGCCTATAAAAATGGTGTATCGCCGATACGCCTTGTGCTAATTGGGATAGGCGTATCCGCACTTGCCCAAGCAGTAACAACAACATTAATGGTAATGGGGCCAATTTACCAAGCTTCACAAGCAAATATTTGGATTACAGGGTCCGTTTATGCCTCAACATGGCAAAATGTACAAATATTAGCTCCAATAGTGGTTATCTTAATTGTATTTTCGATTGTTTTAGCAAGAAATTTAAATATCCAAGAATTAGGAGAAGAGCTAGCAACGGGTGTGGGAAGTGCCGTACAAAAACAACGTTTTCTCCTCCTACTAATGAGTACAGCGTTAACTGGTAGTGCAGTTGCGTTTGCTGGTGGAATTGGCTTTGTTGGCTTAATGGCTCCCCATATGGCTAGACGATTAGTTGGCTCTTCATTTGGTGCCTTATTACCAACTGCTGCATTCATTGGCGGATTGCTTGTGATGGGTGCAGATTTAATCGGACGTACTCTCTTTTCACCGTTACAAGTACCCGCAGGTGTTTTTACTGCAGCAATCGGTGCACCATATTTTATCTATCTCTTATATAAAAGTAGGAATATGTAACTAACAGAGCGTAAGCACCGACAGCATTGCTGTACAAACTTTAGGAGCATCGATTGAGATAAAAAAAATAATATTCTTGCACCATAGATGATTCGAAGAAACTTCAGCTCGTCGCACAGCAACATGGAGCATACTCGATGACTTGAATACCTAATAGAATTTATCATCTAAAATTATCTAATTTTATAGAACACAACGAAAGGGGCGAAAGTGATGCATGCATTAGAAACCGATGGTTTAACACTATCTTATGGAGATTCTGTCATAATTGATGATTTGCACCTCCAAATTCCTAAGGGTGAAATTACTGTTTTTATAGGTGGGAATGGATGCGGAAAATCTACGTTATTACGCTCCCTTGCTCGTCTTTTAAAACCACAAGCAGGTGCTGTGTTGTTGGAGGGAGGAGCGATTGCGAAACTTCCTACGAAAGAGGTAGCAAAAAAGCTAGCAATCCTTCCACAAGGACCTGTTGCTCCAGAGGGTCTTACGGTACTTCAATTGGTCAAACAAGGCCGTTACCCTTATCAAAATTGGCTAAAACAGTGGACAGAACACGATGAGGAAATGGTTAACCGGGCACTAAAAGCAACAGGTATGGAGGAATTTTCTGAAAGAGCTGTTGACTCACTCTCTGGAGGTCAGCGTCAACGAGCTTGGATTGCTATGACGCTAGCGCAGGAAACGGATATTATATTACTTGACGAGCCAACAACATATTTAGATATGACACATCAAATTGAAATATTAGATTTGTTATTTGAATTAAACGAAACTGAAAAGCGGACAATTGTAATGGTACTGCATGATCTTAACTTAGCATGCAGATACGCACACCATATCGTTGCAATCAAAAATAAACAAATTTATGCTCAAGGTAAACCTGAGCATGTTATCAATTGTAATTTAGTAAAAGATGTATTCGATATGAATTGTGAAGTAACGATTGATCCGCTATTTGGAACACCTCTTTGTATTCCATACGGAAAGGGTCGTTGTATATTAAACAAGGTAGGATTATAAAATGGTTACAGAACTCTCGAAAGATGATCTGACTCAATTAAAACAATTTCGCTTAGGTGACCAAATAGAAAGTAGCACACTATTACCTGTTGATATGTTCTTAAACAAAGAAAAACTAACAGATTTTCTCGAAAGTTTACAGATAAGGGTTCATGCACCGGATATACAGGTAGCAGCGTCTATGTTTGCAAAGCGATATGGCTTTTTTGCTGTCCTAACTTTGTATGCAATGTCTGTATTAGATAAAAGGGTAAATACTGCACTATCAAATATATCGCTAGATATGAATGATGCGAATGATATTTGGCTTCCTACATTTGTATTAGCCGATTATCAAACAATAAGCCCAATTAATCGAGGTAAGTGGAGAGAAGAAACAGTAAAACAATTATTTTCAGAGCATATTCATATTGTCATTAATACTTTATCTAAAGTAACGAAGATATCAAAGTTAATACTATGGGAGAATATCGCAATCTATATCTTTTGGCTATATGAAAGGCTTTTACATGATAAAAACTTACAAACAAGAAGTCAGGTAATACGAGAGGATTTTAATTTTCTTTTAGAAAATGATCAAGGTGCATTGTTTGGTCCATATAACAAAAACCCAATTTCACGTTTTTATCATGAAAAAACATATATTCCAAATAAAGAAGCTGAAATACGACTTCGTACAACTTGTTGTCTATTCTACAAAACAACAGAAAATCAAGATCGTTGCTTGACCTGTCCAGTTACTTGTGTAAGATAATTACTTTGATTACTAACTCAACATGTGCTTCACACACTACATTCACATGGCATGCTTATGCTTTTTCTCTTCCTATGTACAAGGGAATTATAATATAATGAGGGTACTCGGTATTAGGAGTGTTTTAAATATGGATTCAAAACTAATTAATCAATTTGATGGTTTAATAGAAAAATATACGGAATTAATGGTTGGAGATAGTTCACCTGAACTTAAAGAAAAAATTCAAATGTATGCTTTGTATACACATATTGCAAAGTCAATGCCACCATTAGTGAAGCATTGGAACGCAACCTATCCAGATGCAAAGGAAGGTATGATGGAATTAATTGCCGAAATAAAAAAATTAAATGACGAGCATCGTGCTAAGAAATAATCTAATGCTACATGACGTTAATCCTTTCAGAGGTTAAAAAAAGAGATGAAACAGTTTTCACTGTACATCTCTTTTTTTAATATATATATAATAGAAATCAGTTTTAATTAGTAACAAGGCTACCTTTTTAAAGTGTAAATAATATTAATAATTACTGCAATGTACCGTCATGGTTAGGGAATTGAGTCGTTGTATAGTTGTAAAATTGTTGGTGCTTTTGTTCAATTTTTTGTTGTTCTTCAGCCTCCAGCTTGTACCAACCATTCTTAAACATAAGATTGTACAAGTGACGCTGACAGTCTTGTGTTTCATTAAAAATTGAACGCAGGTCTTGGTATAAATCTTCGTGGCTTGCTTCGTTTAAGGCTGTACTATATGCATCGGTCATGTACTTTTCTGTTGCAAGCACATCATTTAAGAAATCCCTATCATTCATTTGAGGTGTTTTTGGAACTTGCGTTTTTTGATTACTAATTTGATTTGGGTTCTGATTTTGATTCATGGTCAATTCCTCCTTACTGCATTTGTTGCTGCTGCCCAGACGTTTGAGACATCTGTTGTTGATGATTCCCTAAGTGATTAAGGATTTTTTGGTAATGGCGCTCATGCATTTCACATACTTCCTTCATTGCCTGTGATATTTCGGGAATTTGACATTGGCTTTCATAGAAGTGTGCTTTTTTCATCGCCATTAAATTCCATGACAACATGTCAGTAATGTACAGAAGATCTTTTGATGTAATTACATTAGGTGCTTGTGGCATTTGGTTTTGCTGAGTTTGGTTCATATTCTGTTGTTGCTGTTGCATAGTTTCCCTCCTATGTAAATCGTATCATTTATATAGTTCCTTATTTATTACTCAACTATTCAATAATTCATTATCGTAAATGGCTTCATAATGCTACAATCTTGCTTGTGTTTTTAAGTGTGGTTCACCCCTGTAAATACGCTTAATGGAGGTTTAGTTATGGAGCGAATGATGAGAAGCTTTTTCTTATTTTTATCAAAAAATAAGTTCCTAACGAGGCTAGCAAGGCGATATGGATTGCGTTTTGGTGCAGCACGGTTTGTGGCTGGAGACACCATTGAAATGGCAGTACGGACGATTAAAGACTTAAATAGTAAAAACTTGGCTGTAACATTGGATTATCTAGGGGAATTTGTGGATAACGAAGAAGAAGCAAAGGAAAAGGCGGACCAATCAATTGAAGCGATAAAAGCAATTAGTAGACATCACCTAAATTCAGAATTGTCATTAAAACTAACTTCAATGGGACTGGATATTTCAAAGGAAATTGTCATGTACAATATGCGTAGAATTTTAGAAGTAGCGAGTGCCAATGGTGTATTTGTTACAATTGATATGGAGGACTTTTCTCGTTGTGAAAAAACAATTGAAGTATTCAAAGAGCTAAAAAAAGACTATGACAATGTTGGGACCGTGATTCAAGCGTATCTATACAGAACGCGTGATGACATAGAGGAGTTAAATAAATATGCACCAAATTTACGATTAGTAAAAGGGGCTTATAAAGAATCTCCTGATGTTGCTTTTCCAAACAAACATGACGTAGATGAAAATTTTAAGAGCATCATTAAAATGCATTTACTAAATGGGAATTATACAGCCATTGCGACACATGATGATAATATTATTGAGTTCACAAAGCAATTAGTGGAGGAATATGAAATAAGTAATGACCAGTTCGAATTTCAAATGCTATATGGCATCCGACCTGAACGTCAACTTGAGTTAATGGAAGAGGGATATACAATGAGAGTATATGTTCCATATGGGAAAGATTGGTATGGCTATTTTATGCGTCGGCTAGCGGAGCGACCTGCAAACGTGGCATTTGTATTGAAAGGGATTTTGAAGAAATAGCGTAAAGTTTTAATAAAAAAGGTATAAAAATATCTGTTTCTTAGTCACCATTATACTTAATAGTTGATGGTGACTTGCCATTTATAAGACTTTGAAACCTAACAGTTAATACGAGGAATAAACAGGAACCGATACTCGAATAATAACTTAGTATACTATGCATAGAAGCAGAGGGTTAATGGTAGGAGGGAGTTCGATGGAGAATAGTAATGATAAGGAAGAGTTAAATTCAGCTGAAATAGCAAATCTATGGAGTCAGTATTTTAATGATAGTTTATCAATATGTATTTTGACTCATTCAATTAAAGTATCAAAAGATGAAGAAATTAAAGAATTGTTGGAATTTGCACGTAGCATAGCACAATCACATATATCCAAAATTGCTGACTTTTTTGCTAAGGAGAAATTTCCTATACCGAAGGGTTTCACATTGGAAGATGATGTAAATCTTAATGCACCACCATTATTTACAGACACGTTTATGTTAGTTTATATGCATGTCATGACTTTACTAGGACTAACTGGATATGCTGGAGCTGTAGCTACTTCTGCACGAGCAGATCAACGTACATACTTCATGAGATGTAATAGTGAATCGATGGAGCTTTATGAAAAGTGTGCAAATTTAATGCTAAATAAAGGAATTTATAGTAAACCACCAAGGATAAATAAGCCAGACCAAATCGACTTTGTTGAGAATCAGCGATATTTAACTGGATGGTTTGGAAAAAAACGACCATTAAATGCATTGGAAATAAGTGGTGTTAGTTTCAATATGGTAAAGGTGATAGTTAAGGTGGTACTTGAAATTGGCTTTGGACAGGTCTGTCAACAAGAAGAAGTACAAAAGTATTTCCAAAGAGGAAAAAATATTTGTGAAAAACAGTTTGGAATCCTTAGTTCAATACTGACAAAAGATGAATTAGCATCCCCAGCATCATATGTATCTGAAGTAACAAATTCAACGGTATCACCATTTTCCGATAAATTGATGTTAAATCATATTGTAACCTTAATATCAGCAGCAGTAGGTTATTATGGGGCTGCGGTGTCAGTTTCCCAACGAAGAGATTTAGCTTTTGAATATACTAGAATGATGACTGAAGTAGGGTTATATGCAGAGGATGGTGCACAATTATTAATCAAATACGGGTGGTTAGAGCAACCTCCTTTAGCAGCAGATCGTGAGACATTAGCGAAAAAGAAATCCTAAGAGAGAAAAAAACACACAAGCATGTGACCACGTATAATCACATGCTTGTGTTGCTCCTTGAGATTTTACGGTGATGATTAAGCTGATTCCTGTTTTTCTAGAATTCCCCTTGTGTATTTTCTGATCCATATTGCTGGTTCGTAGTTTGTGTTTTGCCACTAAGTTGATCAGGCTTTGGTCCAGCGTTTCCTTTTACACTCGCTGCACTAACTCCTTTTTTTGAAGGATCCTTTTTTCTGCGTGCCATATTCGTCACCTCCCTTCATAGAGTCACCTACTATAATCGAAACAATACAAGTAAATAACTTGCTTTGTCTAAAGCTCAAAATACTATTGCGTAAATGAAGAAGCTGTTTATATTTGAATGGAAAAAGAAATTCATCTTAAAAAAGGTATTTTTTTTCTTGGTTAAAGATATTTATGTAATAAGGAGGCAAAATCAGGAGAATATTGCACAGGAGAAATGAATGAGCATTCATTCAAAAAATGTCGAAGGGGGAGACGAAAATTGATACAATGCATTAAAAAAGCAGCAGTACTCGGTTCCGGTGTGATGGGCTCTGGTATAGCAGCTCATTTAGCTAACATTGGTATTCCTACATTATTATTAGACATCGTTCCGATGGAGCTTTCAGATGCTGAAAAGCAAAAGGGGCTTACAAGAGAAAATGTAGAAGTCAGAAATCGGCTAAGTCAACAATCAATTGAAAAACTATTGAAACAAAAGCCAGCACCATTAACATCAAAGGATAATATTCAATTACTCACACCAGGTAATTTTGAGGATGATATTGACAAACTGTCGGATGTTGATTGGATTATCGAGGTAGTAGTTGAAAATTTGGAAATAAAGAAACAAGTATTCTCATTGGTCGATCATGCAAGGAAAAAAGGTAGTATTATTAGCTCTAACACCTCAGGAATATCAGTTGAAGCAATGATTGAAGGACGCTCCAATGATTTTAAATCTCACTTCTTAGGTACACACTTTTTTAATCCTCCTCGTTATTTAAAGCTATTAGAGATTATACCAACCCAGTATACAGATCCAAAAGTACTCTCGTTTATGAAATCATTCGCTGAAAATGTTTTGGGAAAAGGAGTAGTAATTGCAAAGGATACCCCGAACTTCATTGCAAATCGTATCGGTACGTATGGACTACTGATATCGTTACATGAAATGATTCAAGGTGACTACAGTGTTGGTGAAGTCGATTCTGTAACAGGACCACTTATTGGAAGACCAAAGAGTGCAACCTTTAGGACGCTTGATGTTGTGGGTTTAGATACATTTGTACACGTAGCTAATAATGTTTACAACCTTGTTGAAGGGGAAGAAAAGAAAATTTTCGAAGTTCCTGAGATACTGAAGTCAATGTTAGGAAAAGGCCAACTTGGTAGTAAAACGGGAAAAGGATTTTATATGAAGCAAGGTAAAGAAATCCTTGAATTAAATATAAAATCAGGGGATTACGAACCAAGAAAGAAGCTTACTACAGCCTCAACTGAAACGAGTAAACAAACAAAAGGTGTTCGTAATAAATTGAACACATTAGTTTATTCAGATGATCGTGCGGGTCAATTTTTATGGAATATTATTATGCCAACACTCCTCTATTCAGCTGAAATAGCATACGAAATCGCTGATAATATTGTGTCGATTGACCAAGCAATGAAATGGGGGTTTGGCTGGGAGTTAGGTCCATTTGAAACATGGGATGCGTTAGGGCTCGAAAAATCAATTTCTATCCTTGAAAAACAAGGAAAGTCAGTTCCCAAATGGGTTAAAGAGATGCTTAAAGAGGGAAATACCTCTTTCTATAAACAAGAAAGTGGGAAATTATTTTTTTATAAAAACGGCAGTTACCATCCAATGGAGGAGAACCCCAAAATTATCTCAATTCGTCGTCTAAAGGAAAAAAACGATGTCATAAAAAAGAATAGCGGGGCAAGTTTAGTTGATTTAGGCGATGATGTTGCACTGTTGGAGTTTACTTCACCAAATAATGCAATCGGTCTCGATATTATTCAGATGATTAATTATTCATTAGATGAGGTTGACCGAAATTATAAAGGACTCGTAATCGGGAATCAAGGGAAAAACTTCTGTGTCGGGGCCAATCTAGCGATGATTTTAATGGAGGCTCAAGACGATAATTACTTTGAAATTGACTTGGTTGTTCGTCATTTCCAGAAAGCAATGATGAATATTAAATACAGTTTAAAACCGGTGGTTGTTGCTCCATATGGAATGACATTAGGTGGCGGGGCAGAGGTTTGTTTACCAGCGAGCCGTATTCAGGCTGCATCTGAAACGTATCTTGGGCTTGTTGAGACAGGTGTTGGGCTCATACCTGGTGGTGGAGGGAATAAAGAGTTATATCTAAATCATTTACAAGGGCTACCAAGTGGGGTTGAAGTTGATTTACAGAAGGTTGCAAACAAAGTCTTTGAAACAATTGCAATGGCGAAGGTCTCGACATCTGCAGAGGAAGCACGAAGCAATACGTTTTTAACAGCTGAAGATAAGATAAGTATAAATCAAGACCATTTATTGTATGACGCAAAGCAAACTGTACTCCAGCTGTTTGAAAATGGTTATCAGCCCCCGTTACGTAAGAAGGTTCCTGTCATAGGGGAAACAGGTTATGCAACGTTACTGCTTGGAGCCCAAACAATGAAATACTCAGGCTATATCTCTGAACATGATTTGAAAATTGCTAGAAAACTTGCATATGTCCTAGCGGGTGGAAATGTCCCATATGGCACTGAGGTTGATGAACAATATCTACTTGAGATTGAACGTGAAGCATTCTTAAGTTTAGTAGGAGAGCCTAAATCTCAAGCCCGGATGCAGCATATGCTTGTTAAAGGTAAGCCGTTACGTAACTAGTTGAAAAGAGAGAGGTGGGGAAATAGATGAGAGAAGCGGTCATTGTTACAGGAGCTAGGACACCAGTCGGAAAGGCGAAAAAGGGTTCATTGGCAAATATGCGTCCAGATGATTTAGGCGCCATTGTTGTAAAAGAAGTATTAAAAAGAGCCGGATATTATGAGGGTAACATAGATGATTTGATCTTTGGTTGTGCGATGCCAGAGGCTGAACAGGGGATGAATATGGCGCGAACAATTGGTGCGTTAGCAGGATTATCACATACAATCCCTGCAATAACAATTAATCGATATTGTTCCTCAGGACTTCAATCTATCGCATATGCTGCGGAACGAATTATGATTGGTCATGCTGATACAATTATTGCAGGCGGGGCAGAATCAATGAGTTTGGTTCCGATGATGGGTCATACCATTCGTCCAAATGTGAAATTAGCGGAAAATGCACCAGAATATTATATGAGTATGGGGCATACAGCGGAACAGGTTGCAAGTAAGTACGGTGTTAGTCGTGAGGATCAAGACGCATTTGCGGTTCAGAGTCATAGACGGGCTGCAGCTGCTATAAATGCTGGGAAATTTAATGAAGAAATTGTACCAGTTGAGGTAGTTAAACGCAAGGTAGATAGCCATAACAAATTGAATGAAAAAAAGGTTGAATTTTCTATGGATGAGGGTGTTCGACCAGAAACGAACACCGATGTACTTAGTAAACTAAGACCCGCCTTTTCAATTAGTGGTACCGTGACGGCAGGAAACTCTTCACAAACAAGTGATGGTGCTGCAGCTGTCATGATAATGGACCGTGAAAAAGCAATAGCGTTAGGGTATAAGCCGCTTGCGAAATTCCGGTCGTTTGCAGTAGGGGGAGTACCACCTGAAGTAATGGGAATTGGTCCGATTGAAGCTGTTCCGAAAGCACTTAAACTTGCTGGCCTTGAACTATCAGATATCGGGTTATTTGAATTAAACGAAGCATTCGCATCTCAATCAATACAGGTAATACGAAGCTTGAGACTCGATGAGGATAAGGTCAATGTAAACGGAGGCGCAATTGCCCTTGGGCATCCGCTTGGTTGTACTGGAACAAAGTTAACACTAACGTTATTACATGAAATGAAACGTCGAAATGTACAATTTGGAATTGTTACGATGTGTATTGGTGGTGGAATGGGCGCTGCTGGGGTATTTGAGTTATTACCATAACGTTGAATGGTGATATTTTCATTGGTATGAACGTACGATAGCACTCTTGTTCTTTTTATAGTTGAAATAATATATGTATAGGGGGCAAGGAGATGGCAGAATCCACAAAAAAGTTTATTAGAGGTGGGGCATTTTTAATCGAAGATATTGAAGCTGAGTGTGTTTTTACTCCAGAGGATTTTACCGAAGAACATAAGATGATGGCAAAAACAACTGAAGATTATATTGAGCATGAAGTGGTTCCACAAATTGATGACATAGAAAATCACCAATTTGATAAGTCAGTTGCATTGTTAAAGCAAGCTGGTGAACTAGGTTTATTAGGTGTAGATGTTCCAGAAGAATATGGTGGTCTAGGTTTAGATAAGATAAGTTCAGCTGTCATAACTGAGAAGTTTGCACGGGCAGGAAGCTTTTCACTATCATTTGGTGCGCATGTTGGAATTGGTTCATTGCCTATTGTGCTGTTTGGAAATGAAGAACAAAGAAAAAAATACTTACCATCTCTAGCAACTGGGGAAAAACTAGCCGCTTATGCTTTAACTGAACCAGGTTCGGGTTCTGACGCATTAGGAGCAAAAACGACAGCAAAACTAAATAAGGAAGGAACGCATTTTGTTTTAAATGGGGAGAAACAATGGATCACGAATTCAGCATTTGCAGATATTTTTATCGTCTATGCGAAGATTGATGGTGAACATTTTTCAGCATTTATTGTAGAAAGAGACTATCGGGGAGTTTCTACTGGTCCAGAAGAAAAGAAAATGGGGATTAAAGGGTCGTCAACTAGAACGTTAATATTAGATGATGCACTTGTACCAAAAGAAAACCTCTTAGGAGAGCCAGGTCGTGGCCACGTCATAGCATTCAATATTTTAAATATCGGTCGTTATAAATTAGCAGTTGGTACCATTGGTGCATCAAAACGAGTCATCGAACTTTCTGTAAAGTATGCAAATCAGCGTCAGCAATTTAAAACACCAATATCAAGTTTTTCTTTAATTCAAGAGAAACTTGCTAATATGGCAACAAGAGTATATGCGATGGAAAGCTCTGTATATCGTACAGTTGGCCTATTTGAAGAGCGGATGAGCCAGTTAACGAATGAACTATTGAATGATCGAAAGGAAGTTGCTTCTGCTGTCACCGAATATGCAATTGAATGTTCTTTAAACAAAGTGTTTGGCTCGGAAACTCTTGATTACTGCGTTGACGAAGGTGTTCAAATTCATGGTGGTTATGGATTTATGGCTGAATATGAGGTGGAGAGAGCATACCGCGATTCAAGAATTAATCGTATTTTTGAAGGAACAAATGAAATTAATCGTCTTCTCGTACCAGGAACGTATCTAAGAAAGGCGTTTAAAGGGGAATTACCACTACTTCAAAAAGCACAAACACTACAGGAAGAATTAATGATGATGATGCCTCAAGAGGTCGGAGATGGAATCCTTGAGCAGGAAAAATATCTTGTGCAAAACGCAAAGAAAATTGGGTTGATGATAGCAGGCTTGGCTGTTCAAAAATATGGTAAGGAATTAGAAAAAGAACAAGAAATTTTAGTGAATATTGCAGATATTGTAAGTAATGTGTATGCCATGGAATCAGCCGTACTGCGTACAGAGAAGGCAATAAACAAAAGTGGCGTAGATAAAAATAAACAAAAGCTTGCTTTTACACAAGTTTATTGTCAGGAAGCTTTTAATGAGATTGAAGCACATGCTAAAGAAACAATCGTAGCTACTGAGCGGGGAGATACACTTAGAATCATGTTATCTGCTTTACGAAAGTTCACTCGGCATACTCCGATAAATGTTATTACGAAAAAAAGAGAAATTGCAGCAGGATTAATTGACACAGAGCGCTATTTCGTTTAATTAAGAGATTAAGAATAACATCAGGCACTCCTTAGGTGCCTGATGTATTTAAGATGTAAAAGTGATAATCAGTCGATTATAAGATCTCTGAGCATCCCAATGTACTAAATTATGATTTACCCCTTGCTTGTGATAAAATATTTAGTTGTAATAAAGTATTTATTTTATCTAATAGGACGGTGGTGAATTAAGATGGCATTAACCTATTATGGATATCCGAAATGTGGTACTTGCCGTAAAGCAAAGAAGTGGTTAGAAGATAACAATATATCATTCGAGGAAGCACATATCGTAGATACTCCTCCATCAAGAGAACTTTTAGCAGACCTATATTCCAAAAGCGGAATAGAACTAAAGAAGTTTTTTAACACGAGTGGAAGGAAATACCGCGAACTAGGGTTAAAGGATAAAATAAAAACATCATCCGATGATGAACTGTTGGAAATTCTAGCTTCTGACGGAATGTTAATTAAACGCCCAATCGTTACTGATGGTAAACATGTAACAATTGGCTTTAACGAGGAACAATATAAAGAATTATGGACATAAGATTTGAATAGAAGATACCAATGTGGTTAATCTTTTAAGGATAAATTTTTTTACATAAAGTTGTGGAGGGAATAGAAAATGAACACACCAAAGGAATTACGTTACTCAGAAGAGCATGAATGGGTGAAAGTAGAAGGAGACAAGGTGCGCATTGGTATAACCGATTTTGCACAGTCAGAGTTAGGTGATATCGTATTTGTAGAGTTACCGGAAGTAGGAGACACAATTAAGGCAGACGAACCTTTCGGAAGTGTAGAATCAGTTAAAACTGTTTCAGAGCTTTATGCACCTATTAGTGGGAAGATTGTAGAAATCAATGAAGATCTTGATGATAGTCCAGAATTTGTAAATGAATCACCATATGAAAAAGCGTGGATGATTATTATTGAACCTTCTGATAGTAGTGAAGTAGACAAGCTCATGACAGCAGAACAATATGAAGAAATGATAAATGAAGACTAACTTACCTTTGAAGTGTTAGAAGTACATTGCCATACCCTTCAAATTTTAAGTGATAAGTCAAGCCGTTTAGAAGGTCACGACTTCAAGCCGGCTTGACTTACGATGTCATAAATCCTCGGAACTACCGCTTTTCAAATGGTCTAGTGCAAGCAGCCATCATAAAAAGCTTCAAATTAACTCCTTGCGATAAGGCAACAAAGCTACTATATGAAGAGACTTCATAATTTTTATATCAATGAATATGCTACTTAGAGATTGTGCGACGAACGCGACGAACTGATACATTTCTTCTCCCAATCTTCTTTGGCGCATTAGCATCGTTTCCTTTATCTTGCGTCGATTCCGTTTTTCATTACTCAAGTGAGTAACGTATATAGTTATAGTTTGAGGTCGGAACCGTTTTAACGATAACACCTTCCTTGTTTTTATATATTTCGTACTCACGGTATTCCTCGACTAAATATCCATCGACAATTTCTGTGTTAACAAGTCTATCTTCCAGTATTGATGGCAATAAGTTAGTATCGGTCTTTTCATTTTCCTCATCGACCGCTGTTTCCTCAATATCATAACTTTTAGTGTAACTGGTTAAAAAACTTCCAACTTCCTCATGTTCTACTTGGGCGGTATCTAAAAATGCCATTACACCTAAAATAAATAATATAAATGCCCCTATAAATATTGATGAAGCAGTTTTTGAAAACATTAGATAACTCCTTTCAAAAAGACCTATTTAATCTTACGCATGTCCTAGTAGTAAATATGACTACAATTAAATATTATCTAGTTAAATCATAAGCAAATCTGGTCTGCCCAAGGCGCATGTGCTTTTCTAATTGTCTAGCTCCAGGCGCTAGAGGCTCGAGTCGGAAGTCAAGTCGTCAAGAAGGTCAAAGAGCGACCTTCCATACGAATTGCCTTCCGCTAGTCGCCTCTGGGCAAGCGCCTTCCGCTTTTCTAATTGGCTAGCACAAGCGCCTAGACCTTCGCGTCATAAGCCATGCCATCAAGAAGGTCAAAAAGCGGACCTTCTCGCTGTCCTGTCTTATGCCCTTCAGGTCTGCCCAAGGCGCATGTGCTTTTCTAATTGTCTAGCTCCAGGCGCTAGAGGCTCGAGTCGGAAGTCAAGACGTCAAGAAGGTCAAAGAGCGACCTTCCAGACGTCTTACCTTCCGCTAGTCGCCTCTGGGCAAGCGCCTTCCGCTTTTCTAATTACCAATAACATTTTGAGTAACATTTATGGATATGGACAATATAATCTTAACCAATGTATAAGAGGTGTTTATAGTGGTATTAGAAAATAAAAAGATAGATATAACCGACCGTGTAGTTGGAAAACTTGGTACAGACCAACTTGATTTATACGTTGAAAATGAGCCAATTGGTCATATGTTATATACTAATAACGGGAATCAATTTAATTTAAAAGAAGGTTACGAGGCTAATCAGAATAGAATATACCAGTTTGCTGACATTACGGCAGGACCTGATCAAAAATATGTGGATTGTGATGATGAAAATGGATGGTGTTAACTGGCAGTGGAGATCCCACTGCCTCTTTAAATAGGTGTTGTTTCAATTATCGCATTAAGAACACTTTCTAAATTTTCAAATATTATAAAGGAATAAAAGAAATAAAACCCGAATAGTATCTATATACACTTTACTAAGGATGGAAGAAAAACATCATTGTTTCTTTTATTAGTAAATCAATATTTTTGAAAAGAGTCCTTATTATAAAGACAGGTGATTACTTGTGATGATGGAAGAACACGAGAAAGTGATTATAGTGGAAGGGAAGTCCGATAAAAAGAAGATTGAATCTGTTATTAAAGAACAAATTGAGATCATTTGTACGAATGGAACCATCAGTATTTCAAAGTTAGATGAAATAATTGATTATCTATTTAACAAGGATGTTTTCATCCTGTTTGACTCTGACGCAGCTGGAGAAAAAATGCGTAAGCAATTTATGCGTGAAATTCCTGAGGCGGAACATTTATATGTAGACAAGATGTATAGGGAAGTAGCAACAACACCAGAACAACATCTAGCTACAGTTTTATTAAGTGCAAATATTGATGTACATGCCGATTTCTTAATTGATAATAAACCATAATTACTAGTTTGTTTTGAGGCTTTAGTTTCATTTTCTTACAATCTTTCTACATCTTTGCTAAAATGTAATGTAGGATAAATTATGGGTTAGGATGATAATGAAAGATGAAGGAATGGAAACTACAAGATGTTGAGCGATTGATCAATCAGGGGGACATGTTTACCCTGTTTTTGTATACTCCGATTTGTGGAACTTGTCAGGTAGCAAAAAAGATGCTTACAGTAGTACAGGAACTTTTCCCCACATTACAAATGGGGATGTGTAACATAAACTATTTACCCCAACAAGCACAACAATGGTCCATAGAAAGTGTACCTTGTTTATTAATCATAAAAAATGGACAAATTCATGAAAAAATATATGCCTTTAAGTCTGTTGAAAATGTTTTTAATTTGGTAAAGGCTTATTCTAAATAGCACATCATATGTTGATGTGTTATTTTTATTTCATGATTTTCCTAAATAAGACACAAATTGTTCACCTTTTTGACATATTTCTTGGGAAATTTACATTAGTTAGTATAAATGTACACAAATGAAAAAAGCGCGTTTTTATTGATATATTTATACTAGAAATATATACACAACGTAAAAAGAACACTTGCTTGTTTAGAAATAAGTGAAATTATAGGAAGGATTTCATTTAAAAGTAACGAAACCTATAGTAGTCACACATTGTATAAACAAATTGGAAGGAAGAGGGGAAAAAGATGTCTGAAAATCAAAAAAGGTACAAACTTGAAACTATCGCAGTACATGGTGGTCTTGAAGCAGATCCAGTCACTGGTGCACGTGCTGTTCCAATATACCAATCTAACGCATTTAAATTTAATACTACAGAACATGCCGCAAATCTGTTTGGACTAAAAGAGCCTGGTTACATATATTCTAGGATTCACAATCCAACTGTGACTGTATTCGAAGAGAGAGTTGCACAATTAGAAGGTGGAGTAGGGGCTTTGGCTGTTGCAAGTGGGATGGCGGCTATCACAACTACAATATTAAATATTGCTAGTGCTGGAGATGAAATTGTCTCAGCATCGACGTTATATGGTGGCACATATAATTTATTTGCTACGACTTTACCAAAGTACGGAATTACTACTCATTTTGTTGAACCTACAAATGTAGAAAACTTTAAGAAGGCAATTACACCTAATACAAAGGCTATTTTTGCAGAAACAATTGGAAATCCTAGTCTCGATATTCTTGATATTGAAGCTGTTGCAAAAGTTGCCCATGATGCGGGTATTCCGTTAATCGTTGATAATACATTCGCTACACCTTATTTATGTCGTCCAATTGAACATGGTGCAGATATTGTTATACATTCAGCAACAAAATGGTTACTAGGAAATGGAACGACTCTAGGTGGTATTATAGTTGATGGAGGGAAATTTGATTGGAATTCACCTAAGTTTCCTGGTTTTACTACACCAGATTCAAGTTATAATGGATTAGTCTATGCGGAAGCATTAGGTCCTGTTGCTTTTATTATTAAAGCGCGTGTTCAATTATTACGAGACACAGGAGCAGCGCTTAGCCCATTCAACGCATTTCAGTTTAATTTAGGTCTTGAAACACTACATGTTAGAATGAAAGAACATATTGCAAATACCCGAGCTGTAGTCAAATATTTAAAAGAACACCCAGCAGTAGAATGGGTATTATATCCTGAGGAAGAAGGCCATCCAGGAAAGCAGCTCGCTGATAAATACCTTCCAAAAGGAGCTGGAGCTGTTATTGTTTTCGGCATAAAAGGAGGAAGAGCAGCAGGAGAAAAGCTAATAAATAATATTGAGCTTTGGTCGCATGTTGCAAATGTAGGTGATGCAAAAAGCTTAATCATCCATCCTGCTAGTACAACACATCAACAATTAAGTCTAGAAGATTTAAAAGCTTCAGGAGTTAAGGAAGATTTAGTTCGTCTTTCTGTTGGCATTGAAAATGTCGAGGATCTTTTAACTGACTTAGAACAAGCAATTGAGAAAGCAACAGGTGTTTCATCAAATCAAGTGTCAACCAGTCTTTAATAATACACATTTAATTCTCAATAATAATAACGTAATTGAAAACGCTTAGATTTCAATTGTTAGAAGAGAGGAGCAACTTAAGAACGGTTGTTCCTTTTTTATTTTTTATTAAATGGTTGACAGATAGTACAATATTGGATAGAATCACTAGCGTACGTAAGTAAATACATATGATTTATTATATTTAAATAATAATACTCTTATCAAGAGTGGTGGAGGGATGTGCCCTATGAAACCCGGCAACCGTCAACGTTAGTTGATATGGTGCCAATTCACATGAAGTAATATACTTCAAAAGATGAGAGAAAGGTTTCACTTATTGCCTTTCTGCTCATGTAAGCAGAGAGGTTTTTTATTAAAATAATGGTATCGTGCTTTGTTGAAAATTGATAGTCATTTACATGGTTCTTATAGAGAAAGAGTACACTAATGGTAATTGAAATAATCAGAAAGAAGGTGATGAAATTGATTACCTTGTCAAATGTCACGAAGATATATGAGGCAAAAAGAAACTCAGTTAAAGCTGTTGATAATATAAATTTACAGATTAACGAAGGTGAAATCTTTGGAATTATAGGCTATAGTGGTGCTGGAAAAAGTTCTTTAATTAGGCTTCTTAACGGATTAGAATCTCCTACTACGGGTAGTGTCGTCGTTGCAGGGCACGACCTGACAAATATTAAGGGCTCTTCTTTAAGAAAGGCTCGAAGAGAAATTAGTATGATTTTTCAACATTTTAACCTTTTATGGTCTAGGACTGTGAAAGAAAATATTGGATTTCCCCTTGAAATTAATGGTATTCCTAAAAAGGAAAGGGAAAACCGTGTCAATGAGCTAATCAAATTAGTTGGATTAGAAGGAAGAGAGAACGCATATCCTTCGCAATTAAGTGGTGGACAAAAACAAAGAGTGGGGATAGCGAGGGCATTAGCAAACAATCCGAAGGTGTTATTGTGTGATGAAGCTACATCAGCACTTGATCCGCAAACTACCGATTCAATTCTAGACTTATTGGTGGACATTAATGAAAGGTTAGGACTAACCATTGTATTAATTACACACGAAATGCATGTAATTCGAAAAATTTGTCACCGTGTTGCCGTTATGGAGGCAGGAAGGTTTGTTGAGATTGGTGAGGTTCTACATGTGTTTAAAACACCTCAAGCAGCAATAACAAAACGATTTGTTCAGCAAGTAACTGAACCTGAAGAAACGAGGGAAACAATTGAACACTTACTTTCTTCTTATCCAAATGGAAAGGTTATACAGTTAACATTTGTAGGGGAAGCTGCTGAACAACCACTTATTACTGATTTAATTCGAGATTATAATTTAACGATTAATATTCTTCAAGGTAAAATATCTCAAACTCAAAATGGTTCATATGGTACTCTTTTTATCCATATTGATGGTCAACTACAGGAAATCGAAAAAGCCATCGACTACATTCAACAGAAGCAAGTGGGAGTTGAGGTGATAGGAAATGGTTAATGACTTTCTAGAGTTACTTGATTGGGAACGGCAAGTTGAAGATTATGCAAAATTGGATTGGGGAAAATTCCTTGATGCAACCAATGAAACATTATATATGACATCTATATCAGTTCTAGCAACGTTTATCATTGGTTTGTTACTAGGATTAGTCTTATTTTTAACTGATAAAGGAAATGCATGGGAAAATTTTGTTATTAATAAAATTGTTGCAGCAATTGTAAATATTTTTAGGTCTATTCCATTTATTATCTTACTCGTTCTATTAATTCCTTTTACGAAAGTTATTGTTGGCTCCATGCTTGGACCCAATGCAGCATTACCATCGTTAATATTTGGCGCTGCACCTTTCTATGCTAGAATGGTGGAAATAGCTTTAAGAGAAATTGATAAGGGAGTAATTGAAGCATCTCATTCAATGGGTGCAACAAATACAATTATCATATTTAAGGTATTAATTCCAGAATCCTTACCAGCCTTAATTTCAGGTATTACGGTTACAGCAATTTCCCTAGTTAGTTTTACAGCTATGGCTGGGGTGATTGGAGCTGGTGGGCTTGGACACTTTGCATATTTGTATGGTTTTCAAGGAAGTAAACCTATTATTACTTTTATTGCAACAATTGCTATTTTAATTTTGGTTTTTATCATTCAATTTTTGGGTGATTTCTTTACAAAATATACTGACAAGAGATAACAGGAGGAAGTAAAAAATGAATAAACTATTTTTATCATTTATCGCAGTTCTTATCACACTAACATTAGCAGCATGTGGTGGCAATGATGAAGCAGGAGATACAGGTGACGCTGGTGAAACTGCTAATAAGAAACTGATCGTTGGAGCATCTGTTGTACCTCATGCAGCAGTTCTTGAAAAAGCAAAGCCAATCTTGAAGGAGCAAGGCATTGAACTTGAGATACAAGAGTTTACTGATTATATTTTACCGAATGTAGCTTTACATGAAGAAGAAATTGATGCAAACTATTTCCAAACACCAGGTTATTTAGAATTACAGTTGGAAGAGAACGAGGATTTTGACTTTGTTAGTGTAGGGGAAATTCATAAAGAGCCAATTGGAATTTATTCAAAAGAATATAATAGCTTACAAGACCTTCCAGACGGTGCGAAAATTATTATGAGCAATTCATTTAGTGACCACGGTCGTATTTTACCAATCTTTGAACGAGAAGGACTTATTAAACTTAAAGAAGGCGTTGGCGATCAAGCAAGAGTAGAAGATATTGTAGAAAATCCAAAAAATCTTGATTTCTCAACATTAATCGAAGCGAAACTTCTTGCATCATCATTTGAAAATGGTGAAGGTGATGCTGTCGTTATCAACGGAAACTATGCACTTGAAGCTGGTATTAACATTGAAGAAGATGGAATTGCATTTGAAGGTGAAGAGGTTGTTCCAGCAAATCTAATTGTTGTTCGTAGTGGTGATGAAGATCGTGAAGAAATTAAAGCGCTAGTGGATGTATTAAAATCTGACGAAATAAGAACATTTATTGAAGACGAATATGCAGGTGCTGTTATTCCAATTCAATAGTATTAAAATAGTGTGTTGAAGTAATGAAATCTATTTAATTTAGTGATATAAATCAAAATAGTGCCCTCATGAAGTTAAAGGGTTCCATGTTCGGGTGCTTTCTGAATTGACGTATGAATTGGCATACGTCAATTCTTTTATTTATCAAGGTTTCTACGAACTTCCATTATCTTTGATACAGCAATTGATCAGGTAGGATACTTTGAGCTGATACTGTGGTGAAGCACTGATTTTTGCACTTCATGGGTGGCTTGAGGGAAAAATTCCACTTAATTAGCAAATAGCACTTAAAATAGCAAAAATAGAGGGAGAGATTCCACTTATTGACTCGAAATACGTGAAAATAGATAATTTTTGCTTTGGATAGGCGGAAAAACTCCCCCTATCTAAGCCAAAACAGAGCTTTATTCTGCATTTAACAGGAATATTTCCCCTTATTTCACTATTGCTGCAACCCTCTTTTACAATAGTTACGGTAACCGTATCACAACTTATATAAATAAGGTTTTGGTATCCCTAATTAAAGAATCTCGCCAATTACTATGGCGAGTTTACCTTTTCTATACCTATAACGATGCCAATATGACTTTTATTTCTGCACATAATTTAAGGAAAGCACCTCAAACAGGAACTTTTTATCATGAAGAAGGACACATTTTTTGTTTTTATCAAATCAAATAAGGGTAAATATAGATAGGACAGTGACACTCAATTTTTTGCATACAAATTTTCTCAAAATCCATACTAAAAGTGTTAAATTAAAACGAAATGGAGTTGTAGGTAATGAATCAGGGGTCGTTGAATTCCACAGAAGCTGCTATCCATGACTATAAAGCGGGACTTGGAACGTTTACTCAAAAAATGCCTGAAATCGCACATCATTATAATGCATTTACAGAAGCTTGTTTTAAGGAAGGCACATTAACTCAAAAACAAAAGCAGTTAATTGCATTAGGGATTAGTTTATACTCACAAGATGAATACTGTATTATTTATCATACTAAGGGATGTCTTGATCAGGGAGCTTCAGAGCAAGAGATTCTTGAAGCAGTAGGCGTAACAGCGGCGTTTGGTGGTGGAGCTGCGATGAGTCAAGCAGTCACACTAGTCCAGGAATGTATATCAGATTTAAATCAACTTAAACAATAGGAATCCATAGCTGGCTATAGAAAATGGTCAGCTATTTTTTATGATAATAAAGCATTTGGGAGTATTATGTTCTAATTTTTTAGAATCTTTAGATAGTTCACCCACCACTCTTCTATCCCCCTATTGTCAGCATTATATCGGAAATTCCGTATTTGTGATTAAATTCTTAACATTATAAAATATTATGTGTAAGCAAATCTTCCGAAAGGGATGAAAAGTTATCAATCAACTTCAGTTGAATTATACGACAGACATGGAAAAAGCCATGTACCAATCACATGGTGTCGGCTATGAGCAATACTGTCAAAAATTAGAGGTTCGTATGCTTGTTGAAAAGAAACGTGAAGAAGAGTATAGTAAGGGAAGACTGATTGTACTAAATTTAGAAAGAAAGTTGCATCATTTTCGATAATAAACTCCTAAATGGATAATAAATGATATAAAACCAGTTTAAAAACTGGTTTTATTTTTTTAGAAAATAAGATCCTGCTAAGTGTTTAGGGGCAAGGTCCATTTTGTGGTAATATGAGTATGTTTGTTAGAACTTAACTCAGAAAGGTTAATTAATTTCCCACTTATCAGTTACTACATAGCATTTCTCCTGGAAGTTTAGAGAATGGTTTTATTATTTAGGTGAAAAATAACTTTAGTATACTATTCTTGAATATATGTGATGGGCAAAATAATGGTATATTCATTAACAGTTGCAGTTTTAATTTTATATCCATGGTGTTAATCTGAAATGGTTGCTAACACTTTTAATTTAGTATAAGATTGTAATGAGAATAAAGTGAGAATAAGGTATTGACCTATGGTGTCAGCACTTTTAAAAATATTCATGGTTAAATTGGAGGTATTGTTATGGCAGGTTCAACATTAACGATTAAGGATCTTCATGTCGCAATTGATGGTAAAGAAATTTTAAAAGGTGTTAACCTTGAAGTAAAAGGTGGCGAGATCCATGCAATCATGGGTCCAAACGGTACAGGTAAATCAACATTATCATCTGCGATCATGGGACACCCTAAATATGAGGTTACAAGCGGAAGTATTACGTTCGATGGAGAAGATGTGTTAGAAATGGAAGTTGATGAAAGAGCACGCGTAGGTCTATTTCTAGCAATGCAATATCCTAGTGAAATTACAGGAGTTACAAATGCTGATTTCTTACGTTCAGCAATTAATGCACGCCGTGAGGAAGGCGATGAAATTTCTCTAATGAAATTCATTCGTACAATGGATAAGAATATGGAATTCCTTGAAATGGATCCAGATATGGCGCAACGTTATTTAAATGAAGGCTTTTCTGGTGGAGAAAAGAAGCGTAACGAAATTCTTCAATTAATGATGATTCAACCAAAGATTGCAATCCTTGATGAAATTGACTCAGGTCTAGATATTGATGCATTAAAGGTTGTTTCAAAAGGGATTAACGAAATGCGCGGTGAAGATTTTGGTTGCTTAATTATTACTCACTATCAACGTCTTTTAAATTACATCACGCCTGATAAAGTGCATGTTATGATGCAAGGCAGAGTAGTAAAATCAGGTGGACCGGAATTAGCTCAGCGCCTAGAAGCTGAAGGATATGACTGGATTAAACAAGAATTAGGTATTGAAGATGAAACAGTAGGTCAAGAAGCGTAAGCGATAGGGGGATTGAAAATGACTATTGATACGAAATTACCATTTGATCAGGAGTATGTCAGAGGGTTTTCCCAACAACTCTCGGAACCAAACTGGCTTCTAGATCTTCGCTTACAAGCTCTTGCTAAGTTAGAAGAACTTCCTATGCCAAAGCCTGATAAGACAAAAATTGATAAATGGAATTTTACTCAGTTTAAAAATCATACTGTAGAAAGTGCACCATATACTTCACTAGAGGAGCTAAGTGATGAAGTTAAGTCACTTATCAATGTGGGTGAAGAAAACAAAGCTTTATATATCCAACGAAACAACACTCCGGCTTTTATTAGTTTATCTGAAGAATTAAAAACAAAGGGTGTTATCTTTACTGATATTCATACAGCTGCTCGGGAGCACAGTGAACTTGTACAAAAATACTTTATGAAAGATGGCGTGAAGGTCGATGAGCATCGTTTGACTGCATTACACGCTGCCTTAATAAACGGTGGTGTTTTTGTTTATGTGCCAAAGAATGTAGAAGTAGAAACACCGCTTCAAGCTGTATATATCCATGATAATCCAGAGGCAGCACTCTTTAATCACGTGATTATTGTTGCAGATGATAATAGTTCAGTCACATACGTAGAAAACTATCTTTCAACAGGTGAATTTGATAATACAGTTGTTAATATAATCTCTGAAGTCTTAACACATTCTAACGCTAAAGTAACTTATGGGGCAGTTGATAACCTTGCAAAAGGTGTAACAACATATGTTAATCGTCGTGGGGTTGCTGGTCGAGATTCAAAAATTGAATGGGCGCTGGGACTTATGAATGATGGCGATACAATTAGTGAAAATGTCACATATCTAATGGGCGATGGCTCATTTGGAGATACAAAGACGGTCGTGGTAGGACGTGGTGAACAAAAGCAAAACTTCACTACAAAAGTTATTCATTATGGAAAGAATTCAGAAGGCTATATTTTAAAACATGGTGTTATGAAGGATAGTGCTAGCTCAATATTCAATGGAATCGGAAAGATTGAACATGGTGCAACAAAGTCTAATGCTGAACAAGAATCACGCGTGTTAATGTTAAGTGAAAAAGCACGTGGAGACGCTAACCCAATCCTACTTATCGATGAAGATGATGTAACCGCAGGGCACGCAGCATCTGTTGGGCGTGTTGATCCAATTCAACTTTACTATCTAATGAGTAGAGGGATTCCAAAACAAGAGGCAGAGCGCTTAATTATCCATGGATTCTTAGCTCCTGTTGTTAATGAATTACCAATTGAAGGTGTTAAGAAACAATTAGTCGAGGTTATTGAAAGGAAAGTGAGATAATGAATATCAATGATATTCGTCAACATTTTCCAATCCTAAATCAAGATGTGAATGGAAGTCGTCTTGTATACCTTGATAGTGCTGCAACATCACAGAAGCCTATCGAAGTAATTGAAACAATTGACCGTTATTATCGTGAATATAATTCAAATGTCCATCGTGGTGTGCATACATTAGGTACAAAGGCAACTGATGCATATGAAGGTGCACGTGAAAAGGTTCGCAACTTTATCAATGCGAAGTCGATGCAGGAAATTATTTTTACCAGAGGTACGACAACTGCTTTAAATATGGTTGCAGCAAGTTATGGAAGAGATAACTTGAAGCAAGGTGATGAGATTGTTATCACCCATATGGAGCATCATGCAAACATTATTCCATGGCAGCAAGTGGCAAAGCAAACAGGTGCAACATTAAAATACATTCCTTTAACAGAGGATGCATCTATTTCACTTGAAGATGTAAGGAATACAATAACAGGGAACACAAAGATTGTCTCTGTCATGATGGTTTCAAATGTTCTCGGTGCAATTAATCCTGTAAAGGAAATTGCCGAAATTGCTCATCAAAACGGTGCAATCATGATTGTTGACGGAGCACAGGCAGCACCACATATGAAGATTGATGTTCAAGATTTAAATTGTGATTTCTTTGCAATGTCAGGACATAAAATGTGTGGTCCTACAGGTATTGGAGTATTATTCGGTAAAAAAGAGCTGTTAGAACAAATGGAGCCTGTTGAAACTGGCGGTGAAATGATTGATTTCGTTGGCCTTTATGAATCAACGTGGAAAGAACTTCCGTGGAAGTTCGAAGCAGGTACACCGATTATTGCAGGTGCAGTTGGGTTAGGAGCTGCGATCGACTTTCTTGAAAACGTAGGTTTAGAAAATATTGAAGCCCACGAACACCAGCTTGCACAATATGCAATGGAGCGCCTCGGTAAAATTGAAGGATTAACTATATATGGCCCAAAAAATCGTGCTGGTCTAGTCACATTTAATATAGAAGATGTACATCCACATGATGTTGCAACAGTTTTAGATGCTGATGGAATTGCTGTAAGAGCTGGGCATCATTGTGCTCAACCTTTGATGAAATGGTTGAAGGTTTCAGCAACGGCACGTGCTAGTTTTTACCTCTATAATACGGAGGAAGAAATTGATAAGCTAGTTGAAGGACTCATCAAAACAAAGGAGTATTTCAGCAATGTCGGCATTTAATAACAATTTAGATACGCTGTATCGTCAAGTGATTATGGATCATTATAAAAATCCTAGAAACCGTGGCGTACTTGAAGATGAAACATTAACAATTGATATGAATAATCCAACCTGTGGAGATCGAATCCATCTAACTCTTAAGGTTGAGGATGGTAAGGTTGTTGACGCAAAGTATGATGGAGAAGGTTGCTCTATCTCAATGTCATCCGCTTCAATGATGACACAAGCGATTAAAGGTCAACCAATTGAGATAGCATTAAAGCTGTCTGGCATTTTCTCCGATATGATGCAAGGTAAAGATTATGACGATACAATTGATTTAGGTGATATCGAAGCTCTTTCTGGTGTTTCAAAGTTTCCAGCCCGTATTAAATGCGCAACCCTTGCATGGAAGGCGATGGAAAAAGGTCTAAAGAGCGAAGCGTAGAATAGCTTACACCAGTAACAAAAATGTAAGCTGATGAAGGAGGGAATTTTTATGGCAAAGAAGATGCCTGAAATTGGCGATTATAAATATGGTTTTGCTGATAAAGATGTATCGATTTTCCGTTCTAAACGAGGTCTTACAAAAGAAATCGTTGAAGAAATATCAAAAATGAAAGATGAACCACAATGGATGTTAGACTTTCGTCTTAAATCATTAGAGCACTTCTACAACATGCCAATGCCTCAATGGGGTGGCGATTTACAAGCATTGAATTTCGATGAAATTACGTATTATGTTAAGCCTTCTGAGAAGTCACAAAAATCATGGGATGAGGTTCCTGAAGAAATTAAAGCTACTTTTGATAAGCTAGGAATTCCAGAAGCAGAACAAAAGTACCTAGCTGGTGTTTCTGCGCAATATGAATCAGAAGTTGTTTATCATAACATGAAAGAAGACCTTGAATCATTAGGTATCGTATTTAAAGATACTGATACTGCTCTTAAAGAAAACGAAGATATCTTCCGTGAGCATTGGGCAAAAGTAATACCTCCAACTGATAACAAGTTTGCTGCTCTAAATTCTGCTGTATGGTCTGGTGGGTCATTCATTTATGTTCCACCTGGAGTGAAAGTAGATACTCCACTACAAGCTTACTTCCGTATTAACTCAGAAAATATGGGGCAATTTGAGCGTACGCTGATTATCGTTGATGAAGGTGCACATGTACATTATGTTGAGGGCTGTACAGCTCCTGTCTATACAACTAACTCACTTCATAGTGCAGTTGTTGAAATCGCAATTAAAAAAGGTGCATACTGCCGATACACAACCATTCAAAACTGGGCAAACAACGTGTTTAACCTTGTAACAAAGCGCGCTGTTTGTGAAGAAAATGCAACAATGGAATGGATTGACGGTAACATCGGTTCGAAATTAACAATGAAATACCCTGCTGTTATCCTTAAAGGTGAAGGTGCCCGTGGTATGACACTTTCCATTGCAATTGCAGGTAAGGGTCAGCATCAAGATGCTGGAGCGAAAATGATTCACTTAGCTCCGAACACATCTTCAACGATTGTATCTAAGTCGATTTCAAAACAAGGTGGAAAAGTAACATACCGTGGAATTGTACACTTTGGACGAAAAGCTGATGGTGCACGTGCAAATATCGAATGTGATACACTAATTATGGATAATCAATCAACTTCTGATACAATTCCTTACAATGAAATATTAAATGATAATATTTCATTAGAACATGAAGCAAAAGTTTCGAAAGTATCAGAAGAGCAATTATTCTACCTCATGAGCCGTGGTATTTCTGAACAAGAAGCTACTGAAATGATTGTAATGGGCTTCATTGAACCGTTCACAAAAGAATTACCAATGGAATATGCAGTTGAAATGAACCGTCTGATTAAGTTCGAGATGGAAGGTTCTATTGGATAAATATTGTTTTGCGAGAAACACCCATATAGCTTTGCTATATGGGTGTTTTTTTACTATAAATTAACCTATGTTGCCTATAAAATTAGAAAATATAGGAACAAGATTTTTTGAAATATTCTATAAAATAGTCGAATAATAGTATATAATTTTAACAGAATGCTCGAAATTCTCTATTTTTCACGATAAAATGTAAATTATTGTATGCAGGAACAAAAGAAAGCGCTGTCGAATCATTTGGAATATAGGTATGTTGAATTTTTATCTTCAGCAAGGGGGATTAAAAATTGGAAGAAGAAAAACTTAAAATAAGGTACCGGTTAGTGGATGAATCTTTTTCAAAAGACGATTTTAACTATCACTCACATAACATGTATGAAATTTACTATTTTCATAGTGGTGACTGTAAATACTTAATAGGTAATCGAATATATCAACTAGAACAAGATGATATTATTATCATGAATGGTCTCACATTACATAGAGCGAATCCAATACCAACGAAGCCATATGAACGTAGTATCATCGAATTTTCACCAGAGTGGATCAAACATATATTAAAAACGTTAAAAGTCCCCGAATTATTAGATCCGTTCAACTTCCTTAGCAATTCTATTTTTCGTGGTGGTGATGAAAAAACACTGCAAGAAATAAACCGTTTATTTATAAGCATTAATCAACTAACATCAAGTATTCATCAAGAAGGTAGAAGTAAGAAAGATAATGGGATTAAAGAAGCAGAAATCACATCTATGTTTATTCAATTGTTAATAAAAGTGTATGAAATTAGTCAGTTTGAGCTAGGAAAAACTCAAATAGTAGACTCTGAGAAAGAGCACCATGTAAACCGTATAAAGTCATGGATAGACGAGAATTTCCAGGATGCTATTACTTTGGACATCGTCTCAAACCACTTAAATATTAGTAAGTATTATATGTCCAGGATCTTTAAGGATGTAACAGGATATACCATTATGCAATATATTATGAGTTGTAGAATTGACCGTGCAAAATATCTATTAGAAATTTATCCAGATAAAAGCATCCAGGACGTCGCGATTGAGTCAGGATTTGAAAATGCTTCTCATTTTAGTCGCTTGTTTCGCAAACAGGTAAATATTTCTCCTAGTGAATATCGTAATAAAAAAGCTGTTGTCGAATAGAAAGTATCAATAGTTACCATAATTTGACTATTCTGCAATAACACTATCACAACATTTGAAGAGCAATTAGAGTAAAATAATATATCTAATTCCACAATCATATCTATATATAAGTTTCGCGAAAAGTCATATAATTCAAATAACATTAACATTAAGTCAGAAATTAACGTTTAATGTTGTTGTTCTATAAGCTATTAGATGTTCAAAACATACAATAGCATTTTTTTTTACACATAGTTGAAAACGCTAACATTCAAATGAAAGCGCATTCGACAAAATTCCTGAATATTTGAGTTTGGTTTTACTTTTAATCAAAAAAGGGGTGTATTTCGTAAAAAACAGAAGTAATCAATAACTGTTTTGAAAAGGAGGAGAGTAGTATGATTAATAACCGTACTGAGCCAAACACAACGATCAGTATTGAAAATGTAAATAAGAAAAAGACTAATACGAGTTTTGTTTGGTACATTTTCTTAATTCCAAGTTTCTTAGGAATCTTACTTTTTATGGTGTATCCAGTCTTTGAATCGCTTAGATTGAGTTTCTATCAATCGAATGGAACTATTGAGAATTTCATAGGATTAAAAAACTTTAAAAACGTGTTAACATCTGGTCCCTTCTGGAACTCAGTATGGAATACATTTTTTATTGGATTCTTTCAAATTATTATTACTGTTCCATTAGGATTTATTTTTGCATCTTTAATTAACTCAACAAGAAGAGGACAAAACTTTTTCAAGGTTGTTTACTTTTTACCAAACGTCACATCGATTGTTGCGGCAGCCATGATTTTTCAATTCGTGTTACACCCAGAAATGGGAGTTGTTAACTACGCTTTAAGTTCAATTGGCCTTCCAACTCCTGATTGGTTCTCAAGCCCATCAACTTCAAAGTGGGGAGTCATTTTATTAGCTGTTTGGCATTGGATAGGATTTGTTATTATTATATGTTTGGCAAATTTGCAAGCGATTTCACAAGAGATGTATGAAGCAGCAAGGATTGATGGCGCAAGTGGATTGCAACAATGGTTGTTTATCACAATTCCAAACATGGCTCCGACATTTGCGTTCTTGCTTATTACAGGGTGGATAGGTGCTCTCCAACGTTTCAATGAGGTATATGTATTAGGTGGACCTAACGGAAGTCCTGCACGTTCTATTCAAACCATGGGGGCGTTTATATATGAACGTGGATTCACAGGTTTTGAATTTGGAATTGCTTCAGCTGCAACATATATCATGTTTATCATTATCTTAATCTTCACATTTATTAATCTAAAAGTTTCTAAAATGAAACTGTAAATGCACGGGAAGGGGGTAAACATATGAATAATGCAATGTCTATGAAAAAGGTAGAATTAATTTCTAGTTGGATTAAGTTTGTGATTTTACTGTTGTTCGGTATTGTCCTTATGGCACCTTTTATATGGATGGTAAGTGTTGGATTTGATAGAACTGCCAATATAACAATGCCGTTTCCACCAAGATTAATACCAGAAGAAATATCTCCATTCAATTATGGGATTGTATTTGAAAACGGAAGATTAATTCAATCGTATATAAACTCTGCTATCGTAACAATTAGTTCAGTATTTTTGTGTGTATCTTCTTCGCTGTTAGCGGGGTATGCATTCTCAAAAGGCAAGTTTAAAGGGAAAAGATTCTTATTTGTCCTTGTTCTTTGTACGATGATGATTCCAATGGAACCGCGATTAATCCCACTATACACACTTTTCAATAGTGTAGGGTTACTAAATACATTTTGGCCTTTAATTCTTCCATCGTTAATTAGTGGGCTACTCATCTTCTTATGTAAACAGTTCTTTGATCAACTACCAGATACATTAAGAGAAGCGGCGCAAATTGATGGGGCAAGTGAATTCAAAATATTTTTTAGTGTTTACTTACCACTTGCAGGGCCAATTGCGGCAACAATGATTATTTTATCCTTCATTTGGAGCTGGAATGATTTTATGTGGCCATTGGTTGTTTTAAATAACCAAGATTTACACACAGTACCTCTTTATTTAGCTAGTTTCTCACTAGAAAATGGTACAAGCTTAGGTGGTTTGACGATGGCTTTAGCAACAGTGAGTGTATTGCCAATTGTGGTATTGTATCTATTTTTACAAAGATACATTATTCAAAGTATTGCCCTAAGTGGGGTGAAGGGGGAGTAGCCTAAAAAGTAAGAATTAAAAATTATTATCAAATTAAAACAGGGGGTAATAAAATGGGTATTTTTAAAAGAAGGTCACTTCTATCGCTAATTTTAGTTATGGTACTTGGATTTGCACTTGTAGGATGTAGTAATAGTAGCGAATCTGGTAGTTCTTCAACAGGTTCGGGAGATTCAGGTAGTAAATCAGATGGAGAATGGGCAGGTCAAAAGATAAAGGTTCAATTAATTGGTGACTTTACAATGGAATCATCAACTGATCCTATTACAGGTAAGAAGAGTGAAGGATTAGAAGTTATTAAGGAAGAATTCGAAAAACAACACCCTGGCGCAACAGTAGAGTTCATTATTATGCCATGGGAAGGTTATGTAGAGAAAACACAAGCAATGTTAACATCAGGTGAAGCTGATGTCTATCAAATGCCAGGTGTAGCTGATTTTGCACCACAAGGTGTATTAGAGCCGTTACAATCTTGGATTGACAATGATCCAGAGTTTAGTTTAGATATCTTTATTGAAAATCAAGTTGAAGGTTGGAAAGCGTTAGGTCCTGATAGTGATGAAATGCAAATTTGGGGATTGCCTTTCTTAGGTGATGCACGTTTTATCACTTATGACAAACAACTTTTTGATGAGTGGGGCGTAGAATATTTATCAGATTATCCAACAATGGAAGAAGTAGCTGAAAAAGCGAAGCAAATGACTGGTACAAATCCTGTAACTGGTGAACAAAACTATGGTATTTGGTTCCGTGGAGATTGGTCTTCAGCATTTACATTGATTAACCTTGCAGAAGGACAAGGTGGACAATGGGGTACTGGTTTTGCTTGGGATGAAATTGAGTTTAGCTTTGATTCACCAGAGATGTTAAGTGGTTTAGAATGGTTACTTGAAATGCAAGAATATGCTCCAAAAGGTCTTGTAAGTAACCAAGGAAATGAAAAGTGGTTAACAAAAGATAACAATATCGCGATTATGTTAAACCAAGGACCTGGAGACACAGTTGTTCCTGCATATGCACAAGGTCTTGGTGACCGTATCGGTATTGCTCAAGAATTTAAAAATGAAGACAAGCAAGGTGGACTGTTTGCTGGTAGTCCAATCGTAATTGCTAAAGATAGTGAGCATAAAGAATTAGCATGGGAATGGTTAAAATTTGCTACTAGTGATTATGTTCAAGAATTTATCTTCATCAACAACAACGCAATTCCTGCAGTAGAATCTGCTAAGAATTTTGAAGCTGTTCAAGAATATGCAAATTTAATGAACCCAACATTTGAGGCGATGAGTACACCAATGACACCAAGATATCCATGGGGATCTTCACAACCACGATACATCTTAACATCTGAGATTGAAGCTGTATTAACAGGTGAAAGAACTCCTGAAGAGGCATTACAAAAAGCACAGAAGGAAAGTACTGAATGGCTACAAAATAGATAAACTAGGGTAACAACAAAAAAGAGAAAGAGAATCGCGGATTCTCTTTCTCTTTTCTTACATAAAAACGTCAATTTTATTGGAAGTAGAGTTAAGTAGCTGTTCTAATTCTTGACGATTTATTAGTACTCCACCCTGACGATAACGGTTCTTGTGTGTTTCTGTTTGAACTGATTCTCCATTTACAACAACCTTACTTTCGTTTTGTCCCAGGTGATATACGAAGGTTACAGGACGACCTTGATACATAAAATCAAAATTCAAACCATCTAATCTTTCTGGAAGTACAGGATCGATTACTAGATGATCTGCAACTTGGCGAATACCTAAGCAATTCGAAATTAGTTGGTTCATATAAATTCCAGGACCACTCGAATAAATGCGCCATCCACCCTTAACTTTGACAGTTCCTTCTCGTAATTCATGAAAGCGTCTTTCCGCTTCATAACGAGTAGAAAACATACCATCGGAACTACTGAAATAGGCGTTGCTTTGACGTCTTTCTGCATTTGGTACGACATCTTGTATACCAACAGGGTTAATCACTGCCAAACCTTTCCATACTTCATCAACATTCCCGAGCTTTGCCATTGCCTCTACAAACCTAATGTGTGCATGAACATATTGGAGACCAATTTCGCGGCCGAAGTTTGACGCCTGTTCAGCACGTTTGAAATGTTGACTTACCCCACCAGCGTAGTTTGCTGGGCGGTTCATCAGGCGAACTCCATCTGGACAATATAGTTCTTCTTTAATAATTCGATAATGTGCCTCTGCTTGCTCTGGTGTTAATAATTCACTAATGATTCCACGTTGCATTGGTAGCAAACGATAGTTGATTCCTGTTTTTGTATCAGAAGGATGAAGCATGAATTCAGGATTATTTGGATCCTCGAAATAAACAAAACCAGGGATCACTTCAGAATTCAAGATATAGTGATTGTAATCATTGCGAATACCGTTTGCTAATTCTTCTAGTTCTGCTGCTTCCTGATGATTAAATTCAGAAAGTACGTTAGCAAGTTTATTCATTGCTTGATATGTTAATGCAACTGTCCAACTGCTAACCATATACTGTTTTAACTGTGAGTTTGCTGGTTGTAAAGTATCATCCCAATCCCCATCACCGTATGATGATAAGAACGTGTCGTGTAAAAAGTGTTGTTTAATATAGTCAATTTCCTTTTTTATATGATCAAGCAGTGATGACTTTTCTTCTGTAAAATGAAAGGCTCCGCGAACAGTAAAAGGAAGTTTTTCTGAAAGAATATCAAAATCGCGTGTAACTTCTAAATAATCACTAATAACCTTTAATGGCCAAACAATGATATCTCCATGACTTTCTTCTTGTTGAATTTTAAAATATTCATCAAACATAAACCACTGTGGCCAGTTACCTGTATCTTCGTACTGGTGTGAATATACCGTTTTAATAATTTCTCTAACTGTTTCATAATTTTGTGTTGCCATGAAATACTCAGTAGGTCCTTGGCAAACATCTCGTGTTCCCCAAGCAGCGCCACCATACTGTTCAAGGCCGTGTGGGACTGAAAAGTGAACAAGCATATTGTGTGTGTACCACCAAGCAAGGGCATTGACCTTGTTCAGTTCTTCTGAGATGCTGCTTTGTTGTGAAAGCTTAAAACCATTCATCACTTGATTGTAGTACGAGCGATAGCGTTCAATTTCCTTTTGTGGGTCACGTTGGACAATCGGAAGTTCCTCACCATGGAGTAGCCCTTGAATCGTCATCGTCCATTCACTTGTGGTGTTTACATCTAAAACGACAAGTGCTGCACTTCCTCTACTAATATTATCCGCAAGTGCTTTCTCGTCTGTAACCACATAATCAGCACCATTCACATGTAAACGGTAAGTAAGATTTGGGTACGTATTAGCACTATCTGATGAAGGATCAGCATAAAATGAAACAGTATCTTGTTCACTTTCATATCGGAATGGTATTTCTAATTCGTTAGTATTCATTGTCACTTGATTTGTTACTAAGAAGCGATATTGCTTTCCATTATTAGAGCGTACATGTAAACGAACCTCTGGCGAATCAACTGTAGTAAAATTCGTGATAATCAATAAATCATCCGATGTTTTATAGTACCAGCGAGTATAATTAAATCCCAACTCATACATGGAAGGCATTGTTAGTAAATGATAGTTTCCATCTTTTTCGATATAAATACGTTGACCCGACGTCTTCATGATATTAAGTGCATTACGTGTGTTTGTTAACATCTTATTGAAGTTTGTATTTCCAACAACAAGCTGTGAGTTAAAAACACCAAATATATATGAAGTAGATGTAATTGTATTTTCTTTCATTCGATCATTTTGACCACTCATGACAATGTGACCGTGTGGACGTTCAACTAAGTACTCTTTTTCTTTTAATACAACATGCTCATGTGTATCAGTAAAGAAGGAAAGTAGTTTGTTGCCTTCCCATTCCTCTTGGTTGCGAACTGGAAAGTATTGTTGTATTTCATTTTTATCCATTGGAAGTGACTCAAGAGGTGTACCAATCTTAGAGTGAAGGCGTATCCTATCCACTGCTAGTGTTTTACCATCACTAGTGTTTTTAACCTCTTCCCATGCTGATAAAACCTCGTCTGTATACTCCAAAGACGTAATGGCTTCACTATGGTTTTCTTTAAAGAGACCATAAAACACGAAACGTTCTTTTCCTGATAACAGCACCTTGTCTGTTTGTAAAGCTGTGTATGCAAACTCGTATTGATAGATTTCATTTTCAAGTGATTTCTTAGCTAATACTTCTGGTTGATTTGTTTCTTTATAAGATAGTCCAAAGAATTGGAATCCGTCAGTTGAATAGCCGACAATTTTACTTAGAGCACCTTGTTGAATGTAAGGAAATGCTCCACCTTGTTGTGGTTGGTTTTGCCTAGAACAAACTACATACCCACGATTTTCATCTTCAAAAACGGCATGATCAATATATTGAGACATGTATGCTTCATTCGTCCTAACTGCTCCACGATCAGCAAGACCAAGGTCCTGACCATAAATAACGTCAACCTCCATACCACTTCCGTCTAGAGTAATATCCCAAAACCAAATTCCATTCTTAGATAAAAAGAAAGACACTTCATACTGGACATTTTCGACATTTCCTGTCCATTTTACATGTGATGCTGAGTAACTAACATTACTTGATGAATGGATGCCAAGTAAAGGTACAACTTTTATTTCATCTTCACTGTGTAGTCGCAAATAAAGGTTATTTAATGCACCATCAATTGGATTTGCAATTAGTTGGTTGATCATTGTATGATCATGTGTCGCTATAGACAAATCACCACTAGGTAAGAAAGTGAATTTCATATTTCCTGCCTCGAGGTAAAGGTTCCTATTATTTGTCATGTTCACTCGTACTCCTTTTAATGATTATTTCTACGTGTTTGATTTTGGTACATAGCACTGCTGTTCTATCTAATAAGATACGGACTTTTCTTATTTAAGTAATTCAAATGAAACAGATGAAACATCTCTACTGTTCGTTCCTATAAATGCAAGAAATTCCCCTGGGTCACTCTTATAGCTAAGGTCTGAGTGATGGTAGCGAAGTTGCTCTTCTTTCAGTGAAAATGACACTGTAGTAGATTCGCCTGGTTTTAAGGTTATTTTTTTAAAAGCTTTTAATTCTTTTAATGGTCGAACTACCTCTCCGGCAATGTCGCGAGTATACAATTGAACTATTTCTTCACCATGGTATTCTCCAGTATTGGTGACTTTAACTGATAGATGGATTAGTTCGTTTGGCTTCAATTGCTTGCTTGAAATAGTAAGGTCACTGTAATCAAATGTTGTATAACTTAAACCATAGCCAAATGGAAGTAACGGTTCATTTGGAATATCTAAATATTGTGATACATACCGTACCTGTGCATCTTGAGCACCTTTTGGTCTACCAGTATTGTAGTTATTATAGTAAACCGGAACTTGCCCTACTGAATAAGGAAATGACATTGTTAATTTGCCCGATGGGATAGCGTCACCATACAGCAAATCAGCAATGGCAGCTCCACCTTCGGTACCAGGGAACCAAGCCTCTAGAACCGCGTCAACGTGATTAAATAGACCATGTAAATCTAACGGACGTCCATTAAAAAGAACTGCGACCATTGGTTTTCCAGTTTGTTTTAGAGTTGCGATTAAATCTAGCTGAGCTTGTGGTAAACGTATATCGGCACGACTTCCAGCCTCACCACTCATTAGTGATTCCTCTCCTAAAGCAAGGACAATAATATCGACATCGTTAGCCACCATGAGTGCTTCATTCAGTTGTTCTGTGGTGCTAGTCTGAATGTCACATCCTTTTGCAATTAAAAGTTGTTCAGGATGTAATTTCGTTTTCATCCCCATGGCCATTGTAATTGCTTCATCAGTTGACCCTTTCCAAGACCATGGTCCTAAAATATCGCCACTTTCAGCAAATGGTCCAATCAAGCCCACCTTCTGACTACTATTTAATGGTAGTATTCCCTCATTTTTTAATAGGACACAAGATTTTGTAGCTAATTTTCGAGAGTACTCCCTGTGTGAGTCACACATGATGATTTCTTGTTCTTTCTCTATATTTGCCCCGCGATAGGGGTTATCAAATAATCCAAGCTTTTGTTTTAACTGTAAAATTCGAAGAACAGCTTCATTAACCAGTGCTTCATCGATGGTTTGTTCCTCAATTAGCTCTTTTAAATAGCTGGCATAGCATTCAGTCATCATTTCAATATCAACACCAGCAGTTATTGCTTTTTGTGCTGCTTCTTTTTCATTTTCAGCTACACCGTGAGGAATCGCTTCCTTAACTGCACCCCAATCCGATATAAGTACTCCATTAAAATTCCATTCTTTTCGAAGTAAGTCTCTCATTAATTTTTTATTAGCTGAAGCGGGAACTCCGTCTACTGTATTGAAAGCAGTCATCACCATTTCGCAGCCTACATCAAGCGCTGCTTTATAAGCAGGTAAATAGTATTCGCGGAGCTGCCTTTCCGATAAGTCAACGGTATTATAATCCCGGCCGCCTTCAGCTGCACCATAAGCAGCAAAATGCTTCACACAGGCTGCAACTCTGTTTTGATCATTCGTAAGGTCATCGCCTTGGAAGCCACGAACAAATGCCTTGGCAAATAAACTATTTAGGAATGGATCTTCTCCTGTTGATTCCATCACTCTCCCCCATCTTGGATCACGAACTAAATCAACCATTGGAGCAAAGGTAACATGAATACCTGATACTGACGCTTCTTTTGCAGCGATTTCTGCGCTTTTTTCAGCTAAGTCGATGTCCCATGAACATCCGATTGCAAGTGGAACAGGAAAGATTGTTTTATAGCCATGGACAATATCACACATCACCAATAAGGGAATACCCAAACGGTTTTCTTGTAAATGTGCTTTTTGGATTGAGGTTACCTCAGCAGCACCAGATGCTCCAAGAACAGAACCGCAGTTTTTGATTGTTTCCTCATCAACGCCCATGGATTCCATTGGTCCTGTAATTTCACCTTGATCAGACGCTCCTTTAAAAAATGGAGTTGCCAGTTGTACAAGTTGAGATATTTTTTCTTCTAATGTCATTTCATTCAAAAGTGAATGTAATTGGATATCGTTCATTTCGTTCCTCCAAGTTTTTCATTTTTACGAGGTTGTTTCGCATGCTTTTTGTTTAACCCTTTTAGAGAATGTATGAGTTAATATGTGCCTTCTCATTCGACGGAGAGTGTTTCAAATTAACAGCAATCTCACAAACGAGATAGTAGTTGCGTTTATACAAACAACTTGTAATCGAAACGTTTCGATTATTGATACCTTGGATTATAAGTGCTTTCATTATGGTAGTCAATGATGGAATATAAAAGAATAGTAATTGCAAGCAGCCTAATTTTAATTATGAATTACCCAAAAGCCCTTTGGCGCTGTGATGTTCAGGCCTTTTTCTTTATTTTAGTTATACAAACGGATTTATATTCCTTTAACTGAATTAAAGAGAATGACTAGAAAAAATTTTAATAAAACTATTGAAAGCGAATCCACAATTGTATATAATCAAATTTGTCGAAACGTTTCAACAGAATAACTGAAAAATTTAGGTTGTTCATTTGTTTTCTTGTTATAGATGGGAATTACTTTATAACTAACATTGAAACGTTCCATATTCACTTAGTTATTTTAGGTGCTTAGGGAATATTTTCAAGACAAAGTACAAATAGTATACCTATGTATAAAAAGAATCAATCAACTAAGCTACTCAACTTTTATTAAACTATTTAAAGGAGATTGATAAACATGAAAAAGAAATCCTTAGCATTTCTATTGATTACAGTGCTAATAATGTCAATGTTCTTAGCAGCATGTGGAACTTCAGAAAATACAGATGATGCCGGTGGCGGAGAAGGTGCTGGCGACAAACAAAAAACAATATCTGTGTGGGCAATGGGTGAAGAAGGTAAAAAACTAAGTGAGTTAAGTGCAAAATTTGAAGAAGAAAATCCAAATATTAAGGTTAATGTGCAGGCTATTCCTTGGGATACAGCACATGATAAATTACTTACAGCTGTGGCTTCAGGAAAAGGACCTGACGTCTTACAATTAGGTTCAACGTGGGTTCCTGAATTTGCTGATGCTGGTGCGCTTTTAGATCTTACACCTCATTTAGAGAAATATCCTGAGTTTGCTCCTGAAAACTATTTTGAAGGTGCAAGACAATCAATGAAATTTGAAGATCAACTGATTGGGGTTCCTTGGTATGTTGAAACGCGTGTGTTATATTACCGTACTGATTTATTAGAAGAAGTGGGTTACAGTGAAGCACCTAAAACATGGGATGAATTAAAGGATGCAGCACAAAAATTAGCTGCTAGAGGTGAAGGTCAATTTGGTTTAGATATCGATATGAACGACCAAATCACTCCGTTTATCTTTGCATGGCAAAACGGATTTGATGCTGATATTGAAGATCCACGACTTAACCTTGATAGTCCTGAATTTACTGAAGCAATTGAATACTATACAAGCTTTTTTAAAGAGGGCTATAGTTCAACTGCTAAAGGAATGGATATTGTACAAGCATTTAAAGATGGTGTAAAACCAATGTTTATTAGTGGTCCTTGGATGATTAACATTGTGAAGGATCAAGCTCCAGATTTAGATGGTAAATGGTCTGTAGCAGTTTTACCTGCTAAAGAAACGAACACTTCAGCTATTGGTGGAGCTAACTTTTCTGTATTCCACACCTCAAAAAATGTGGATGAAGCTTTAAAATACATTTCATATGTTACTGATGTGGAAACGCAGCTTAATTGGTTAGACATTTCAAATACTCTTCCTTCTCGTTTAGAAGCATGGGAAGATTCTAAATTAGCAGATAATGAAATGTTAGCTACATTTGGAGAACAGCTAAAATCAACAAAAGGATCTCCTCAAATTACGCAATGGGAAAAAGTTGCACAAGAGTTGATTGCTTCATTAGAAAGAATTATCGTTGGTGGAGCAGATCTTAATGGAGAATTAGATAAATTTAAAGCTGAAGTTGAAAAAATTATGGAAGATTAAGTAGAAATCTATCATGTGAAAAGTACTGCTCTTTCTACGTGCTTAGTTATATTATGGAGTTGCAAACCTCAATCTTTTGATGTTTGTGCTCCATTTTATCATTGAGTACTAGGGGGAGTGAGTTTTAAGTTAGGTGGGGTAACATGAGCAATGTATTGAAGGATCTTTTTAAAAACAGACATCCTTATATATTTATAGCGCCTGCAGTACTAATATTAACCGTTTTTAGTATTATTCCAATCATCATCGCGTTTGGAATAAGTTTTACAGACCTTGATTTAAAAGGACTAGCAAATTGGTCGAACATTAACTTTATCGGTATAGAGAATTATGTTGAATTAGTAACGGATGATTTATTTCATAAATCCCTTTTCAACACTTTCTTTTATGTAATTATCGGAGTACCTCTCGTCATAATCTTTTCACTTAGTATCGCACTATTATTAAATTATGGAACAAGTACTATTTATAAAGTGTTCCGTGGTGTCTACTATATGCCCTCAATTACAAATATCATCGCAGTAGCTGTTGTATGGGGATACCTTTATAATACTGAATATGGTTTGTTTAACTATTTGCTATCACTATTAACGGTTGATAAGATTCCTTGGTTAGAAGAACCGACAATTGCAAAACTATCATTAATTCTATTAGCTGTTTGGAAAGGAATTGGGATTAATATGATTATCTTCCTTGCAGCGTTACAAGGTATACCAAAATCCTATTACGAAGCAGCTGAAATAGATGGCGCTAATCGCTGGCAAATCCTTTTTAAAATTACAATTCCATTACTAGGATATGCGACCTTCTTCGTAACAGTGACAACGCTAATTGGCTGGACCCAATTCTTCGAGGAACCATTTGTAATGACAAATGGTGGACCATTAGACGGTACGATTTCGTTAGCGTTATTTATCTATCAGCGTGGCTTCCAGTTTAGTGAATTTGGATATGCAGCTGCTGGATCTTTCGTCTTATTTATTATTATTATTATTGTGACATTGCTTCAATTTAAATTAAAAAAGTCTGAAACAGATTTATAACAATATAAGAATATATAAAATTAAAATCAGTTTTTTAATGTCTAGTTCCAGGCGCGTGCCTAACATTTTCTTAGTAATAGTAGTAAAATTTTCGAAACATCGGGGTTGATTAGAAATGTCATCAAATATAGCCAGAGCTAAAATGGAGAAAAACCTTGTCACCATTTTATTAATAATCGGTGGAATAATTGTTTCTATCCCATTTATATGGATGATCTCTAGCTCTTTTAAACCAGAAAGCGAAGTGTTAGTTGTACCACCATCATTATTTCCGGAAAACCCAACATTTAGTAACTATGTTAATTTATTTGAAAGCATGAATTTCGGTATTTACTTTCGGAATACGTTAATAATTGTATTATTTTCATTTGTTGGCTTATTCTTTAATGCAATGGCTGGTTATGGGTTTGCGAAATATGATTTCAAAGGAAAAGAGAAGATTTTCTATATTGTGTTAGCTACAATGATGATTCCCGGTCAAGTAACAATGATTCCTGTTTATTTATTGTTAAATGAAATGGGCTTGACCAATACGATGACAGGGATTGTTCTCCCTGGATTAGCAGCAGCGTTTAGCATCTTTTTGTTTAGGCAGTTTATGAGCACAATCCCAACAGATTTGATTGAAGCTGCAAGATTAGATGGCGCTGGTGAAATTTACATTTTCTTAAAACTTATTATTCCAGTTGCAAAGCCAATCTTTGCAGTTCAAGGAATTCTTACCTTTATCGGTGCATGGAATAGTTTCTTATGGCCGTTAATTATCGCAAATGACGAAAGTCTTTATACTTTATCAGTAGGATTATCGTTATTAAAAGGTCAATACAGCAATAACTTTGCGCTGCAAATGGCGGGGGCAACATTAATGGTTGTTCCAATCATGATTGTATTTTCTATATTTCAAAAATACATTGTTGAAGGATTTACGATGTCAGGGATTAAGTGATGTATCTTATATGTGCATACTTCCTTGTTACTTCGTTAAGGGTGACCTAAAGATTTTTGGTCACCCTTTTCCATATCCAAAAGGTTAATTTAGGCAGAGATGGTATAATTGTTTCAATTAATAAGGTAATATTATTAATAGTGGAGGAAAATTTAGAATATTGTAAAACCTCTCATGAAAGATTACCATCAAAAATAGGTAATTGGGGTGTGAAAGAGTGGCAACGATTAAGGATGTAGCAAAACTTGCAGGAGTAGCTGTATCAACAGCATCTTATGCACTTAATGATAGTAAAAAGGTAAGCGAATCGACTTTAAAAAAGGTAAAAGAAGCTGCGAAACAGTTAAATTATCAAAAAAATGGATTTGCCTCTGATTTAAAAAGAACAAAAACAAACACAATCGCACTAATATTAAGCGATCTTTCAGGGCCATATTACTCTGAGCTAATAAAAGGTGTTCAGGAAGTAACGATGACAAATGGCTATGATTTGATAGCATGTAGTTCTATTGGGGGGGACCAGTCAACAGCCGTTAAATTTCTTAAAGAAAAACGGGTCGACGGTGCCATTATTTTAGCACATAATATAAATGATGAAATCATTAGGGAATCTGCAAGAGCAGAGTTTCCAATCATTGTGTTAGATCGCAATATTGAGGGGGATTTTATTTATCAAGTTCATGTTGATAACCAACACGGTGGTTATTTGGCAACAAGTCATTTAATAAACCAAGGGTTTAAAGATATTGCGTATATTAGTGGACCAATTAATTCTCATGATAATAAAATGAGATATGATGGCTATTTAAAAGCATTGGAGCAACATGGTATTCGCCCGCAGTCTAAATGGAAAGTATCTGGAGATTTTACAAGAGAAGGTGGATATCGCGCGACGAAATTATTGATTGCACAACAAGATCTCCCAGAGGCTATTTTCTATGCAAATGATGAAATGGCAATTGGTGGTTTACAAGCATTTGTTGAAAAACAGATAAAAGTACCTAGTGATATTTCAATTATAGGGTTCGATGATATTCAGCTTTCAGAGTATATAAATCCACCATTAACTACAATCCGGCAACCTAAATATGAAGTGGGTGCTCTAGCAGTCCATCTTATTTTTCAATTACTCTCAATGGAGAAGGTAGACCAACATTACAAGCTTTCAACAGAGTTGGTTAAGCGTGCGTCAGTGAGGGAAAAATAAGGTTTCTACAAGTAATCTAAATACTTTAATATGATATTAAAGGAGAATTAACCTTGATTTATATAGGGGTAACTGGCTGGGGAGACCAAGATAGTCTTTATCGACCAGGAACAAGAGCGTCTAGTAAATTAAAAGAATATGCAGGCCATTTTCCGATAGTCGAAGTAGACTCTTCTTTTTATGCCATTCAACCAACACAAAATGTTGAAAAGTGGATTAGAGATACACCTGACTCCTTTCAATTTATCGTCAAGGCATATCAAGGGATGACTGGTCATATCCGAAATAAGGTTCCATTTAACTCAATTGAAGAAATGTTTGTGGCTTTTCGTGACTCTCTTAAACCATTTATTGAAGAAAAAAAGCTGGCAATGGTATTGTTTCAATTTCCTCCGTGGTTTGATTGTAGAAGAGAGAATGTTGAATATTTACGGAGGTGCCGTGAATTTATGGGGGATACTCCAGTTGCATTGGAGTTCCGACACCAGACTTGGTTTTCGAATGCATACTTAAATCAAACGTTACTTTTTATGGAAAAAGAAAAGTGGATACATAGTATCTGCGACGAACCTCAGGCTGGAGAAGGCTCTGTTCCAACGATTCTTCACCCTACAGATGAAGAGAAGACGCTTATTCGCCTTCATGGGCGTAATGTTTATGGATGGAATAAACAAAGTGGAGAGAATTGGCGAGAAGTTCGTTATTTATATCGCTACAATGAGATAGAATTACAACAATGGTGTAAAAAAATAAAGCAACTAAGTGAAAAGACTAAGGATATATATGTTTTATTTAATAATAATTCAGGTGGAGATGCAGCGGATAATGCAAAGGAATTAATCACGATGCTAAATATAGAATATAAAGGATTAGCACCACGTCAGTTAGACCTCTTTTATTGAGAGGAGAAAGTGGGGGGAGTATGTGGAGTGGTTACTTTTAGTTGTCATTGGAGTCCTTTCTGGTACATTAGGTAGTCTTGTTGGGCTAGGTGGAGGCATTATTACAGTACCCGCATTAATCTATTTAGGAGGTATATTTTCACAGTTTGAAAATGTAACACCGCAAATTGCCGTTGGTACCTCGTTACTTGTGATTATTTTTACCGGTCTCTCATCAACTCTTTCTTATATGAAACACAAGACCATAGATTATAAAAGTGGAATTATTTTCTTTATAGGAAGTGGTCCCGGAGGAATCGTTGGAGCATGGCTTAATCAATTTTTTAATGTAAAGACATTTTCGTTTTATTTTGGCACTTTTATTATATTTATTTCAATTGTATTACTATTTAGGGGTAGATTGAAACCACTAGGACTTAAGAGATTCAAAACCCAGATAATAAATACATATAAAGACAAAGATGGTACTGAAATCACATATAGCTACCAGCCGATTCTTGCCATTTTTATAGCGTTTTTTGTTGGGATGCTAGGGGGAATGTTTGGTGTTGGAGGAGGTTCACTAATGGTACCAGCAATGATACTATTATTTGCTTTTCCTCCCCATATTGCAATTGCGACCTCCATGTTTATGATTCTATTATCATCAACAACAAGCTCAATTACACACATTATGATGAATAACATCGATTGGATGGTAACACTTGCCCTTATCCCAGGAGCGTGGGTAGGGGGGAGGTTAGGTGCATACATTAATGTAAAACTTAAGAGTAATGTCGTTGTTCATATTTTACGTATAATATTAGTTATTGTAGGTGTGAGGCTTATCTATCAAGGTGTAGTTTAAGCTTTCGAAGGTTCATGTTCTATAATCAGCTTAAAATTTGAACGTAGTCTAGTGTCTAGCTAAGCGCCTAGCCTTTTAGGGCTGACCGAGGTGCTTCGAGCTTTTCTTACAACTATAGGGAGTGTCTTTAGGTGATTGAAACTATACATATATATCATACAAATGATCTTCACAGTCATTTTGAAAAATGGCCCAAAATTACAGAATACATTTCAAAAAGAAGAAACTTTCATCAAAAGCATAATGAAAAAGTATTCCTGTTTGATATAGGTGATCATATGGATCGCTTTCATCCCATTTCAGAAGCCTTCGATGGAATAAAGAACGTGGAGTTATTAAATCACCTTGGCTACGATGCTGTTACAATTGGTAACAACGAGGGAATTACACTTCCATTTGATGGCTTAAATGCGATGTACGATAACGCGACCTTTCATGTACTAATAGCTAATCTTTTTGATAATGGAAACTATCCATCATGGGCCAAGCCCTATCATATTTATACCTTAGAAAGTGGTATAAAAATTGCAGTAGTGGGTTTAACGGTATACTACCACATTTTTTACAAGCTGTTGGGCTGGGAAATTAAAGATCCAATTGACGCATTAAAACATATTACACAGAAAGTCCGCCAGGAAGTCGATGCAATCATTCTACTTTCTCATTTAGGAATTAACGAAGATGAATCAATCGCTGAACAATTCCCGGAAATTGACATTATTCTAGGGGGGCATACACATCATCTTTTTCCCTCTGGAAAACACATCAATCATACATTGCTTTGCTGTGCAGGGAAATATGGAGATTATATTGGCTATGCAACATTAAAAATAGATACTAGGAAAAGAGCTATCTTACAGAAAACTGCAACAGTAATTAATACTGATCAACTAGTAGAAGAGTCTGAGTTCGCAAAATCGTTGCTTGCGGGTTATTTTAAAGAAAGTGAACAGATTTTAGGCGAGGTCGTTGCATATTTACCAGAAACATTATCGATTGATTGGTTCAATGATTCACCTCTATCAACGCTTTTAGCAGATGCACTTAGGGAATGGTGTGATTGTGAAATTTCCATGGTAAATGCAGGTGTATTACTAGGAGCTCTTAAAGAAGGACCTGTTACCCTTTTCGACTTACACAATATTTGTCCACATCCCATTAACCCTTGTCGAGTAGAATTAGAAGGAGACGAGCTAAAAGAAATTATTCTTCAGGCCCAAACAGAAAAAATGGAACAATTAGAAATTAAGGGTTTAGGCTTCCGTGGAAAAATAATGGGGAAAATGATTTATAACGGTATCGACATGGAGACAACAACTCTATCAGATGGGTTACGTCATGTTACAAAGATTCTTATAAATGGTGAGCCGATAGACCCGAAACGGAAATATACAGTTGCAACTATTGATATGTTTACGTTTGGACGGATGTTTCCAGAAATCAGGGATGCGAAGGAAAAGAAATTCTTTATGCCTGAGATGCTTCGTGATGTGTTAAGGGAAAAGCTTCAGAAAGAATTTTCCTAATATTGATAAATTGAAATATCCATTTTTAATATGATACAGGCAAACAACCACACGAAATCTTTCTCTTTTCATACAGTGTTAGAGAAAGGAGTGTGATAGGAATGGTAACAATGACACCGGTTGTTATCAATAACCACCAATTTACAGCCATTACCGTCAAACTGCCTAAAACTAATTTCATGGCCGTTACAAGTGAAAAAGGTTATATAATGTGTGGGGCCTTGGACGTCGCATTATTAAACGAAAAGTTAAAAGACCGAGGCATTATTGCTGGTAGGGCAGTTGGTGTACGGACAATTGAGCAATTACTCGATGCTCCACTTGAATCTGTTACAATAGAAGCTGAAAATCAGGGTATAACTGTGGGAATGAAAGGAAAAGATGCTTTACTAAAAATGGTGTAAATATAAACCTTCCTTAAAAAAAAGTTAACAGATTCACAGTTGTGATTCTTTATTATTTATATAGATTAAAAAAATCATTACAAGAGGTAAGATAAAAATTCCTTGATTTTTTTTGATTTTTTTATCGTACATCCCCTCTTACATGCATAAACATTAGCTTGTAAGGGGGGATTTAATGTGCGAAAATTTCGCGGCCCACGACCGCGTAGAGGACCATTACCTTTTCGATATGTTTTTTTAATAACATTTGTCTTCTTTATATTTTCAACAGCTATAGGCTTATGGATCGTCAATAAAGGAATACAACCAGCATTAGAAGCCTACGCAATAAATGAAACAAAAAGGATTGCAACTCTTGTCATCAAGAATGCAGTCGATAAACAGATTACGGAGGAAGAATTAGAACCAGAAGAGCTATTCACTTATCAAACCGATGATGAGGGTAATATAACAGTGTTTAATGTAAACACAAATACAGTTAATCGGGTGTTAACAAGAACGGTTGATAAGGTTGAAAAATATTTAAAGTATGTAAATACCGGGAATGTAGATGCCTTGGAATTACCAGAAGTAACAATTGAACGTGACGATGAAAAAAGATACCAGGGCTTTTACTATACAATTCCACTTGGAGAAGCTACAAACAATGTGTTGCTCGGAAATTTAGGTCCGCAAATACCTGTTAGATTCCATATGGTAGGGGATGTTATGGCGGACTACTCAAGGAAAATGGAGGAAATTGGAATTAATAACTATTTGCTTGAAGTAGTTATTAATATTGAAGTAACTGTCCAAGTTATTATTCCATTTTCAACAGCAGAGGTAACAGTCCCTACAAGTGTGCCGGTGGTAGTTTCGACTATCAATGGAAAAGTGCCAGATTTCTATAATAATGGTGGTGATTCTGCTCCATCCATTGAATTTCCAACAAATTGATATTGAATTATTATCGTTATCCTCCTATAATAAACAATGGATAAAAAATGAATATAACCTTATCTATTAATCGATGAGGTAGAGGCGCAGAGGAAATCAGTAGACTCCTATGAGGATGACAACGATGAGTAGGATTGAAAGGTTTCTCTGCCGAAACAATAGCAAATTGTCGCATTTGTTATTGTTGGTGTTGCATCTGAATAAGAGTAACACTGTCATAAGGCTGTCATACACGTAAGAAAATTCTATAACTATGTATTGTATACTGATTAATGACAAATATAGTACATATATATGGATTTTTCGTATAGGCACCTTCATGGAGAGCTACTGATCGTGATGGAGAATAACATAACATTACATAAGAGTAATGATGGTTATTTTCTTTCATTACTCTTTCTCTTATAAAAAAGAGGCTTTCCTAAGATTTCTTCGGATTGCCTCTTTTTTATTTTTTGAAATTGAAAGATTCAGATAGCTAATTTATGAGTTCATACTATATAGGAGGGGAAAAAATGGAAGGGACGATTTACTCAATTATTCCACCCTTTGTAGCAATCCTTATGGTTATCCTTACTCGTAGGGTATTGCTTTCACTTGGGGTAGGAATTTTTTCGGCAGCGATGATTCTACATGGAGATGTAGTGAAGAATGAAGGGATTCTTGGTTGGATAAAAAATGTTGGTGAAACCATCTTTGACAGTGTGATTGCCATTTTTATTTCCGACGGAGCTCTAAACACTTGGAATGTTTATATAATATTATTTTTACTTCTATTGGGAATAATTACTGCATTTATTACGATTTCTGGAGGAAGTCGTGCATTTGGTGAATGGGCACAAAAGAGAGTGAAGACGAGAGTGGGGGCTAACCTCTTAGCTGCTTTTCTAGGCATTATTATTTTTATTGATGATTATTTCAATGCTTTGGCTGTGGGACAAGTTAGTAGACCTCTTACAGACCGTCATCGTGTCTCGAGAGCCAAGTTGGCTTATATTATTGATTCAACATCAGCACCAATTTGTGTTGTTTCACCAATTTCAAGTTGGGGTGCATATATTATTGCAATTATTGGTACAGTCTTAGCTGAGCATAGCATCAGTGAATACACTCCCTTAACTGCGTTTATACAAATGGTTCCGATGAATTTGTATGTCATTACTGCAATTATTATGGTTTTTGTCGTATCGATTTATAACATTAATATTGGAAGCATGAAAGTTCATGAGGAACGAGCATTGAACGATGGACAAGTAACAGATCCTAATAAGATTGTATTAGGTGACATTAAGCAAGAGCTTCCCATCAGTAAAAAGGGGTCAATTGGTGATTTAATTTGGCCAATTGTGGCGTTAATTATTGGTACAGTAGGTTCGATGCTTTGGACGGGATATAGAGCTAGCGAAGGAACGACTTCAATACTTGCTATATTTGAAAATACAGACGTAGCAGCTTCATTACTTTATGGTGGCATTATTGGATTAGTTGTTACATTAATTTTATTTTTCGTACAAGTATTTTCAGCGCAGAGTATTCAGATTTCCATGTTTCCAAAAGGGTTAGTAGAAGGTGTAAGGGCAATGCTACCTGCTATCTATATTCTCCTTTTAGCATGGATGATTGTCGATTTAATAGGGCAACTAGAAACAGGGAAGTATTTAGCAGATTTAGTTAATCGTTCTAATTTGAATATCTCCTTTTTACCAGTTATCCTCTTCTTGATCGCTGGAGTAATGGCATTTTCAACAGGAACGTCTTGGGGAACTTTTGGAATGATGCTTCCAATCGCTGGTCAGATTGCTGCATCAACAGATAGTAGTTTATTATTGCCAGCTTTAGCTGCGGTATTAGCTGGGTCAGTATTTGGAGATCATTGCTCACCTATATCTGATACAACGATTCTTTCTTCAACTGGAGCAGGAAGTCATCATATTGACCATGTCTTAACACAACTTCCATATGCACTTATATCGGCAGTGATAGCATCCATTGGTTATATTGTTCTTGGATTAACGACAAGTAATTTTGCAGGATTTTTGACAGTCATTGCATTACTGATTGTTTTTGTGTTGGTATTTCGAAATAAAAGAACCTTAGCATAACAAAGGGTTCCGTCAACTATCGCAAACATAAAAGTTGGAATGTAAAATGATCTTCAGATTGTATGGTAATTTGGAGGTCAATTTTTGTTAGCATAAAGGGATTATGATCATATTTTTGGTGGATTTGTCATGTAATTTGAATATTAAAATGTAGGGGGACCGTAGTCGATGTCTTAGCATCATACACTTGGTTAGGATTTGTTCAATCTGAATGTGATTTCATTGTGCTTGAAAAATAAACGGAGAATTTCCCGCTAAATTGGAAAATACCCATATTTACCTAAATATAAGCGGAGTTTTTCCACCTATTTTATCCATATCTTAAGATTTTTTCTTATTTAGAGTAGTTAACGGGAATTTCTCCGCTTATTTTCACTTGTTAGGCTTCTCTCAAATAAAATAAGTGGAAATTCTCCCCCTGTGAATTCTCATATCTACGCAAAAATCGATTAAAAATGGTTGCAAACTTCTTATTATTTTATTTGCAATTAAATACTGAGGATAGTAAATTTTAATTATTCAAATAAAGCTAAATAGAGCTGGAATGATTGATAACTTACCATTTATACTAAGGAAGTAGTGTTTTTATTACTACTTTCTGTCTTTTTTTTATTATTCTAAAAATATATTTTGACAGAACCGATAAGACTAGCTATACTATGAATATGTTAAATTAAAAAGTCAGAAAATATAAAAATTTCCAATTAGTTATAGGATTGGAAAAATTAAGGGAGGTTTTTTTATGAACAATCGTCCACAGTGGGGAACAAGGGCAGGATTTATTTTAGCAGCGATTGGTTCAGCAGTGGGACTAGGAAACATCTGGAGGTTTCCAGCTGTTGCATATGAAAATGGTGGAGGTGCATTTTTCATTCCCTATTTGTTCGCACTATTAACAGCTGGGATCCCGCTTTTAATATTAGAATTTACAATGGGGCATAAATACCGTGGTTCAGCACCACTTACATTTGCGAAAATGAGTAAAGGAAAAGAATGGATAGGCTGGTGGCAGGTAGGAATATCCTTTGTTATCTCTACTTATTATGCTGTTATTATTGCATGGGCAATGTCATATGCTGTATTCTCGTTTAACCTAAAATGGGGAGACGACACAGGCGGCTTTTTAATGGGAGAGTACTTAAATCGAATTGACCTTGCTGGTGGCGAAATTGGCCAAATGGGAAGCCTGGTTCCAGGAGTTGTTATACCATTAATAATTGTTTGGATTGTAACGTTGGGTGTTCTTTTTGCAGGTGTTAAAAAAGGTATTGAAGTTGCGAATAAGATTTTCATTCCTGCACTTTTAGTATTATTCTTAATTATCGTTGTTCGCGCTTTAACACTTGAAGGAGCAGCTGAAGGGTTAAATGCCTTTTTTAAACCAGACTGGGATACGATTATGGATGGAAAAGTATGGGTTGCAGCTTATGGACAAATTTTCTTTAGCTTATCAATCGCATTTGCCATTATGATTACTTATTCAAGTTATCTTCCAAAAAAATCAGATATTACCAATAATGCGTTTATTACAGGTTTTGCGAATTCTAGCTTCGAATTGTTGGCAGGTATTGGCGTATTTAGTATTTTAGGATTCATGGCAGTTCAACAAGATCAACCTGTATCAGAGGTAGTTTCAGCGGGAATTGGCTTAGCATTTGTCGTATTTCCACAGATTATTAACGAATTCCCTGCTTTTCAAGAGTTTTTTGGGTTCTTATTCTTTGGTTCTTTAGTATTAGCAGGTTTGTCATCGTTAATTTCTATTGTTGAAACATTTGTTGCTGGTGTACAGGATAAATTTAGAATTTCGAGAACGAAGGCAGTATTATTTGGTGGTGGACTTTCAGCAATCATTTCTTTAATGTTTGCTACACAAGGTGGATTATTCTTCCTAGATACTGCTGACTATTTTATCAATAGTTTTGGGGTTGCATTAGCAGGACTTATTGAGGTCATTGCAATAGCTTGGTTCGCTAAAGAATTAAAGACATTGCAAAGACATGCGGATATGCAATCAGATATTAAACTTGGGGCTTGGTGGAGAATTTCATTAGGTGTTATTACACCACTTGTTTTAGGTTATATGATGTTTGATAACCTACGTACAAATTTAACAACAGATTATGAAGAATATCCTCGAGAGTTGCTATTCACATGGGGGTGGTCTGCTGCAATTTTAGCGGTATTTGTAGGGGCGCTCTTCACAATTAAGCAGTGGAACAAGAGTGATTTACAAGTAAAATCTAGTAAGGGGGGGTCACAGTAATGGAGCCAAGTGCAATCGTTATGATGGTAGTCGGTATCGTAATTATTTGGGGCGGACTCGCAGCTAGTATTACACATGCGGTACGAAAAGCAAAACAAAACTAGACATATAAAGCGGGGTCAAATAGATCAGAAAAAAACTACGGTCATGGAGACCGTAGTTTTTTGATATATTTTTATATAGATACAATTTTTTACAAGGGACAGAGAAGATGAACAGATGATGCAGGGTAATTGCTAGCGTTCAAGAGCAAATTATCTCCTCCGTTCAGCCCTTTCCCACGCCCTAAGATGAGGATAAGGGTCAAATGACCATTCTGTTCGGCCGTTATCTTTATACATCCCATAATGTAAGTGAGGAGGGAATTTACCTGATGTTCCTGGAGGACCATAACCAGAACTTCCTACAGACCCAATTAGCATACCTGGTTCAACAACTTGTCCAACGTGTAAATCTTTTGCAAATCCATTTAAATGTGCAAAATAATGATAGGTATTATTGATGTCTCTTATACCTACACGCCATCCACCGTATCTATTCCATCCTTTCATTTCAACAACACCATAGCATGTTGATCTTACTGGAGTTCCATAATTTGCAAAGATATCTGTACCTTCATGAATTCTTCGTCCTCCCCATCCACGAGCATCGCCCCATGTATTTTTATAACTATAGTTAAAACGCAGAGGTACAGGAAATGCATGTTTATCTAGGTCAAGAGTACCATAAATTTTATATATATTTGCTTTTCCGAGTATTAGGTCAACTGTTTTTTCACGTTTATAATAATCCCAAAGAGCAATCTTAAAATTTTCTTCGTCAGGACCATAAGAAGATAGGTGTTTTGCAAACGTATATAGTATATCTTCGTCATTTTTTTGGTCCGCAATGCCATCTCCATTTCCGTCTTCACCAATTCCTCCAAATAATTTAATGCTTAGAAGGTTTGTGTCCTCAGGATTAGGATTTAAAATCCCAGACCACTGCTCTGGTGCAAAATAAATTCCAATATTGCCCTCTTCCCTTGGTATGTCTTTTCTTGATCTTCTTATACTTCGTTCATACTGGTCAATTGCGGCAAAATAGTACCAAGGTATTTGTGTAATCGTCTCCATTTTTGAATAGAGACCCATACGTTCTTCATATACTTTAGCCTGGTCTTCTGTATTAGCAGTTGTTACATTAGGTGACAACGGGATAACTGTAATGAGAATAATGACTATCAGTAATTTTCGCAAAACGTCGTAACTCCTTTCCTTCCATTCAAACATAGTACTTTTACTGCGCACAAAAAGTTTACCTACGTTTATTAGTTTGTTAAATAGTAGGTTTTTAATAAATATCAAATGTTGGAAATCAATCTCACTTTGCTTGTATATGAATTTTTGTTATGGTAAAGTGACTTATGCAGAATAAAAAGTAAAATAGCACTAACTGTTGTTATAATCATTGTCTAATTTTTTTAGAAAAAGGTCTGTATATAACAAAATGTGTATGGTTAATGGAGTGATATCATAATGTCAAAACAGGAACAATATATCCGTAAACCAGAATGGTTAAAGATCAAACTCAATACGAATGAAAACTATACTGGTTTGAAAAAAATGATGAGAGAGAAAAATTTACATACAGTTTGTGAAGAAGCGAAATGTCCGAATATTCATGAGTGCTGGGCGGTTAGGAAGACAGCCACGTTCATGATTTTAGGAGACATCTGTACACGTGCTTGTCGATTCTGTGCTGTTAAAACAGGGTTGCCGACAGAGTTAGATTTAAAAGAACCAGAACGCGTTGCTGATTCCGTTAGTTTAATGGGATTAAAACATGCTGTGATAACTGCCGTTGCACGAGATGACTTAAAAGATGGAGGAGCAGCTGTTTTCGCTGAAACGGTTCGTGCAATTCGTAGAAAAAGCCCGTTTACTTCTGTTGAAGTTCTTCCTTCAGATATGGGTGGTGTTTACGAAAATCTTAAAATCCTTATGGATGCAAAGCCTGACATTTTAAATCATAATATCGAAACGGTTCGACGATTATCTGATCGTGTAAGAGCAAGGGCAAAGTATGATCGATCATTAGAATTCTTACGTCGAGCAAAAGAAATGCAACCTTCTATTCCGACTAAATCAAGTATTATGATTGGACTTGGGGAAACAAAGGAAGAAATCATAGAAACGATGGATGATTTACGGGCAAACGATGTAGATATCATGACAATTGGTCAATATCTACAACCGTCTAAGAAACACTTGAAGGTCCAAAAATATTATCACCCTGATGAGTTTAATGAACTAAAAGAAATTGCGCTTAGCAAAGGATTCAGTCATTGTGAAGCTGGACCATTGGTCCGTTCATCTTATCATGCTGATGAACAGGTAAGTGCTGCTTCAAAAGCAAAAGCTAAAGAAGCATAAAAAGAAGCATTATTGTCAATTAAAAAACGGAGTGTCTTTATCACTCCGTTTTTTTTAGAAAGAGTTTTTTTTCTTAGTCTTGTTTATTATTGTGTGCCTTTTTGTAATTGTTTACCCATGCTTGTATCTTTGTCTCGATTGTTTTCCGTGTCCCTTGTACTAGGGTTTTGAAGGTTATCTGGGAGATCATTCATTCTTCTTTCATATTCATTGTTTACTCCACCTTCCATCTCCCCGTTTGCATTTTCTCCATTGCTTATATTACGCCCTTGTGGAGACTTTTTCATTTCTTGTATGGTAGAGGTGATGATTTGGTCAACATTTCTACTTGTCGAGTCAAGAAGTCCGAACCGTTCAATATCTTGCATAAGTCTAGGGTTATCTGAGACGTATACATGATAATAACGTGGAACAACTGATAATGCGGTCTTCTTTACCTGGTCTGCTTTTTCAAATCTGTCGTTTGAGTTAGTGTCATAAACGATCAGCACTTCCTCATCAGTAACTAATGTTGCTGCTTCATTTACATCGTCAATCTGAGTCGCCATTTTGCTAATCATATCAGCAACGACTTCACGATCTAATTTTGGCATATTATAAACGGTTGATCGATTAGGAACTGGACTTTTCTGGTGGCGTACAAATCCGAAATTTTCCATTTTTCCATCTTTATTGCGAATACCATCGTCATTATAAATTTCATTTCGATCCGAAACATTTATTGTCTTACCACTTTCTTCATAAACCTCAGCCTCATTCACATTATTACATGCGCTTAGGAAGGAAACTGAGCATATCGTGACAAATGCTAATCTTTTTATCAATAGTAACACCCCCTCACATTTAGAGTGACCAATGAGGAAATTTTTTAACTAGTAATTGATGGTTAAGTGGCTATAATTTATGATAAAGTAAGGTAGAGCACAAATGAGGTGAATAGATTGATTTGTATAAATAATAATTGTTATGAACTGGTTGAAGAATCAAAAGAAGGATTTAACGAAGAAGCTTTTCGTGGAAGATATAGTGAAATATTAAATAAATATGATTATATTGTCGGTGATTGGGGTTATAGCCAATTAAGACTTCGCGGATTCTTTGCTGATGAGAACCAAAAAGCATCATTTGATACAAAAATTAGTACGTTATCTGAATATCTGTATGAATATTGTAATTTTGGGTGTGCATATTTTGTATTAAAAAAGGTGAAAAAATAAAGTAGGGAAGTTGCCTACTTTGGTTCTAGAAAACATAAATGCCTGTCTCCCAAGACAGGCGCTTTATGCTTTAGACAACTTCATATAGAAATGAGCGCAGCTCCGAGGCATCCTCTTCAGATAATTGATACGCATGTTCTAAATAACCTGGTTCATCTAAGTCATCGACTCCGATGATGGCAAAGCGGTTGCTTTGGATATCTAACACGAGGTGTTTCCCGTAATAGCGATCAGATTTTACTATAGCTAAATCGAACCGTTGATGTTCACCCATGAAGCTGATAAATCTTGTTTTGGTATCCACTGTTTCATCATATAAAAAAAAGCGCTCTGACATATGTTTATTATCCTCCATTAACTTTCTAAAAATATCTAATTGCTTTGTATCCTTTGTATCTCTCTTTCATCATACCAAAGGAATAACAAATTTTACAGCTATCATTTATTTATCGAACTATAATGACATATCTGCAATAATAAAAATTGGGGGAATTACAATGTATTTTGTCGATAGAGATAAAATTGAACTGACATTACAATATATCGAGCAGTCAATAATGGAATTTGAAAACCAGCCAACTTGGGTATCACCCATTGAAAAAAAAGCATTAGAAAGAATATCTCAAATGATCATTGAAGCTATACTAGATGTCGGGAACTCAATGATTGATGGTTTTATCATGCGAGACCCAGGAAGTTTTGAAGATATCATTGACATACTCGAAGATGAACGTGTCATCAATCAAAAACAGGCACATGAGCTTAAACAAGTTCTTCAATTACGCAAGATGCTAGTGAGAGAATATGTCGAAGTTGATCATGTACAATTACATAAAACGATTTTTGACCACCTTGAGTGCATAAAAAAATTCCCATCCGAGGTTCGTACATACATAGTTAATGAATTAGGACCAGTCTCTGCATTTCGTAACTAGCCTAAAAATTACTTGATGTTTATTCAAAGTAGGAAATATAACCGACCAAGGCGCTTGAGCCTTTCTAAGTAAAGGATGAGGTTTTATGAAAAGGTATAAAGGATATCTAATCGATCTAGACGGAACAATGTATAGAGGGAAAGAAAGAATTGAGGCAGCAAGTGACTTTATTTTAGCGTTACAGAAGGAAAACATACCATATTTATTTGTTACAAATAATTCTTCTAAAAGACCTGAAGAAGTTGCCGCACACTTACGTTCATTTGATATCCCTGCTACTCCACAACAGGTATTTACAACTAGTCAAGCAACAGCCAATTATATTTATGACAAAAAACCTAGTGCATCAATCTATCCTATTGGGGAGGATGGATTAATGTCTGCATTATCTGAAAAAAGTTTTGAAATTACCGATGTGCAACCAGATTATGTTGTGATTGGAATTGACCGTGAAATTACATATAAAAAATTAGCAAAGGCATGTTTGGCTGTTCGAGATGGGGCAACATTTATTTCGACTAATGGTGATATTGCCTTACCAACAGAAAGAGGGTTATTGCCTGGAAATGGCGCTATGACATCTGTAATCGCAGTTTCAACAGCGACTCAACCTATATTTATCGGTAAACCAGAAAGTATCATCATGGAGCAAGCGCTTAAGGTATTGGGTGTACCACGAGAGCAGACATTGATGGTAGGAGATAACTACGACACAGATATTAAAGCAGGAATGAATACAGGTCTTGATACACTTTTGGTACACTCTGGAGTTACAACTAAGGAAATTTTAGCTACAATTAGTAAAAAGCCGACTTATGTTATTAATAGCCTGAGTGAATGGATTGAATATATTTAATTGTGATAAGGGGGAAGCAGAACAGAGTTTCGATTCCTCTTTGTTGACTTTGTGGATTCTAATTCCGCTATTTGCTCTAAAAACCTTCTTATTGATCATGTTTTAGGATCCTCATTCCGCTATTCCTCTTTTTCAACCTCAAATACCATCGATTTTGTATTATTAGCGGAACCAGGATCCACTACATCCCTTTAAGAACAGCTTTTCAACATTTTAACGGAACGAGGATCCGCTTTGCTAACCGAAGGGATCCTCATTCCGTTATTTTTTAAGCTGTTACGATTATTCTTCTAAGCATTTCTCATTGAACATGATACTCATTCTGTATTAGCAGCACGGTGTGCAAGTCTACTGGAAGCTGCTGCTGCAATGGCACCAACGAGGTCATCAAGAAAAGTGTGACAGCTTCCAGATGATTTATCATTTAGTCTCTCAAGGATCCCGGGCTTTTTCTTGTCTATATAACCATAATTTGTAAATCCTATTGAACCATAAACATTAACGATAGAGAACGCAAGAACCTCATCAACCCCATACAATCCTTCATCAACCTTTATTGTTGAAAGCAAAGGTTCCTCTAACAATCCCTTTTCAGCAAGAATATCTAATTGTATACCTGTTAGTATTGCATTCTGTACTTCCCGTTTTGCTAAAACACGGTCTACATTTTCTATGCAGTCTTCCATTTTTAAATCATCATGGTACTTTTTCTGTAGGTAAAAAACGAGGTCTGCAATATCTTGAACCGTTACCCCTCGTTCAGTCAGCCAATGTCTTGCTTTTTTTTCTATTGCACTTATCTTTCTTTCTTCTGCCATAATTTTTCACCCAATTCTTATGATAATATTTTCCGCAAAAGGAATTGTTAGCGTATATAAAGAAAGTTACTATCACCATTCTGTACATACTAGACATTTATTATAATTTTATTATCTTACAATTAGTATATGGATACAAGGTGTCCATATTTACAACAGGGAAAATAAATACAAGATGATTACAAGTTCTCACATACTTTGACATATAGATGGTGTTAGATAAATAAATATTTCACTCGATAGGGAGGAATGGTGTTATGACTGTACTTGAAAGCTACGGGTTGAGAGCACACCAAAAGGTGAGCATCGGTAACTATGAAGGATTCTATGATAAGAATAATTTATATCTTATTGTTCCGCTTTACAATTTGGAAGTAGCGGATATAGTTGAGTTAAAACACTTAAGTGATTATCTTATCCAAAATGGTGAGCGTAACACAGCATTGATCGTGTCAACAAAGAATGGGGAATATGTTAGCAAAATTGAAGGTAATGAGGTAGTTCTAATGCGGTGCCCAACAAGACCTAGTATGAGAGGAAATAGCATAGGTATAGAACTATCTACATTTCATCAAAAAGGTAGAACATTTCCTTATCAATTATCAAGAACGAAACGAATTGGCCAATGGAAAAATTTATGGGAAAAACGCCTTGACCAGATGGAATACTTTTGGAAGAACCGAGTTGGGGAACATCCAAGTAACCACTTTGAAAAACTGTTTGTTGAATCATTTCCATATTATATCGGTCTCACTGAAAATGCTATTCAATTTCTAGTCGATACAGAATTAGATGAAAAACCTATGGCGATAGATTCTGCAACTGTTTGCCATGGGCGTTTTACAATAAATCGGTGGAAAGAAATAAATTATATCAAACTACCTACAGATTGGGTGTTTGATCATCCAAGTCGTGACTTAGCTGAATTAACTCGTGATTTGTATATGACAACAAAAAGATTTGATCCCTCAATCGCTTTGTCAATACTTTCGGATTATGAACGTATCACACCTTTATCTTCATTTTCATATCACTTATTATTTTCTCGTTTACTGTTTCCTGTCCATTATTTTGAATGTATTGAAGGATATTATTTAACTGTTTCCGAGGAGCAGAAAGAACGTTTTGAGAATCGTTTAGATTTTTTATTAAATCAGTCAAATCAGTATGAAAGGTTTTTAGCAATCTGTTATGATAGTCTTAATAACTACCGAAATGTGATTAGACGACCAGTAGAATGGTTGGCGAGAAAATAACCGTAATTAAAAAGATTGTGGAGAATTGCGGTAAATTTTCTTTTTTTTTAAATAACTCTTGTAAAATAACGAAATTGTATCTATAATGTCCTTTATAGGTAAACATATGTATTTCTAGGAAATACATAAAAGGGGTGTGAAGAACAGCAATGAAAAATATCGGAGTAGGACTATTAGGACTAGGAACTGTTGGAACTGGTGTAGTAAAAATAATAAAAAACCACCAAGATAAACTTATGCATCAAGTTGGTTGTCCAATTGAAGTGAAGAAGATATTAGTACAGGATCTTCACAAAGAACGTGATGTGGATGTAGACTCTTCACTTTTAACAACAAATGTTAACGATGTAATAGAAGATCCTGAGGTTGATGTTGTTATTGAAGTGATGGGTGGAATTGAAGAAACTAGAAAACATATTATGGCATCACTTAAAAATAAAAAACATGTTGTTACGGCAAATAAGGATTTAGTTGCCTTATATGGCTCTGAATTACATGCATGTGCTAGTGAAAATCGTTGTGATTTATATTATGAAGCAAGTGTCGCTGGGGGAATACCGATTCTTAGAGGATTAGTTGATGGTTTATCATCAGATAAGATTACAAAGATGATGGGAATCGTGAATGGCACTACAAACTTTATCTTAACAAAAATGAGTAAAAACGGAAGTCCATACGAAGAGGTTCTGAGAGAAGCACAACAACTTGGATTTGCAGAAAGTGACCCTACAGCAGATGTTGAAGGCCTTGATGCAGCGCGTAAAATGGCAATATTAGCAACTCTTGGATTTTCGATGAATATAGATTTAAAAGATGTTTCTGTTCAAGGGATATCAACGATTACAGAGGAAGACCTAGATTATAGCAAGCGCTTAGGTTATACAATGAAATTGATTGGTATTGCTAAGCAAGACGGTGAAAAGGTTGAAGTAAGTGTTCAACCAACACTGTTGCCAGAAAGCCATCCTCTCGCATCGGTTAATGATGAATATAACGCTGTTTATGTTTACGGTGAAGCTGTTGGAGAAACGATGTTTTATGGTCCAGGAGCAGGTAGCTTACCAACCGCAACTGCTATTGTATCTGATTTAGTAGCAGTCATGAAAAATATGAGACTTGGAGTGAATGGTCAAAGTATCATTTCACCACAGTTTGATAAGAATCTGAAAGATCATTCTGAAATTTATTCAAAATACTTTTTAAGAATACATGTAAAGGATCAGGTAGGTTCTTTTGCGAAAATTACTTCATTATTTTCTGAGCGTGGTGTAAGCTTTGAAAAGATTCTTCAATTACCGCTTGAAAACAATGGTATTGCTGAAATCGTCTTAGTTACACATAAGGCCTCTCTTAAGGATTATGAGGAAATCTTACAGCAGCTTCGTGACTTAGAAGTTGTGCATCAAGTGAAGAGTTCATACCGTATTGAAGGAGATGACCTACGATAAGGTTGAATGATTTATCTTAAAAGAGTAAAGAATTAAATGGTATATGAGCATATAAAAGGAGCCGTTTTCAATGAAGGTAGGGAGAGCATTTCAAATCACAGTCCCTGGCAGTACAGCTAATCTTGGTCCTGGGTTTGACTCACTTGGACTAGCGATTAACCGTTATTTAACATTAGCTGTCGAGCCTAGTACAGAATGGTCGTTTAAACCTTTATCAAAGGAACTACAAGGGACACCAACAGATAAAGAAAATTTAATATATAAAACTGCTTATAAAGTTGCATCATCGATGGGAAAAGAACTGCCACCATGTTCTGTTAGTGTAACAAGTGATATCCCATTAGCGAGAGGGTTGGGAAGTAGTGCTGCAGCAATTGTAGCAGCAATTGAATTAGCAGATCAGCTCTGTGACTTAGGTTTGTCCACCCAAGACAAACTTGAAATGGCTAGTAAGTTTGAAGGACATCCTGATAATGTTGGTGCATCGGTTCTTGGAGGATTAGTAGTTGGAAGTCATCGTGATACTGGAACAGATGTACTCTCCATTTCAAATATTGATATGGATATTGTAGTTGCAATACCAAGATTCGAGTTAATGACAAAGGAAGCAAGGAATGTATTACCAGAACAGCTTTCTCATCGTCAAGCAGTGGAAGCAAGTGCGGTTAGTAATGTTCTACTTGCAGCACTACTATCTAAAAACTGGGAGTTAGCTGGAAAAATGATGGACTTAGACTTGTTCCATCAGCCTTATCGGAAAAAACTCATCCCAGAGATTGAGGAGATTTCAATTGCGGCGAAAAGGTCTGGAGCGTTTGGTGTTGCACTTAGCGGTGCTGGTCCAACTGTTATTTGTTTTGCAGAGATGGGGGAAGGAAGAAGGGTAATGGAGAATGTTGCTCCACTCTTCGGTCATCTTTCTGTAGAGCAATTACGAATCGACAGAGTGGGAAGTACTGTAACAACACTAGCTTTAAATGAAGGAACCTCTAAATAAAAGTACAATTATGTATAATACAGGCATGTAAAAAAGCGAACTCCTTGGAGTTCGCTTTTTGATGTCGTTATTAAAATACTTGTTCTACCTCAACAACACCTGGTACTTCTTCTAAAAGTGCGCGTTCAATACCTGCTTTGAGTGTGATAGTTGAACTTGGACAGCTTCCGCATGCACCTAGTAAACGTAATTTAACCACGCCATCTTCAACATCTACTAACTCGCAATCTCCACCATCACGTAGCAGGAACGGACGAAGTTTGTCTAACACTTCTTTTACTTGTTCTTCCATACTCATTTCTACAGCCATATTATCTTCTCCTTCCATATTGTATTATACTTAGTTTATGCGTACATCACTATTCTGTAAACTTCTCTTTAACTAACTCAGGAGCTCGTAGTGTCTATTTTATCATATTTCTTATACAATAGAGAAATAAATGCTTAAATAAGGGGTACTAAAATATGTCAACTCAAAAAATAGAACTATGCGTATATGGTGCAGACGTCCTTTGTCCAAGTTGTGTCAACTTGCCATCCTCAAAGGAAACGTATGAGTGGCTACAAGCAGCCATTGGTCGAAAATATCCCAATCAACCTTTTGATATAACGTATATTGATATTTTTAATCCACCAGATGATAGTGAAAAACAAGAATTTGCACAACGAGTCATTGACGAGGATATGTTTTACCCAGTTGTTGTGATTCAAGGTGAAATCGTTGGCGAAGGAAATCCAAAACTAAAAACCATTTATATGGAAATGGAAAAATACGGATATCAATCATAGAAATAGCTAGCAAACATTGGCGTTTGCTAGCTTTTATTAACTTGTCTAATTAAGGATTAATTTCTAACCATTGTGGTATTTGTACATCCATAGAACACCTGATTTTAATAATCTAGGAACTCGGCCTGTTAGTGGGCGATCTGCTACTAATCCAAAGCCATGTTTTCTCCCTAATGACCCTAGGACACCTTTTAGCTTAATTGGTGGAAAGTCGGATGGTGGAGCCTCACCTTTCCAACGATTGAGTAGTACTTGAACAATTTGTTCTGCTTGCCCCTCAGCCAACTGCGCGCTTGGAGCATGTGGTAAACTTGCACAATCTCCAACAACATATATATGTTCATCCTCAGGAAGATTATGTTGAGTAGTCAGTAAAACTCTCCCTTGCGCGTCCTTTTTAACATCCAGTTGTCTGACGACTTTATTTGGCTGAATCCCAGCCGTCCAAACAATAACGTCTGTTGATATTGCCTGGTCATGATTAAATAATGTATTTTCTTCCACTTGTGTAATATTTGCATTATTAATAATTTCTACCCCATGGTTATCAAACCAGTTCTCAACATAGTTACTCAACTTTTCAGGGAAGGCAGATAATATATGTTTTCCACGATCAAATAATTTGATATGCAAATCAGGTCGACTTTCATTTAGTTCACTTGCTAGTTCCACACCGCTCAAACCAGCACCAACAATTGCCACAACTGATTTTGGAGGTAAATTATTTAAAGTTTGATATGTTTTGCGTGCTTTTTCAATAGACTGAATACTATGTGTATATTGAGAAGCTCCAGGAATATTGTGGTATTTATCCTCACAGCCTAAGCCGATGATCAAATCATGGTAGACTACAGAATCTTCATTTTTTAGGTGAACTCTTTTATTTATGATATCGATTTCCGTAATTTCTCCATACTTAAGCTGTAAGCGTGGATGGTCCGGAAAAGGTACTCTAATATGCTGATCTGAAATAGTTCCTGCAGCTAATGCGTAATATTCTGTCTTTAAACAATGATAAGGTACCCTGTCAATCAGAACAATTTCAATATCTTCTGGTAATGAATTTGGTAGTAACCGTTGAATAACGCGTAACCCGCCATATCCTCCACCAAGAATCACAAGCTTTTTCATGTTGATTTCCCCTTTAGTACAGATTGCTGTAGTATTCCTACTAACATTTCTTAAGCTAAGGATGTTTAGTAACTAGTTAGTATGAGTTATAATTCTTTTAGGGAAAGAAATGTTATTCAATCATTACTTTTAAAAATGCCACTAAAAGTATATCGAAGATGTGATAAATTCTCAACAATTTTGTGACAGTTAGTAATTATTCTAAAATCAAACATAAATCTTGGTCATTATCTGTCTAGCGGAAACATCCGTAGCCTAGAAAACTTCCAATCAAATCCCTAGTTGAGCAGGCAAATCTACTACATCAAAAACAACATGTTTTACTCAGTGAATCTGCTGCTTGTAGCAAGCACCGTGTTGCCAAAGCTTCTTCGAATTAGGGAAGGTTTGTTTCCAATTCTTATGTAGGTGTTCCTCTAGTTTGCATGGCCATACATGCGGCATATGTGCTCTGTTTATCATTGTTTGACGAAATCCCTTAAACACTGTATGATATGTTGTCAAGTAGTGAGGTGATTCTTGCAATGATGCCAATTATCGAGTTTTGTATAAGTAATTTAGCAAGTGGGGCTCAAGCCGCGTTAGAGAGACTTGAAAAGGACCCGAATTTTGATATTGTTGAATATGGCTGTTTGAGTTATTGTGGAAAATGTGCCCGTTCTCTATTTGCCTTAGTAAATGGTGAAGTTGTAACAGGTGAGAATCCAGATGAACTCGTGGATAATATCTATAAGCATTTGGATGAAAATCCAATGTTTTAAGATAGTCTTTCAATAATATTAGAACTTATAATATGAACTTAATTTTTGTGTGTAGCGCATGCAGCCCTTGCAATTTATACAGCATGTTACGCTTTCGATATTGATTGTTCCTGAATCATAGAAGCTTCAAGGAAGTATCGTTTCAGCTCGTCACAAGGAAACATGAAGCTAATTCATAGGTCTCTTTCTAATGTATTCATGCAGTTGCTTGGCTGACCAATGTGCTTGCACTTTTCTTAAGACGTAAAGGGGCTGACTATAGAAGTCAGCCCCTTTATGTAAAATATAAAAAACGGGGGATATATACATTGTTTTCCGAAAGCTTACATTTTATACTAAGGAAAAGAAAATAATTGGAGGATTTTATGGAAAGCTTTGTTTTTACAAAAATGCATGGGTTAGGAAATAATTATATATATGTAAATCTCTTTGAAGGAACATTACCAGAAGAAAAGCTTTCTGAAATAGCAAGAAAAGTTTCAAATGTAAATACTGGAATTGGTTCGGACGGAATGATTTTAATTTGTCCATCGGATGTTGCACCCGTGAAAATGAGAATATTCAATAACGACGGGTCTGAGGGGAAAAACTGTGGAAATGGATTACGTTGTGTAGCAAAATATGCGTACGAGCATAATTTAGTAAAAAGTAAACAATTTCAAATTGAAACACTTTCAGGGTTAGTAGAAGCAACGGTACATGTAGAAGATAATATTGTCAATAATGTTACCGTCGATATGGGAAATCCTAGGCTGAACCGAAGTGAAATCCCAATGGCTGGGGAAGATACGACAGCCATTATTTCTGAACCATTTATCGTTAATGATATTGAACTAAATCTTACAGCTGTTTCAATGGGCAACCCACATGCAATTTTTTATGTCGAGTCCATTGATCAAGCACCGGTAACTAGTTTAGGTCCAATTATTGAAAAAGACGATCGCTTTCCTGAAGGAGTTAACGTGGAGTTTGTTGAAGTTGTTAATGACCAAGAGATTCACTTTCGAGTTTGGGAGCGGGGTTCCGGTGTAACTCAAGCCTGTGGAACAGGAGCATGCGCAGCGGTTGTTGCATCTGTTCTGAATGGGAAAACAAAGAAGAATACAGAAACAGTTGTTCACTTGGCAGGTGGAGATCTATATATTACTTGGACTGAAAAAGGAAATATACTCATGACAGGTCCAGCAGAAGTAATATGTGAGGGGACGTATTATCTTTAATTTCATATACTAATTCTAGTGATTTATGAGTGAATAAGTTAGAATAGTTGAGAATTTATCCTATAATGACTATACTAAAGGTAAATACCTCTATACAAAATATGAAGGAGGGATAAGAAATGGAAGAAATATTAAGTATTTCTGAAGCTGCTAGTTTTCAAATTAAAGATATGATGAAGGAAAATGGTGAGGAATCTTCTTTCCTTCGTGTAGCTGTAAAAGGTGGAGGCTGCAGTGGTTTATCATATGGTATGGGATTCGAACAAGAACTAAAGGATACTGATTTTGAGTTCGAACAACATGGCATAAAAGTCGTTGTAAATAAAGAAGATGCGCCAATCTTAAAAGGTGTAAAAATTGACTACAAAGAATCTCTAATGGGTGGCGGCTTTACGATTGATAATCCTAATGCTATTGCTTCATGTGGTTGTGGTTCATCCTTTAGGACAGCAACAAATACGGGAACACCTGAGAATTGCTAAATAATAATATACTTTAAATAAAAACCTCTTCTTATACAGAAGAGGTTTTTTGATTGAGTAAATAAGTAAATTTCAAACAGCCAAACCTGCGACTCTTGCGCCTTTCTAAAACATACTTGAGCTATGTAATGGTTGAATTCTTGCTTTTGGATCGATATATGCTTTAGCATTGTTTACAGCAGTTGGTGCTTCACCAAATCCGGACGCTATAAGTTTTACTTTTCCGTCATAAGTACAGATGTCGCCTGCGGCATAAATCCCTGGTATACCAGTTTCCATTTTTGAATTTACGACAATAGAATTCTTCTCAATTGTTAACCCCCAATCTTTAATTGGGCCTAGTGAGGATACAAATCCAAAATTAACAATAACAGCATCTACATCCAATGTTTCTTTCGCATCTTCTTTTACTTTTTCTAATACAACCTGTTCAATTTTATCCTTCCCAATTAATTCAAGCGGGACATACGGTGTTTTTACTTCTACTTTCGATTTCATAAGATTTTCTACACTATGCTCATGAGCACGAAACTTTTCACGGCGATGTGTTAAATAGACTTTGTCTGCTATCGGCTCAAGCATTAATGCCCAATCAACTGCAGAGTCTCCACCACCACAGACAAGCACCTTTTGTCCTGCAAACTTGTTCAAGTCGTCAATAAAATAGTGAAGGTTTTTGCCCTCAAAATTCGAAGCAGTATCCAAATCGAGACGACGTGGTTGAAATGCTCCATTACCAGCAGTAATAATGACAGTCTTTGTATAATGTACTTCTTTATTTGTAGTTAATTTAAATGTGTTGTCTTCAAGTTTTTCTACCTTTTCAACTGCCTGTTCAAGGCAAACAGTAGGATCAAACTTGGCCATTTGTTCTTTCAAATTATCGACTAACTGCTGTGCACGAATTTTCGGAAAGCCGGCAACATCATATATGTATTTTTCAGGGTAAAGCGCGGATAATTGACCACCGAGCTGTGGTAAGCTTTCAATAATTTTTACACTCGCTTGTCGCATTCCACCATAAAAAGCAGTAAATAAACCAACAGGGCCACCGCCAATTATCGTTATATCAAAAACGGTTTGATCTTCATTCACTATTATTACCCCCATTTATGTATAAAATAGTTAAAAAGTAGTAGCTTAAATACTATGACAACATAATCATAACATATTATTAAATGAATAGCCCATTCTGACCTGTAAAGGAAGAATACCTAAAGAACTCCTGGAAACTTTTCAAAAAGGTAAATCCAAGGAAATAAAATTAATAAAAGGTTATTAAATCAAATGTATTTTTCATACCATAGTATGGTGGTTTTTGAACTAATTATAACCTTATTGTATTGTAATATTATATGTTAGAAAGTGAATAATATCACAAGCCATTTTAACAAATAAAATTTAGTAAACAGAGGATGCTATAAAAAAAGTGATATTTAGCTATAAAATAATAAAGGTGGATGTGATACGGTGAAAAAGCCAAAGATTGTTATCTTAGGAGCAGGTTATGGTGGTCTGATGACCGCAGTAAGATTACAAAAAGCACTTGGAGTGAACGAAGCAGAAATAACACTTGTAAATAAACATGATTATCATTATGAAACGACTTGGTTGCATGAAGCATCGGCAGGTACAATTCATCATGATAAAGCAAGATATAAAATATCGGATGTTATTGACAGTAGTAAAGTAAAATTAATTATTAGTACTGTTAAAAGTATTGACAGAGAGGGTAAGCGCGTTCTTCTGGATGATGGTGAACTAGCTTACGATTATTTGGTGATAGGACTCGGTGGAGAGTCTGAAACATTTGGTATTAAAGGTCTTAAAGAATATGCATTTTCAATTTCTAATATAAATGCTGCCCGACAAATACGGGAACATATTGACTATCAGTTTGCAACGTATCATACCGAAGAAGAAAAGCGAGACGAAAGATTAGTAATTGTTGTAGGTGGTGCAGGATTTACAGGTATTGAATTTTTGGGAGAGCTAGGTAACCGTATTCCAGAGTTATGTAAGGAATACGATGTCGATCAAAACAAAGTGCGAGTGCTATGTGTTGAAGCAGCACCTTCTGCATTACCAGGCTTTGACCCAGCTCTTGTTGAATATGCTGTGAATCAACTTCAGCGTAAAGGTATTGAATTTAAAATCGGAACAGCAATTAAAGAATGCACACCTGAAGGTATTATTGTAGCAAAAGGTGAAAATGATGTTGAGGAGATTAAAGCAGGAACAGTAGTATGGGCGGCTGGTATTAGAGGGAATAGCATTATTGAAGAATCTGGATTTGAAGCAATGCGTGGTCGTGTAAAAGTAGACCCATATCTCCGTGCTCCAGGACATGAAGATGTATTTATTATCGGGGATTCTTCGTTAGTAATCAATGAGGAAATAAACCGACCATACCCTCCTACAGCACAAATTGCGATGCAACAAGGTGAAAACCTTGCAAAGAATTTAACAATCTTAATTCGTGAACAAGGTGAACTAGAAAAATTTGTTCCTAATCTTAAAGGTACGGTTTGTTCACTGGGACATGATGATGCAATAGGTGTTGTATTCGGCAAGAAAATTTCGGGTTCATCTGCTTCTCTTATGAAGAAGGTTGTCGACAATCGATCATTATTTATGATTGGCGGTCCTTCATTAGTTATGAAAAAGGGGAAATTTAACATTTTCTAAAAGATTGAATACAACAAAGTGTCAGGGACAATGGAACGCTTCTCCTTGTAACTGGCACTTTTGCGTTTAAGTATGACATAAAAAAAGGCCCTTACGATGTGAGAGCCTTCTTGTTTCTGTCCTAAAACATTTGATATCCCTTTGCCCGAAGCATTTTTATTACAACCCCAGATAAAATAGCACCAGCTAATCCGCTAGCTAAAATCAAGATATCAGCAGCTGCAAGCGTGATTATTTTATCAAATAAAGATTGAAATGAAGTTGATGGAGAGCGAATATAATCAATCAACTTTGCATCTGAAATAATAAATAAAGAAACAATTGGATATATGATAGCCATTATCCACGACATGCGCAGTAACATATTAAGTAGGAACCCTATTCCAAAAAACAGTACAAAAAATAATAACATAGAGATTAAAAGAATAGGTAAAAAACTTAATGACATGCGCTTCACCTCCAGTACACATTATTCATAGTGTACTAAAGGTTTAAACAAGCAGTCAATCTTAATTACTTATAATAATTTTTCTTTTCTTCCTTGCCGTTTGAGCTATTGCTAGTGAAACATGGTTCAGAGACATCCCAAATATCCTAAATCAAGATAGCTTTTTCTCCCCTCACGAATAATTTTGTTTTAGTTTGGAAAATAATAGATTCGTGAGGGGAGTGGTAAAATGGACATTATAAATAACATCATAAGAAGGACGATAATGTCAGTTTTGTTTGTTCTAGCATTTTTCACAACTTTCCAATCAATATCTGGATTAGAATCGAAAGATATAAAAAGTTGGCTTGAAAATAGTAGTTTGAAACAAGTCTATGCTGATGATTCAGATAATAAAATTGGATTTAAAATGAAGTTTTTTAATTTTGTTAGCGCTGAGAAAGTCGGGACATCGTCTAATGAAGAGGTACGAAGTACACTAACACTAGAAGATGCAATTGATTGGACACAATACCCGAAAAGGACAGTTCTTGCTACTGGTTACACGGCTGGTGTTGAATCTACAGGGAAATCACCTGAACACCCTCAATATGGAATTACATATTCTGGTGTGAAAGTGAAACGTGACCTGTATTCAACTGTAGCAGCAGATTTGAATGTGTTTCCAATTGGAACCATTTTGTTTATCCCTGGCTATGGGTACGGAGTTGTTGCAGATAAAGGAGCAGCAATTAAAGGAAATAAACTAGACTTATACTATGAAACAGTTGATGATGTTTATAACGAATGGGGTAAGAAAACACTTGATGTTTATATTGTGAAAATGGGTGATGGTAAGATTACCGAACAGGAATTAATAAGGTTAAATGAAGAAGAATCTATGCAGGTATTTAGACAGCAATATATCGGTTCAAAGAGTTGAAAAATGGGTACCACATACTTTGGTGTGGTACCCATTTTATTAGTTATTACTTACTTTAATGTGTTAGAAGAAAATGAAGAAGAAGAGTAAGAAGAATACCTGATAATGCACCGAAAAATACTTCTATCGGTTGATGACCAAGTAGCTCTTTTAATTCTTTACGTTTCTTATTTTCATCAAGATTCGGCCACATCTTTGCCTCTTCTAAAAACTTGTTAAAATCAGCTACAAGTCGGTTTAAGACTGTTGCTTGTTCTCCAGCATGACGTCTGACGCCAGTTGCATCAAACATAACAATGATAGCAAATACAGTTGCAATTGCAAAAAAGGGTGAACCCATTCCTTGTTCAATTGCAATTCCTGTACATAAGGCTGTAACCGCTGCCGAATGTGAACTTGGCATACCACCAGTACTAGTAATAAGTGACCAATCGACTTTCCTTGTTGCAATATATGCAATAGGTACTTTAATAAATTGAGCGAATCCTATCCCGGTTAGTGCAGCCCAAAGTGGAAAATTTGTTAGTAAATCCATAATTTCGTCCTTTCATCATTCTAATGCTAAAGATCACGCTTCCAGGTTAAACTGTAGTAAATCTGATAAAATAGAAATAATTACTTAGTTGGGGAGGAACTTATGAACATCTACCCACAAGAATATTATGAATTTTTTATCAAATTTAATGAAGGTGATTACTATACCTGCCATGATTTACTAGAAGATATTTGGATGACAGATAAACAAAATTTATTTATAAAAGGTCTACTTCAAATGACCGTGGCCATCTATCATTACGGATACGGAAATATTAAGGGAGCCAGAATGATGATGAAAACTGGTCGCGATTATATTCAAGCATACCGCCCAAGATATTGGGGAATAGACCTAGAAGAGATAAACGAGTTTATAACTCAATGTCTTATCATTATACCACAAGATATTAATCAAGTTTCATTCAAAGAAAGTAACAATTTGCCAAAACTTCCAACATTATTTCTGTATTTACATGATTAATTATTAGAGACTCGAAATAATAGAGCTTTTCGCTTATAATAGCTATTATTGCATATGGAGGTGTTCGTAATGTTTAATGTGAAAAAAACAGTGGATTTTGACCAATCACAAGAAGCGATGGTTATTGGTTTCTTTGAGAAAAAGAAAATAGATGGAGTCGTAAGCGAAATAGATACTCACTTAAACGGACAAATGCTGGATTTACTAAAAGATGGGGATATATCAGCAAAATTTAAAAGGGTTTCTAAAATTCATTCCTTAGGTAATTCTTCGATAAAAAGATTTTACTTTATTGGTTTAGGAAAGCAGGAAGAACTTACATTTGAGAGATTACGTGAAGCATTTGGGAAAGTTGTAAAAAGTATCGATGAAAAACACTGTGAGAGCCTGGCAATTCTTTTAGATACATTTGTAACTGAACAGATTGAACAAAACGAAATTGCTCACGCTTTTGGTGAGGCATTGCTCCTTTCCACATACCAATTCGCTGATTATAAGCAAAAATCAAATGAACCTGAAAAAAAGATTACAAATGTAGATGTGTACACACAAGCGGATACAGAAGAAGTAAAAGCAAGTCTATTTGTTGGTAGTGTTTATGGAAAAGGGACAAATTCGGCACGCACGTTGGTAAATCTACCAGGAAACATGCTTACTGCAACGGATATAGCAAATTATGCGATAGAATTAGGACAAAAGTATTCCCTTGAAGTTGAAATACTTGAAAAGGAAGACATGGAAAAGTTAGGAATGGGTGCATTACTAGCAGTAAACAAAGGATCGGATGAGCCTCCTAAAATGATTGTCTTAAAATATCAAGGAAGGGAGAAATGGGAGGATGTCATTGGTCTTGTTGGAAAAGGTATTACCTTTGATACAGGCGGGTACTCAATAAAACCTAAGGATGGGATTGTCGGTATGAAGTCTGATATGGGTGGAGCTGCATCGGTTCTTGGTGCGATGGAAATTATCGGTGAGTTAAAACCCGACCAAAATGTTGTTGCGGTCATACCATCTACGGATAATATGATTAGTGGTAGTGCGTTTAAACCGGATGATGTTATAACTGCAATGAGCGGGAAGACAATCGAAGTGTTAAATACTGATGCAGAAGGAAGGCTGGCATTAGCCGATGGAATTACATATGCAAAGCATCATGGGGCATCATATTTAGTTGACGTCGCAACACTAACTGGTGGTGTCATTATCGCATTAGGAAATGATATCACAGGTGCGATGGCAAACAATGATGACTTATTTACTAAAGTACTTGAGGCGTCTAAAGAGGCAGGAGAGCCAATATGGAGACTACCAATTACTGAAAAACACAAAGCCAGAGTAAGAAGAAGTCATGTAGCTGATTTAAACAACTCACCTGGGCGTGATGGGCATGCTATTTTTGCAGGTACATTTATTGGGGAATTTGCAGAAGACACACCTTGGGTACACTTAGATATAGCGGGAACATCAACAACCAGTTCTGCCAATGAGTTAGGACCTGCGGGCGGAACGGGTGTAATGGCTAGAACGTTAGCCACTTTTGTTGAAAGATTTGAAAATAATAATTGATATATATAAGGCTGTTCAGTTTATGTCATGTAGTGATTGTACATGGCTGAAGTGGCAGCCTTTTACTATTTTAGGAGATGATAAAATAGGATAACTTCTATTTAGTTATCTGCATCCAGCTCAATGTAGCCAACGCCTATCAAACTTCAAATCATCTCAATACGATAAGTCAACAAAGCTACTACATGAAAAAATTTCATGTTTTTACTTCAGCAAATATGCTCATGTATCTTTGTAGTTTTGCGACGAGCTGAAGGATGGTCTTCTTACCTCTATGGCACAGGAGCATTGTTTACTAAATCCTACGTTACTTGCGCTTATGTTCTTATCAAGAAAAGAATAAAGAATTGATTAACCGAGTTAATTTTGTTGGTTCTTATTTTCTCTTGACATAAAATATTATTCTATGATAATTTAAGTTAGTGTTTTAATTCTTTACCAATTTAGCAAAGTAAAGTATCGGAGGTTTTTTGGACCATGAATGCTGTAGTTATAGCGGTAGTTATTATGCTACTGTTAAGTTTATTTCGAATTAATGTTGTCCTTGCCTTAGTAATCGGTGCCGTTGTTGGTGGACTGGCAGGTGGACTTGACTTAGCTACCACAATAAACACCTTTACTGGAGGGTTAGGAGGGAATGCTACTGTTGCACTAAGTTATGCCTTGTTAGGTGGATTTGCTGTAGCTATTTCGAAGACAGGGCTACCAGATGCAATTGTAGATTTCTCATTAAAATTAGTAGGAAAAGAAGGAGAAACAAGAAAAAAGGCCTTATCAAAAGTACTTATTATTCTTATTATTCTTTTAATATCAATATTTTCTCAAAATTTGATTCCGATTCATATAGCGTTTATTCCAATTTTAATACCACCTCTATTAAAAGTTTTGAACGAACTTACTATCGATCGCCGTTTAATCGCGTCGACCATTACGTTTGGATTAACAGCACCATATATTTTACTACCAGTAGGATTTGGTAAAATATTCCATGGTATCTTAGCTGGTAATATGGAAGATAGTGGATTAGCAATCGATGTAAACGATATTCCTGTTGCAATGCTTATTCCGGTTGCTGGAATGGTTGTGGGGTTATTAGTTGCTATATTCTTTTCTTACAGAAAACCAAAAAGTTACCGAACACTTGATATCGGGGAACAAAAATCCACTCAAACATATACCACTAAAAGTGTCGTTTTTGCAGTTTTAGCTGTACTTGTTTCATTATCTGTCCAGCTTATATTAACAAAGGTATATGATGTTGATGGAATGATCATTGGTGCACTTGCAGGGATTGCGGTAATCTACTTAAGTGGAGCAATGAAAATGGCTGAGGCTGATGAATTACTTACAGGTGGAATGAAAATGATGGCATTTATCGGTTTTGTCATGATTACTGCTTCAGGTTTTGCTACAGTTTTACGGGAAACGGGAGATGTTGAGCGCCTTGTTGATCAAGCAGCTGAGGTTATCGGGTCAAATCAATCGTTAGCAGCATTGTTAATGTTAATCGTTGGTTTACTTGTAACAATGGGGATAGGCTCCTCCTTCTCAACTATACCTATTATCGCCACAATTTTTGTGCCTTTATGTATGCAAGTTGGTTTTAGTCCGCTTGCAACAATTGCCATTGTAGGAACGGCTGCGGCATTGGGAGATGCAGGCTCACCAGCCTCTGACAGTACGTTAGGTCCAACAGCTGGTTTGAATGCAGACGGTCAACATAATCATATTTGGGATACATGTGTACCTACATTTTTACATTATAATATTCCCCTTATCCTATTTGGCTGGTTAGCAGCAATGATTTTTTAAAAACTAAAAAATGTCAAGAACCTAGATAGGGTTCTTGACATTTTTATTTGTATTTACAAGAGGTCTTTTAATAGCATGATAAATTCTCGGTGCAATGATTGCACCAATGACTGTAAATATCAGATCTTTTACTGCAAACCAAATCATCACGAGCCACGCAGCGCCATAACTCATCTCAATATCAAGCCATACATTTAATGCCAAGTACATATAATTTGTTCCGATAAAATAATTCATAAAAAGTCCTGCAAAGGAAGCGGCCAAAAAGTGGATAAACTTTGGATTTACAGTCGATTCAATAATCTTACCTGTAACATAAGCTGTTGCAATAAACGAAAGAATGAATCCACCTGTGCTACTAAAAATAACTCCGACTCCCCCAGAAAATCCAGCGAATACAGGAGCACCTGCAATTCCTATCAGCATATAAACAGTCATTGCAAGTGAACCAAGACGACTTCCTAATAGTATGCCAGCAAGAATGGCAAAAAATGTTTGCATTGATAGAGGAACGTTTGCGATTTGCAAAAAAGGTGCCCAAGAAGCAATATTTGCTCCAATTGCCATTAAAGCCGAAAACATCCCTATCAGAGTAATATCGATTGCTCGAAATGCAGGCTTCTCCACCGTAGATACCATATATGTTAACCTCCTGAAAATAATAAGTTAACAAAATAGTAATCAATTTTCATTAATTAGTCAACCATTTTTTTGGATAAGTTAACATATAAAATTATTATTTTTTAGTTATTTTCCTCTGTAAATAATCTATACATTTAAATAGGAGGGGATGTCCTTGGACCAAATAATGGGTGTAGAATATACAGCATATGTTGCATTAGCGGTAGTGTTATATGCTATTAGACAAGCTACGGGAATTTCAAATCGCTACGTACCACTTACAGCAGTTGTTTTGGGAATATCTTTTGCAATGCTAGAATTTAATACATTTAATTTTCAAGTGTTAATGGAAGGGATAAGGTACGCATTATATGGAATTGGAACGGTTGCAACAATAAAGTATATCTTTACAAAAAGTATAAGAAAATCCAAAAACTAAACTCCCAAAAATAGCCGTTAAGATATAGCTTATTATATAATGAATATGAGTAGTTTCGTTCTTTTAAACTACAATTTTAGAAAAAAATGAAGGTGAAGTCTTGAAAATACGCAAAGCACCCATTAACGAAAAAACTGTAAATATCTTTATTTATGAGAATAAAAAAGAGGAATATACAATAGTAGCAATTCCAACAATTGAATGGTCTTCAGTCATTACATACGAGGAAGAAACAGTATCATTAAAAACACGTATCCCGAGTTCTTTAATGAAATGCCTAGAAGAAAGTCAGGCTCAAAGTATTGGAATGAAGATTATTCAGTGGGTTCGTGAAATGTAGTCACTAGGGAGATGCCAAAGATTTGGGCATCTTTTTTTGTATCATTATAGTTGTACTATAAATATAATGCCCATATCCGAAAGTATTAGGGAGTGTACCGGAATGAGCGTAGGCATTGTGATTATGGGACTACTGGTTGGAGTTTTAGTAGGATTAACCGGTGTGGGAGGAGCTGCTTTATTAACGCCATTTTTAATCCTTATCGGTATAAATCCTGTTGTTGCAGTAGGGACAGATCTTGTTTATAATTCGATAACAAAATTATTTGGATCGATTCAACATATTAGACAAAAGACAGTAAATCTTACCTTGGTAAAATACTTGGCTGTAGGTAGTATACCAAGTGCCGTTTTGGCGATTATATTATTACAACAGTTTGGTGATTCAAGTTATTTTCAAGACGAAATTGTAAAGCATGCCCTTGGTTATGTATTAATAATTGTTGCAGTAACGACAATTATTCGAACATTGTATAGTCATAAATTTAAAGATAATGCTTATATGCTAAAACCAATAAAGGAAAAAATGGTTACAACCATACTTTTAGGAGCAATCCTTGGTTTTATTGTAGGATTAACTTCTATTGGTTCAGGTTCATTATTTGCACTTGCTATGTTATTTATGTATAAATTGAGAGCCTCCGAGTTAGTCGGAACAGATATTGCTCATGCATTTTTGTTAGTAACGGTTAGTGGATTTTTCTACATGGGGTTAGGAAATGTGAACTTCCATTTGGTTGCAAATTTATTATGTGGATCAATCCCAGGAGTATTAATTGGTAGCACCTTGTCAGCGAAGGTACCTGTAAAGCCGTTAAGGACAATTATAAGTATTGTCATTTTGATTAGCGGTATCAAGCTTATCTACTAGCTTCGACCTACATTTCCTCTTTTTGAGCCTCCGATTTTGGTAATTGAAAGTAACCTTTTGATTCTTATGACCCTTATCCAACAAGTATAGAACAATAGTGGATTTCTTTGGCACCTCTTCAAAGGGGCTTTTTTTCAGTATTAAACGACTACAACTGTAGGTTTGGTTTCATTTAACAAGAATGAAATTAAAAAATATAGGAATAAATAAACTAACGAGGAGGTTACCAATATGGAAAGATTTGAAAAGGAAAAATTTGAAGTTGATGAATACAACCATGAAGAGTTAGTCAATACATTAGATCCTGAGATGGATCTTCGTAATATTAACTTTGCTACAGGAGAAAATAGATACTTAACAGAGCATAACGAAGATGATTCTATATAGTAGGTGAATAAATTGAAAATAAGGCAAGAAACTGAAATAGATACCGTTAAAGAAGCAAGTAAAAGAGGTGCCAAGGAAGACATCTTGCATGTTAGTTTGTATGATGAGGGTCATGATTTACGTCAAGGTGCAAATCCTAATCAAAAACAAAAAATAGATGATATCTGAAATGCTTGACTTGTGCTAGTGCATCAATCAGGGGGCGCTTGCACCATTCTGAGGAGGTCGTTATGGCGAAAAATGAGAGGTTAAATGAAGAAGCTGCTATGAATAATAACTTGAACTCTAACACATACAAGAGGGCAAATGAGTACAAGCAGGGTAAAAATAACAATAAAAAACAATAAAACAACTGGATTAACAATCAAGCCCTTATTAACAAATATGAAAGTGCTAGATACCTTTTGAAATGGTATTAGCACTTTTTGTTTTCTAGGGGATTAATAAGGTTACAATCTGTTGGATAACTTTCTATTAAGGTTTCACGTCTAGCGCAAGCAGGCATAGCCTATCAAACTTCAGATTATCCCTCGGATACGACAGTAAACAAAGTTTTATCTGAAATTTTTGTGGGGGAGGAGATAGATAATTTGAACTTCTTAACCTACGTTCTCCAACGTAGTGCAATAGTTAGATTACAACAATCTGCACCATGAATCTTAGAGATAAGTTTTAGATTGATTCCGTCAGGGTTCACAGAAGTATCTACCTTCGACTTTATTCCCGTTGATTTTATTAAACGTTCTAGTTCCTCTATGTCAGATTTTTGAGCAGCGGTCATTACTTTTTTGGCAAATGATTTCGATTCGGCAAGTTGATTTAGTACAAGGCTCGCTTCTTTCATTAAATTTTGCATTGAAACAGCTGATTCATTAAATAAAGTTGGATCTACATCTGGGTATTGTTGTCTATAGTATTGTTGTGATGGCTGATAAAAATATTGTTGTGCTGGATAAGAAAAATAGTTTCGGGACATGTTGCTGTGATGTGATGATGGAATGTAATAAGGTTGTCCTTGTACATTATAAAAATTTGGATAATAATACAACTCGAATCCTCCTTTTTAAATCTCCTATATACTATATGTTTTTAAATCATAATAGTGCTTTTACCACTTAAAAGAGTTACTGGATAATCAATAAGGTGGTGCTACACTCTTGTTAGGTCGCATAATTATAAAGGAAACACAAGAATGTAAAGAGGTGGAAGAATGTGAACCACTATTTTTATGCACCAAATCATATTGTGCCAATGAGAAATCTTCAAAACCATCCTATCCGATTAATTGAAGTAGAAGGAGAGGGGAAGTTGGTCTTGAAACCTGAAATAGTAACATTACGTGTAGGTGTTATCACAGAAGATACTGACGCGACAATTGCACAACAAAACAATGCAAAATTAATAAACACTCTAATTTTAAGTCTCCAACAAGGAGGAATTGATCAACAAAAAATTGAGACAGTTACATATCAAGTGCAGCCCCAGTACCAATACGAAGGCAATACACCAATAGTAAAAGGTTTTGTTGTCAATCATGTTTTATCTGTAACTTTAGATGACATATCAAGAGCGGGTGAAATCTATGATATTGCATTTAAAAATGGAGCTAATTTAGCAGAAACTCCTATTTATACTATTAACGATGAAAAATCAGCAGAACGTCATGCGTTGCAGCTAGCAGTTAGGGATGCTTCCGCAAAAGCCCATGCAATTGCTCAAACACTTAATGTAACGTTACAGAGAAACCCAGTAAAGGTGAGTGAGATGAGTACAAACCATATCGTGAGAGAAAGCATGAGTCAAAAGCTATTCACATTGGCAGACGGTAGTACAACTTCCATCAATGTGAACGAAATTGAAATCCTTTCACGAGTAAAAGCTCAATATACATGGTAAGGGGTTTAACAATGAAGGCCGTTGTAGGCCTTTTTTTGTTGATAAAAAGAGGGTTTGTATTTTGAATATGTGCTCTATACTAGGTAATATAGTGTTACAAGGGTAAGGAGGGAATGTGTTGGGGAGATGTGTTTTGTCACTGCTTCTTATTTTATTTATAATAGGGTGCTCGTCTGAGAAAGAAACTCATGAATTAGAACAAGCGGAAACTCAAGCAATTGAAGTGAATGGAACAGTAACAGAAACGTTGGTAAGGAATTTGTACATTCCTTGGACAATTGAAAAATATGACAATCTTATATTTTTAAGTGAGCGTGGAGGAAGTATTATTCAAATAGATATTGAAACAGGTTTGAAAAAGCCGTTACCACTATTTTTAACAGAGGACATTCATCATGAAGGAGAAGGCGGTCTTTTAGGTTTTGTATTGTCTCCAGATTACGAAACAACAGGACATGCCTTCGGATACCATACATATATAAAAGATAATACCATTTTTAATCGTGTCATTCTTCTTCAAAAGACAGATGATAAATGGGAAGAGAAACGAGTATTATTGGATGAAATCCCTGGAGGCAGAATCCATAATGGTGGCCGAATCAAGATAGGTCCTGACGGGATGCTTTATGTTACTGCTGGAGATGCTGGTATTCCAGAACTAGCACAGGATAAAAGTAGCCTAGCAGGGAAAATATTACGGATGGATTTAGATGGCAGTATACCAGAAAATAATCCTATACCAGGTTCATATATCTATTCTTTTGGACATCGTAATCCTCAAGGTCTTGCATGGGATGATAACGAAAATCTCTATAGTACTGAACATGGTCAAAGTGCGCATGATGAGATAAATTTAATCAAGCCTGGGGGGAATTATGGATGGCCAAGCATTCAAGGAGGCCAATCAGCAGAGGGCATGATACAACCAGTATATCATACAGGTGAAATAACTTGGGCTCCTTCTGGTCTAGATTATTATAACGGTAAATTATACATTGCTACATTACGAGACTCCAAAATAAGAAGTTATGACCTTGCTAACAAAGGAATTGCCATTGTTCATGAGGGGAGTGGAAGAATGCGTGATGTATTCATTGAAGATCAAAATTTATATACTATTACAAATAATCATGATGGTAGGGGTAATCCAAGTAAAGAGGATGATCTTTTAATTAGAATAAGACTCTTGAAGAATTGAACCATAAAGTGTATTGGGGGAGTAGAAAATGAAGGTGAATATGAAGAAAACATTGATTGAAACATTAGGTATACAACTGATTGAAGTAACGAAAGAGAAAACAGTCGCAACAATGCCTGTGGATGATAGAACGAGGCAGCCATTTGGGTTTCTTCATGGAGGAGCTTCTGTAGCGTTGGCTGAAACTGTTGCAAGTGTCGGTGCTTTTTCATTAATAGATCAAGAAACTGAAGCTTGTGTTGGATTAGAAATTAATGCAAATCATTTAAAAGCAGTAAAGGATGGAACTGTAACAGCGACTGGGGTTCCCCTTCATCGTGGTAAAACAACGATGGTTTGGGAGATTAAGATTGTAAATAATAATAATGAATTAATCTGTGTTTCTAGATGTACAATGGCAATTATTCAGCTAAAGAAGTAACAATTAGCCCTTTTGATATACATTTAAGAATAGTTATAGGAATACGTAGAAATAAGCCCAAAAGATGAAAAGTGTATTTTGGGCTTATTAATTGAATAGAAACAGATTACTATTCAGATTGAGATGCGGAAAACAAATAATCTAATACAAGTGTAACAGCACCTATTGCTGTTCCGTAATCACCAAAGTCAGATATTACAATTTCGGTTTCTTTTGCTGCTTTCGTAAGGGCGCGGTTTTGGATGGTTTCTCGAATACTTTGAAGAACAAAATCTCCGGCTTTTGAAACTCCTCCACCAATGACAATTCGTTTTGGATTGATGATATGAATTAAGTTTGTCAGACCTATACCTAAATAAAGCCCAGTTTCACGTAGTACAGCAATGGAAAGAGAGTCACCTTTTTTGGCCGCTTCATGTACGAGTTTTCCAGTAATTTTAGAAAGGTCATTATTTACCATTGATCGTAAGATACTCTCTTTCCCAATCGATATCTCTCGTTTGGCTCTCTGGGCAATTGCTGGACCTGCTGCAACAGTTTCTAGACACCCATAGTTTCCACAGCTACAGCGCACACCACTAATATCAATGGTCATATGCCCGATTTCACCAGCAATATAATGATCTCCATGAAAAAGGTTTCCATCTATTACGATTCCTGCACCAATACCTTGTCCAACATTTATCGTAATGGTGTTATCTCCTTCATTACCTTTGCCAAACCATGATTCTCCTAGTGCCATTACACGAGCATCGTTCTCTACTAGTACTGTCATATAAAACTCTTCCTCAAGTACAGTCTTAATTGGGATATCTTTGAGACCGAGACTAGGTGCAAATAATGATACGCCATTAGCGACATCAACCATACCGTGCATCCCCACACCAATACCAATAAACTTTTCAAGACTATTAGGATACATGTGTAACAATTGACGTATTTCTGTCTTTACAACCTCAATCAACTGCTTGTTTGTTAAAGGGGTTGGAATCTCTTTTGTGTTTGAATTAATAATTGTTCCAGTCAGGTCAGTTATTATTATTCGAATAACCTTTGGTCCAATATCAACCCCGATAATGTAAAAACTATCCGCATTAATAACAAGCAAAGTGGGCTTACGTCCTCCTTTAGACTCACCTTGTGTTGTTTCAATGACTAACCCAGTTTCTATTAACTCTTTCACGATATTCGAGACAGTAGGTGGTGTGAGTGTGGTTTCCTTAGCTATATCAGCTCGTGAAATAGGCCCATGTATCCTTATTTTATTTAGGATAATGGCTCTATTTAGAGATTTCATTAATTGAAAACTACCCCTTTGACCATGCTGCATATCTTACCTCCTCCACATTTTCTCAATAGTATCAAGACAATAATTGATTTAAACCTATACTTAATTAGTAAATACAAACATCTTAATAATAAGATTATTATATCATAACTTAATTAATTTAATTAACTAATATTAAGAAAGAAGGGATAAAATAGGATATAGAATAAATAGAGAAAGTTTTAATACAAAACGATTGTAATAAATATCGAAAAGCAATATAATAAAGATATAAACTTAGTTAATTAATTTTACAAAGTTACGATCATACTAATTTAGGTGGGTGAATGGTGTTGTTAGCACAGTTGAAAGATGAATTTATTACGCTTTTTGGAAATGATGAAAAATTACGAGCGTTTTTTGCACCAGGTAGAGTGAATTTAATAGGAGAACATACAGATTATAATGGTGGACATGTTTTTCCATGTGCACTTAGTGTTGGTACCTATGCACTTGCGAGAAGGAGAAATGATACAAAGGTAAAATTGTATTCAACAAATTTTAAGGAACTTGGTGTAATTGAGTTTGATTTAACATCACTAGAGTATAAAAGGGAAGATGATTGGGCGAACTATCCGAAAGGCGTAGTGAAGGTTTTTAAAGATCAGGGATTTGAGATTAATCAGGGATTTGATGCAGTAATTTATGGTAACATACCTAATGGAGCAGGTCTTTCTTCTTCAGCATCGATTGAACTTGTTACCTCTGTTCTACTTAAAGAGCTCTTTGAATTAAATGTTGATATGATTGAAATGGTAAAACTAAGTCAAAAGGCAGAAAATGAGTTTATTGGCGTAAGCTGTGGAATTATGGATCAATTTGCAATTGGAATGGGTAAAAAGAATAGTGCGATCCTGTTAGATTGTCAAACACTAGCGTACACCTATAGCCCAATTGAACTTGGAAATGCTTCGTTAATCATTGCGAATACTAACAAGCGAAGAGGGCTCGCAGATTCTAAATACAATGAGCGTCGCTCTGAATGCGAGCGAGCATTAAGGGATTTACAATCTGAGCTTTCTATTTCATCGTTAGGTGAATTAACAGCTTCAAGATTTGAGGAATATAAGCATGTAATAAAAAATGAAATAGACCGAGTTCGTGCTACACATGCTGTCTATGAAAATGAACGAACGATTGAAGCTGTGAATCGTTTAAAAGCAGGAGATATTAAAGGGTTTGGTCAATTAATGAATGATTCCCATATTTCTTTGAGAGATTATTATGAAGTAACGGGTAAAGAACTAGATGCTCTTGTGCAAGCTGCATGGGATGAAGATGGAGTAATTGGTGCAAGGATGACTGGAGCAGGTTTTGGAGGATGTACTGTTAATATCGTTGAAAATGATAAAATTGATACATTCATTCAATCGGTTGGCAAAAAATATCAAGAGCAAACAAATCTAAAGGCAGATTTCTATGTTGTTGATATTGGTAACGGTGCACGAGAAATTACTGACCAACTATAATAGGAGGAATAATCAATGGCAGTTTTAGTATGTGGTGGTGCAGGGTACATAGGCAGTCATGCTGTTTGTGACCTTTTAAAAAGAGGAGAGGAAGTAGTTGTAGTTGATAACCTTCAAACAGGTCATAAAGATGCTGTTTTAGAAGGTGCAAAGCTGTTTGTTGGCGATTTACGAGATGAAGCATTCTTAGATGATGTTTTTACTAAGAATCGCATTGATGCAGTTATTCATTTTGCGGCAGATTCATTGGTTGGCGAGAGTGTCGAGAACCCTCTAAAATATTACGATAACAATGTAAATGGTGCACTGTCGTTATTGAAGGTAATGGTAAAACATAAGGTTAATAAAATTGTATTTTCTTCAACTGCAGCAACTTATGGGGAACCGAATAATGTTCCAATTCTTGAAACAGATCCTACTATACCGACCAATCCCTATGGGGAGACAAAGCTAGCAATTGAAAAAATGCTAAAATGGGCAGAGCAAGCTTACGGTATTAACTATACGGTCCTACGTTACTTTAATGTTGCGGGTGCACATGTTGAAGCAGACATTGGAGAGGACCATCATCCTGAAACTCATTTAATACCAGTTATTCTCCAGGTTGCATTAGGTACACGTGGGCAAATAAAAATATTTGGTGATGACTATGATACACCTGATGGAACTTGTATCCGTGATTATATACACGTGACGGACTTAGTTTCTGCACATCTCTTAGCAATTGATAAGCTAAGAAATGGTGGAGAAAGTAACACATATAACTTGGGGAACGGAAATGGCTTTTCGGTGAAAGAGGTTATTGAAACGGCAAGGAAAGTAACAGGACATGAAATTCCTGCAGAAATTGCACCAAGACGTGGTGGTGACCCAGCAAAGTTAGTAGCATCGTCTGAAAAAGCAATAAACGAACTTGGATGGAAGCCTCGATTCAATTCATTAGAACAAATTATTGAAACGGCATGGAAATGGCATCAGAATCATCCGAATGGGTATGAAGACCGTTAATATAAGAAAAGCGCAAGCACCTTGGGGTGCCCCGACAAGCATAAGATAGGCCATCAAGAAGTGTTTTTTGACCTTCTTGATGAAGTAGCTTATGTCTCGAGGGGCTAGGGGCTGGAGCTAGACACAGGTAAAAGGCAGTATAGGGAACTTTCTATTATACTGCCTTTTCAAGTTGCTTTGATGAAAGAAAAGAAAGGTTGATGGTCATGAGCATAAATATCTATGAAGAAATTAAACGACTTTTACAATTCGGAGTATCAAAGAAGCTAATTGAACCACTGGACTTAGATTTCACAAAAAATGCAGTCCTTGATGTTTTAGGGCTAGATGAGTGGCAAGATACTGAGGTTGAAGCGGAAGAGTTGTCTTCACCTGTACCAATATTAGAAAAGATTCTAGATTGGGCTGCAGAGAACGGGAGACTTGAAGAAAATACAGTAACATATCGAGATTTATTAGATACGCGAATTATGGGACAATTTGTGGCAAGGCCTTCTGAGGTTATTAAGATATTTAACCATACTTATAAAAAAATGGGGCCAAAGGAAGCAACGAAGTATCTTTATAAACTTTCACAGGAGAGTAATTATATCCGAACAGATCGAATTGCTAAGAATGAGCATTGGTATGCACATACAGAATACGGAGATTTAGAGATAACGATTAACTTATCGAAACCAGAAAAAGATCCAAAAGCAATTGCAGCAGCAAAGCATTTAAAGGAATCCAATTACCCTAGTTGTTTACTATGTAAAGAAAATGTTGGATATGCGGGGAGAGTGAATCATCCTGCAAGACAAAATTTACGAACCATTCCATTTGAGCTCGAAGGTGAAATATGGCACTTGCAGTTTTCTCCATATGTATATTACCAAGAGCATGCAATTATGTTTTTAGGTGAACACATCCCAATGGTTATCTCGAAACGGACATTTGATAGAATATTAGAGTTTGTTGACATTCTCCCACACTATTTCCTAGGCTCAAACGCTGATTTACCGATTGTCGGTGGTTCGATTTTAAGTCACGATCACTACCAAGGAGGATATCACGACTTCCCTATGGGGAAAGCCGAGATTGAAACTGAATTTATGTTTGAAGAGTATCCAGAAGTAAAAGCTGGGATTGTTAAATGGCCAATGTCTGTTATAAGGTTACAAGGACATAACCGCGAGCAAATTTCAGAGTTAGCAGATATTATTTTATCTAAATGGAGAGCTTATAGTGATGATACAATTGATATTCATGCTAATACGGGAGAAACTGCACATAATACAATTACTCCCATTGCTAGGCGCAATGGAGAATTATTCGAGCTTGACCTCGTCTTACGAAATAATCGAACAAATGATGAACATCCATTAGGAATCTATCATCCTCATAATGAAGTTCATCATATTAAAAAGGAAAACATTGGATTGATAGAAGTTATGGGGTTAGCCGTGCTGCCGGGTCGTTTGCAGGAGGAACTTAAGCTATTAGCAGATGCTCTACTATCAGACGATGTAAGTGAAATAATACGTGCTGATGAACGTATCGCAAAACACCATGATTGGGCATTGGAAATTAAATCAAATTATCCGGATTTAACAAATTACCATGAAGTTCTGAAAAAAGAAGTTGGAAAAGTGTTTTCAACAATTTTAGAACATTGCGGAGTGTTCAAGCGAGACAAACAGGGGCAAGAAGCGTTTTTGAAATTTTTGAAATCAGTTTAATTTGAAACAATTGATTAAAAGATTCAATTGTTCGTTCTTTGGAAGGTAATTAATGAGAAAAGGAGGCTGAAAATCAGCCTCCTTTTGTTATGTTCTGTTTGCTTTTTAAATCATCCTGTACACTTTTGTCCCAGAGTGGCACCTTTGAATAATAGGCAGAGCGGCTAATCAGATGGCCTGCAACAGGTGAAGTCATAAAAATAAATACGAGCCCGAGCAGTAGACGTGAATTGATATAGCCTTCATGCAACCAAAAATATAGAAGTGCTCCAAAGAGAATTAGTAAGATACCAAGGGTTGCTCCTTTTGATGCTGCGTGATTGCGTGTATACACATCTGGGAGTCTTAAAACACCAATTGAACTGATTAAGCTAATAAGCGCTCCAAGCAAGATGATTATTGCAAATACTATGTTTAAGGAAATCTCAAGAGTTTCTGTCACGTTCAATGATCACACCCTTCTGTAAATATTTGGAGAAAGAGACCGTGCCTACGAATGCTAAAATCCCAATTAGTAAGATAACTTCGAAAAATGCTTCAGTATATAGTAGGACGGAGATTATTGTTGTTATCCCAACTAAGTTGATTCCAATTGCATCAAGAGCAATCACGCGATCAGGGGTGGAGGGTCCCTTAATCACACGAAAGATATAAAACAGTGTTGAAATCGAAATAATTAGTAAGGCTATCTGTAAAAGTATATCAATCATTAACGCCCCACCTCCATAATGGCCTTTTCAAAGCTGTTCTTGATGTCATGTATTGCTTGTTCAACATTGTCAAGGTCCATTGCATGAATATATAACAGTTTATTGTCATCAGATATATCAATAACTAGTGTTCCAGGTGTTAAAGTAATTAAGTTTGCCAAGACTGTAATTTCCCAATCTTTTGTAAGTTCAGTCGGAAGGGCGAATATTCCTGGCTTAATATCTAGCTTTGGTTTTAAAATTACCTTTAAGATTGCTATATTTGATAATATTAGCTCTCGAATGAAAATGAGCAATAACTTTATTGCTGCAAAAACATTAATAAGATAAAATCGTCTTGGAAAAAAACGCCTCATCATAAAAATGATAAAAAGTCCTACTAAGTAACCGCCAAAGAATGATGCAAATGTGTAGTTGGCACCTAGGAACATCCATGTAAAGGCGATAAAGATATTTAATAAAAGTTGTAATGCCATTTTATCTACTCCTTTAAAACAGCCTGGATGTAGATAGAAGGGTCCATTAATGTTTCAGCTGCTTTATAAAAATATGGATAGAACCATTCTGCACCTACACCGAGCACAATTGATAGTGAAAGAAGAAGGCCAATTGGAAACAACAGTCCCTTTGTACTTCCTTTTTCTTCTTCTTTACTTAACTTCGTTTCTCCCCAGAATCCGTGCATAAAGATTTTTATAACAGAGTAGAGGACAAGTAAACTTGATAGTAATACTAAGCCAGAAAGGATATAATGTTCGGCTTCAAAGCCACCTTTAACAATTAATAATTTCCCTATAAACCCGCTTAAAGGGGGAATTCCAGCTAATGCGATACAAGCGATAAAAAACATCCAGCCTAGTACAGGGTGATATTTTATTAAACCACCCATCTTTTTTAAATTGCTTGTGCCTGCAATAATTGCCATTGCACCAACTAGTAAAAAGAGTGCTCCTTTTACAATCATGTCATGAACAATATAAAAGATAGAACCTGCTAAAGAGGTCGTAGAAAGCGTTGCTACGCCAAATAATATAACACCTACAGCAGTCATGATATTGTAAATGATAATTTTTTTAACATCCCAATAAGCAATTGCTCCAATGACACCGATGATAATGGTCAGCCCTGCGAGCACTCCAATCAATTGGTGTGTAAAAGCTGTATCATGATAGAAAATTAACGTAAAAACTCTCATGATAGAATAAACACCAACTTTAGTGAGTAGCGCTCCAAACAATGCAGTAACTGGTGTTGGAGGTGCTTGATATGAACCAGGTAACCAGAAAAACAATGGGAAAATAGCACCTTTTAATCCAAATACAACTAGAAAAAGTACTGCAATAACGGTTAATATCCCAGGTTGTCCTGACTCGCTAATCCGCACCGATAAATCCGCCATATTTAGAGTACCTGTCACAGAGTATAAATAAGCAACTGCTATAACAAATAGGGCAGATGATACAACATTAACAAGTATGTATTTAATTGACTCACGCAACTGTATTTTTGTTCCGCCTAAAACAATTAAAACATACGAGGACATAAGCATAACCTCAAAGAATACAAACAAATTAAAGATATCTCCTGTTAAAAATGCCCCTAATACTCCGACCATTAAAAATTGAACTACAGGATAAAAATAAAACTTCTCACGTTCTATTCCTATCGAACGGAACGCATAAATCAAACACCCTAAACTAACAAAGCTTGCTGTTAATACTAGGATGGAGGACAGCATATCTGCTACGAGGACAATTCCAAACGGGGCTTGCCAACCTCCTAGTTGTAGGGTTTGTATTCCATTAGTAAAGACTGTTTGAACTAAAATAGCAGCAATGACGACAGTTGTTATCAAAGATATCGTACTAATCCATTTTTGCAAGGAAATCTTCTTTGAAAAGAAGATTAGAATGATTCCTGTCAAAAGTGGAATAAGTACAGGTAGTATCACTAAATTATTCATTTCGATCAGTTCCCCTTAAAGTTTCCATGTTGTCAGTCCCTAGCTCCTGATAAGCACGATACGCTAATACCAAGAAGAAGGATGTGACACCAAAGCTGATTACAATAGCTGTTAAAATGAGAGCTTGTGGAAGGGGATCTGTGTAGCTTGTAGCATGCTCACCGAGTAAAGGAGCCGCCCCTCTTTTTAAACCGCCCATTGTTAATAAAAGTAAGTGTGCACCGTGACTTAACAATCCAGTTCCAATAATAATTCTTAAAAGACTTTTGGAAAGGATTAAGTAAGTCGCTGCAGTGAATAACACGCCGATTACAATTGCCATTATTACTTCCATTTACTCATCCTCCCCGATAGTTTGAATAATGGTCATTGTTACGCCAACAACGACAAGAAAAACTCCTATATCAAACAGGACAGCTGTAGCTAAACCTGTTTTCCCTAATACTGGTAAATCAAAATAGCCAAAAGTATGTGTTAGAAATGGGACGTTAAAGAAAAATGAGCCAATTCCAGTAAGGACAGCGATCAGTAAACCAAGAGCTGTTATCGTTATGAAGTTAAATGGTATAAATCGCTGAATCGTTTTTAAATCATAAGCTAGTAATAAAAGAACAAGTGCACCGGCCGCAATTAGCCCTCCGATAAACCCACCACCAGGGGTATAGTGACCAGCAAAGAAGAGATGGATAGCAAATGCCAAAACAATAAACGTAATGACTTTTGTGGCAGTTTGCAGAATTAAATCATTTGTTTTCAACCTTGTCTCCCCCTAGTTAAGCGTAGTTTTATCATGGCAAAAATGCCAAGAGAAGCAATGCCTAACACACAAATCTCAAAAAGTGTATCAAATCCCCTGAAATCAACGAGAATGACATTGACCATATTTTTTCCTCCTGCTTCTTCGTAGCTAGCTTCAACAAAGTAGCTTGAGATGGATTCGAAAAGTTTTGAGCTATGTGATGATAATGCAAGCAGTGTAACAATTGTTCCAACTCCCAAGGAGATAATAAGATTTGTTAATCGAAAGCGGAGACGCTTTGGTTTTATATCTAACCTTGGCAAGTGGTAAAAACATAGTAAAAAGAGTGCAACAGATACTGTTTCGATAACTAGTTGCGTTAGTGCCAAATCAGGTGCTCTAAATAAAACAAAAAATAAGGATACGCTATATCCCACTGCACCAAGACAGATAATTGCTGTTAATCTTGACTTTGCAAAAAGGATTGTAATGGTGGCAATTACTAATACAATTGCTAAAATTGCTTCGAATACTCCAACTGGAGCAACATATCTTATGTCAAATACAAATGCATTTTTAATAAATAATGTACTTCCTACTATCAAAATGATGAATGCGAAAATAATGACTAGATAGTCGCGAATAAATCCTGTCATATAAAATTTATTTAATTTATATGACACTCTTTCAAGGCCGATAAGTCCACCGTCATATAAATTGTTGAGTGTAAGTCGCTTCGGAAAAAGGTCGTATACTTTTGACCATTTCAAGAGTGTTAGGAACATGATTGTTCCAATAGCAATAACTCCGATTGTCATATATAATTCAATATTCGGTCCATGCCAATAACTGATATGAACATGGTAGGAGCCATCTTCACCTAACAAAGACGGCATAATAGATGCCATTGCAGGTTCAATGATACTCTGCGAAAGAATGTTTGCGAAAAAGCCAAAGATTATCACAAGTGACGCCAAGATGATTGGAGGAATCAGCATACCAATTGGCGCTTCATGTGGTTTTTTCGGTAGTTTTTCTGGTTGATATTTTCCAGTAAATGTTTTAAACACTAAGATCATGCTGTAGATAAAGGTGAAGATACTTCCAACCCAAGCTAGGATAGGAAATAATAATCCCCAGGTATCCAAGTTGAAAATATCAAGAGTAGCAGCATTTACCATCCCTGTAAAGAACATTTCTTTACTAAGGAAACCGTTAAATGGAGGTAAGCCGGCCATTGCAAACGCACCAATACATGCAATAGTAAATGTAATTGGCATAAAGCTTAACAATCCGCCTAGTTTACGAATATCCCTCGTACCTGTTTCATGATCAACGATACCGACGACCATAAACAAGCTTCCTTTAAAGGTAGCATGGTTAATTAGATGAAACACAGCTGCAACCGTTGCTGCCATATAAATGTTTTTATCTAGATGGTCATAATGAAGAGCAGCAGAACCAATGCCTAATAATGACATAATCATTCCTAGTTGACTGACTGTAGAAAAGGCCAAAATAGCTTTTAAGTCTGTCTGTTTTACTGCTGTAAATGAACCCCAGAATAAGGTGACAATTCCAAAGCTTGAAACAATCCAAAGCCATTCAGCTGATCCTGCGAAAATTGGACTAAGTCTAGCAACTAGATATATACCCGCTTTAACCATCGTTGCTGAGTGCAAGTAAGCACTGACAGGAGTAGGAGCTTCCATTGCGTCTGGTAACCAAATATGGAATGGGAATTGTGCTGATTTAGTAAACGCTCCTAATAGAATTAACAGCATTGCAGGTATAAACAACCCATGCTCAGGCAATATTGCAACTTGAGCAATCATTTCACGAATGCTAAAGGTATTTGTCATCATCGATAAAAGGATTAATCCCCCAAGCATTGATAAACCGCCGAACACTGTAATAAGCATGGATTTTTGTGCGCCATATACTGACTTCTCACGATGGTACCAATATCCAATTAGCAAGAAAGATGACAAGCTTGTAAGTTCCCAAAAGGTATAAAGGACAATAACATTATCCGATAAGACAACACCAAGCATAGCACCCATGAATAGTAACAAATACACGTAAAAGGAATGTATGGCTTCTTTATCCTTCGATAAATAATAAATAGAATACAAAACAACTAATGAACCTATACCAGTGATTAACAGTGCAAAAAGTAGTCCAAGTCCATCAACATAGGCCGTAAAATTTATTCCTAGTGAAGGTATCCACTGCGCAGTTTGACTAATATTTTGTCCATGCATTGTTTGCCCAATAAATTGAAGAAAATAAATAAAAAGTAAGACAGGCAGTAAAAGCACAAACCACCCAGTATGTAAATGACGGAATTTCTTATATAGAAATGGAACAAAAATAGCCAATATAAATGGAGACAATATGGCCCAGTGCAATAACGACAAAAATATAACCCCCTTAAAATAAAAAAATTAACTGTTACAAATTATTTTGGGCAAATGCAAATTAATGAATCCCAAAATAAGGTTAAAAAATACAAGGTCACCTGACCCTATTCATTATATACTAAAGTTTTTTGTTTTGCATTCATGCCCACTTGTATTATCAACCAAAATAATTGAAGTTATTAAATATGTAGAAAATGTAATGTAAGCTAGAAAAAAATTTTTTTTGGAAAAAGTGTATATTTTTTCTGAAATATAAAAAGATAGTAAGTGAGGTGGTCAATATGTATATGAAAATAGCTGTCGCAGCTTCTATCTTTGTACTATTATTTGTAAGTGCATGGTATATTAATGAACAAATCAAAAGGGATTATTATACAACAGAAATTGATGAAATAGATGGGTTTGAAATACAATCTAACTTTTCGCCTTATATGGATAGCGATAAGAATGGGATTTTTCCTTCGTTTATGTCAAGAGAATATATTCGAGTTGACCGCAGGACAAATTGAGGACATCCCAAGGGATATACTATGTTGTGATCACTCTCAAGAGGAAGTAGTAACAGCCACCAAATCACAGCTTTAAGTAAGAGCTAAACGAATTGGTGGCTGTTGCTTTTTTATGGTCAAGGAAAAAGAATGTCGGTGGGTTAGGTTCTATTTAGGTTATCCTAGTCTAGCACAAGCAGCCAAACCTAATAGAATTATTGATCACTTCCCAAAAAGCTACTACATGAAAAACTACATGTCTTTCATCAGTGAATCTGTTGTATGTAGCTTTGCGTTGAGTTGAAGTAGTGCTTCTTTGACTCCTATGTGGCGCTTGCGTATTTCTTATTCAACCATTTTAAACCCATATTTCTTGAACACTTCTTTCGCGTACGGAGATGTAAGAAAAGTAGCAAAAGTTTGAGTTTCCTTTGTAAATTTGGTAGTCTTGACTACTCCCATTTTGTAAAGTATGGGTGAATGAAGATTGCTATCTGCTGTATCTACTATTTTTATTTTATTGGATGTAATTGCATCTGAATAATATACAATACCTGCATCAACGTTTCCAGTCTCTACATATGAAAGAACTTGGCGGACGTCCTTCGATTGAATTATTTTAGATTGAACATTGGACCAGATGCCTATATTCTCTAATACTTCTTTAGAATAAAATCCTGCAGGGACCGATTGAGGTATCCCAATGGAGATGCTAGTTACATTGTCATCTATTAAATCTATGAAACTTAAAGAATGAAAAGAGCTATCTACCGGTGTAATTAGTACTAATTCGTTGCCAAGGAGTGGTTGTGTTGCATTATCCACCATTAAACCCTGTTCGACCAATGCCTGAAACTTATCGACTGAAGCCGAAATGAAATAATCAACAGGTGCTCCTTGTTCAATCTGCTTCTGCAATGCTCCAGACGATCCGAAGTTAAACAAAAGCTTAATTCCCTGGTCTCTTTCAAACTTCTCCTGAATCTCAGCTAACGCATCGCGAAGGCTAGCAGCTGCTGAAATTGTAATTTCTATCTGGTTTTCTTTATCATTATTTGAACATCCTGTAGCTATTAGAAAAATACTGAGTATGATACAATATAAAAGTTTTTTTACCATGATTTTTTTCCTTTTCCACTAGTAATTAATCAAAATTATAATAGGTAAATTCAAAATCGCAAACAAAGGCTATTTTATCTACAGTTTATTTTGATTATAAAAGCATAAAATTAAGTATGATTATAAATGAATTATTTCAATATATTCAGAAAAAAAGACAATGAAAAAAGCCTTTTTCGTGGTATAATTAAACTAACAAATATTGGGACGCCTTTTGTCCAAAAAAATGGTAGTATCTGTACAGAAAGGAGGTAACACCATGGATCCAAAGCATCAATATATATTTATAGATTTTGAATTTACAATGCCTGAGAGCAAATCTAACCCCGAGGGTTTTTACCAAGAAATCATTGAGGTTGGGATGGTCGTAGTAATCAATCAAACAATTGTACACAAATTTTCCTCTTTCGTAAAACCAATCAAATTCCCAACACTAACAAATCGTTGCAAATCATTTTTAAATATAACGCAAGAACAAGTTGATAATGGAATCTCATTTAAGGAATTAATCGACAGATTTAATGAGCTTGAAAAGTCTAACCAGAGTACCATCGTAACATGGGGAAATATGGATATGAAGGTTCTCCGTCAAAATTGCCAAAAACAAAACTTACCATTTCCTTTTAAAGGAAAACAACGGGACTTGTCAATGGAATATAAGCGCTTTTTTGGAGACCAAAATCAAACAGGCTTGTGGAAGGCTGTTCAAGAATATGGAAAAGAAGGAACAGGTAAACACCATCGAGCACTTGATGATGCTTTAACAACTTTAAATATTTTTAAGCTTGTTGAAAATGATAAACGATATTTATCAAAACCAGAACCAACAACGATAGGTGATCGAGTAGACTTAACAAAGTTATTTAATAAATTTGCCTTATGAAGCCAATCGCTTTTCAAAGTGATTTGGCTTTATTTTTTTTCACTAATCTTTCTAGTTTGATACAATATACAAAGAAAGGCATAAAAAACATGCATTGATTCTGGAGGAACTATGAAAAAATATAGTTTGTATCACCAAGAATTACTTAATGGTGAATACCAACCCAAAGTGTTTGCTTATTATTTTAAACAGTGGCGAAACTATCAAATGCCCTTTCATTCTCATATCGATATTGAGATTATGTATGTAATAGAGGGAAGCTGTTTGATCATAACGGATAACGAAGAGTTAATCCTTAAAAAAGGTGACTATATATTACTTGACTCAGAAGTACCTCATCGTCTCATTGTAGATGAAGGACGTCCATGCAGAATGTTAAATGTTGAATTTTCATTTTTGGAAAAGGATGGATATTTCCCTTCTATAAAACAATTAGTTTTTGAAAATAAGATATTGGCAAAGTTCTTATCACTTAAGAGTCCCTATCTTGTGTTAAAAGATACCAATGAGATTTTTTATATCTTGAAAAATCTTGTATTCGAGTTGGACAAGAGGAGTCAAGAAAAAACAATGGTGCAGCTGTTATTAGCACAACTACTTATCCAAATTGCGAGAATGGCAGTGGCTGAACATGATAAAAAAATAGAGCAAAATCAACAAAATAGATATGTTAAGAAAGTAATTGCTTACTTGCATGAAAACTATGATTGTGATCTAAAAGTAAATGATATTGCAAAAACAGTTAATCTTCATCCAGGGTATTTACAACGGATTTTTAAATCTCAAATGAATCTGACACTTATAGAATATCTAATGACATTAAGAATGGAGAAGGCTAAAATGTTGCTTAAAGACACAGATATTCCAATCATTGAAATATGTAATTATGTGGGCGTTAACAGTCGCCAATATTTTAGTTTATTATTTAAAAAGTATACCAATAAAACCCCTCTTGAGTTTCGAAAGTTGACAGAGAGAAATATTGTGATAGATAGACAAACAAGGGGATAAAGTAAGTGTAAGCTTACTAGAGTTATAGAAAAAGGTTGTGATTTTTTACATTAATAGATACACAAAGTGATAATTTTGATAACGCCTTCAAAATAAATTTGCTAAAGTTACCTATATGATAATAATAAAAGCAATAAGAAAGGCGGTAACATAATGTCATTTAAAATCGCATTCATTGGAGCAGGCAGTATTGGATTTACGAGAGGATTGTTACGAGATTTACTTGCAGTTCCAGAATTTAAAAATATCGAGGTTGCTTTCACTGATATAAGTTCACAAAACTTAGAAATGGTTACAAAGCTTTGTCAACGTGATATTAATGAGAATGGATTAGACATTCAAATTTACTCAACAACAAATCGAAGGGAAGCTTTGCGAGATGCAAAATATATCTTTTCGGTTGTAAGAATTGGAGGACTTGAGGCATTTCAATATGATATTGAATTTCCTCTGAAATATGGTGTCGACCAATGTGTAGGTGATACCTTAAGTGCTGGTGGCATTATGTATGGTCAGCGGGGCATAGCAGAAATGCTAGCAATCTGCAAAGATATTCGCGAAGTGGCTGACCCTAATTGCTTGCTTCTTAACTATGCAAACCCGATGGCAATGATGACATGGGCTTGTAATAAATATGGAGGAGTCAAGACCATTGGTTTATGCCACGGTGTGCAAGGTGGACACAAGCAGATTGCTAATGTATTAGGACTTGAAAAACATGAAGTAGACATTATCTGTGCTGGAATAAATCATCAAACATGGTATATCCAAGTTAAACATAATGGTGAAGATATGACCGGGAAGCTTCTTGAAGCATTCGAAAATCACCCTGAATATAGTAAAACGGAAAAAGTACGAATTGATATGCTGAGACGCTTCGGTTATTACAGCACAGAATCAAATGGTCATTTAAGTGAATATGTACCATGGTATCGAAAGCGTCCCGAAGAGATTAATGAGTGGATTGATTTAGGTTCTTGGATTAATGGAGAAACAGGTGGTTACTTACGCGTTTGTACGGAAGGTAGAAACTGGTTTGAGACAGATTTTCCTAACTGGATGAACGATTCTGCATTTGAATACAAACAGGAAGCACGCGGTGAGGAGCATGGCTCATATATTATTGAAGCACTAGAAACAGGTCGCGTATATCGTGGACATTTTAATGTTGTTAACAACGGTGTCATCTCAAATCTTCCAGATGATGCAGTCATTGAGGCTCCTGGCTATGTGGACCGTAATGGCATTAGTATGCCTCATGTTGGTGATTTACCACTAGGTCCTCAAGCTGTGTGTAATGTTAGTATATCGGTACAACGCCTCGCTGTGGAGGCAGCTGTTAACGGTGATGATATGCTTCTTCGCCAAGCAATGATGATGGACCCACTTGTCGGAGCAGTTTGTAACCCAAAGGAAATTTGGCAAATGACAGATGAAATGTTAATTGCGGGGGAAAAATGGTTACCACAGTATAAAAAGGCCATAGCTGAGGCAAAAGAGAGAATGGCATCTGACAATCTCATTCCAACGAAAGAGTATAAAGGTGCAGCCCGGTTAAAAGTAAAAACTGTAGAGGAAATGGCACAAAATAGAAAAGAAGCAAATAAAAATGCAGGTGAATCTGATAAAGCAAAGGAACGTCCATCTGCTGTGAAATAAGGGGATATTTTTATGAAAGAGAGAATCCCTGTTGGTAAAGATTGTTGTCCTTCATCGTTATGATGAAGGACATTTTTAAACGAAAATGATGGATAGAATTGTCACATACTGCACTTGCGCTTTTCTTATCCAAAATAATCTTTCTCTAAGGAAGCAATGTTTTGTAAACAGCGCTTTGACCATTCGCTGTTTTCCGCTTCTAAGTCTTTTTTCATTGACGAGAGTGCTTCCCCAAGGGACTCATGATAGTCCTTGATTTTCCCTTCATAACGATGAACCATTTTTTGGGGAATATTTGCTTGTTCATTACATGCCAATGCCCTTCGTTCGTGAAAGATTGGAACATCTACTTGCTTCGGTGTATGAATATCACCTTGCAATGGATGTCTCAAAACTGATTTTATTTTTACTAAATAATGTTCTTCTTTAATTGCAGTAATTTCTCCAATGTATTTCCCTGTTTTATAAATTCCTGTTACGATATCACCGATTGCAAATTCTTGATCAGACAAAGTTCTTCCTCCTAAATAAATTTTTTTGTGTAAGTGAATAAAATTAGCCAGATAATTGGATTTAGTGATATAATGACCACGAATAAGCCAAAACAATGGCTAAAGAGGTGTAAGCAAAATGTTACAAATTTTATCCTTATTTTTATACTTCCCAGAAGATAAGACTGAATATATTCCAGCAGTCATTACGATGGTGATTTTTGGAATTGCAGCAGCTTTTACAATGCGTCTAATAATTAATCATTCAAAAAAAGAACAGGAAAAATCAAAAGAGCTTGAACAAAAGTTTAAAGACTTAGAATAAAAGAGGCATCCATTCCCTACTTAGGAGTTGGCTGCTTGTTATTAATTAATTTTGACAGTACAACATAACATCTAAACACGAATTAACAGGTGCAAGCGGTCGCAAATCTCCGTATTTCTCGATTCGCTCATTACAAATCTCCAAATGCAATCTTTAACCGTCGTAAGCCTTCTTCAAGAGTTTCTTTAGGGCAGCCAAGATTAATTCGAACAAAACCTTCTCCGCCTTTCCCATATTTAGGACCAGGTTCTAAGCCTAATTTTCCTTTTTCTACTAATAATTTTTTGATTTGCTCATCGCTTAATCCAAGTTCTCGTAAATCGAGCCAAGCAAGATAACTTGCATCTGGTTTGATAAGTTTAATCATTGGAAGTTGCTCTTTAAGGAAAGATTCTAATCTTTGTAAGTTTTCCTTAAGATATGATAATAGATTCTCAAACCAAGGCTCACCTTTTCCATAAGCCGCCTCCATTCCTACAATCCCCATCGTATTTAGTGTAAAGAACCCTTGTGCGCTTTGGAAGTTATCAATCTTAACCTTTAGGCTTTTATTCGGTGTGATAATAACAGAAGCTTGTAAACCAGCTATATTAAAGGTTTTAGTAGGTGCTATAAATGTAATGGTCTGCTGCGCAAGCTCGTCTGATAAAGAGGCGATTGGTGTGTATGGTTTTTCACCAATTAGAATATCCGAATGGATATCATCAGACAGAATAAGGATATTATTCTTTAAACATAGTTCTCCTAGTTTCTTCAAGTCCTGGCTTGACCAAACCTTTCCACCGGGATTATGTGGATTACAAAGCATAAACACTTTTACATCTTTTGTTAACTTTTGTTCTAGGTCATCAAAATCCATCTCGTAGGAACTATTGACTAATTTATTCTCACTTGTAATTAACTCCCGTTTATTCCGTTCAATTAGTTGGAAAAATGGAGGATATATTGGAGTTTGGACAACAATTTTATCTCCAGGTTGCGTTAGTGCTTGAACTACACTAGACATGGCCGTTACGACTCCAGAACTATAAGAAATCCACTCATTATGCAGTTTCCAGTTATGTCGATTGGTAACCCAAGAAATGATAGCATCTTTAGTAGAGTCGGGAATCGAGGTATAGCCAAACACACCATGATCTAGTTGTGTTTTTAATGCTTCGATGACAACTTCAGGTGCTTTAAAATCCATATCTGCTACCCACATTGGTAGTATCTCATTGCTCCCGTATATCCTGTCATTTAAATCCCATTTCACAGAATTTGTTCCTTTTCTATCAACTACTTGATCAAAATTTGTATTCAAAAAAATTCCCCCTTGACAAATATGGTATGATTGAATATGAAAATTTTAAAATCTAGGTGATAATGATGGAAAATAAAAATGTAAATATAAAAATCTTCGAGCGTTTACAAGAATGGGATCCCCTAGGTTATGGTCACGGGTCTTATGAAACAGAGATCGTTGATGTTCTTCAAGTTATTCACGAATGTAATGATATAAATATCTTAGCAAGAAAGATTCAGGCTATCTATGAATTTTCCTTCGAAGAACTGATTCCTCTTGATTTATGTAGACAAAAGGCTGTAGAAATAATTCAGATCAAACATAACACTTCTTGTGAAATATAAGAAAAATTATGGCCCCTTCTTATCCTAAGCATAATAGAGAAAAAGAAAATAAACAAAAGTTAACACTTAGTGATCAGGCAAAGATGATTTGCCTGATCCTTTTTTCATAGTATCAGATAGTATAAAAATTGAACTAGTATTCTAATTCTAGCTGGACGGCTCGATCATCATTCAAGAACTCAGAAGGGCAAGAAAGCAATCTTCTAGTCAATCTTGCTTTATGCTTGTCTCTGCTAGGCGATTAGATTGCGTTTTACTTACAAAATCAAGGATATATTGATATGTTAGCTCAGGTTTTTCTTCTGGTACAAGGTGACCTGTATCAGGTAGTATAATCAAGCGAGAATTAGGTAAATCCTTATGAAGTCGTTTGCCAATGTTTAGAGGTACAACTTTATCCTGTTCCCCCCAAATAAGTAAGCAAGGGGTATTAATTCTTTTTAATTCTTGAGATGATATATCTCCTTCCCGATGTCGTATTAAATAGGTTAATCCTTTAAAAATGCCATTATCATCAAAAGGTTCACTATATCCTTTAATCATCTCTTCGTCGATAATTGATCTGTCATATACAACGTTTTGAAGGTTACCTAACACACCTGTTTTTTTGAGCCACTTCTTTACGTATAAATGAAAGAAGGGTAAGTAACTCGAGTATACAAGGGTTGTATTGACTTTTTTCATATATCCTGAGCTATTTAACAAAATAATCTTTTCAACCATCTTTGGCTCAAGCAAAGCAGTATGCATTGCAATTTGCCCGCCCATAGAATGCCCGACAACGGAAAATTTATGGTAATTTAATGATTTAACTAAATTGATTACTGTTTGAGCCATATTTTGATACGAATAATAATATTTACGAGACGTACCACTTCTCCCGAATGGAGGAAGGTCCACGGCTAAGACTGAAAAATTGGCACGTAGCAATGGCACTAGGCGACGATAACTAAATGTTGAAGATAAAAATCCGTGTATCAGAACTATCAAAGGTTTATCAGATGTATTCTGATATAATTCATAATGGATATGATTCCCGAGAATATTTTTAGATAATATGTTTGCTTCACTGCATTCCATCTTCCTTACTCCTTCACTCTACCTACCTATATTTTACCTATACAAATTGGTATGCACTATAACCAATACAAATATTTTCCACGAAAAAAATATTTTTAAAAACATGCAGTATTAAAACTATTTTTTGTTATAATAATGAGAAAATTCCTTTTTGGAGAGGAGCGACACATATGACCTTTAGTGAAACAGAAATAGAGGTATTAGAAATAATTGAAAAAGACAGTCGAATCTCAGTAGAAACTATTGCGAAAATGGTTGGTATTAGTGAAGATGATGTTAGTGAAATTATAAAAAAATTAGAAGACGAGAAAGTAATTGTTGAATATACAACGATGATTAATTGGCGGAGAGTTGATGGACATCAGGGAGTTACTGCCATTATTGATGTGAAAGTTGCGCCAAAACGTGGTGTTGGCTTTGATGAAATTGCAAAAAGGATTTACCGCTATCCGGAAGTAAAGTCTGTGTATTTGATGTCTGGAGCATATGATTTGTCAGTTGAAATTGAAGGGAAATCAATGTCTGACATTGGCAATTTTGTTTCTGAAAAACTTTCAACATTAGACTCAGTTTTATCAACTACGACTCATTTTGTTTTAAAGAAATACAAACATGATGGAACAATATTTGAGACTGGTGATGAAGATAAACGTATCGTGGTGTCACCATGACAGTAAATCAATCACAATATTTATCAAAAACAGTAACAAGCCTAAAGCCTTCAGGGATTCGGCGGTTTTTTGATCTTGCTGCAAACATGGAGGGTGTAATTTCTCTTGGTGTGGGAGAACCAGACTTTGTTACATCATGGGCGGTTCGTGAAGCATGTATCTTATCATTAGAAGAAGGCCATACATCCTACACTGCTAATGCTGGTTTAATAGAACTAAGGAGAGAAATTGCATCCTATCTTAACAAACAGTTTGCAGTTGAATATTCTCCGGAAAATCAATTAGTCGTAACAGTGGGAGCAAGCCAGGCACTTGACTTGGCAATGCGAGCGATAATAAATCCAGGTGATGAAATTATTATTGTTGAACCAACATTTGTTTCATACGGTCCACTTATCAGTTTAGCAGGTGGGGTCCCGGTTCCAATTCATACTTCCGGGTCTGATGAGTTCAAGCTTAGACCTGAGCAGCTAGAGGCAGTGATAACTCATCGTACAAAAGCGATTTTAATTTGTTCTCCGAATAATCCGACTGGAAGTGTATTATCGAGAGAAGAATTAATTGCTATTAGTAAAGTAGTTGAAAAATATAATTTATTAGTCATCTCAGATGAGATCTATGCAGAGCTATCTTATGATAAAAGCTACGCAAGCTTTGCAAGCATTCCAAATATGTATGATCGTACCATTTTAGTATCTGGATTTTCTAAGGGGTTTGCGATGACTGGATGGCGACTAGGATATGTGGCCGCTCCAAAAGAAATTGCTCAAGCGATGCTTAAAATCCATCAATATACGATGATGTGTGCACCGACGATGGCACAGTACGCAGCAATAGAGGCCTTAAGAAGTGGAGAACATGATGTTGATGAAATGAGAAAGAGCTATCGCCATCGTAGAAATTTCTTTGTCAATTCTTTAAATGAGGCAGGGTTAACGTGTCACCTCCCAGGTGGTGCATTTTATGCGTTTCCTTCAATCAAAAGTTCGGGATTATCATCAGAAGAATTTGCTGAAAAGCTACTGTTAGAAGAGAAGGTAGCGGTTGTACCAGGGTCGGTATTCGGTGAAAGTGGTGAAGGCTATGTTCGTTGTTCGTACGCTTCATCATTAGAAAGCCTTCAAGAAGCAACAAAGAGAATCGGGCAATTTATGAATCGAAGAATGGCAAAAGTAAAATGAGTATATCCAAGAGTGTCAAGGACTGTCATCAATGAGAAGGTGACTCCTTGGCATTTTTCTATTGTCTAGAACTAGCGCTTTGTAGCTCGAGTCATAAATCAATCCCCTTTGAAGGCGAAAAACGTTCTCCTTAGTCGGCTTGACTTATGCTTGTTGCCTTTGACTAAAGCCTTTGCACTTTTCTTTTTGGATACCTTCAATACAAAAAAGGGGAAATAATACATTTTAAAATCGAAAAAAATTCCTATCTAGCAAAATTAAATAATTGGGAAACATTTTGTAAATCATAATAATGCTGAAATATATTACTTTTGATTATATTACTAATTTGTGATATAATTTTAAATTGCGTAAAAAGAAGATAAGATAAAATAAGATTTAGGAGTGTTTCCATGTCAGAAAACAAAATTGAAGTAGGTAGTGTTGTTACAGGGAAAGTTACAGGGATTCAGCCATACGGTGCATTCGTGGCACTTGATGACTCAACACAGGGGTTGGTACATATCTCTGAGATTACTCATGGATTTGTCAAGGATGTAAATGATCACTTGAAAGTTGGGGATGAGGTAAATGTGAAAATTTTATCAGTAGACGAAGCTGCTGGTAAAATTGGATTATCTATCCGTGCAACTGAAGAAGCACCAGAAAAGGTAGAAGAGCCAAAGCAGGCGCAGGCGAAACCAAAGAAACGCCAAGCAACAGTAAAAGCAACACAAACTGAAACACCTCAAGGATTTAATACATTAAAAGAAAAATTAGAAGAGTGGATTGAACAATCTGATCGTGAAGATTTAATCAATAAATAATCTGTATTAATAAGAAATCGATAGCCCCTATGCAAATTGCATAGGGGCTATCGATTTATAAAAGCTGTGATTTGGTTGAAAAATTTATTAACGTGAAGTCTGTGGCTGTGTTTCTTGCTGTTCTTGCGGTTTAAATAATAGACCAAGGTTTATTAATCCTGCAATCCCAACAAGACCGTAGATCAAACGTGATAAAAAAGAATCTTGTCCACCAAAGATGGATGCAACAAGGTCGAATTGGAACAAGCCAATCAGTCCCCAGTTAATAGCACCTATGATTGTTAAAATTAGAGCAATACGTTGTAATGTTGACATATAGAATACCTCCCTATAGGAATTTTTAAAAATATCAAGTATAGATTTTACTATTAAATGAAAAATATACATGTACTTCTTAAGATGGTTATTTATTGATGCTTTTTTAAAAAAATTTAAAGGGCTCTTACTTTACATCCCATTTATTGCTCTTCATAATCAAAGTAAGGAGGAGATATTATATGAAGAATTTTACATTTCATAATCCGACAAAGTTAATTTTTGGAAAAGGCCAGTTAGAGCAACTGAAAGAGGAAATTCCTAAATATGGGAAGAAAGTTTTATTAGTTTATGGTGGTGGAAGTATCAAGCGTAATGGTATTTATGATAATGTCCTATCCATTCTAAATGAATTACATGCAGACGTATTTGAAATTTCCGGTGTAGAGCCGAACCCCCGTGTTTCTACTGTTAGAAAAGGTGTTGATATATGTAAACAAGAAGGAATCGAAGTTTTACTTGCTGTTGGTGGTGGTAGTGTTATTGACTGTACAAAGGCAATAGCAGCCGGCGCAAAATATGATGGAGATGTTTGGGATTTTATGACACGTAAAGCAGTCGCTAAAGAAGCCATCCCGTTTGGTACAGTCCTAACATTGGCGGCTACTGGTTCAGAAATGAATTCTGGTTCGGTTATTACGAATTGGGAGACGAATGAAAAATATGGTTGGGGAAGTCCTGCAACATTTCCTAAGTTTTCAATTTTAGACCCTGTACATACATTTAGTGTACCTAAAGATCAGACAATTTACGGAATGGTCGATATGATGTCACATGTTTTTGAACATTATTTCCATCATGTCACAAACACACCTTTACAAGATCAGTGGTGTGAATCAATTCTGCGCACAGTAATTGAAACAGCACCAAAACTTCTTGATAATCTTGAAAGTTATGAACACCGTGAAACCATTCTATATTGTGGAACAATGGCATTAAACGGTATGGTAAATATGGGCTACCATGGTGACTGGGCTACACATAATATAGAACATGCTGTATCAGCTGTGTATGATATCCCACATGGTGGAGGGTTAGCGATTATCTTTCCAAATTGGATGAAATATACTTTAGATGAGAATGTGGGACGTTTTAAACAAATGGCAATAAGAGTCTTTAACGTGAATTCAAATGGCAAATCTGATCGAGACATTGCGATTGAAGGAATAGACAAGCTTCGAGAATTCTGGAATAGCATTGGCGCTCCTTCAAGGCTTGCAGATTATAATATCGGTGATGACCAAATTGACGTGATGGCTGAAAAGACAGTTGTTTATGGTGAGTTTGGCAATTTTAAAAAGCTGAATAAAGACGATGTAGTGAGAATTTTACAAGCGTCTTTGTAATTTATATCAAAAACAATCTAACATGAAAGAAGATTATTTTTTTTAAGAAAAAGATTACTTTCTTCACGACACTTCTTGATTTAAATGCTGTGTTTGGGTAAAGTGAAAAGTGACAGAAAAAATTTATTTGGAGGACGCTGTTTTATGACACATGTTCGTTTTGATTATTCTAAAGCTTTATCATTTTTTGGTGAACATGAAATTACATACTTACGTGACGCTGTAAAAGTTGCTCACCATTCACTCCATGAACAAACTGGAGCTGGAAATGACTTTTTAGGTTGGATTGATTTACCAACTGCATACGATCGTGAAGAATTTTCTCGCATTCAAAAAAGTGCAGAAAAGATTAAAAATGACTCAGATATCCTTTTAGTAATCGGAATTGGTGGCTCATATTTAGGGGCAAGAGCAGCAATTGAAATGTTGAATCACTCTTTCTATAATTCCTTAACAAAAGAACAACGTAAGACACCTCAAGTTGTGTTTGTTGGAAATAGTATCAGTTCTACATATATGAGAGATTTAATGGATTTACTTGAAGGAAAAGATTTTTCCATCAACGTTATTTCTAAATCAGGTACAACAACTGAGCCAGCTTTAGCGTTTCGTATCTTCCGTAAATTACTAGAAGAAAAATATGGGAAGGCTGAAGCAAAATCTCGCATTTACGCTACAACTGATAAAGCACGTGGTGCACTTAAAACACTTGCAACAGAAGAGGGATACGAATCATTTATCATTCCAGATGATGTCGGTGGACGTTATTCCGTGCTAACTGCTGTAGGTTTATTGCCAATTGCTGTTAGCGGTGCAAACATTGAAGAAATGATGCAAGGTGCTGCTCAAGCAAGCGAAGATTTTGCAAAGTCTGAGCTTGAAGAAAACCCAGCATATCAATATGCTGCAGTACGTAATGTTTTGTATAACAAAGGCAAAACAATTGAAATGCTTATTAACTATGAGCCTGGTCTACAATATTTTGCTGAATGGTGGAAGCAGTTGTTTGGTGAAAGTGAAGGAAAAGACCAAAAAGGTATTTTTCCTTCATCTGCTAACTTCTCAACAGACCTTCATTCGCTTGGTCAATATGTCCAAGAAGGCCGTCGTGACTTATTTGAGACAGTTCTTCATGTTGAAAAATCTCGACATGAACTTACAATTGAAGAAGAAGCTAATGATTTAGATGGCTTAAATTACTTAGCTGGGAAATCAGTAGATTTTGTTAATAAGAAAGCTTTCGAAGGAACAATGCTTGCTCATACAGACGGAGGGGTTCCAAATCTTATTGTAGAGTTACCTGAGCTTAATGAATACACATTTGGCTACTTGGTTTACTTCTTTGAAAAGGCTTGTGCAATGAGTGGATACCTATTGGGTGTAAATCCATTTGACCAACCAGGTGTAGAAGCATATAAAGTAAATATGTTTGCACTTTTAGGTAAGCCAGGCTTTGAAGAAAAGAAAGCTGAATTAGAAAAGCGTTTAAATAAGTAGAAGTAAGGGCTAGTTAGTATTAGCGGAATGAGGATCTCCTTTATTAATTTGGAGGATTCCCATTCCGCTATTTTGTTTGTATTTTTGTGCTACTACACCAAAATAACCATCAATATTAATTATTTGTGATGATATTGGACAACCTAAAAAGAGATTTTATAAAGGGGTTGTTCATATGATTCCAATACCTTCTAAAATTGAAGGTCAAACTTTCCAGCTATATAAATTAGAACAAGAATTAAAGCCATTAGGTTATACAATTGGTGGAAATTGGGATTATGACCATGGCTACTTAGATTATAAAATTGACGACCGAGTAGGCTATCAATTTTTGCGAGTTCCGTTTGAAGCTGTTGATGGACAGCTTGATTCACAAGGAACCACAGTTCAGCTTGGAAGACCTTTTTTATTATCACATAAATATCAAGAGGGCTTAGATGACCATATCCATAATGAAGTGGGTGCCATGTCTGCTAGCTTTAACCAGTTTTCAGAACCTGTTGACCCGGATGCTTCATTTCCAGAGAAGTATATAGACCTTGGAAAATCACTTGTTAGTGAACTAGAGTCAGTTTTAGAGCTTGAAAATAAGTGATCTAAGAAAAGACACCACATCAAAAATTTTTGTATGTGGTGTCTTTATGTCATCAGAAGTTTAATTCTTAATAACCAATAATTGATCGTTTTTCATTATAATAAAGGAATGAGCAGGATTGACAATTGCTTCGTTACCGCGTTTTACTCCAAGTAATAAAGTTTTTTTCTGTTGCAAGATGTTGCTACTCTCACCGAAAGATTTCCCAACTAAGTCATGATATGTGTTGATATATTTTAATTTACTACCTTTTAATTGGTCTAACATAGTAAGAAGCGCATCAGTCATTCCGTGTGATAAGACACTATTTACCATTACATAGCTTGATAATTTATTTGTTTGAAGGATTTCCTCGGCACCTGCACGTTTTGCATTATTTACTTGTTGTGATGTTAATAATTCACATATACTATATATATCAGGATTAAGTCCCTTTACTGCTAGTAATGTTAAAATGGTACACATATCAGCTTGAGTTTCATCTTTGCTTTGGTCTGAGGTAATAAGAATTAACTCTGCATTTGTAATATTTGCTTTTTCTAATGTCTCATCATCCATAGGATTACCCTTAATAAAGTGTATATTTTGGGAAGGATTCGGCAACTCCTCAAGTGTTTCATCAATTAAAATAATATCGATTGGTGGTTTCTTCGTTTTTAATTGCTTAATCGTCTCTTTTACTCGTTCGTTCCATCCTACAATTACCACATGTCCTTTTCCTTGATAAGATGTTTTACCTTCAAGGTATGCATTCTGATTTGTGACTGCTGAGGATGCTAATGCAACAAAATAGGTCGTTACAAATCCTGTACCGATTAGGATTAATAAAATAGCAATGCTTCTTCCCAAAATACTCGTCGGAACAAAATCTCCATATCCAATTGTCGAGGTAGTTATTATTGCCCACCATATACCATCAAATATTGTTGGGAAGCTCGTTGGTTCAATTACATGTATACTCGAGCCAAAGATGATGATGACAGAAGAAATAATTAATAAGATTCGAGGGATAAGTGGCCAACGTAAAAATGTCGCTAAAAATCCTGTCGTTCTCAAATTGTCGCCTCCCTAAAGTATTAATTATTCTTCAATACTATCGCTAAGCTTTTATCCCAAAAAAGTTAGGAGTCTAATTTCAAACAAAGTTATGGGGATACATTACAGCTAGATAGACAAAACCTTAGTCATTTTCGACTTCTTTCGGTAGGAATTCAAAAATTTCCTTAATAATCGTATTGATTTTTCGAGTGACTTCTTCTGCACCATATAATTGCTTTGCTTTTTCAATCGCTTCTAACACACTCTGGTCAAAATCAATCACGGGCTTGTCTTCTTCAGAGTCGTTATAAAGCCCAATAACATAATCGAGACCTTCATTTAATTTGTCAATCGAATCACTTAATGCTTGTTTTTCATCAGGATTTAGTTTCAACTAAGACACTCCTTATTTAGAGCTAAACTAATTCATTGTTTAGTATGTGTTAGTAAGTATTTTTTTTTGCATAAAATCCCACATATAAATAAAACTAATACCGTTATCTTGAAGTAGCTAACACCACATAAAAAAGAATATAGGAGTGATTATCATGGATATTCGTCGTGCAAAACAAATTTTATCATCACCAGAAGATGTTATGGTCAATTATCATGGACAATCGGTTTGGATAGACTCATGTGATGAACAAGGAAATACTTGTATTGTACATATGAGAGGTAATGAACAAGAAAAGAGCTCAGTTAGTGTATCGGAATTAGAAGAAGTTTAAAAAAAATAAAAGTCAAGAGCCTTACCAGCCTTGACTTTTATCTCTAATTAACATTATTTTTCTTTTAATGTATTTTGTTTTTCTGCTTTATATTCAGAATATGAAGCAAATTCTACAAGCTCTTCACTAATACGATTTCCTTTTTTTACATTATTATTTCGCTGTGCATTTGCGTTTCCACGCTTTGTTCGTCCCATATAGATCATCTCCAATCTGAAATATCATTAGTAGTATGAGATGAATGAATTGAAATATTCATGAATGTGATTTCCTAATTTAGTGGTTCTTTTTTTACAGAGACTAACAACTCACTACGGTTTTTGGAGATTCACAAGTAATTCATTAAGCTGAGTTTTAGCGTTTTGTACCATTTCAAAGCCTTTCGTAATTGAGTGCCCATCTCCCTCTAGGATTCCATTTAATTGCATTGAAAGTCCATCAATATATAGAGAAACTTGTTGCTCAAACTGAGTCTTCATGTTTACAAGCTGTTGATCTTGAGGGTTAAAATGAAGTTGTGATTCTTGCAAAACTTTACTACTCTCATCTTTGGCTATTTCCATCGCTTCTACTGCTGCTTCAAGCTCGTCAGTTTGTTGATACGTGGAAATTAGTAAATCTAATTCTTTTGCAATTTGATTAGATAATTCAAGGTTATCCCTGAATATCTCGAGTAAATTCATATCTTCATTTGATCTCGATGATTCAAGTGGAGGAGGAGTCGTATGAATGTCTGACTGTGTTGTTTTCTCAGTATTTGAAGGTTTATCATTGACTCGAAAAGTAATAGCAAGACTAAAAATAAGAAATAGAATAGAAAAAATTAAGAATATATTTGATTTCAAGTGTTTACCTCCATTTTTTAATTTATTCTTTACCTATTTATGAAACTTGTCCATTTTTTATGATTAAATAGGTAATAAATTATGTATTAGGAGCATTAAAGAGGATAATAAAAAAGAGCTGACAGAGCCAACTGCCAGCTACGAAAACGATATTGTTATTCTTTCCCTTTCCATAAAACTTCTAAAAGATCGCCTTCAAAAAGGTTTGTATCGATATTACAGGTTTCAGCGTCAATTCCATATTGCCAACCGACAGCTTTCGTTTCTTCAGGTGCATCTGGTTTAAACTCTGGAGCCTCATCCTTTGTTGTAATACCTATATTTGGTGCGGCTGTCCAAATAAATGTGTTTTCACCAATTTCCTTATTTTTTTCCACAGCGGTTTTATATGCGGCAAATAGTTCACGCTCGGAGTCAAATATTCCATAAATCCCTGATTTATATTGTGATGATGAAATTTCATCGTACCACCCTTTAATAAACTCAGCATCGATTGGGTAGTTTGGTTCAATATCTAGAAACAGTGCAACTCCTTCAGGAATGCCAAGATCACTTGCTAATTGAATCGCTGCTTGAGCATGTGAAACACCATTATCATAACCTCTTGCATCTGTGACGTGATTATAGATAGGGAGAATAGCTGCACCCTCTGAATGGATTAATTCGACTTGTTCTTTTGTCAAACCAACTGAAACTCCTTCATTGTTCCCGATATAGCGGCCAAATACGGAGGGTTCCCCAAAGTTTTCCTTCACACAGGCATAGAAATCCTCGTTTGTTTCATTTGCAGAGTCAACTCCCCAAACTAATTTAGGTGTATCTTGACTATCTGAATTTTCTTCTTCCTTTTTTTGATCTCCATTACTGTCACCTTTTGATTCATCGCCATTGCTATTTTTATCCTGCTCTTTATCTTTATCTTTATCTTTATCTTGCTCTTTATCTTTATTCTGGTCTTCGTCTTTCTCTTTCTCTTGCTCTTCTTCGCTATTTTCATTGTTACTACTATTATCATTGGTTTCATTTGTAATAGAATTTGTGACATCAATATCTACATTAACTGTAATATTATTATGAATATTGTTTTCAACATGATGAAAACCACTGCCGGTTATATTATTTTCAATGATATTCTCAATGGAAACTACACCATTCCCTGAAAGGTGATTTTTGATAGCATTATTGATTCCTATATTAAAACTATCGTCTATCACGTTATCAATTGCATTGTCCATTTTTACTTCAACATCACCGTCTACAGAATTTTCAACTGAATTATTTAATGCTGATTGTTCATTCTTACTGTCTGTCTTCAAATCTAAGTTTTCTTCTTGCTCGTCTTTACTATCGGTAACCGAATTGGTTATCGAATTGCTAACGTTTCCTTCAGACTCACCATTCATATTATTTGTTACAGAATTATTAACGTTACCTTCTGATTCTTGCTTCATGGTATTCGAACTATTAATGTTGCCTTCAGATTCATCATTCAAAGTTTCATCATTATTAACGGTATTTCCTGATTCCTTTTCTTCAGTAGGTTGGGAAGTTTGAGCTTTCGTGGTTAAATCTAATTCAATATACCCAAATAAGGTAATACCGAGAAAAAATAGTAAAGACATCGTGATGGTTAATAAGTCATATTTTCCCCACTTCATATTCTCACACCTCTTTAGAGTTTATCGAGGTATTGTATGAAAAAAGTCACAAAAAAGTGTGGGCTCATCTAGTATTCATAGCTTATTAAAGATGTAAAGAGGGGTAATTGAATGTTTTAGATACAAGTGGACATTTTAAGAAAACATTTAGGTAATCGTGAAAATACCAAGAAGTATTCCTTTGGAGACCATAGCTATACGAATTGCATAAGCTTTGTCCATTTTTCCATATAGGCGCATAACAAGCTTTTATCGTGCTTGAGAGCGTTTTTGATAAAAATAGAGTTGGATGGCAACGCTTACACTCACTAATTGAGTGTTTTCCATATGACTTTTCCGAACTCCCTTGATTATCAAACTGTACGTGATAGTATTAAATCGTTGCATAAAAAATAAGAACAAAAATACGAACGCTACATGGGAGAGATAATATGGTCTTACAAAAAACCATAGCATTTATAGGTGCTGGTTCAATGGCGGAAGCAATGATCTCTGGTCTTGTTACGTCTGAAAAGGTAAAAAAAGAGCAAGTAATTGTGACAAATAGAAGCAATCAAGCTCGTCTAACAGAAATAAATGAAAAATATGGAGTAAGAACAAGTGCTCTTTCTGAATTAGAGTATTCAGAAGTTGATATTTTGATATTAGCTATGAAACCAAAAGATATTGACACGGCATTACAGTCAATAAAAACATATATAACCAAGAACCATCTTATTCTATCGGTATTAGCCGGTATAAAAACCTCATACATCGAAGAGAAACTACATGAAAATCAACAAGTAATTAGGGTGATGCCGAATACTTCTAGTATGATCGGTGAATCTGCCACAGCCTTATCTCCAGGATCAAATACCTCATATGACAATGTGAAAACGTCAGAATACTTATTACAGTCAATTGGTAAAGTTTTCATTATTGATGAAGACAAAATGGACATTTTTACTGGTTTAGCCGGAAGTGGACCAGCATATTTTTATTACTTAATGGAGCATATGGAACAAGTTGGAGTTAAACAAGGATTTGAACCAGGAACAACACGACAAATTATCGCGCAAACAATTGTAGGGGCAGCAAAAATGATTCAAGAACAAAATACAACACCTACAATATTACGAGAGAATGTAACATCTCCTAATGGGACTACGGCTGCAGGACTTAAAGCGTTAGATGAAAATGGTGGAGGAGTTGCGATTGAACAAGCGGTTGTTCATGCCGCAAAACGCTCGAAGGAAATAAGTGAGGAACTTCTAGAGAAGGTAACGAGATAAATAAATCCAACATCTAAAACAGGAGTGATAGAATGACGGCACAAGACGTCAAACCCCAAAGGGTTGTAATAAAAATTGGAAGCAGTTCGTTAACAAGCAGACACGGCGAGATTAGTCAGAAAAAACTTGAAAAATTAGCCGATGAAATCGTTCAATTAAAAGATGCTGGACATGAAGTCGTCCTCGTTTCATCTGGAGCAGTTGCGGCAGGATATCGTAAACTAGGATGTCTAGATAGACCTAGTACATTACCTGAAAAACAGGCAGCAGCATCAATTGGCCAAGGATTACTAATAGAAACATATTCTAAATTATTTCTGTCGCATGGTTATGTGGCTTCACAAATATTAATAACGAGAAATGACTTTTCTGATGAAATTCGCTACAACAATGTAAGAAATACAATAAATGTATTATTAGAGCGAGGCATCATCCCGATCGTAAATGAAAATGACACAGTTACAACAGAACGACTAAAGTTTGGTGATAATGATACCCTTTCAGCAAAGGTTGCTGGTCTAGTTGACGCAAACCAGTTAGTAATATTATCTGATATTGAAGGTCTTTATGATTCTGACCCTCGTAAAAATGAAAATGCTAAATTACTCGAAGAAGTATATGAAATTACCCCAGAAATTGAGGCTGCTGCTGGTGGCTCAGGGAGTTCAGTTGGTACTGGGGGAATGAAGTCTAAAATCGATGCTGTGAAAATCGCGACGGCCTTAGGTATATCAACGTTCCTAGGGAAGTCTAATATCCCTAACATCATAGTAGATGCAGTCAATCAAGAAGCGAAAGGGACTTATTTTAAAGTAGATAAAGACGCTAGCAATCTTAATCAAAAAGAACAGTGGATTGCATTCAATTCTGGACCAAAAGGGAAAATGGTAATTAACGATGTCGCAAAATCTACCCTTATTGCAAAAACTAGGGGAATTGCAGTATCGGACATCATCTCTATAGAGGGTAGATTTGATAAAGGTTCTGTGATCAGGATTATGAGCAAATCTGGTGAAGAAATTGGTCTAGGTATTGTTAATTATCCTTCATATAAACTATCAAAATTACTTGAAAGTAATATAGATGTTAAATCTCAAAAATATCAAAAGTATGTCATTGATACCAATGATTTTGTTTGTCAATTAGAGATAACAATTCCAGTAGGATTATAAGATAAGTCAAGGTGCATCAGGGATAGCGGTACAAACAACAAATAAAAAGGGAGAGGTTAGATGACGTTAGTAATAAAAAATAAAAGTGTAGAAGAGCAAGCAATAGAAGCAAAAAAGGCAGCACGTACTTTAAATTTACTTACGACTGATGAAAAAAATGAGGCGCTATTACTAATTGCAAATGAATTAGAAGCGGAGTTTGAGAAGATTTTAACGGAAAACCAAAAGGATTTACAAGCGGGGCGTGAAAAGGGGTTTGAAGCGGCTTTCATGGACCGACTCGCGTTATCTAAGGAGCGAATCTTCGATTTTGCAAATGGCCTGAGAAAAGTTGCAGAATTAGAGGATCCAACAGATCAAGTACTTTCTGACTGGACATTAGAAAATGGGTTGCAAGTTAAGAAAGTAAGTGTTCCACTTGGAGTAATTGGAATGATATATGAGGCCCGTCCAAATGTGACGGTAGATGCGACAGGATTAGCGTTAAAATCAGGAAATGCAATTGTGTTAAAAGGCGGTTCATCAGCCCTTATTTCAAACCAAGCAATCGTTAATGTGATGCATCAAGCGCTTGTAAAAACAAAGATTCCGAAAGAGGCTGTCCAATTTATCGCAAGTACAGATAGAGCGGCAACACAGCAGTTATTTACAATGAAGGAACACATTGATGTTCTAATTCCAAGAGGTGGCGGCTCATTAATTAAGGCTGTAGTGGAAAATGCAACCGTACCAGTACTAGAAACTGGGGTAGGTAATTGTCACATTTACATTGATGCAGATGCAGATGTAGAAAAAGCATTAAACATACTTATTAATGCAAAGACAGATCGTCCAGCCGTTTGTAATGCAGCTGAAACTGTCATCATTCATAGAGATTGGTTTGAGAATAATGTGGAACAATTAGCGGCATCTTTTACAGAACATGGAATTACAGTTCATGGTGATGAGACTGCTTGTAAGAGAATACCAAAAGCAGTGTTAGCTGTTGAAAGTGATTGGGCCGATGAATATCTTAGTCTAGAAATTGCCGTGAAAATAGTGGAAAACATTGATGAAGCGATCGAGCATATCGATCAGTATGGCACGAAGCATTCTGAAGCAATTGTTACAGAGAGCACTGCTACTGCTGAAAAATTTATGAAGTTAGTTGATGCATCTGCATTATATCATAATGCTTCAACACGGTTTACAGATGGCGGTGCATTAGGCTTTGGTGCTGAAATTGGAATATCCACACAAAAATTACATGCCAGAGGGCCAATGGGATTACCTGCGTTAACAACGATAAAATTTCTAATGTCTGGAAACGGCCAAGTTAGATAGAAAATAGGTGAGGTGTGCAGTAACTTTACCTGCAATTGTGCTCTTTTCTTCTTCAGGATTCTTTGCGCTTTCCTTAATCGCAAGGTGTATTTTCTTTTAGTTTGTATTATAATGTGAGTAATTTCATTATAAGGAGAAATCAAATGGAACACTCACAAGAAAATCAATCACAACAATCTGAAAAGAAGAAAGTAAGTCTTCAAGAGCTAATGAAACAACAGTTAGCGAATAAAAAGCAAGCGCAAGCTAAGGGAAATAAAGCTCCTAGTGGATTGGCTGCCAATCAACGTATGAAAAGTCAACAAACTAAAAAGCCGTCTAATACTAGAAGAAAAATGGGTGTCTAAATGAATGGTCAAAACCGTAATGACATTCACGAAGGTGTCTCTGTACAGATTGTCTTAAAGGAAGACCAAAGAACAGGGAAGGTTACAGAAGGTGTTGTTAAGGATATTCTTACAAAATCAGCCTTTCACCCACATGGAATTAAAGTAAGATTACACTCTGGCCAAGTCGGTAGAGTGAAAAGTATTTTGAGTAAAGAGTAAAGTAAAAAGAGCTAAAACTTCAAGCGTTCGCTTGTGTTTTAGCTCAATTTTTATAGAGATTAAAAGCGGCTCGTTCTTTAGCAAAAAAGTTTTTTCTTAACTTACACTTTCTTGGTATTCTGTTTCAACCACTTTTAACTTTATTGAATTCCAATCAGTTCGATAGAAACGGACCATGACGCTAATTCCAAATGCGGTTAAGTAGGAATATAATGCAATCCATGCACCTACACTACCTAAACCTAAGGTGAATGTTAGTACGTAGCTCAATGGTATAAATAATAACCAACCTAAAACCAGTGATGCTTTAAGCAAAAATGTTGTATCTCCAATTCCTCTTAGTCCACCTGCATAGAAGTTTAATAAACCATCAAAGAGCTGTAAAAACGCAGAAATCATGATTAATTTACCTGCCAACTCATAAACTTGAGGATCGTGAGTATAAATGCGAGCAATTGGTTCTGCTAGGAAGAATTGGATAATACCAAGGATGACTAAGAAAATACTGCCCAATATAGCAGTGTTCGTACCGGCAATTCTTCCGGCAACTGGGTTTTTCCTGCCAATTTCTTGCCCCACCAAAATCGTTGCAGTGGATCCAAAAGCAAACGCTGGCATAAATCCGAGGCTCATTACACTTAACGCTACCTCGTTTGCAGCTAGCGCATGAGTTCCTAGTCTCGTAACAAAGGCTGTAAAAACAAACATGGCCATAGCCATTGAGAATTCCTGAATTCCAAGCTTTGAGCTTTCTCCAAAAATTAGCTTTGACTCTGAACGGTTAAAGGCTATCCTAGCACGAGTATTATATGTTGGATGTAGCTTAATAAAATAAATATAAGCACAAACAAGAAACGTTACGACTTCACCAATTAGGAATGCAATACCAGCCCCAGTTAGGCCTATTTCGGGAAGTCCGAATTTTCCGTAAGTCAAACCATAAGTAAAAAAGATCATTAACACTCCACCTAAAATTGAACTAACCATAGGTGTTTTTGTATCCCCAATACCACGCAGAAAACCATGAAAAACAAAGGTGAAAATTGAGAAGACCATAGCGAAAAATCGAATTTGTAAATAAGCAGTTCCTTCTTCTATCATGTCGGGTGAACTTCCGAGTACTTTAAAGATTCCTTCTGGAAAGATTAACCCTATAATTAAAACAAAAGCAGCAGCAGCTAAACATAGGTAAAAAGCAATATAAGTTCGTTCAACACCCTTTCGCATATTGTTGGAACCATAGTTTTGGGCAACGAGGTAATTAGTCGTATGACCAATACCAGAAAATAGTGCCCAGGCATTATACATAATAATGTTTGAAACCCCTACAATGGCAATTGCTAGTGCTCCGAGCTGTCCAACTAAAATTAAATTAATTGTTCCAGTTAGTGTAGACGAAGCAAATGAAGCTATTGAAGGTATTGCTAGTAAAAGAATCTTTTTCCATTCTTTAATCATAACCGTTTCTCCTACCCTATATTATTCTAAAACTATTATACTGGGTTTTATTAAAAAAAGATGCAGTATTTTTAGTTAGAATATGTAACATTTTACACTTTTTGATTTTTCTATATTTTTGTAGATTTCCGAAATTAAAGAGTTATAATTAATTAACTATTACGATATATAAATAGTTGATACACCTCTTTCTAATTTAGGAATAAAAACAAATTTGTGTTCTTGCGGTTCAACATACGGTAAGTAGAAGATTTTAATGAATATACAACCTATAAAAAAGGCGATGATTAAATATGAAAAAAATGAATGAGGAATCATTAGATACAAAGACATTACTATTATTCTTCATTCCTTTAGGAGCTTCAGCAAGCCTGGTGTCATTGTCGCATTTAATTATCAACAGTACCCTAGCTAGAGCGGAACAATCTGAAATGATTATTGCCAGTTATGCTGTAGCTATGAGTTTATTTAGTATAACAGAGAGGTTAGCAGTCATCTTACGGCAAACCTGTTCTTCCTTGGTTAGAGACAGAGGTTCGTTTAAGCTTATGTCAGTTTTTACGATGTATCTGATTTTATCATTACTGATTGTGTCTTTAGCTATAGCATATAGTCCAGTGGGGGATTTCATTTTTGCGACAATATATGGTGTAAAGGACTCAATGGTGGTAAATATAAAAGATATCTATCAAGTTCTAATATTTGTAACAGTATTTTCCGCTTTACGATGTCTTAGTCACGGTATCATCATTTTTAACCGTCAGACGAAATGGTTAACATTTGGAATGGTGATCCGACTCATTGGGATGTATGTATTATCACTTTATTTTATTGAAACAGGAAATATTTCAGGAAGAACAGGAGCTTATATCTTTTTAACCGGAATGTTTATTGAATGCATCGTTAGTATCATTGAAGCGCGTTCATTAGTACGGAGAATGCCTGTAACAACAGAGCAAGAAATTCGTTCAAAGCAAGAAATCTTTCAGTTTTATAGTCCATTAATGTTGTCATCCATTATTACCGTTATTATTGGGCCTGCCATTAATATTTTTCTTGGCAAAACAGAAAATATTGAATTAGCAATTGCAAGCTATGCGCTAGCTTTCGGAGTTGTTCAATTATTTTTAAGCTTTTTCTCATATATGCATCAAATTGTTATTAACTTTTATGAAAAGCACCAACAAAAAGTAAAGGTATTTGCTCTAGTCATAGGTTTCCTTCCTGGAATACTGCTTTTTGTATTTTGTTATACTCCAACTGGGACACTCTTTTTGGAGAAAGTAATGGGTATTAGTGGTAGACTGTTAGCAGAAAGTTTACAAGTGTTAAAAGTATTTATGATAATGGCAATCGTCTTTCCTTTTATCGACTTCTTTAATGGATTATTAATGGTGCAAAAGCAAACAAGAGTCACTATTATATCACAATCAACAAATTTACTTGTTACCGTAATCGTCTTAACCACTTGTGTATTCTTTGCATCGGCTTGGAACGGTATTATTGGTGCACTTGCCCAATCACTAGGTATGTTGGGAGAACTGATTGTCGTAAGTGCAATTGTAAATGCTAGGGAACATACGAAGGGTAGAGATAGTATTTTTAAAATAGGAAGATTAAGTAAAGAAGGTTAGAAAAAACAGTAGGCTAACCGATAGAAAAATGAAAGGTTTTTCTATCGGTTAGCCTTCTCTTTGTCTAAGTGTTTCTTTTTTCCCACACGGAATACAAGCCACTACCATTACAGGCAGGACAATCATATGGTTCAGTAATAAAGAAATCACTACCTGCAAATGCTTGATATCCGTTACCACGACAATCAGGACATTTATCCTTAGATTTCATCTTAGCTAGTTTTTTGGCTTTAAACAGGGCCATTTATATCACCTTTTTCTTGATAAATTATTCATGCTGACTATTAGCCCAAACTTCAAATAAACCAGTCCCCTCACATCCCGAACAATCTGGGGGAGCCGTGTAGATGGCTCGTAACGTTGGGAAGATTCTGCTTCCGTTACAATCAGGACATAGTCCCCTAGATTCCATTTGCTCAAGATGATTTTGCCTCATTTCTTCTTTGAATTGATTAAAAAAATGGAACAATTTCATTATTTCACCTCTGAATCCATCCATCCTATATTTTGGGTAAAATTAGAAGAAATATTCCTAGTTGTACTTATAAATATAGGAAATGAAAGAGATTTACTAGATCAAAATATACAGAAGAAATTTAATACTTTATGGGTGTTGGCCTAATTGACCAAAAACATGTCCTAATTAGCCATGAAAAACTATACTCTAAAAAGTAAAATGAAAAAAACGTGGAAATTATCATCGTTGATTACAATTAATCAGGGGGAACTATCTTGAAAATCATTTTTATATCATTGGATACTCTTAGAGCGAATCGGCTGGGGTGTTATGGCTATAAACTGCCAACAAGTCCGTATATGGATAAAATAGCAAGTCAGGGTATTTTGTTTGAAAGCGCTTTCTCATCCGATGTGCCAACAGAAGTTGCACACACAAGTATCTTTACAGGAAAGGTTGGATTGACAACAGGGGTTGTTTCTCACGGTTCACCGTCAACCTATTTACCAAAAGAGTATCAATGGTTTCCAACCATGTTACGTGATGCAGGGTTCACAACTGGTGCTGTAGATAACCTTTATCATTTAAAAGAATGGTTTGCCAGAGGCTACCAATATTATATTAATTCAAAGCAAAAAACTCGATGGATTGACGGTAAGTCAATAAATGCACTAGCGAAGCCATGGATAAAGGAACATAAAGATGAGGATTTTTTCCTTTTCTTACATTATTGGGATCCACATACACCATACCTACCACCTGAAGAATATATCCCTCCATTTTATAAGTCACAAAAGAATCCTTTTGATCCTGCTAACAAGAGTATGGAACCAGCTCTAAACCATACAGCATATCCTTTTTTTAAATATCATCATTTTGATTTATTAGGTAATATCACCGATACAAACTATATGGATGCCTTGTATGATGCTGAAATTAGATATTTAGATGATCGGTTAAAAGAGTTGGACGAGTTCTTAGTTGAACAGGGTATACAGGAAGAAACAATGCTTGTCTTGTTTGGAGATCATGGTGAAAGTTTAACAGAGCATGATATCTATTGGGATCATTGTGGATTATATGATCAAACTGTACATGTACCAATTATTATTCGGTGGCCTGGTAAAATACCTGAGGGTAAAAGGATAAGTAGTTTAGTTCAGCATGCAGACCTTATGCCAACAATTCTTGAAGCTGCGGGATGTAACGTCCCTCATGATTTAGATGGAAAGAGTCTGTGGCCGCTAATAAACGGTGAGAAAACACACAATCATACTCAAGTGTATTTAAGTGAATGTGCATGGCAAGCTGCAAGAGGTATTCGAACACAGCGTTACAAGTATATTGAAACCTATGATTCTGGTCCTTTTACTCGTCTACCTAGAGAATTATATGACTTGGAGTACGATCCAAATGAAGAATGTAATCTTGCAGATACTGAAACAGAACTTGTTAATCAGTACCAGCAAATGCTAGAGAAATGGGTAGATTCGAAATTAGGAAATCGTGCAGACCCGATGCAGGTTGTGTTAAGAAACGAAGGGTTACCATTCAGAAAGCGAATTGAAAAAGTACTACAAGAGTATGGTCTCACATGGGATGAATGGAAAGCAAATCCTAGAAGAGAGAGAATAGATTCGCCGGTGAAAAGCTGATGCGCCAATGTGGTTATTTGTTCAAGAGAACTTACCTTTTGAACTTCTAATAAATGATTCTACTGAAACTCATAAAGAATGGGGGAGGTGTCCACAGGAATATCTGAATATATAAAATAGATTGAATATTGTACTAACAATACCAATTTTACTTAGGGGGGAAAATGATGAAAAAGGTTATGAAGTTAGCCTTAGTGCTTCTCTTATTGCTTTCAATGTTACTGGCTGCATGTTCAAACAATGAAAGCACTGGAACAACTACAGAAGAAGAGCCAGCTGCTGAGGGTGATAACGGTTCAGAGAACCAGGAACCAGCAGAAGAAGTTGATGTAACTCAAATTACAGAATTTAAACAAGCACCTATGCTTGACAGTATGGAGTTACCTCCTGTTAAGGAACGATTACCGATTGAGCCAAAGTTACCAAACGAAATGCCTGCTGATTTTCTAACATTTGAAATTGGAAAATATGGTGGAGAACTTAACACAGTTACACGTTCTCCTAACTGGGATGCTGACTTTTTCGTAATGAGTAACGAACCGTTATTAAATACTCCTGGTATTCTAGGTGAAGAAGTAACTGGAAACGTATTAAAAGGCTATGAAGCTTCTGATGATCAAAAAGAATTTACGTTCTTTATGAGAGAAGGACTAAGATGGTCTGACGGTGAGCCAGTAACAACTGAAGATGTTCGCTTTGCGGTAGAAGATGTCTTATTTAATGAAGAGGTTATGCCGATTCTTCCATCATGGCTTCATGCAGGTGGGAATACAAATGGTGACCCAATGCAGTTTGAAGTTGTTGACGAATATACATTTAAAATATCGTTTACTGAACCATATGGTGGTTTTCCGATTGCGTTAGCGATTCAAAACTGGCGTGGATATAGTGACCTTTTAAAACCAGCTCACTATTTAAAACAGTTCCATAAAGATTATGCTGAAGCAGCAGAGTTGGAAAAGCTGATTAGTGAAGCCGATATGGGTGACGCAACTATTGATGAAGATAAATCGCAATGGGTTAATTTCTTTAACTATATGGATATTACCGAAAGAGAAATGAGTCATTCAAATGCCGTGGGCTTCCCTATGTTATATCCATGGACAATGAAAGAAATGAACAAAACATATGCATTATATGAGCGCAATCCTTATTACTTTAAAGTTGATGCACAAGGAAATCAATTACCTTACATTGATGCTGTAAGAAGTACAATTGTACAAGATACTGAAGTTGTAGGTTTAAAGACAATTGCTGGAGAGGTTGATTTCTCTCGTGAAACTACTGCACTAAATAAAATGCCACTATATCGTGAGAATGAAGAAACTGGTGGTTACACAGCATTACTAGCAAACATGCACCTTACACCATCTGATGTATTCTTAAATCTTACTTATAATGATGAAGTTTGGCGTGAGGTTGTACAAGACCTTCGCTTTAGACAAGCGTTGAACTATGCAATCGACCGTGATGAAATTATTGAAACACTATATTATGGATTTGCCGAGCCTTCCGAAATTATCGACAGTACATTTGATATTGAAAAGGCAAATGCACTTCTAGATGAGATGGGAATGGAAAAAGGTTCAGACGGCTACAGAATGGGTCCAGATGGAAAACGCTTCTCAATTCCATTTGAAGTCCAAGATGCTGCTCCAGATATTATTCCACTTGCTGAATTATTAGTTGAAATGTGGAAAGAAGTTGGCATCCATGCAACTGTAAAAACAATCGATGGAACACTTTGGGGTACTAGAAACACAGCTAACGAATTAAAAGCTTCCATTATGTGGACACATACTCCTCTTTATTACATGCAAGATTTAGGACAAGGTTTCTGGGCTAACCAATGGAATTCTTGGTGGAAATCTAGCGGCAAAAACGGGGAAGAGCCACCAGAAGAGGTGAAAACATTCTTCCAATTAATGGATAAGTTGCAGGTGAGTACACCAGAAGAAGCAATTGAAATCGAACAACAATTACGAGCTGAAATGCAAAAGAATGTATTCTATTTTGTTCATATTGAAAATGTAAAACAACCACTAATTGTTAATTCTAAATTAGGAAATATCACTGACAAGGGTACTGCGATTAGTATTAACTTTGCTGGTGAGCAAATGTACTTTAAAGAATAACAGATCGAAAAAATATAAAAAACTTAGGTAGTTGGTCGTAAACCACTACCTAAGTTTTTCCTTAAACAAAGGAAAAAGAATAGGAGGTTGAATGATGTTAACATTCATTGGTCATCGACTTCTCCAATTAATCCCGTTATTAATTGCGATAAGTATTATTTCATTTGTTTTAATTCAATTGCCACCCGGTGATTATCTAACAACGTACATTCAACAACTCGAATTATCTGGGACAGATGTATCTGAGGGAACTGTACAAAGTCTAAAGCAGCAGTACGGGTTAGATCAACCGATGTACATGCAGTATTTCATCTGGATTAAAAACATTCTGTTGCATGGTGATTTTGGTAGGTCGTTTACTTGGAATGAGCCTGTTTCAGATGTGATAGGGGAACGGTTAGGTCTTACAGTCGTTATTTCAATTTGTACATTAATCTTCACATGGATTGTAGCGATCCCGATTGGTATCTATTCTGCTGTACGTCAATATTCATTTTTGGATTACGTTTTTACAATTGTGGGGTTTATTGGACTTGCATTACCTAACTTTTTGATAGCCCTTGTTGCACTATATACTGTGTTTGTGAACACGGGTGTGGCTCTTACAGGGTTATTTTCGCCAGAATACGTTAATGCACCGTGGAGCTTTGCTAAATTAATTGATTTGTTAAAACATATTTGGATTCCAACACTAATTATTGGAACCTCAGGTACGGCTGGATTAATTAGGGTTATGCGTGGAATGCTTCTTGATGAATTGCAAAAGCAATATGTTATCACAGCACGTGCAAAAGGTGTAAAAGAGCAAAAATTATTATTTAAGTATCCAGTACGGATGGCTATTAATCCGCTTATCAGTACAATCGGTTGGACATTGCCTGCGATTATTTCAGGCGAAGCAATCGTTTCGATTGTTCTAAATTTACCAACAACGGGACCAATGTTGTTAGATGCACTTATGACTCAGGATATGTATCTAGCAGGTAGTTTTATTTTTATTCTAAGTATATTAACTGTAATAGGAACCTTATTGTCTGACATCCTGCTTGCATGGGTAGATCCGCGGATTCGTTTCGGAGGTGTTGAAGAATGATACCAGCATTAAGGAAGGAAAAACAGCCTGTTCTACCGCCTGATCAAAATGAAATTGAACATGAATATGAAGTAGCATCGCAATGGAAACTGATGTGGTGGAAGTTTAAAAAGCACAAGCTTGCGATTATATCTGCACCTATATTAATACTTCTATTAATTATTGCAGCATTTGCAGAATTTCTAAGCCCACACGTTCCGCTTGAGCGATTCTCAGATTATAAATATGCACCACCAACAAAACTTCATTTTGTCGATTCTGAAACTGGATTTAGTTTCAGACCCTTTGTCTACGGAATGACAGAGGAAATGGATGAACAAACATTTAGAAAGACATTTGTAGAAGATACATCTCAAAAGTATCCAGTTAGTTTCTTTGTTGAAGGGGAGACTTATAAGTTTTGGGGATTGTTTGAAACGAATAAGCATATCATTGGTGTGAAAGATGCAGATGCACCATTCTTCTTAATGGGAACTGACTCGTTAGGACGTGATTTGTTTACGAGAATTCTACATGGTTCAAGGATTTCCTTGTCTTTTGCATTTCTAGGGATTGTCTTTACAATCATTTTAGGAATCATACTTGGCGGTATTTCTGGTTATTTTGGGGGAGTAACAGATACAGTTATTCAGCGTTTGATAGATTTACTAATGTGTATTCCTACTATTCCACTATGGATGGCACTAGCTGCAGCTCTTCCAGCAGATTGGTCGCCGACGAAAATTTACTTTGGAATGATAATGATCTTCTCAATCATTGGCTGGACAGGACTAGCAAGGGTTGTCAGAGGGAAAATCTTATCACTTCGTGAAGAAGATTTTACAATGGCAGCTAGATTATGTGGTGCAAGCCATTTCCGTATCATTACAAAACATTTAATTCCATCATTTGCTAGTTACATTATTATTAGTGTTACTATTTCAATACCAGCAACGATTTTAGGAGAAACTTCATTAAGTTTCTTAGGACTAGGATTACAGCCTCCTGTTGTAAGCTGGGGTGTACTGTTAGGAGATGCACAAAAATTAGAAAACTTGGCCCACCATCCATGGTTATTATGGCCAGCAGCATTTATCGTTGTTGCCGTTTTAGTATTTAATTTCTTAGGTGACGGACTACGTGATGCAGCAGACCCTTATAAATAAAGGAGGAATACTACCTTGAGTAAAAATCTACACACACTTGAGACTTCAAGGTCAATCCATGAAACGAGTATAAATGATGATCAAGATATAATCTTAGAAGTTAATAATCTAAAAACATACTTTAAATTAGATGAAGGTATGTTAAAAGCCGTTGATGGTGTCGATTTTCAACTGAAAAAGGGACGTACTCTTGGAATAGTTGGAGAGAGTGGTAGTGGGAAAAGTGTGACCACAAAAGCGGTTCTTCAAATTGTGGATACTCCTGGTCAGGTTGAGGGAGAAATCAAATTTAGAAGCTCAAAAACAGGCGAAATAGTTGATATTGGAAAATTACATCCGAAGGGAAAAGTGGTCCGAGATATTCGTGGTGGCGAAATTTCTATGATTTTCCAAGAGCCAATGAAAGCGTTCTCCCCAATCCATACGATTGGAAACCAGCTAGTTGAAGCAATTCTTTTACATGATACAAAGGATGAAAAAGAAGCAAGAAAGATTGCTATTGATACATTGAAAAAGGTGGGGATGTCAAATCCAGAACAAAGGATTGATCAGTATCCTCATGAGTTATCAGGTGGTATGAGACAACGGGCGATGATTGCGATGGCATTATGCTGTAACCCATCAATATTAATAGCTGATGAACCAACAACAGCACTGGATGTTACCGTTCAAGCGCAAGTGCTAGATTTAATAAATAATTTAAAAGAAAACTCAGGGTCAGCAGTTATATTTATTACACACGATTTAGGGGTAATTGCTGAGATGGCAGATGAAGTGGCTGTTATGTATCTTGGAAAAGTTGTTGAATACACTGATGTTGATACATTGTTTTTCGGTGCTCTCCATCCTTATACACAAGGGTTATTAAATTCAATTCCTACAATTGGAATGAAAAATCAGCGATTAGAGTCGATTGAAGGAACTGTACCAACTCCTATTAATCTACCAAAAGGCTGCGGTTTTTATACACGATGCAAAAAAGCAGTAGATGGAGTATGTAATGTGGAAGACATACCGATGACGAAAATAAAGGAGGGTCATTATGTTAGATGTGCCCTTGTTGAAAGATAAAAATGGAAAGGAGACAGCGAACATGAATGCTCAAAATAAAATATTAGAAGTTCAATCTATGAAAAAATACTTTCCTATTAAAAAGGGCTTTCTAAAACGAACCGTTGGACATGTGAAGGCTGTCGATGATGTTTCTTTCTATGTGAATGAAGGTGAAACATTTGGTCTTGTAGGAGAATCAGGTTGTGGAAAATCAACACTTGGGAAAAGCTTACTACGAGCAATAGAACCTTCCAGTGGCTCCGTTACATTTCGTAATCGTCATGATGAGTTAGTGGACGTTACAGGTCTAGAATATAAAGGACTACGTGATATTCGGAGAGATATGCAAATGGTCTTCCAAGATCCATACTCTTCGCTTAATCCTCGGATGACAGTCCTTAATATTATCGGAGAACCATTAATTTGTAACAAAATTGCCAAAGGTGAAGAATTAAAAACGAGAGTAAAAGAATTAATGGATGTTGTTGGACTTAATAGTCGTCATCTTGAACGATATCCTCACGCATTTAGTGGAGGACAAAGGCAACGTATAGGGATTGCTCGTGCACTTGCAACAAATCCAAAGTTTCTCGTATTAGATGAAGCGGTATCAGCACTAGATGTTTCGATTCAAGCTCAAATCATCAACCTGTTACAAGATTTACAAAGAGAGTTTGATTTAAGCTATTTATTTATTTCACATGATTTAGGGGTTATTCAGCATATATCAGATCGAGTGGGTGTTATGTATGTTGGGAAAATGGTAGAAATGGCAAGTACCGAAGAACTATTTGCGAATCCAAAGCACCCGTACACAGAGGCATTGTTATCTGCAAAGCCAATGCCAAACCCAAGATTAAAGAAGGAGCGGATAATCTTAAGTGGTGAAGTTGCAAACCCAGCAAATCCACCTTCAGGGTGTTATTTCCATCCAAGATGTCCATATGCAAAAGATATCTGTAAGCAAGAAGCGCCTGCTTTTAAAGAAGTTGAAGCGGGTCATCATGTGGCATGTCACTTCGCAAATGAGCTTAAGCTTAGAGGAGCTGTAGCAATATGAGTATAATCCTCATACTGATTGTCATCTTTGCAGTATCTCTATTTTTAATTATGATTGGTGCCATTTGGAGTATGAATTTCTTTTCAAAAAAATATATCGGCGAAAAGCACATAGTATTGGAAGAGTTAACAAATGGGGAAATCCCAAAACTTTGGTCTGATAGATTTAAAGAAAAATGTAAAAAACTACAGCAAAAAGGACAGTATGAAAAAATTGCTCAGTTAAAAAAAGAGGCAAATGCAACATATTTAAAAAGGTTAAACAATATAGTGGAATATATTAAAAAGACAAAACTAGTAGATAGTGAAGAAACTAGGAAGATGATATTAGCCGATTTAGAAAAAACACGTACTAAATGGAGGGATGGTAATTCGCATGGGGCTTGATTCATCTAAGAAAAACAAGAAAATCAGCATGTTGTTAGCCTTTTTATTATCCTCAATTACGGGTTTGGTTGGAATCATGTTATGGTTCACCTTAAGAGAGACATTGATGGTTGTAATCACTGTTAGTGATATCAGTGTTTGGAGTCACTCGGCAATCGACAATTTTAGTTTCTTGCTCTTAGGAATAGGTTGGCTGGTACTAGTTTATTTCAGTCAGTATTTTTATCAAAAGGGATACCGACAAGGTAAATTAATAGCTAATTTTTCTCTTATTACAGGCTTACAAGTACTTTTCTTTTTTATCTGTAAGTTGATAATGCTTACAATTGGGTTTACGACGGGAATAGGCCAAGTATTCACAGCTGGCATTGAAGCTTTAATTGGAATTGGATTACTTGTATATGCTTTTAAGGGGAGAGGTAAAAGTATTGATACAGGAAAAAGCGTTACATCATAGGAACATAGAAAAGAAATAGTATAAAGAGGGTTTGTTTTCTCTAAAATGAAAGGAACGAGATAAATGGATGTAGGAGTAGTATCAAGAAGTTTTCCAGAGCTATCAAACAAAGAGACAGCAGAGCTACTTGCCAAAAAAGGGTTTAAGTGGACAGAACTATGTTTTTCACAAACAGATTCAAAGTATTGGGTTTATAATGGGCGCTCAGATTTATCAAGCTTAACAAATGAACGTAGCATTGAAATTGTGAACACTTATCGAGCTAATGGAATTTCTGTTACTGCCATTGGTGTTTTTACAAATTTGTTAGAACCAGATGAGCAGGAAATGGAAAAAAATCTAGCATATTTTGAACGCTTGATGGAAATTGCATCGATTAACGGCGTACCTTATGTATCGAGTGAATGTGGATTTATTCCAGGTAAAAGAGGAATAAATGCAGAAACTTACGAAACTGCTTTTCAAAGATTGATAGACAATTTAAAGTGGTTAGCTGAAAAGGCAGAAAAATATAATGTATCAATCGCATTAGAACCATGTGTACTAGATGTTGTTCCTAGTGCAAAACGTACAGTCGACTTTATTAATCAAGTTGGATCAGATCGTGTAAAGGTATTATTAGATCCTGCCAATTTAATCGCAGCTAATACCGAGGAAGAAATGTTTTCTCATCTAGCTCCACATATTGCTTATTTTCATGGTAAAGACCGAAAGGTGAATGATACATATGGTCGTGCTATTGGTGATGGTGATATAAATTGGCCGTTATTTTTAAAGTTATACCACCAATATACCGAGGATGTTCCATTTATAATGGAATATGTCAAGCTAGATAACTTCTGTGAGATAAGAGATCGTGTAATCAAGTTTGATGAAGAAGCAGTACTATTAAAATAGGTAGTTAGGATGTAGAGTGGTATGATTGTTTTTTAAACTAAATGAGGCTGCCCAAAAAGCTAGGGCAGCCTCATTAATTGTACTTTATAAAGTTACAGTTGAATTCTTTTTGTAAACAACAGGGAATTCTGATCCCGTTAAAATTTCACCAGCTTTTACCTTAACATGATCTTCCATTGGATGAGAACCAGTTGGTTCGTAGCGAGTATGACCAGGCATATAATGAACTGCAATCGCGCGGCGCTTACGTTGTGAGCGGTTATTTGGGCTACCATGCCATGTTAAACAGTGGTGGTACCCAACTTGCCCTTTTTTAATTTCAAAAGGTACTGCAGTAGTATCCGCGCCCTCTGGTAAAAGGTGTGGCTGCTTATGATATACCATGAAGTTGCTGTCACTAGCTAAATATTGCTGTTGATCACCCCATTTATGGCTACCTGGAACCATCCACATGCAACCGTTTTCGATTGTTGCATCATCTAGTGCAACCCAGGCACTAACGAGATCTGCCGGCTGAATGATTGGCCATGCAGGATGGTCTTGGTGCCACCCAGTTGGTCCGCCTGTTACAGGTGGCTTATATTGAATTTGATCATGCCAAATTCGTAATGTATTAGTTTTAGCTAGTTGTGCAACCTCTTCACAAATTTTTTGATTACATGCATGCTGATAGAAAGCATCGCTTGCCATCCAAATATTAACGATTTGTACAACAGTTTCTTTTTTCGAAATAGACATTCCATAATCCATTTCACCATCAATGAGATTGCGGTTTAAAACAGGCTTTTTTACAGATTTACCACTCATAACTAAATCTAACTCTTCGCGAAGACGGTCCACCTCAGCTTCGCTAAGAATAACATCACCTTTGATATACCCTTTTTTATCAAACTCTTGTAATTGCTCGTTAGTTAACATTTGTTCCACCCTTTCAGATTATTAATTAATTGAATGTACATCCATCATAGCAGTATGTTATCTTTCAGTCGTTGGAATTTTCAAATAAATGTTTGCACTTTTCACAGATGTTAAATCAATTTTTAATAGTATTAGAATTTATATAATCTGAAACTACTTTTTGGTATCTATCGCAATTAGCCAGCATGGGGACATAAGTCGTACATCAAGAAAGTAAATAAGCTTGCTTTCTTCCAGATTGTTCTATGATTAATGGATAGACCAAGCGTTTGTTCGCTTCTTAGAAAGGGGGATATTACTATTATTACAGATGAAGAAGAGTATGTAGTTGGTAGGTTAACTGACTTAAAACCTACTGTAAATTTTGCAAATAAAATGACTGCTGAACCTGGACAAATTTGGGGACCAAGGACGATTCCTGATTATCAGTTAATTTATATCGTCTCAGGAAAAGCAACACTCACCCTGGGTTCGCAAAGATTTGAGCTTGCTCCTGGAGAATGTGTATTTTATGGGATAAATAGTCCCCATAAGATCGTCGCATCTATAACCAATCCTTTTACATTCATGAGTATTCACTTTAAATGGAATGAGGACTCTACAGTACCTGTTCATCCTTTAGAAGGAATTAAGGATGTAAAAAAAATTGAAAGGGAACAAATCATTCCCACCTATCACATTCAAGTAGAAAATCATGGTGAGATAAAAATTCCGAACCATTTTATTCTGCCTATTGTTGAATCCCTATTTACACAGATTGTTCGGGAGTATCGATTTGAGGAACTAGGATATACCTTTACATTAAGAGGTCTACTAATACAGTTAATAACCATCATAGTTAGACATGAAATTAATGGAAGTTTTTCTTTAGGTGAACGAAGAAAAATTGCACCCGCACTTGAAGCCATTAGAAAACAACCAAATATTAATTGGTCATCAAGTGAACTCGCAGATTTATGTGGATATCATCCTACTTATTTTGCATCGATCTTCAAAGAAACAACTGGACATTCTCCAAAATGCTATATTATTAGTGAACGAATTCGGAAAGCAAAGCAGTTATTAATAGAATCACAAACAATAGAGGAAGTGGCTAACAGTTTAGGATATACAAGTCAGCATTATTTTTCCAGAAATTTTAAAGCGGTGACAGGATTGACACCAACAGAATACAAATTACGAAGTGTAGAATTATAGTGTTGGTTAAGAGATGGCTGAATTGACCATTATTTTGGCAGAATGGGCAATGATGACTTTTGGTAATTTATATAATATTTAAATAAATCAACTTAAGAGGATTACATAAAGTTTAAAGTAAGCGATTACATACATCGCGTGTCTTCAATAAGAGTGAATGGGGGAGTTTGATTGATAGGGAAGAAGAATTGGATTATTCCAGATGGCTTTTTACAACCTAAAAGTACAGGTGACCAAATTAGCCATGAAGCAGTATGTGTATTAAATCTTACTGACGAAAATGCTGTAATTAATTTGACTTTCTACTTTGAAGATAGAGATCCGTTAGAAGACTTTGTATCTGAATGCGGAGCTAAGCGAACACATCATATTCGTTTAGATAAGTTAAGAGATTCAGAAGGTAAAGAAGTACCTAGAGGAGTTCCTTATGCAATTATGGTTGAAAGTAGTCAACCAATTGTTGTTCAACATAGTCGTTTAGATACTTCTCAGGAAGCATTAGCTCTATTTACAACGATGGGATATGCTGTCGAATAAAAACTAGTTTTCCATTTTAATAGAATAACCATAAAATAATTTGAATATGGAGGAAATGATATGACATTAAAAGTTGCCGTAGTAGGTGTAGGGAACATTGGTAGCATTCATGCTTCAGTCTATAAAGAAAATCCTGATACTGAAATTGTTGCTGTGTGTGACATTGTAAAAGTAAAGGCAGATGAAGCTGCAAAAAAATTTGGTGGGAAAGCATTTTATAGCGTGAAGGAAATGCTAGATAGTGGTATTCAATTAGATCTTGTAAGTGTATGTACGAAGGGTGAAGAAAATGGTGGTGAACATTACGAGCCAACAATGGAATTACTAGCAGCAGGTATCCCTGTACTTGGTGAAAAGCCTATTTCAAATGATATTGAAGAAGGGAAAGAAATGGTTGAGCTTGCAAGAAAGAATCGACTTCCATATGCAGTCAACCTGAACCATCGTTTTACTCCAGCAGCTGAAAAGGCAAAAGAATGGGTTGATAATGGTCGCTTAGGTAAAATTCACATGATTAATATGAGAATGTGGATTAACAACCCTGTTGAAACTTCTCCATGGTTCCATTTACGTGCATTACATCCACACTCTTTTGATGTTATTCGTTATTTCTGTGGAGATGTAAAACGTGTCGCTGCATTTGTAATGAAAGGTGAAGGTCGTGAAATTTATTCAAATGCACAAATTCTATTAGAATTTGAAAACGGTGCGATTGGTAACTTAGTAGGAAGCTATGATGCAGGTGCAAGTTACGGATTAGAATTATGTGAAGTAGTAGGCTCTAAGGGTCGCTTTGTATTAGAAGATGCATGTGAGCAGTTAACGTTCTATCCACGTAATAGCATTGAAACTGAAAGTTATAGTCATCTTGGAGGTATGCGTGCATTTCCAGAAACATTCAAGAGTCGTATCAACGCTTTTGTAGAACAGATTAAATCAGGTGTTAGCTATGACCAAGTAAATGGTTCTGGTGAAGAAGCATTAAAAGCACAAACAATTATTGAAGCTGCAATTAAATCTTGGGAGACAGGAAAAATTGTTGAAGTGAAAGATTTAGAGCAACCAATTTCAGGAGGGGTACAATGATTAAATTAGGTGTAAACTCAGTACTTTTTAAAGATTTTGATTTCGCAACTGCTGCAAAACAAATCGCTTTAGCGGGTTATGATGGCGTTGAGATTGCAGCGATTAAAGGAATGTGTGAACATCTTGATTTAGATAACTGGAGAGAGCAAGCAGATGATTTGAAGGCAATTGTTAAAGAGAATGGACTTGAGTTTTTGTCAATGGAGGTTGCTTCATTAGATGAAGAACGTGTGACAAAGGCTTTTGAAGCGGCTGCTGAAATTGGCATTCCAGTTGTTAATGTTGGTCCTGGTGGGAAATCAGGTGTTGAAGGTGATCTGCAACAGTCAATTGAAAAACTATACCTACTATCTAAAAAGGCAGAAACATATGGCGTAACACTTTGTGTGAAGGCGCACGTTGGAAATGCGATTTATAATACTCCAACAACACTAAAAGCAATGAAGGAAATTTCTTCACCAGCATTTGGTATTGATATGGACCCAAGCCATATTTATCGTGGTAATGAAAATCCAGAGGAAGAATTGCCAAAGGTATTATCACGTGTGAAACATATTCATATCCGTGATTGTAAAGGGCGTGAAAGAGGACCAGGTGAAATCAAGAACCAAGCCTGTGGTCGCGGTGATATTGATTTATACGCATATTGTAAGGCAATGGTTGATGGAAACTACTCAGGACCTGTGTGCTTAGAGGTAATAGGTGCTAACAATCACTCATTAGCAGATGTATCAGTAGTAGCTGCTGAAAGCTATGGATATTTACATGCCATCTTAAAAACTCTTGGTGCTAGAAGTCAAAAAGTTGTACAGAAGGGATGACCTTGATGAAGAAGCCAAATATTCTATTTTTCGGGATTGATAGTTTACGCCGTGATCACATGAGTTCGTATGGTTATCATAGGTTAACAACTCCACATATTGATAAGTATGCAGAGGGTGGAGTGTTATTTGAAAATCACTTTAGTCCAAGTATTCCAACAACTCCTGGATATGCATCCATGATGACCGGAATGGATTGCTTTGGAACGGATGTTGTCGCGCTCAGACATAAAGGTCCACTAGGAGACCATGTCAAGACTTTGCCAGAGATACTTAGTGAAAATGGATACAACACTACTTGTGTTGGATTTACTGGTAACCCATCATCACGTGGGTTTGACAAGTATATCGATTTTGAGGGCTGGGTTCCAGATGAGACTGGGCGTGTTCCAAAGGCACAAAATTTAAATGATGTAACAATTCCTGAGTTGAAAAGACTAGCTGCAGAAGACAAACCGTTCTTCTTATTCTTACGACATATGGAGCCGCATTCACCATATTTACCGCCGCTACCATATGAGCGAATCTTTTATGATGGAAATGAAAAGGATCCAAACAATCATTCATTAGATGAAATGAAAAAATTTAAGCCATTCGCTGACTTCATTACATCTTGGATTCCTGAAGGTTGTACTGATTCAGAATATGTGGATGCACAGTATGATGGTGCTCTTGCATATATGGATGCATGCATCCAGAACATCTTTACAACGATTGAATCACTTGGAATTGAAGAGGAAACATTAGTGGTTATTACATCGGATCATGGTGAAACATTAAACGAACATGGCTGCTGGTATGACCACCATGGATTATATGAACATAACCTAGTTGTTCCATTAATCTTGAGATATCCTGGTAAACTACCAGAAGGTAAGCGATTCTCTGATGTAACATTAATCAAAGATATCACACCTACAATTCTAGATTTGATTGGGATTGACACAGGAATAGACTTTGATGGTCAAAATTTAGTTAAATTAATAAATGGAGAAAAAGATGCAATTGAAAAAGTATCTGAATTCTATATTACAGAATGTACTTGGATGAGAAAGCATGGGTGGAGAACACCTGAGTGGAAGCTGATCCGTGCTCTTGAACCAGACATTCATTTTAAACCTGAAATTGAATTATATAATTTAGTTAAAGATCCATTAGAGTTAAACAATGTTGCAGATCAAGAGCCACAAATTGTTAATTTGTTATTAGGTAGAATGGAAGCACATATTGCAAAACGTGAAACACAAACAGGCCGTACAAATCCAATGTATACAAATTTGAATTGGCATGGACTTGATTGTGGACCGTTTAAGACGTCACAACAAGCATATGATTCTATGTATATTGGGTCGATTGGTACAGCCCGGAAGCTACAATCGAAGGAAAAAGCAGGTCAAAAATAAATGATAAATGCTTCGAGGGAGACTTCGAAGCATTTATCACATGTAGAGGTGGATTATATGATTAAAGCTGCTGTTGTCGGTGTCAATAATATCGGGAAAATTCATTGCAGGTATTATCAAGAACATAAGGATGTTGAATTAGTAGCAGTTTGTGACTTGAATGGAGAACTCGCGAATTCTGTTGCGAGTGAGTTAAAAGTGAAAGCCTATACAGATTTAAGAGTAATGCTTGCTAAAGAGAAGATTGATGTTGTTAGCATTGCGACAGGTGGTATTGAAAATGGTTCACATCATTATGAACCAGCGATGATCGCGATGGAAGCCGGGAAAGATATCATTGTTGAAAAACCCCTTTCGAATAATATCGATGAAGCAAGGGAAATGGTTGAATTCGCAAGGAAAAAAGGAGTTCGTCTTGCATGTAATCTCAATCACCGTTTCGTACCTGCAGCTTATAAGGCGAAGGAATGGATTGATAACGGCAAGCTTGGTTCACTATTATTTATCAATATGAAACTAACAATCGGAAATCCAAATGAATCGACACCTTGGATCCATATGCGTGCGCTACATCCACATTCAATTGATGTGATACGTTATTTTGCTGGCGATATCCGCCGTGTCCAAGCGTTTATGACAAAGGCTCCTGGAAGAACTGTTTGGTCTACAGCATCTATTAATCTTGAATTTGAATCAGGAGCTGTTGGACATTTAACAGGAAGCTATGATATGGATAATAAACACCCTATTGAATACTGTGAGGTAGCAGGAAATAGAGGCAGATTCACAATTGATAATGTGTTCGAGAATGTATCTTTTTATCCACATAATAGTGAAGAAATGAAGGTCGTTCGAAACTCAGTCTTAAGAGGAATGAACGGCTTTAATGAAACATTTAAGAACAGAATTAACCATTTCATAAATGAAATTAAAGACGGTGTTCCACCTGAACAAATTGATGGTTCTGGAGCAGATGCCCTTGCTGCCCAAGAGGTTATCGAGGCAGCAATTCAGTCGCATTTAGAAAATGGTGCTGTAATTGAAGTGAATAAATCTTTAGTAAAAGAAAAGTAATCGGTAATACAAATGAGTACACACCCAAATATATTAATGATTACTGTTGATCAACAACGATATGATTGTATTGGTTTTAGCAACCACTATCCTGTTCAAACACCAAATATTGATAAATTGGCATCAGAGGGAATATGGTTTACGAATGCATATTCCCACTTACCTGTTTGTGGGCCATCCAGGCAATCGCTCGTGAATGGGAGAAGACCAGAAGCAATCGGGTCACTGTGGAATTTTAATAATGGTCTAAAGATAGCTGCACTTGAGCCGTCCGAATATTCTTGGGCACGAGAGTTAAAAAGGTTAGATTATCAATCTGGATATATTGGAAAATGGGGAGTACATCCAAACTATGATCCAACAAAATATGGTTATGATGAATATGTTGACGAGAACCACTATCGGGAATTTGTTAAAGACAATTATCCAAATATCAAATATTCAAACTCTTATTTTGGTGAAACAAATCCAATACCAGTAGAGCATTCAAAAACACATTGGACAGCTGGTCAAGCGACATCGATGATTCAAGAAATGGCCCTGAGTGGAAGACCATGGCATATTCGTGTGAATTTTTCAGAGCCCCATCTGCCATGCAGACCATCAAGACCTTTTTCAGAGATGTATCCTCCATCAGATATTCCAAAGTGGGGAAGTTTTGAGGAACAATTCACCAACAAGCCATATATCCAAAAGCAACAGCTCGTTAATTGGCAAATTGAAAACTTTACTTGGAACGATTGGGCTCCAATCGTTGCAAGGTATTATGGAATCATTAGTCAGATGGATGATGCAATTGGCCAAATTCTAGCTACATTGGAACAGTTATCGTTATCTGCGAACACTGTTGTTATTTTTACCAGTGACCATGGTGATTTATGTGGAGGGCACCGTATGATGGATAAACACTATGTTCTCTATGATGATGTTGTCAAAGTGCCATTTATTATGAAATGGCCTACAATGATAGCTGAAAATCAAATTTGTGATCAATTTGTTTATAATTTTCTTGACCTTCCACCAACAATTCTTGATTTGTTAGATATCGATACCCCCGATTTCTTTGTGGGGAGTTCCTTGATGCATTTGGTGGAAAATAAGGAAACTGAAGAATGGCGGAAGGAGATTGTATCGACTTATAATGGCCAGCAGTTTGGACTTTATACACAAAGAATGATTCGAAATCGTGACTGGAAATATATTTGGAATACAACGGATATTGATGAATTATATGATCTTAACAATGATCCCCATGAATTAAAAAATCGGATTGATGACATCTCGTTACAATCAGTATTGAGTGAATTGAGGAACAAATTATATCGGCAATTATATAAGGAAGGAGATGGATTAGTTAGAAATGACTGGTTGAAAGCTCAGCTATTAAAGGGTCGTAAACTAACCTAAGTAATGACAGTTTTTCCTATAAACATTGTGACAATAAAGCGGTCACGAAGAATGTAGATGTTTGATGTTTATTGTTGGAACATTTTAAAAATTCAATAAACTATTTGACTATGTTCGAACCGTACATTATTATCTTAATGTAAGCCCTTTCAAGAAAGTAGTTGACTACCCTTTCATATTTGTAACCCCAAAGAGCACGAAAAAGAACTACTTCTGAGACCTATAGAAAAATCAAATTAGATTTTGAGGAGGAACAGAAGATGCCTACAACTAAATACCAGTCTAGCGAATATATGAGCACAGAAGAATTTCCATTTTGGATAAAAACTTACAATCATGATTTTACAAATTGTCCACCACTGCATTCACATGAATTTATTGAATTAGTTTATGTAATGAAAGGGGCAGGAAAGCACGTATTTGAAGGTCAATCATATCGGATCAAAGAAAATGATATTTTTATCATAAATCCTGGTGAGGCACACACTTTTAGTCTTGAGAAAGGTGAAAAACTAGAGATAATCAATTGCTTATTTTTACCAAGTTTAATCCAAGGTTCCTGGTTAAAGGAAATGGGAGTATCAGAATCTATGGATTATTTCTATATACATCCTTTCTTAGATAATAAGGAGCGTTTTCACCATTTACTTAATTTAAATGGAAATCAATTTATTCGAGTCAGAAACTTATTAGAATCGATGATAGCAGAATTCGAAGGTGGCAACTCTTGCTCCTCTACATTAATACGGTTACAGCTTGTAGAAGTGTTAATATTGCTATCGAGAATTTATAATGAACACAAAAAAATAACTAGAAATATAACTGTAGTAGAGAAGGAGAGTCAAATTCTAGCAAGGAGGATATGTGGGTACATTGAAAGACATTATGACCAGAAAATATCAATTCCTACTATATGTAATCTTTTTAGTATTAGTCCACGGCACCTTAATCGTTTATTTAAACAGGAAACAGGAAAAACTATTATTGAGATGACGCATAAAATCAGGATAGAGAAAGCCAAGAAGTTTTTACTAGAATCAGATGAAAAAGTAATAAATGTGGCGATGAGAGTTGGTTATGATGACCCTGCGTTCTTCAGTCGGCTTTTTCGGAGGATGGTAGGATGTTCTCCAGGGAGGTATAAGGAAGCTCAGTTTTTAGTCGGTTTTAATAGGAAATAGTGATAATAAAAATCTGGAGGGCTACAAATGAGTGATACTTTGTTTATTGGAAATGAAACGATAAGTTATGAAGTGGAACCAGGCTGGGGAAAGCTACCAGAGGGAGTTTCTTACGGATATACACATGGTGTATGTGTCGATTCAAATGATAATGTCTATATCTTTAATACTAGTAAACAAGCGGTTATTGTATTTAATAGAAATGGTGAGTTTATCGATTCGTGGGGAAAAGAATTCGAAGGGGGAGCACATGGTTTCTACCTTCACCAAGATGGTGATAGAAATGAATATCTGTATACCACAGATATCAAGCGGGGGTTAATGGTAAAGACAACACTTGATGGGAAAGTCCTTTTGGAAGTTGGTGCCCCAGACCGACCTGATCTTTATGATGATGCAAAAAAGTACATTCCAACCGACGTATGTGTTGCCCCAAATGGAGACATCTATGTAAGCGATGGTTATGGAGAATATTATATCCACCACTATGATTCGAAGGGGAATTATATTCGTTCATGGGGTGGCCGAGGAAGTGAGCCTGGAAAAGTCTTAGAGCCTCATGGGATCTCAATAAATGTAAGAGGTACAGAACCTGAAATTTATGTGGCTGATCGCAGAAATCATTGTATTCAGGTATTTACATTGGATGGAGTTCACAAGCGTTATATAAATAACGATTTAGATCTCCCTTGTAGTTTCTACTTTTTTGAAAATAATCTCTATATTCCAGATTTGAATAGCCGAGTAACAATTCTTGATGAAGATGATCGATTAATTTGCCATTTAGGAGAAGATAAGCAAGCATATAAACAAAAGGGTTGGCCTAATTTGCCAAAATCTTATTATAGCCAGGACAAATTTAGCTCACCACATGGGATTTGTGTAGATTCAAGTGGGGATATATATGTAGTTGAATGGATTGAAGATGGTCGTGTAACAAAATTAATAAAGAGGTAGGGCTTTTTTGATTTACAAAAGCATTAATGATTCAGTTGACTCATTATTAATTTATTTTTTAGTTAAAAAAATATAAATTCATATTAAAGAAGTCCTGTGAAGGGCTTCTATTTTATTGCTAGCACACATTCCAATTTCTTATCCTCTCAAGGTTTTTAACAGAGCGATGTGGTCGTTCTCATTTTTTAGAGCATATAAATATACCAATTCTTACTTTTTATGTAAAATACAAATAATGGTCTAATTATGGAATTATTCAAACTATAATGAAATTCTCATCCGTCAGAAAGGATTGGGTACAATTATGAATATGGATGGAAAAGTAAATGACGAGTCTAGAACTAATTCTCATTTAACACAGCTGGCCTCAGTCGGTCAAATTGCTGCAGGGATCGCGCATGAAGTAAGAAATCCATTAACTGCTGTGAAAGGATTTCTACAGTTACTTCAAGAAGATGGAAAAAACGAGTATATTGATATTGCAGAATCAGAATTAGATCATGCCTTAAGGACCCTGAACAATTTACTTCAAGTTTCAAAACCTGATTTAGAGGAAGAAGAGTTTCAAACTATTTACCTATCAGTTGAGCTAGAGTCGGTTTTAAACCTGTTTCAGGATAAGATGTATGATATTAAGATTATTACAGATTTTAAAGACACGAACAAACCAATAGTTGGGAAGAAGAATCAATTTAAAAAGGCTTTCTTTAACTTGATTAAAAACGCAATTGAATCTATTCAGAGAAATGGTTCGTTAACGGTTACACACTGTGTGGAGGGTAATGATATCGTTGTAACGATAAAGGATACAGGAGTAGGTATTCCTCAGGAAAAATTATCGTTACTTGGGACTCCCTTTTTTACTACAAAAGATCAAGGAACGGGGATGGGCTTAACACAGGTATTTTCAGTAGTTTATCAACATGGTGGTAAAATAGATGTATCTAGTGTCGAAAAGGTAGGAACTACTTTCACTATTAAAATACCATTAAACCATCAAGAAAAGAAACGTGGAGTGAGAAAAATGAATGTGAATTTCGAACAGCAATACACTCTTAAGGAATTCTTTATTAATAATAGAGAGGGATTTGAAAAGAGACTTCTTGATGAGGCAATTAACGTTAGGGATAAGATCGAAGAAATACATAATGTTGGTAATATCAATCTATTAGTTAATGCACATAGACTTGTATTATATGTCGTTGAGGAAAGAGAACATGAACTAATATCTTTTGAAAAACAAGAAGGAGTTGCTTGGGCAAAATATTCGTTAACATTGGCATTTAAATTAGAATGGGTTCAAGCTATCAGGAGAACGGTATGGTACTTTTTATATAACTATGACCTTTTAAAAGAAAATGAAGCTGATCGTATTGCTTTTTTTACTTTAGAAAAGAAAATTAACGAGTTAATCGATCAATTTCTTTCACACTTTTTTATTAGCTATACAAAATACAAGGATGATTTAATAGAGAGTCAAAGGAGAATAGTCGAAAACCTTTCAGTTCCAATTATTCCAATTAATAACCGGATTTGTATTTTACCATTGATTGGCGAAATTGATGAGTTGCGTATTTCTACCATTCAGGATAAAGTGTTTGAAGAAATTGAAAATCAACATATACAAACACTAATCATCGACCTATCAGGTGTTGCACACATGGACCAAAACACTACTATGAATTTCACAAAGATTATTGAAGGAATATCAATGATGGGGTGTAAAACGATTTTAACCGGATTACGGGCGGAATTTGTAAAGGGACTTGTTAAATCAGGAATTGGCTATAATCAGCTAGCGGAGTTCAGAGGCACCCTTCAACTGGCATTAAGTGATGTTTTTATTCAACAGGAGATAAAGGTCTAACTTTCTAACAATAACAAATTTTTAATATCACCAGCATGTTCCTTATCTATAATAATGGGACGTGCTTTTTTAGAATTTATTCTTATTTATATTTAATAAAAAAACACTTTTTTCATTAATGAAAAAAGTGTTGGTAATGGAACTGATGGGATTCGAACCCACGACCCCTTGTCTGCCAGACAAGTATTCTCCCACTGAACTACAGTCCCATAACAGAAGAAAAAAGATGAAATATTTATTTTGATATTATGTTTTATATTATATCTTTCACGATAAAAATAGACAAGTTTTTTCTTTTATATTATGGTAAGATATAAAAGCTTTGATAACAAGTTCATTTTACTATAAGATTACAAAATTTTGATATAATAACATAAATTATCATGATCAGGTGAAAAGGAGTATCTTTCTCTATGCATAAACGTAGTGTTAATCCTTACGTATTAGTTGTTATCGGAGTATTGGCTGTGTCGAGTTCCGCTATCTTTGTTAAATTTTCAACTGCTCCAGCGCCAGTAATTGCTTTTTATCGTTTATTATTCACTAACATAATAATGCTTCCGCTCTTTATTTGGAAATACAAAAAAGAACTACGTTTAATATCCAAAAAAGATTGGTTATACTCTATCATTTCTGGTGTTTTTCTAGCCTTTCATTTTATCTTATGGTTTGAGTCGCTTAACTACACTTCTGTTGCAAGTTCAACTGTCCTTGTAACGTTACAACCTCTATTTGCTTTTGTCGGAGCGTACTTCTTCTTTAAAGAAAAATTTCGCTTGGCTTCCATCTTAAGTGGTTTACTGGGGATTTTTGGTAGCATTATCATAAGTTGGGGTGATTTCCGAATAAGCGGTATGGCTTTATATGGTGATGTGTTAGCATTAGTTGCATGTGGAATGATCACTGCTTATCTACTTTTTGGTCAAACTGTCCGGAAAAGATTATCATTAATTACTTATACGTTTGTTGTGTATGGAATAAGTACAGTAACATTATTTCTTTATGTTATCTTATTTGGATATTCTTTTTATCCATATCCAATGGAAGACTGGCTATTGTTCATTTTATTAGCAATAATTCCAACTCTATTAGGACACACCCTATTTAATTGGTCTTTAAAATGGTTAAGTACGTCAACTATTTCAATTGCGATACTTTTTGAACCTGTGGGTGCTGCGATATTAGCATATTATCTTTTGCATGAAGCCATCGTTTGGACACAGATTGTAGGAGGAGTTGTAATCATAATTGGAATTGCCTTTTATACAATTAGTGAAAGAAAAGGGTATCAAAAAGCTTTAAAAAAGCGACAATCCTAAATAAATATAGTAGAATTTTTTCTGCTTTTGCGAATGAGGACATCTTACTAGATTAGGGGATCCTCATTCTTTATTTGGTCTAAATCCTCATTTTGAGAATTGTTTAAAATCCTCGTTCCATTATTTTATCTTGTTGACTTTAAAATCAACCAATCTTGTATTAATAATGGAATGAGGATTTGCTTCCCCCCTTTGAGAACTGTATTTCTTCCTTTTATTGGAACGACAATCCACTTTATTAATTTGGTGCTTCTAATTACAATATTTCCTCATAATCCTTCGTATTGTGCTGTTCTTGTGATGATTTAACAAGTTCCGAAATAACAATAAAACGTTCCCTTGCATCACCAATAAAATAAAAGGGATAACAAGTGGTTAAGGTTAATGTGGCACGAGGTTTTGGAACGAGAATGGTACGATCTTGTTCATCAACAATTCTTACCTTTTTTACCTTATAAGTAAACTCTCCAGTATTTGTCGTAACTGTTAAAAGATCTCCTTTGTTGATATGCCTTAATTCACGAAATACTGTATCACGATGACCTGACAAGACTGTATTGTTTTGTTCACCTGGAAAAGCACTTTTGGGGTTGTGACCAACCCCCTTTTTTAAAGTGTTTTGATCTGTTCCGTAATAAATTGGCAACAAGAGCTTAAGCCTGGGTATTGCTAATATGCCAATCTGCTCTCCGATTTTATGTTGTTGTTTGGTAATGATTTGTACCTCACTTTGACTAAGAGACCTAACTGTTTCTCTTTCAAAGGAGGGTTTCATGACTGATGCAAAGTAGCCAGTAAAAAAGGAGTAGGCATTTAAACTAAATATGCCTAAGCCTGTAAAGATCATAAAAAGGGATAACTTATATAAAATGTTATGTTTCATCCTGGTATTCTCTTCTTAAGGACTCTTTTTTAACCTAGTTAATTTAAGCAGCGAAACCCCTGCCAAAATGATTAACAATGAAATAAGCATATTTTTGCCGTAGGGTGTTGCAGTATTGGGTAGAACATCACCGTAAATCCCAACGCTTAGTTCGTCAGCTACCCCTGCTATGTTTAGAAGTTGCTCCCCTCGATCTAAAATTACATCCGATTGTAACAATCCCTCGGTTAATTCGATATCAAGAACCGAATTTCCAAGTGAATTAACTAACTCCACAACTAAAATAGAATCGCCAAGTGTGTCTGTCTCCAGTAAATCTCGAAATGAAATTTCACGCTTTACCTCATTATTATCAATGAGAAAATATTGGGGTGAGAATTGCAAGGCATTCATCATTTCTTCATATAAGGAAAGAAGTCCAGTCTTTTGTTCACTCGTAAAATCTGCTGCTGTATCGTAAAGAAAGTAGGGCTCTAATTTGGAATTTATCTCATGTAATTGGTCCTTCAACGTTGTTTCGTTTAATGATAAAACATGTTTAAATAAACGATCAAGCTCTTCGTCAGTCAAACCGATATCGGCTAGCATATGTTTAGCTTCTTGGAATACCTCTGCATGCTTTAGATAAAAGTGAACAGATGTTTCAAGGTCTTCTATAAACAAATAATCTTCTATTGACTCTCCAAAATTAGCTAAAAGTGTTTTAAGTTCTTCCATAGTTAGATTATGAGTTGCTAGTAGAGATCCTAGATTATTCGTGTTAATAGGGGTACCCAGAAACTTGTCTAATTCTTCTACAGATTCAAACTCATCAATGCTAATTTCGTAAAACGATAGGTAGTCCTCCAACTCAGAAGGTGTTAGACCAATATCGGTAAGATAGCGAGTAACCTCTTCTTGATTTATCGCTGCATCAACTCCGTTTGTATATACTATCAAATGGAGAGTAAAGATAAGGAAAAGCGTCGAAAGTCTTCTCATAAAGCATCCTCCAAACAATTATTGTCTTACTTGTAGTATTTTCAAGTTCTTCCAAAAAATGCATAATGTTGTCTATTGTATTCAAGTAAATTGAAAAAGTATTTTTGATATAAATGTTCCATAAATAAATTGAGTCTAGTAATTAATTGAATAACTGCTAGTTTTCCTGCATAAATATCTAGTAATTAACTAGTAGGAGGAATTATATATGGAGTTATTAAAAGCCTTTGCTATGTTTTTATCAATTGCGATGTGTTTATATTTAATTTCTTTTAGTTATATGGAAGGTATTCGTTTTTTCAATAAGGAAGGAGAAGGTAAGGGGGGGACTATTATTTTTTCCTTTTCAATAGGTTTGTTATTTGCATTCATAGCTAATAGCTTTTATTTATCAAGTTAAACTATTGCTATTAATACATACAAAATATAGTTTTAAAAAACAGTAACTTACTCATAGTTACTGTTTTTTATTTAATGAATTACGTGGCAATTTTAATTTTAATAAAAAGACTTGCAATCATATCTTATCCATGATATATTATTTTTCGTTGCCGCTAAGGACAACAAACAAAACATCAGTCATAAAAAAAGTTAGCAAAAAAGACATTTGATTTTGTTGACAAGTTATTTGAAAGATGTTATATTAGGAAAGTCGCTCACGACGAGTGAGTTAAAATAATAAAGTTCTTTGAAAACTGAACACAACAAGAAGATATTATCTTCGAAACCAAGCGTCAACGTTTCATTATTTTTAACTATTGAGCAATCAATACTCTTTATTGGAGAGTTTGATCCTGGCTCAGGATGAACGCTGGCGGCGTGCCTAATA
>Ga0182742_1000082_pt1 | contig 191863 bp, 203 predicted proteins | sample eDN5th37CBELigMG_FD_128880 | JGI IMG/M metagenome (GOLD analysis project Ga0182742, IMG submission 128880) | Enriched Miracle-Growth compost microbial communities from Emeryville, California, USA - eDNA 5th pass 37_C BE-Lig MG (version 2)... ... | reverse complement strand
TCGTCTTCAATGGCGAAAGCCATCGATACAAAGAATCGCTATTACACGGTAAATAATTTAGGGGTTGGCAAGTGGTACATTTTTAATTGCCATTTGCTACATTTCTTACTTGCCAAAAACACCATTTATGGAATAAATTTTTGCGTCGTTCCATGTCGATAATACTAAGAATATTTATTTTTGTGCCGATGAACATAGTTCTATATAGTCTTTTTTGTTTTGTTGATATCATTATTTGTAAAATTTCATATTACAAATAATTCCATTATATAGGTGATATCCCGGAGTCTAAGAGATGTTCTATAAATAGTTTATCCTTCATAAGCCGGTCCCTGGCGTTGCGGACCAACCGTCAATGAACTTGGCAAGGAGCGATCTGTATAACCTGGCCCGTCGGATTTGTCCGGTAGACTTGCTGTTCTCATTCGCCGATTAATGCGGGGGCAATAATCAAGAATGTCGAATCGGTATTTCTTGTCCAGAACACCAGCGGGCAATTTTTTTTGAATCAAATAGTGAGGAAATCGTTCGTCTCGATTGGGTTAGTGAAGAGAGCAATCTGAAAGAACTCGATTCAAAATTCATTTGTTATGATTGAAAAAAGGAATTGAACTATGATGACTGTAAACTTTACCAGAGATATAGGTTCCAACAAGACAATTTCATTTTGGAGGGAAGAATATGAACCAAAACAACGCAACAAACAATAACGCAGCACAAGTAGGGGAACGGGAGATTGTGATCACCCGCGTATTTGAGGCTCCACGCGATCTTGTATTTGATGCTTGGACAAAGGAGGAGCACCTGTCGAAGTGGTGGGGACCTCAAGGCTTTACGACGACTATTCAGAAGTTTGAAATGAAACCGGGCGGTACATGGCAGTTTATCATGCACAGTCCGGATGGCGTTGATTTTTCGAACACCAATATCTTTGTCGAGGTCGTTAAACCTGAGCGAATCGTCATCAAACATGATGTGTTTCCCCACTTTCTGGCAACAACAGTGTTTGAAGATCTGAATGGCATGACCAAACTTACTTATAGAACCGTTTTTGAAGAAACTGACGCCGTATTCGATAAGGTAAAAACATATGCCTTACCAGGTGCTGAACAGACCATGGATCGTCTTGAGGAGCATCTTGCAAGTATGACTCAAAAGGAAAGGACTTCCACGGAATGATTCGCATCGTATAGCTAACCCCCTCGTGCCGCCAGGTGCGAGGGGTCGTTTATATTGGTGCTATCATATCGACTTTTTGGCAACATAGGCGTTACGCATTCCGATGACATTTCGCGTTGAAACAGAAGCAGTTCTTACAAACGATTGGTCAACCAAAAAATAAGGATAATTTTAACACAAGATGGCTCCAAGATTGATTGAAGCTTTTCATTGTTGCTTTCCTTGCGTGTATTGCCACGGCACTCGTGATGATCTGAGTGCCTTTTTATCTTCGTAAGGATTAAGAACAATAATCTGTTCCACACTAAGGCGTAACCCAAAAATCAAAAATAAGGAGGTAACGATATGTATTTCTATAAAGAAGACTTAATCAACATCATAGTCCCAGATAAACCTGATCCGGCAGCTGCTAAGGTTATTCAAGAAACGCTTGGTGGACGCTTTGGTGAAATGCGAACAATGATGCAGTTTTTTTTTCAAAGTAACAACTTTAGAGGAAAAGCAACGCAATATCGAGACTTGATCCGTGGAATATTTTTGGAAGAAATCAGTCATGTCGAATTAGTTCAACACACAATCAATCAATTGCTTACCGGGAGCGGAGAGGAGATGCCAGGTAACGCAGGGATTGATCATGCGCCATTGGATGAGGCTGTGAAGCATGCAAATCCTCATCATTTTATAATGGGTGCTCAGGCTTCATTACCGGTTGATGCAGCAGGTAATCCGTGGATGGGGAATTACGTTTACAGTCATGGGAACCTGATTAGCGACCTCTTAGACAATCTGGTACTTGAATCAACCGGAGTTCTTCAAAAGTCCCGTATCTATGAAATGAGCAATAATAAAACGTTTAGAGAAACATTGGCATTTTTAATCGTTCGCGACAACGCTCATCAGAATGCTTTCGCGAAAGCACTGGAGACGTTAGGGGTAGATTGGGGTAAACTGTTCCCTGTCCCCAATTACGATATCAATAAGTATCCAGAGTGCCGCAAATATGTAGACATGGGTTTTCACAATGCCCAGTTCAATTTCCGATTGGATCAAACGAGAATTGGTGAAATCTTTAACGGGCAATCACCAAGCCGAAATGGAGGCGCCTTGGAGGTCGTTCCACCGCCTGAAGGATTCCCTCTTCCTATGTTGCCCGAGTTGCCAAATGAGCACAGCCCGGGCTTGTATGATTTGAATGCGTAGTAGATGCCCTTGAAGGTTCCTTTCCATTCAGGGGGAGCGATTACTACCAACTGGGGAAGGTCTTTCGTACGTTGACCCTTCGAGAACAGGAAAAAACCAGCGAAGCCCTTATGGGTTAGCTGGTTTTTCCTATTTTTGCTGCATATTCACTTCGAATCCAAGGCAACCTTCAATCCTAAACTGAAATAAATCAGACCCACGATTTTGTTTTTCCAAGGATCGATCCACGCGATCTTTTTGACCAGAATGCTGAGTGGACGTATGCTCAGTACGATCGCGGTAGTATAAAGAGCCCCGAGTACGACAAAGATCAGACCAAGGACCATGAATTGGGCAAACGAAGCTCCGTTCTCAGGATGGACAAACTGCGGGAGAAAGGCGAGAAAGAAGAGCGCAGTCTTGGGATTGAGCACTTCCGCCATGATTGCCTGCCAGTAGGAACGCCACGCGGATTCCTTCGGTGCCTCCTGTACTTGTTTTTCTTCCGATTCCTGCGGCTTTTCCAGTAAAGCGCGAACACCGAGGTAGAGGAGATAGACAACCCCCGCGTACTTGACGATGTTGAAAGCGAGTGAAGAATGCATCAAAATGGCGGAAAGGCCCAAAGCGGCAAATAAAGTATGAATGAAATCTCCGGTGGCAATTCCAAGCCCTGCGAGAATTCCGCCTTTTCGTCCCGCCTGAATGGTGCGGGTGATGGTCAGGAGGACGGCGGGGCCGGGGATCAGGAAGAGCCCGATCACAAATGCGATAAACGTCCCCAAGGTAGCGAGATCAAACATTTGTTTCCCTCCACATCTGTTCTTTGGTCGTGTATCTTCGCTATTCTATCATGAATGGCATCCTGAATTAAGATCCACTTGAGCTAATTATCGAAGACCATTTACGCGGCATTGGCGATGAGTTGAAATCTCATCGATTAGATTTGCATGCAACAAAAGAACGGCTTGTTTCGTATACCCATTGTAGAAAGGAGTGCAAAACATGGAGATACTGCTGTGGATTGTCATCGTAGCGCTATTTATCCTGAGTATTGTCGGCATCTTTATGCCTGTGCTGCCTGATACCCTGTTGTTATGGGGAGGCTTTTTGCTCTACCATTTTGTTCTCGCCAGTCCAGGGGAAGGGCTTCCCGCTTCGTTCTGGTGGGGGATGGTGGCATTAAGCATCTTGATGTACGGCGCAGATTTACTGACGAATATGTACTTTGTCAAAAGGTATGGCGGGTCGAAGTGGTCCTCGTTTGCGGCGGTTGTGGGCATTATCGTGGGGCTGTTCGTCTTTCCGCCGTTTGGCATTTTGATCATGCCGTTCATCTTGGTTGTGGTCGTCGAGCTGTTGCAAAATCAACCGTTTGAGCGTGCTTTAAAGGCGGGGCTGGGCTCGTTGATCGGCTTTCTAAGCAGCGCAGTTGTCAAGGTCGTGATCCAGATTGCCATGATCATTTGGTTTTTCCTGGCGATCTAGCATAAAGGGGAATGTGTAGCAGTACAAAAAAGACAGCCGCGGCTGTCTTTTTTGTGATTGGCATGATCCTTTAGTGAATCAGACGGTAAACGCCAATCACTTTTCCCAAAATGGTCACGTTGTCCAAAATGATCGGTTCCATAGTAGCATTTTCCGGTTGGAGTCGGAAGTGGTTCTTTTCTTTGAAGAAACGCTTGACTGTAGCTTCGTCTTCTTCGGTCATGGCGACGACAATATCGCCGTTGTTCGCTACATTCTGTTGGCGAACGATCACATAGTCGCCATCGAGAATCCCGGCTTCGATCATACTATTGCCGGATACGCGAAGCATGTACACCTTGTCCGAAGTAACGATGTTCTCCGGCAGCGGGAAGTACTCTTCGACGTCTTCGACTGCGGTGATCGGTTGGCCGGCTGTTACCTTCCCGACGACAGGCACGCGAACCACATAGTCTTCGAAATTGTCCTGAAAGCGATCCTCTTCGGACAATAATTCGATGGCCCGAGGTTTGGTAGGGTCGCGGCGAATCAGGCCCTTCTTTTCCAGGCGTGCCAGATGACCGTGAACAGTGGAGCTTGAAGCGAGTCCGACGGCTTCGCCGATCTCGCGGACGGAGGGAGGATACCCCTTGTCCCGAACTTCCTTGCGAATGAAGTCGATAATGGCTTGCTGCCGATTGGATAATTTAGACATGAAAACACCTCTGTTTTCTCGATCATGTTTTCAATATTATACCATGGGATCTTGCGTTCGACAAACATAAGTTCGTTTTTTTTGATTTTTGTCGTGTTTTCGCTTGACATGAACGTATGTTCGCATTTATGATGAGAATAGGAAAAGGAACATACGTTTGCAGGAGGAGATTACAGATGCACGTCACACATACATATCATAATCGTTTCGCGAAGAAAGAGACCCGCCCTGTTCGCTTCGGGATTACGCGTGGACAAGCCTTGCTCTTTATCATTACATTCTCTCTCTTTTTTTACATGCTAAGCGAACTGGTGTTTGCTTCCGAAGCACATGGCTCTGCAAGCTCGCCGGACCAAAGGATCGTATCTGTTCAAACTGTCGCTCCCGTGATCCAAGAGGTGACTGTACGCGAAGGAGACAGCTTGTGGAAGCTGGCGTCGCGATATCAGGATGAAACAAGCATGGATGTGAACCAATTGATTCAAGAGATCAAAGTTCTCAATCAACTGGAAAGTCCGATCATCTATCCTGGACAGAGCCTGCTCATTCCCATGTCGTAATCGTTGCACTCAGCTTGCTTTGCTCAATTTCGGCTGTGTGATATAATAAAAGCCGCATGACGACAGAGTAGGAGGAACCAGCCAGTGGTCAGTGACGCGGAAATCAAACGAATTAACGAACTTGTGAAAAAATCGCGCGAGGAAGGTTTGACCGAGGAAGAAAAACTCGAGCAAAAAGCGCTTCGCCAAAAGTATATTGATGCTGTAAAACTATCTTTGAAGGCGAATCTGGATTCGATTCGTTACGTGGAAGACCTTGAAGAAAACGGTCCGAAACAGTAAGATAACAGATACGCATACAAAAAAGACATCCACGCACGAGGCTTGGATGTCTTTCTTGTTCTGAAAAAACGGATATATGATAGTCCAAGCATGCTTCGAAAGGAGGTTCAGCATGATAAGCTGGGTTGCCGTAGCTGTAGGCGGTGCGATCGGATCGCTGTTTCGTTATGGCCTCTCCTTGCTCGCCAATCAACCAGGTTGGCCATTGGGGACATGGCTGGCAAATGTACTCGGTTCCTTTTGTATCGGCATGCTCGCAGTCTGGGGCAAGGAACGTGGACTACTCTCGCCCGAATGGTATCTTCTTTTTGCTACCGGGGTGATGGGCGGCTTTACGACTTTTTCCACCTTCTCGCTCGAGGTTGTCGGTTTTTGGGGAGAGGGGCACTATTGGAGAGGGATCATGTACCTGTCAGCGAGCGTCATTGCAGGGCTGTTGTCATGTGGTGCGGGTATTTGGTTGGCTCGTCAAATTTCTGGAACAGCATAGTGAGGGACAAGGCTTCCGCCATGAAAGGAGGAGAATCGATCACATGAGACACCCGGATTACGAACAGGAGCAGAAAAAGCTGGAAGAAACAATCGACCAAATCGAGCACGAGATTTCAGCGTTGCGAGAAGACATCCGAGAAGCCACGGACGACTACGTAAAGCAGGTTGTCAATTTTTCCAAAGCAAAAGAACTTCGGTATCTGGAGGATCATGGCCGTGAGAAGCCGTATTTTGGCCGCGTAGATTTTATCAAAGAAGAAGTGTATGAACGGGATTCGGTATACATAGGAAAGCGCGGAGTGGTTCGAAGCGACACATTTGACTCCATCGTGGTGGACTGGCGGGCACCGATTGCCAGTCTTTACTACTCGGGTGAGAGCAAGGACGCATTTTACCGAATGGGCAGGGAGATCGTGCGCGGCGAGGTTACTTTGAAGCGAAATTTTGCCATTGAAAATGGGAAGATTACGGGAATTTACGACGGTGCGGTCAAGGAAACGATCAATCGGGAAATGAGCCATCCGGATGATTTCTTGCAGGAAGGCTTCATCGACGAGTTTTTGGCGGCCAATCTGAACGAGACAAATGACAGCCGCTTAAAGGATATTGTCGCGACCATTCAGTCGGAGCAGAATGACATCATCCGCGCTGAAAAGGATCGCCCGATCGTCGTACAGGGTGTAGCAGGAAGCGGGAAGACAACGATTGCCTTGCATCGGCTCTCTTATCTGATCTACAACTACCAGGATTCAATGCAGTCAAAGAAGTTCATGGTATTCGCTCCCAACCGGATGTTCCTGACCTATATTTCCGAGGTACTGCCCGAGCTGGGTGTCGATGATGTGATGCAGTCCACCTTTGTGGATTGGGCGGCGAAACGGGTCAAACTCATGCTGCCGAAGGGATGGCGCATCACGAGTCCGGATAAGCCGCTGGTATTGTTTTTTGACGAAGAGCAAGACCCGCGTGAGAAGAAGGCGGCTGCGAATCGGCTTCGCTTCAAAGGATCGTTGGCGTGCAAGCAAGCCTTGGAACAGTACATCCACTATATTATGGATACGCGGATTCCCTTCAAAAAGCTTAGTTTTGTCTTCTCGCGAACCAAGCAGGTTTTTGCGATAGACGGCGACTTCATCAAGAAGAGCTTTAAGGAGCTGTTTTCCCATCTTCCGTACCATCGACGGGTGGATGCGCTGCGCAAGCATTTGAAGCAGGAGATGAACAAGCATTTTTATGCGCATTTGCGAGAACTGAAGATAGATTTGGACAAACAGGGCTTGGCTAAATATGAAAAAATGCTGGATCAGATCCTCGACACTTACATGGTCTCCTTTCCGCGCCTGGATGTATTCGCCTCCTATCGAGAGCTGATGTCTGAGCCATCTCTGTTGCGCAGACTAGCCCCGACGGAAATCAGCGATGATGTAATCGAGGACACCTGCAGCTCCTCCCACGCCTTGTTCGCACAGGAAAGAATCGAGGTCGAGGACATCGCTGCTTTGCTGTATCTGCATCATCTGGTTGAGGGGATGGACGGCGCTGGACAGTTCGACCACACCGTCATTGACGAAGCGCAAGATCTGAGTGCGCTGGAGATTGCCGTCATTGCGCTGGCGACAAAGGCGAACTCACTGACAATCGTCGGAGATATTGCCCAAGGGATCCACGCCTATCGCGGAATCCATTCCTGGGATGAGCTGACCCAAGGCGTTTTTTTGCAGCCGAGGGCAAGCATGTATACATTGTCGCAAAGCTATCGCTCTACGGTCGAGATCATGCGCTGTGCCAATGAGATCCTGAAGCAGATTGATCTGCCCATCACCGTACTTGCCAAGCCTGTGCTGCGCTATGGAGAACGGCCAGAAATGCTCCTCCAGTCGTCCCGCAACGACATGTGGGAGCAGATTGCCAGCCGTGTCAAACAATATATGGATGAAGGCTTCCGCTCCATTGCTATCGTGACCAAGACCATCGCCGGAAGCAAGCGGGCGCACAAATCGCTCAAGGCGCAGATCCCATCCCTGACCTTGTTAAGCAGCAAAGACAAGCATTTTCCGGGAGGCATTACGGTCATGCCTGCTTTTCTGACAAAGGGATTGCAGTTTGATGTCGTCATTCTGGTGGATGTGGAACAATACGAACGCAATGAATGGGATGCGAAGCTGTTGTACGTAGCGATGACTCGTCCCGTACACCGGTTGGTCGTGACGGGCAACCCAGATCAACCCGGGCCATTATGGATTCGCATGCCACAAGAGCTGTATACGACAACATAGGCAAAAGCCCCCAGCTGCGGCATAAAACCGTTTGCTGGGGGTCTTCTCATGTTGTCTGCCAAAATCTTAGTGATCGCCGTGATTTCCTTTGGAAGGGTTGGTAATCACGTAGCCTTCTTGCGGCAGGTAGAGATAATCAATCACGATTCCGTCCAAAAGAGGTTCATCCTTCTTCAGAATCACATCGATTTCTTTATCCGTAGACACGACTGCATCGTCGTCTCCAGCTTTGTCCAAAGCGAGGCCGTAATGCGCATGATCGCCGTGGGAATGCGTTATGTAGACACGCAGCTTCAATTCCTTGTCTTCTTCCTGTTCCAATACGGTGTTCAGTTGCTTGGCTGCATTACGGGTAATTTTTACCTTCATGGGGCAAGTCTCCTAACTGGAATAAAGTCTCTTCTCCATATTAGCAAAGAGGGAATTGCAGATGCAATGTGGAAAGTTTACTCGTACTGTCTGATAGAGGAGGACTTCTAGAGATGAAGATCGATTTGCGCAGTGATACGGTGACGAAACCAACCGAAGAAATGATACTCGCGATGGCACAGGCTGAAGTAGGAGACGATGTGTATCAGGAGGACCCTACTGTCAATCGTTTGGAGGAGATCGCGGCAGACCTTTTGGGAAAGGAAGCTGCCTTATTTGTGACGAGCGGCACGCAGGGGAATCAAGTGGCAGTCTTGACCCACTGTGTCAATGGTGATGAGGTAATTCTGGAAGCCGAATCCCATCTGTTTTACTATGAGAGCGGAGCGATGGCGGCTTTGGCAGGCGTCCAGACGCGAACATTGCCGGGCGAGCGCGGCGCGATGAAGGCTGCCGATGTGGAAAAGGCCATTCGCGGGAACAATATTCATTTTCCGAGAACAAAGCTGATCTGCATGGAAAATACGCATAACCGTGCGGGAGGAGCCATTCTGTCACCGGAGCAGATGAAAGAAGTGTACGACGTGGCACGGAAGCATCAGATCCAGGTGCACCTCGATGGAGCCCGGTTATTTAACGCAGCCGCGGCACTGAGCATCGATGTCCGGGAGTTGACGAAGTACACGGATACGGTTCAGGTCTGTTTGTCCAAAGGCTTGAGTGCCCCTGTTGGTTCGATTTTGGCAGGAGACCGGGATTTTATTGCAGAAGCGAGATGGTGGCGCAAAAAGCTGGGAGGCGGTATGCGCCAGGCAGGTTATTTGGCGGCGCCGGGGATCATTGCGCTCACACAGATGACAGGACGTCTGACAGAAGACCACCTCAATGCCCAGAAGCTAGCAAAAGGCTTGCGTGACCTTGAGCTCGATGTAGCGCAGGCAGATACCAATATCGTACTGGTCGATACAGCTTCCCGACAATTGACAGCCGTGGATTTTATCTCGCGTTTGCGGGATAAAGGGGTCCTGGCAAGCGATTTTGATGAGTATGTGACCCGATTTACAACGCATCGCCATATTAGTGAGAGCGATATTTCCCTTGTTCTGGACATCATCACGAGTGTATTGGAAGAATGCCCCCTCCATCTGTAAGGGGGCTTCTATTATTGTCCGGGCTGTTGTGTAAATCACAGCCGCCTATGAAATACTAGGGATAACCCAATCATTTGGAAATGGAGGGAAGGGAATGATCTCTGCAAGGGATCGAGAACGAATTCAAAACCAAATGCACCGCGACGAGAGCAAGATCGTCAATATCGTCTTGAACAATGACACACAAGTAGCTGGAGAAATCGAACAAGCCACCCACCAGGGGATCTATCTGGCAGATGGCAGGTACTATGACTATGAGCAGATTCAGGAAATCAACGGCTTGTAAAAGCGCTACTACAGAAGAGGAGCAGGAAAAAAGTGGCGCAGGCCATCAGGCAGTTCTTTTTGCCACAGTCCCCAGACGTGATCTCCCGGCTTCTCGCGATAGGAGACAGCCGCTCCTTTTTGTTCCAGGATTTGCTTGGCTTCACGATTCCAGTAGATAAAATCAAAAGTCCCGCTATGTGTCTCCACTGCCGTCTCATCCAGACCGACGACCATCCAGATGTCCAGCCATTTCAAGCTCTCCTTCTTGGCCAAAGCGTCCAACGTAGGCTGGAAGTAAGCGCCGGACAAGGATAGCACCTTCGGAAACAGATCGGGCCGATCCAGCGCGAGATGAAGGGATACGGTCCCGCCCAAAGAATCGCCTGCCAAGACACGTGATGAAGGATCGCGGCGGACAGGATAGCGCTCCTCGATATAGGGGAGCAATTCGTCTGTAAAAAAGCGTTTGTAGGCTTCCGTGCGGGAACCATTGGCAGCATACTCGCTGGTGCGCTTGCTTCGTTCGACAGAGACGCCAACGATCATAAACGGCTCGATGCCTTCTTCGAGAATCAATTGATTGGCGATGGTCGCGATTCTGCCCATCGTGAAAAAATCATTTCCATCCTGGCAATAGACCACTGGGTAAGAGAGAAGTTCGTTATATCCTGGGGGAGCATACACTTTGACCAGGCGAGGAGCATCCACGTATTGGCTAGGGACTTCTTCCTTGAAAATCGTGCGTTTTACATAATCTGACACGTTTTACGGCCTCCTACTTTTTCCACGAAATAAACTTAAGGCTTGAAAAAAAATGATACAGCTTTTATAGTAAATGATAACAGGAAGGAAATAAACCCTGTAATATCAATGCTATAACACATTAAACAGACTTTCTCCTGAGGTATAACAGGGTAGTGTAACAGCTACAACAATCAGCAAAGGAAGCTGGCGTGATTCCCTAACGAGTGACCACTGAGCAATCGCTTGGTTGCTGTAAGCGTTTCGGGTATCACAAGAGCCCCTTAATCTAGTGACGAGGTGAAATGTGATGAGCGTATCCACTGCTGTTGAACAAACAGGCAATAACACCCCGCTGCAAATTCTTGCACCGGATGGGACGGTAGTTCGTCCTGACTTGATGCCAAAGCTCTCCGATGATGAATTGCGCGAACTGATGCGTAAAATGGTCTTTACCCGCGTGTGGGACCAACGTGCGATCAGTCTGAACCGTCAAGGACGTCTCGGCTTCTACGCTCCTGTAGCAGGACAAGAAGCGAGCATGATCGGTTCCGAGGCAGCACTTTCCAAAGAAGACTTTATCCTGCCAAGCTACCGCGACATTCCGCAAATGGTGTGGCACGGATACCCGATGCATAAAGCATTTCTCTACTCCCGCGGTCATATCGAGGGCGGTCGCATTCCTGAAGACGTCAATGTCCTGATGCCGCAAATCATCATTGCAGCACAATGTACACAAGCGACTGGTGTAGCAATGGGCTTCAAGCTGCGCGGCGAAAAACGCGTGGCAATCAACTATTTCGGTGATGGCGCGACATCCCAAGGTGACTTCTACGAGGGCATGAACTTCGCGGGTGTGTACAAGTTGCCTGTCATTTTCTTCTCGCAAAACAACGGCTATGCGATCTCCCTTCCGTTCGAAAAGCAAACCGCTTCTGAAAACATCGCGGTTAAAGCGGTTGCAGCAGGTATCGCAAGCGAACGCGTAGATGGAATGGACATCATGGCAGTATACTACGCCGTGCAAAAAGCAAAAGAGCGTGGCGTAAACGGCGAAGGCGCGACTCTGATCGAAGCCTTGACCTATCGTTATGGCCCGCACACGATGGCAGGGGATGACCCGACTCGCTATCGTACAGGTGAAGAGCAAAGCGAGTGGGAGTTGAACGACCCGCTGATCCGCTTCCGCAAATTCCTGGAAAGCAAAGGCCTGTGGAGCGAAAAAGACGAAGAAGCTGTTATCGAAGAAGCAAAACAAGCAGTTGCAGATGCAATCAAAAAAGCGGATGAAACGCCAAAAATGAAAGTATCTGAACTGATCGATGTAATGTTCGAGACACTGCCACCAGCATTGGAAGAACAAAAGGCAGAATACCTGGCGAAGGAGTCGAAATAAGCCATGGCACAAATGACAATGGTTCAAGCCATTACGGATGCGATGCGCGTTGAACTGAAACGCGATGAAACCGTACTCGTCTTTGGGGAAGACGTAGGGAAAAACGGCGGGGTGTTCCGCGCTACCGAAGGCCTGCAATCCGAATTCGGAGAGCAGCGCGTATTTGATACACCACTCGCAGAGTCTGGGATTGGCGGACTGGCTGTAGGTCTGTCCATCAATGGCTTCCGTCCTGTAGCAGAAATCCAGTTCTTCGGGTTTGTCTTTGAAACCTTTGACGCGATTGCTTCCCAAGCAACGCGCATGCGCTACCGTTCCGGCGGGCGTTTTTCCAGCCCAGTTACCTTCCGCTCTCCTTTTGGAGGCGGGGTAAAAACGCCTGAGCTGCACGCAGACTCCCTCGAAGGTCTGATGCTGCAAACCCCTGGTCTGAAGGTCGTCATTCCTTCCAATCCATATGATGCCAAAGGTTTGCTGATCTCCGCGATCCGCGATAATGATCCGGTCGTGTTCCTGGAGCACATGAAGCTGTACCGCTCCTTCCGTCAAGAGGTTCCAGAAGGTGAATACACCATTCCGCTCGGAAAAGCGAACATCGTGAAAGAAGGAAGCGACGTTACCATTATTACGTACGGCGCGATGGTTCATACCAGCCTGAAAGCAGCGGAAGAAATCGAGAAAGCACGCGGAGCGAAGGTAGAAGTCATCGACCTGCGCACCATCAGCCCGCTCGATATCGATACCATCGTCGAATCCGTGAAGAAGACCAATCGTGCCATCGTGGTACAAGAGGCTCAAAGAACTTCCGGTGTAGCAGCAGAAATCATTGCGCAAATCAATGAGCGCGCCATTCTTCATCTGGAAGCACCAGTCCTGCGCGTGACAGCTCCTGATACCGTATATCCTTTTGCTCAGGCAGAAGATGTATGGCTCCCTGACGTGAAACGCGTCGTGGATGGACTGACCCAAGTGCTCGACTTCTAATGAAGGTTCAACGAGATAATTGGCGGAAAAGTTGAGAGCTTTCCGCCTTCTTTTGGCACAAACCTGTTTTCATTACGGAAGTGTTTATGAAGGAGGAGAATAGCGTGAGTCGTTTTACATTCAGACTCCCGGAGCTGGGCGAGGGCATCCATGAAGGCGAAATCGTCAAGTGGCACGTACAGCCAGGAGATAGCGTAGAAGAAGACCAAGTAATCATGGAAGTGCAAAATGATAAGGCAGTGGTTGAGGTTCCATCCCCTGTAAAGGGTAAAGTCATCGAATTGAAGGTGACAGAAGGAACTGTCAGTGTAGTTGGAGATCCACTGATCGAGTTTGAAGTAGAAGGGGAAATCCCGAACTTGCCGGACCACGGTCATGGTGACGCTCCTGCAGCAGAAGCGGCTCCGGCACCTGCAGCATCCGCTGACAAAATGGAGCCAGGCTGCGATATCGGCTCCCAAGTGAGCGCTAATGCAAATCAGGCTTTGGAAACACCGATGGCTCAGGCAACGGCTACTGCAACAGCAGCGCCAATTGACCGCAAGCACGTACTGGCGACGCCATCCGTTCGCAAATACGCACGTGAAAAAGGCGTAGCTCTGGCGACCATTCCTGGAACAGGCAAATTGGGTCGCATCACACGCGAGGACGTGGACCGCTTCGTCGCGGGCGGAGCCGTAGCGGCGGCAGCTCCAGCAGCACAAGCGGAGGCAGCAGCGGTTGCACCGGCGGCAGAAGCACCTGCAGCGACAGGCGTATCGCAAGCAGCTGCTACACCAACTGTTCACTACACACCTGCAGCAGGTGGAGAAGTCGAAGAACGCGTACCGCTCAAAGGAATGCGCAAGGCGATTGCCAAAGCAATGGTCAAATCGGCTTATACCGCACCGCATGTTACGATCTTCGATGAGGTAGACGTAACGGCATTGGTGGAAATGCGCAAAGAGGCGAAACCGCTCGCAGAAGAGCGCGGTGTCAAATTGACGTATCTGCCGATGATCGTAAAAGCGGTCGTAGCGGGTCTGAAGAAGTTCCCAGAATTGAACGCTTCTATCGATGATGAAAAACAAGAGATCATCTACAAGAAGTACTATAACATCGGAATCGCAACCTCGACCGAAGACGGATTGCTGGTCCCTGTCGTCAAGGCGGCAAACAGCAAGTCGATTTTCCAAATCGCAGGCGAGATCGGCGAGTTGGCGAAAAAAGCCCGAGAACGCAAGGCAACTGTAGATGAGTTGAAGGGCTCTACCTTCAGCATCACCAATATCGGCTCTGCTGGCGGCATGTTCTTCACACCGATCATCAATCACCCTGATGTAGCGATCCTGGGGGTAGGCCGCATCAGTGAAAAACCAGTAGTGAAAAACGGAGAAATCGTAGTAGGTCAAGTACTGTCCCTCTCGCTCAGCTTCGACCATCGTCTGGTGGATGGCGAGCCTGCACAGCGCTTCATCAACTACGTGAAGCAGCTTCTGGAGAACCCTACGCTGCTCGTCATGGAGGGATAAACAACTATGGTAGTAGGTGAATTTACAACAGAGGTGGACGTCCTTGTCATCGGTGCAGGTCCCGGCGGATATGTAGCAGCCATCCGTGCGGCTCAACTGGGTAAAACCGTTGCCGTCGTGGAAAAGGCAGATTTGGGCGGTGTGTGCCTGAACGTGGGTTGCATTCCTTCCAAGGCTATGATCCACGCTGCACATACCTATGAGCATACACAGCATACCGCAGACATGGGAATTACCATGGATAACGTACGAGTGGATTTTGCCAAAGTTCAAGAGTGGAAAAGCGGCATCGTCAAACAATTGACCGGTGGCGTTGCGTCCCTCTTCAAAGGGCATAAAATTCAAGTGATCCCTGGAGAAGCACTTTTCGTGACTGAAAATGAAGTGCGCGTTTTCCACGGCTACGATGTGAACCGCTATCGCTTTGAGCATTGCATCATCGCGACCGGTTCCCGTCCGATCGAATTGCCGGCATTCCCATTCGGCAAACGGGTACTGTCTTCCACGGAAGCACTCTCCCTTACAGAACTGCCAAAAAGCCTCGTGATCATCGGCGGCGGTTATATTGGCATCGAGCTGGGTACCGTTTTTGCGAAGTTCGGAACCAAAGTCACCATTCTGGAAGGCTCTGATCAGATCCTGCCGGGCTTCGAGCCTGACATGCCGCGATTGGTTGAGCGCAAGCTGAAAAAGCTGGGCGTAGAGATCAAGACCAAGGCATTGGCACAAGGCATGGAAGAGACTGAGAACGGTGTAATCGTCAAAGCGGAAGTGAAGGGCGAACAACAGCAAATCGAAGCTGAATACGTCCTCGTCACCGTAGGCCGCCGTCCGAATACAGATGAGCTCGGCTTGCGTGAAGTAGGAATCAACCTGACAGACAGAGGTTTGGTTGTCGTCGATAAGCAAGGCCGCACCAATATCCCGAACGTGTACGCGATTGGGGATATCGTGGCAGGACCTGCGCTCGCGCACAAAGCATCCTATGAAGCGAAAGTGGCTGCCGAAGCAATCGCAGGCAAACCTTCCGAAGTAGATTACAAAGCGATCCCTGCTGTTGTATTCTGCGATCCGGAAATCGCCAGCGTCGGCATCAACGAGCGGGAAGCAAAAGAACAAGGCCTCGATTATGTAGTCGGCCGGTTCCCGTTTGCTGCCAATGGACGTGCTCTTTCCGTCAATGCTGGCGAAGGCTATGTGAAGCTGATCGCCGACAAGGAAACCAAGCTGGTTCTCGGAGCACAAATCGTAGGGCCGGAAGCATCCAATATTATCGCGGAAGTTGGATTGGCGATCGAAATGGGCGCGACACTGGAAGACATCGAATTGACCATTCATGCCCATCCGACCTTGGGTGAAGTGACTATGGAAGCGGCTGAGCTCGCCTTGGGCCACCCCATCCATGTCATGAAATAAGTCTTCCATTGAGAGGACGAAGTAGCCTTGTACCAAAATGGTGCAAGGCTACTTTTTACCACATATTACCCTTTCCAGCATCTCTTATTTATTGTAAAATAGTGGGAGATATAGTGCGGGTGGGGGTCGGCAGCATGGAGATTACGAGTAAAATGATTGATGACTTGCGCCAAAAGCTGGAGAGTGCCGCGAAAAATGCAGGCTACAATTTTCTGGACCCAGAAATTGTAAGGATTAGCCAACAACTTGATAAACTTATTGTTGCGCATATGCGCCAATACGAAAAACGCCCTTCGTAGGGCGTTTTTATTGGATAGAGGGAGGATTATCCCAGCGTGTATTGGACATGCACGCCTGAACCTTTTTGGAATAAGAAAGGTGTCGAGCGAAAAAAATGACTGGGATACAAAAGGATATGCTCCGCTTTTTGTGCTGAATCAGAAACAGGGATGGCGAACTGGTGCTGATCATCTAGATAGGTGAGCGATGGACAGACGTCTTGCAGGAAGGCTGTCAAGGCTGGAATGTCGCGGCAGGCTGCCTGCAGCTTCTCCGCCTCTTGGTCGAACAACGGAGCGATTCGGTCCCAGATGGCTGCGAAAAGCAGCTGCCAATAAGAAGAAAGAAAGAGGCTGAAACGCCCTTTGACATAATCAGGATCTGTATGTACATCCTCTGCAATGGGAGGCATTTCATGATGCTGCGACCAGCTTTGAAGCAGGGGTGCCAGACTGTTCTGAAACTCTCTTGTCTCCAGATGGACGATGTAGGAGTATAAGTCCGTGTCGGAATGGAGAGCTTGTTTTTGCACCGGGTCGAAAATTCCGGGAATTCCGTACCGAAAAACCGGTTTGAAATATTCCCATTCCTTGATCAGCCGTTCTGAGTGAAATTTCGCAATGATCTCTTCCACCCACTCTGCAAATGGCTCGGGTGTTGAAGTCTGCGCCAGGGTGTGGACGCTTGCCGTCATTTCATACAAGGGGGAGACGTGAAAACTTACAATTCGGGAAAGCGGACTGTTGCTGCCTTTTAGTGGAATGAGGATCATCGTACGTAACCTCCAAAGAAAATGGTAAATCCATCATAGAACAATCATGTGGGACAATTCAATAACTTTTATTGTAAATAAATGGAAATTGAAAAGCCCGGCATCGTGTGCCGGGCATGAGTTGTGTTCGGTGGCGGAGCCTTACCCTTCTCTGGTTCGAATTTGACGCGAATGATTTTCCTGCTTGACCTTTTTGGAACCAGGCATTGGTTCCCCAGTTTGCTCGAGAGGTCTCGCTTCATTATTATAGGCTTCGTGCGGGTTTTGATCGAGATGCAAATCCTTTTCCATTCTCATCACTCCTTCCAGATTAGTGTGATGCAAGTGAATGATGACGAAACATAGGAAATGCTGGTATTCTATAGAGAAGCATGTCCGCTTCACGACTATGCAACATAATATTTATTATGTTAACTTAAAGGGAGAACAATATCGTGCCTGTTAGCCTTTGAAAGGAGCGATCACATGCCGCTTTTAATCGCACCGGTTTTTAATTCCATAGCACCCAAACCGTTTCGGATGGAGCTGCCGAATTCCTACTACCTTGTAGCGGGGGCGGAAAAACCATACGAGTTGGCTTCCAAGTACCTGCGCAATGAAATGGACGAAAACAAACGATTGTTTGATAAACGGGTTGATCCCATGAGCCTGTTTCTCGTCGCGGATACCCCCGATATGAGAATCAAGGATGATCAGGATTGGATCGAAGAAATTGAAGGCAAATTGAACATGTCTGTAATGAATGGAATCTGTTCGATCCCTTATGTGGTTACGATTCAACCCGATATGTTCGGAATCAATTATCTGAAACGCTCTCTCGACGGCAGCAGGTTCGTTTTTGATTCCGATGCCCAGGACATTTTCGTCTCACTGCTGGATCAAAAGCTGCCCTCGCTGGCTTTTCGCAGATATACACTGTCGCTCGAAAAAAAGAGAACAGAAGACCAATTGCTCGATTTATGGATTGCCTTGGAGTCCCTGTTTGCCCCTGACGGGAAAAAAGGGGAAATCACCTATAAATTGCGCCTGCGCATGGCTTATTATTTTGGGGCTACGTTTGAAGAGCGGGAAAGGATTGCCGAGTTTATCAAAAAATCGTATAATCAGCGCTCAGAGATTGTTCACAGCGGAAAGATATTTGGCCAAAAAATCAGCAATGAAGTGAACCTGCTGCGGTTGATGGCACGATCGGCCATTTTAAATACGGCGATGGAAGGAATCACCGTGCAGGAGCTGCGCGTTCGCTTGGACCATTTGATTATGGCTGGCGAGGACTATGTGAAGCGCTACTCTCCCAAACGTTTTGAAAGAATTACGCTAAACGCCTAAGTGAGGTTACAATCAGGAGGAATTTATGAGTGTCTTGATAGTGGAAAACTTGTCCCATGGATTTGGGGACCGCATTTTGTTTCGCGATGTATCCTTTCGTTTGCAGCCCGGAGACCGGGTAGGTCTGGTCGGGGCAAATGGAACCGGAAAATCGACGATGATGGGGATTTTAACGGGTCAGAACATGGCTGACCACGGCCGTATCGAATGGATGCCGAAAGTCCAGTATGGCTATCTGGATCAGCATACCAAGCTGGAAGCGGGAAAAACCATCCGCGATGTGCTGAAGGATGCCTTTGCGCCATTGCTCGAGCAAGAAAAGGAATTGATGGAGATCGGGGAAAAAATGGCGGATGCCTCTCCCGAGGAGTTGGAAGAGCTGCTGGAGCGCATGGGCGAGATTCAGGATCGTCTCGAGACAAGCGGTTTTTACCTGATCGATGCCAAGGTGGAGGAGATCGCTAACGCGCTGGGACTGAGCGCGATCGGGCTGGATCGAGATGTCGCTTCATTGTCAGGGGGACAGCGCACCAAGGTACTGTTGGCCAAATTGCTTCTGGAACAGCCGACTGTGCTCTTGCTTGATGAGCCGACGAACTACCTGGACGAGGAGCATATCGTCTGGCTGAAGAATTACCTCAAAGAATATCCGTATGCATTCATGCTGATTTCTCACGATACGTCCTTTATGAACGAGGTCGTCAACGTGATCTATCATTTGGAATTTACGAAGCTGAACCGCTATACAGGGAACTATGAATCATTCCTGGCCCAGTCTGAGATGAAGCGAAGCCAGCATATCGACGCGTTTGAGCGGCAGCAGGAAGAGATTGCGAAAATGGAGGATTTCATTGCTCGCAACAAGGCACGCGCCTCCACGACAGGCCGGGCAAAAAGCCGCCAGAAGCAGCTGGACCGCATGGAGCGCATCGACAAGCCGGAATCAGCTGCGAAACCGACCTTTATTTTCAAAGAATCCCGTGCGAGCAGCCGTTTCGTCGTCGAGACCGAGGATCTGGAGATCGGGTATTCCCACACCTTGCTGCCCAAGCTGAGCGTCAAGCTGGAGCGTGGCGAGAAAGTCGCAATTGTCGGGATGAACGGTGTCGGTAAATCCACCCTGCTCAAAACCTTGTTGGGCATCATTCCTCCGCTCGGCGGCAAGCTGGAGCGCGGCGATTTCCTGCATCCTGCTTACTTTGAACAGGAAGTAAAGGCAAAACCGATCACAGCGCTTGACGAGGTATGGAATGAATTCCCGTCCATGACCAATCATGAAGTTCGCGGCGCATTGGCTCGATGCGGTTTGAAAAACGAGCATATCAACCGCAACATGAACGCCTTGTCGGGGGGCGAGCAGGCGAAGGTGCGTCTATGCAAGCTGCTGCAGCGCGAGAGCAACTGGCTGGTATTTGACGAGCCGACGAACCACTTGGATGTGGTCGCCAAGGAAGAATTGAAACGTTCATTAAAAGAATTCAAAGGTACCGTCCTATTGGTCTGCCACGAACCGGAATTCTATGAAGATTGGGTAACGCAGGTATGGAATGTAGAAGAGTGGAGCCTGGCACAGAGCAAGGCACCCATTAAATTGTAAGCATGAACAAAAACAGGCAGCCCCAGCATCTGGGACTGCCTGTTTTACATATGTTTATTCAGCGCTCTCCGGCATCACGGCCCATGCGTTGGGCAAATACCGCCCGCGATGATAAGGGGAAGAAGTACTGGTGATTGCCTCACCGTTATACAGCATCATCGAGCTGGAACCGCCATCCATCGCCATCGCGGTCACGACGCCGCGCTGCTCCAAAAGCTCGGCCATGTCATTCATGCTGGCGCCGATGGAGTGGCTGGGCTGGCGGCCGTCAATAACAGCGAAAACGATGGTCCCATCTTCTTTTTGTCCGATAGCCGTCCGCGGTTGAATGCCCCAGCTTTTGGCAGGCTTGTCTGCGAACAGATTCTTGCCGTTTACGATTAATTGCGGACGGAAGCTCATGGCATCGCGAACGCCCATTTTGACCAGCTGTTCGGCACTGTAGCTGCCTGTCACCAGCTTTCCATCGTATGTGATGCCAAGGGCGGTCTCTCCTGATCTGGGATTGTAGCCCTGCAGGATTTTCCCATCCTTGATCACGACTCCGTAGGCAGTAGCGCCTTTTCCGTAGCCGTCTGGATCATGGAATCCGCTCGCATTGACGATCCCGATCGCATTTGTTTTTTTCACGAACTCGTCCAGCAGATCCCCACGGTCCTTGCGATTGGTCACGAGTAGATGAACCCGATTGGGATCGCTGATGTACATGATCTTGCCTCTAAAAAAATAACTGCCCTTGGATACGTATATATCTTCGATTTCAATCAACTCACGCGGTTTTTCCGGTTCAGGGATTGGTGCAGGCAACGGTCCGTAAATGACATCGTTTTGAAGATCTGGATCCGACTCCGGTACCGAATTGATCACCTTTGGATTCGTTATTTGCTGTTTCAGAGCCTGCAGCTTCTCTTCAGGCAAAAATGTGTACGGAGCCCAGTAATCATGCTGCGTGGTCAGCAAGGTCCCGGCAGCCCATTCGCGAAGTTCTACCCCTGTCTTGGTTCCAAAAAGAAAAAGAAGACCCAAAGAGGCACAGGTGGTAAAGCAGAGGGTAGAAACAAGAAAGAAACGCTTTACCCAGCGCATAGGTCTTCGCCGAGCGGCTTTTTTGCGCGTACGGGTCCGCGACAGGGTATGGATCGTGTCACTCATGACATTCCTACTTTCTCGGATAACTTTCTACTACAATAGGACGAAAAAACGGGTAAAAAGTTACAAGGAATGAAGAAAAGTGGCTGTCGGGAAAGCTAATGGCAGGAGGTGAGGGTTGTGAGAGGATTCGACAAGGAGTTTCAGAAGGAAGTAGAGGAGTACCAAAATAGTGATAAGGGGACCCGGAATCAGACAACAAGCCGGGATCGACACGACCTGCAGGAGAAGCAGGAGACCCGTATGGATTCCAATAACGGCTAGGGATGAACGGGCGAGGTCCTAAAAGGATTTCGCCTGATTGCGTGACCTCTGTTTTCTCCGGGCAAAGTGTGGTAAGCTTACCCAATGCAAGATTTTCATGCCAGGAGGGTTCTTGTGAGTACCACGTTTGCTGATTTACATGTCGCTGCACCGCTTGTTGAACGATTGCGTGAACAAAAAATGGAGACGCCGACCCCTGTGCAGGCCGAGGCGATTCCTGTCATATGGGAAGGAAAAGACGCCTTCGTCGAATCGCCGACCGGAACAGGCAAAACCTATGCCTATCTGCTGCCGATTCTGTCCAAGGCGGATATCGATAAAAAGGATGTACAGGCCATCGTACTGGCTCCGACACATGAGTTGGTCATGCAGATCGCCCGCGTGGCTGAGGGATTGCTCCCTGGGCAAGATGCTGCCGTTCTCCCACTGATCGGGGGAGTGGATGTGAAGCGCCAGATCGAGAGGTTGAAGAAAAAGCCGATGCTTATCGTCGCCACGCCAGGCAGGCTGCTGGAATTGATCGAGCAGCGCAAAGTCAAGCTGCATGAAGTGAAAACGGTCGTAGTCGACGAAGCTGACCGCATGCTGGATGCAGGCTTCGGCAAGCCTGTGTTCGATGTGATGAAGCGTACCTTGCGCGACACCCAGCGGCTGTTTTTCTCTGCGACGATTCCAGAGGCGGTCATCGATCAGGCTTCTGCGGTCACCAGAGACGAGGTTGTCATCCGCGCTGAGGCTCCTGAGGGAGCGCAAGGAGTCGCCCACATGTATTTGCTGACCGATCCGCGCAAAAAGGTGGATACGTTGCGCCGACTGCTGCGTCTCGTGAATGTCCGTTCGTCGATTGTATTCGTCAACCAGATCGACAAGGTGGATGAAATCGTCTCCAAATTGAATTACCATCACTTGCCATGCCGGCTGCTGCACCGGGAGGCGACGAAAGAAGAGCGGGCACGTACCATCCAACAATTCCGCGACGGTGTCTTTCCGGTTCTGATCACGACAGATGTCTCCGCAAGAGGGATCGATATTCCGGGTGTAGAGTGTGTCGTACACTACGATCCGGCACCTGACGCAGATACGTATGTGCACCGCAGCGGGCGTACAGGTCGTATGGGACGAGCTGGACTGGTGTTTTCCGTGATCAGTTCCCAGGAGCTGTTTATCATTCGCAAATTTGCCAAACAGACGGGATTGACCATCACGGAAAAAATCATGGCGCACGGGGCTTTGCAAGACCCGGGAGAAAGCCGTGGCGCAAAGCCGATGGGCAAGAAGACGGACACGCGGCAAACCCCAGCAAAAACTGGCAAAGCGAAGCCCGCCGGCTCCAAAGCGGGACCGACCCGGACTACAGGAACGAAAAACGGAAAAATCGGCAAGCCGCGTACATAGAAAGCGCATCAATGGAACAAAGTAGAACAGACATTACTCTTGTCTGTTGGAGGGAACCATGCGCAAAGATCGTTTGGCTGAAGAAGACTTGCTGGTAAACGGTCCTGTCGGCGGTGAGGTGTTGACGAAGCAGGAGCGTCAGACGCTTCGTGGCGAAGCCAGTGAACTCAAGGACATGATGGAGAAGGCCAAACAAGAGCCGATCTCGGAGTAGCTATTTGGTAAAAAGCGGAGCGATGCGGTGAAGCGATCACGGCAGACGCGCTCCGCTCTTTTCTTTGTCTGAAAAGGCCTGACCGCATGCGCGCCTTTTGATATAATCATTTCGTTGCAGTAAAGACGGGAGCGAAATGATGATGAAATTTCAAATAGATTGGTTGTCCTTTTATTTGATCGAACAGCCGGAGAGTGAAGACTCTCCCAAGCTCGTAAGAATGACCCGGCATCTGAATCACGATGAGTACGAGAAGAGCGAACTTCGCGACTTTTTGGACGGAGAATTTGCCCGAATCGCCAAGAGAAAAGTGGAAGAGAATCCGCGCAGCGACGGCACCCCGACTAAACTGGGGCGATTCGTCCTCGAGCCGGGCCATCCGCTCGATTCCAACCCCAACTACTCACTGCTTTCACGGCTAGTGCAGGCAGAAACGTCAGCAGAGAGCAAAGAGCCTTGCCAGGAGCTGGTTCAGTCGTATTTGCGCACCTCCCAGGTGAGGGGCGGCGTGCTGATCGTCGTGCGGACGCGTCTGGAGCTGCTGGACGAACGGTATGTGTTTATCCTCAAATGCGATTTTGAACAAAAAACAGCGGTAATTACAGACGAGAAAAGTCTGATTGCCAATGTGCAAATGGCGATCAACGCGAAAAACATGAAATCAATCATGTATCCGTATATGATTGAATCAGGGATGAATGACCCCTATCATGTGAAGATTCATCAGTTTTCTCACGCGCGTTACTTCGAGGAGTTTTTGCGCTTCATTGAATACCCGCAATCTGTGCCGCAGCTTGTCTCCGAAGAAGTGATCTCCCTGGCGAGACAGCATATTGCCTTCACCTATCCGGAAGAGACAGAGGAACGGCTGCGCGAGGAAGAAGCCATCGAGCTGATTGCGGCCAGTCCCAAGCGAGAGCTGGCGGAAAAATGGGAGCATGAGACGGTGATGGAAGCCATGCAGATCATCACGGATCGCCAGCCGGAAGTAGAACTGAAATTCAAGCTGGATCATATGCAGATTCGCACCATGCTTGCAGATTATGGATCGAGCTTGCACATCGCCAAGGTTAACGGCCGTTATCTGGTGTTGCTGGAGGGAGAAATGCTGCAGTTCGAGCGAGGGGTTTCTCCGGTGGAGTTCGTCAAACCGAAAGAATTGGCTGAGATTGTGCGGGAGATTGAATCCCGTGGGAGCCGGACTGGCGGTGGGCAGACGGTTCATGCAGTTCCCGCATCGGGTCAGGGCGAGGATACAGACAAGCCGCCTTGGGAGTAAGAAAGGAGGATGGCAGCGAAATGAGCAAAAAGCAGGACCATAGCAGCAAACAAAAGAAGAGCCCCGTGACCGTAAGCGGGCAACAAAATCGCGTCTATCCCGTTATTCGTCATGCAAGCCTGGTACAAAAGCAGCCGCAGCGCTGGGTGTCCAAGCCGCATACGGCCGATACCGCTATCCTGTACGCGTTGGATATGGGCGAGGGCTATATGCTGATCGAGCCTCACATGCTGACGGAAGCCGGATGGACCCCGGAGGAATTGCATCACCACGCGATGGAAAATCTGAAGAAACTACCTTTTTCTGTAAAAAGCCAATCGGTGGGGGATAACCTCATCCATTTTATCAGCCCGACGGATGGCTACGCGGCGAGCCGGATCTTGCTGGACGATCTGCTGCGCGATTTTGACGCGAAAAAAACGGGAGATTCCCTGGGGGTCTCGATCCCACACCAGGATGTTCTCATTGTCGCCGATATGGTTGGGGAGACAGGAGCCCATCTGTTAGCCAGGCTGACGTATGATTTTGCTTCAAAGGGAGAGGTCCCGATCTCTTTATTGCCGTTCTACTGGGAAGATGGAGAGCTGACGCCTTTTCTCGTCGTTTCCCATGATGGGAAGTAAAAGGGGCAGGATGAAAGGCGGGAGGTCATGAAGCGTTTTTTAATCGGTCAGTACGGTGGTTTTGATTGGCAGAAATATGAGCGGGATTTCAAAACCGGCTTTTATGGCATCGAAGCCTGCCTGTTTGCTGACGAGGCAGGAATTCGCACATTGGTGAAGGAAGCACAAACCAACAATTTTGCCATCGGGATTCACTACCCGCTGCGGGCGAAGCAGGGGATGCTTCGTGACGCTCTCTTCATGGATTTGGATGAGCAGGCCAGACAGCAAGCTTATGCAGAGATTGCGCAAGAGCTGGAATACCTGCGGTCGGTGAAGCCCTCCTACGTTTTGTTCCACTATCCCAAGCCGGTCATTCTGGATAACAGGGTCAAGTGGGACAGATGGCGCTTCGCGGATCAACGGGATTACGTCTATGAGAGCGACTATCCCCTGGAGGCATTTATCGAGAAAAGCGAGGAGCTGTTTTCCTGGCTGTCCAGGCAGAGCGAGGCTTTTCACTTCACTCCCGTGCTTGAATTCGATGCCTGCAATCGCTATGTGTATGACACGACGATTGTGGAAAAGCTGCTGCAAAAGTATCCGCGCATACGCCTTTGTCTGGATACGGGAAGACTGTACGTCCAGGAGCGAATCGACCCGTATTTTGATGCCCGAAAAGTGCTGAAGAAGTTCGCCAAATATGCGGAAACGATTCACCTTTGGACGATGCAGGTCCAGGGAGAAGAGATGAAGCACAACCACTATCCCGCCCTGCCGCAATGCCTGCCGGAAGAGGGATGGGCTCCTATCGAGAGCTACCTCAACATCATCCGGGATGAAAATCCGCACGTAAAAATCGTCTTTGAGCATCGCTCCGAGCTGATTCGCGATGAAGAGCTGGAGCGATGCTACCAATGGGTGGAGCGGATCTTGTTCGGTCAGGAAAAAAGCGAGACGATCTTGACTCCATAATCGATCCACTGGAGCGCCCGTGCGTACTCTTCCGTGGCAATGCTCGGCAGTTCGATCGGTTCGTCGACTACGGAGAGCCAACGCGGATCGCGATACCAGTCGACTCCGTCCGCCGGATCGTGCGAGGTATCCGGCCAAGCCTTGTGCAAAAAAGGACTGTATAGTTTGGGAGCTCCTTCCCGCAGTGAATCCTTGTGCAGCCGAAGCGAGTAGGCATTGTTGTCAGATAGCGAAGCCTCTCGTTGCGCTAGCTCGACCGGAGTAAACAGATGCGGCCAATAATCCGCCCTGGAGCCGGTATGTGGAATGCGAAAGGCAAATTCCCGGATGGAATCGAGCCTTTTTTTGTCTCCGTACAACAGCTTGTACAAGGCTTTGCCAATCGCAATTCGCTGGTTGATCTCGGGAAAATCATGCACGTTCATCCCGACAAGCTGAAATCGGCGATCGGTCGGATGCGCTTTATAGGGAAAAAGAGTCTGGTTTAGGGAAAGCTGAGACTGGGCGAAAAAGGCGAGCGTGGAGAAGATTCGATGATACGTGAAGGATTTTCGAACCACACGCTGTTCGATATATTGCTGCTCATTGACGATTAAGGCCCGTGTCAGTCTCGCACTGTCCCCAGACGTCAAAAAGTCCTGCCAGAAGCCTTGCATAAAAGAGGATACATGCAAGGAAGGGAGCAGGTTGGTCAAATCTCTTCCGCATCGTTTCATTTCCGCATAGAGCAGAAGCTGGGCGTACGCATCATGAAAGATCAGCCAATTGCATCGTTCCAAAAACCAAAAGTAGGCGTTGCGGGAAGCGGGATCCATGATCCGGGGGAGCCACTCTCCCTGCAGGTCTGTCATATTCCACCCGCCATTTCGCGAGACGAGGTGAGCAAGCAGTGCCCAGTGAACCTCCTCGTGTTCGCGGTAAAACGCAAGGTATGCTTGTGTACGGGTGACGTTGTTGCGGTTCGCCAAAGCGGTTTGCCGTCTGATCTCGGCCGCCAGTGCTTGTCCATCGAGAGTGGTTACAGACATGATCGTGAAGTCGCACCTCGCCATCTGAGTTAGCTTGATCGGTAAGGGTGAAAAAAAGCAGGTCCTGGTTATGACCCGCCTTTCTATGTTAACCAATCATCTCAAGTACAAGTAAGCGAACCAGTAGTTTTTCCTTGGCCTCTTCCCACGTGCTGCCAAAGATTACGACATGTTCGGATTGGTATTCGGTTTCGGCGATGTAGATGCCGTCTTGTTCGTAGATATGCATAGAAAATCGTCCTTTCTGCTGCCTTTCAAGCATTGTATGCGAAGTTGAAACAGATGATGCATCCCATTTTTAAAATGTGTTAGCGAAAGGAGTAAAGACATGGAAATAACGGTGACAACGGAGGCTATGGAGCGTTTGCAGACTATATCCGAAGGGTCAGATCAGACGATCCGAATCAATGGGGAGCTGGTGGGTGGCTGCGGCATGAATGTGGAATATTTTCTCTGGTGGGACGAGGTATTGCCAGATGATCTTCTCCTGCATGTCGATTCCTTTACGTTCGTGATGGACAAAGAAACCCTTGGCTACATCGGCTCTACTCAACTAAAAGTGGATTACCGACCGCAGCAAGGGTTTCGTTTGGTTACCCCCGAGCAGATTCTCGCCTACGGCTTGCAGGTGAAAGAACGCTGGGGTGTATCATAGACAGAATCATTTTGGGAAAAACTGTAAAACGAAAGCCAGTATCCCGGCAGCTACGAGGGGACCTACTGGTATCCCTCTGAAAAAAGTGACGCCGATGATCGTCCCGAAAAGCAACCCGGTGACGATCAGAGGATTGGCGGTCATAAGGGATGTTCCTTTGCCGGCCAAATAAGCGACGACGATGCCGACAACGACAGCCAGGATCGATTGCCAATGCGTGAAGAGGGAGAGGAAGCTCTCCGGCTTCATTTTGCCGCTGGCCAGCGGTGAAAGCACACCGATTGTTAAAATGATGATGCCGATTTGCAATCCGTACTGTTCGAGAATGGGAAAAGCTTTTTCCAAATTCAACAATCTGCACAGGAGCAGGACGGCGACAGCAATGGACACGGTTGTGTTATTTCCTACGACCCCGAATGCGAGCAGGACAAGTAGGACGAGATTGATGAGATCCATGGGCAAGAAGCCTGCTTTCTGTTTTTTTATAGTATATCCATTCGCCCCCTTGCCTTGAAGGAAAAGGGCGGAAGGATATCCGAACCAAAAAACCGGCCCGCAGTTGGGTCGGTTGCTTTTTTCGAAGGGCTAGTGCCATTCTTCCAGCATGCCTACAGGGAAACCGGTCTGTTCGTCGGAATCGGGGAAACGCCCCCAGGCGAATACGCCATTAAAATAATCAATGGTAAAGGGCTGGTCATGGTCAGCAACGCTGTATGTACCCCCAATACGGAATTCGTCAGTTCCAAGATAATACGATTTAGCCATGAAATACTTTTGCTGGATAATGGCAAACTTCGACTCGTCGCCTGCCTTTTTCTTCTCTGCCGCTTGTTGGCGGAGGAGTTCCATTTCCTCCTGCAGCTCTGCCAGGGTCATTTGACTGTAAAGACGCAATGTATAAACCTCCCTTCCACAGCTTATATTGTAGCAAAAGACAAGGGAAAAGGCGACGGATTGCCAAACGCGCCGTCGATGGCGGATGTCAGCATACCATTTGCAGCATAAAAAAAAGTGGCCTTCCTGTTAGGAAGGCCAGAGTCAATTGGGGGCGATTGAGAAAAAATCTGATGCGATGACAATGGTTTTGCTCTCACCCAAAACCAAAGCCAATCGAGACCTCATCACCGTATGCATACACAGAATGCCAAGCATCTACTCATGCATACGGTAATGATTCATGTTGGCCGAAACCAGACATCAAACGTTTTCTCAATGCGTTGAAAAAGAGCTTATGGTGAAATCATAACAGAGAAAAGTAAAACATGCATTAAAATAAAATAAAGTATTGTTAAATTTATTTAGCAAATATATGGTTGGCAATTCTCACCGTTTGGGTGCGAGACCAAATCCAATCCGATGTAGCCGTATTCGGATTGAAGAAATACAGAGAGCCATTGGTAGGGTCTGCACCTGCTACTGCCTCACGCGCAGCCTTTCGTGTACTCTCATTCGCTTTGAACGGCAATCTCCCGCCTTGTACGGGAGAGAATGCGCGGGGAGCGAAAATAACCTCCTGAACCGTGTCAGGAAATTGAGGGGACGATACCCGATTCAGTACAACAGCGGCAATTGCCACTTGTCCCTCGTACGGTTCTCCCCGGCCTTCCGCATAGACCAACCGGGCAAGCAGTTCCATTTCACGCTCCGAAATCCTGCCATGCCCATGTGGATTCACTGTACGTGTACGGGAATCTCCGCGGCTGACCTGGACAGCTTTTCGCTCTGGTTTGGAGGCGTGAAGGGTCGTAGAATTGGTTTTGGGTGTTTTCAAAGAATCCATGTTCGCTGGATAACTAGGTCCTGCTAAAGACAAGGCCTTCGGTGCTTGTGCACTTGTCGGTGTAACAAACAGGCATAAGAGCAATAAACCAATACTGTTGATATAGAAGAAAAAGCGCATTTGCGCCTCGCGTGGAAACATCTAGGAACCACTCCTTTTCGCTTTTTGCTTATACATGCGGAAGCGAATCGGGTCATTGGCTAGTGTAGTGGGAAAAAAGTAGCGACGCAAGAGGGAATTGGTTCCAAAGAACTATTTACAAGTAAATCGCATCCTTTTTTGACAAAAAAAGAGAAACACCACAGGCCAGCGGTGTTTCTCTCGGGTAAAGATTATTTTTCGATAATGGTGATCGACTTGATTGTAACAGGTTGTTCCGGAAGACTTTTCTCACCTTGCGCATTCGGTTTTACGGGAACAGCAGCGATTTTTTGGACGACATCAAGGCCTTCAATTACTTTTCCGAAGATTGTGTAGTTAGGTGAGAACTCAAGTCCTTCTACATCCTTGCCAGAACCAATAAAGAACTGGCTGCCGTTGGTGTTGGCGCCAGCATTTGCCATTGCGACAACCCCGACCTCGTACTTGTGGCCGTTATTCAGCTCATCCTCAAAGTTGTACCCCGGACCGCCGATCCCTGTTCCGAGGGGATCTCCTGTCTGGATCATGAAGTCCTTCAAAATACGGTGGAACGTCAGGTTGTCGTAGAACTTGTCTTTCGCCAGAAAAACGAAGTTATTGACTGTGATGGGAGCGTCCTTTTCAAACAGGTCGATAGTGAAGTCCCCCATGCTTGTCGAAATGGTTGCTTGGTAGTCTTTATTTTTGTCAATTTGCATTTCTGGCGCTTTGTCATACTTCTTCTCACCTGTCGGTCCTGGCGGCTGTGCCGGCTCTTTGGAAACAGGTTCCTTCGCAATCGGAGCAGGTGGAGGGGTAGGTTGGCCCTCTTCACTGCTGCTGCTGGAGCAGCCTGTTACCAGGGCAATCGCCGTCACACACGCAAGAATAGCAGGAAACAGTTTTTTCATCTCATGCACCTTCCTTTTGCCTATTTGCTATGAGGGAGCTACGGTTTTGAATTATAGCAAATCTATTTTAAAAATGCCAATCATCTATTTTCCTGTTTTGATTTCGTGATATGATGTAAGGAAAAGTGACAGAGGTGAACGCCATGAGTGAAAGATTCGAGACAAAAACGGTACATATCGGACATCAGCCTTTGCGGCATGCCCAAAGCAAAACAACCCCGATCTACCAAACCTCTGTTTTTGCCTTCAACGGGCTGGAGGAGGTCGAACAGTATTATGCTGGCGAGGGCGAGTATTTGTATACGCGCAATGGCAATCCCAACCCGACCGAGCTGGCTGATGCGATCGCAAAGCTGGAGGCGGCGGAGGAAGGAGTCAGCGCGGCATCCGGCATGGGAGCGATCATGGCGGGTCTATTGGCCGTACTGAAGCCAGGCGACCATATGCTGGCATCCCACGAGATTTACGGGGGGACCTACGCACTGATGAGCAAGGAGCTCTCCCGAATGGGGATTGAGCTGGAATGCATCAATTTGAACGAGCTGACTTCGCTTGAACCATTTATTCGCCCCAACACGAGGATGTTTTTCCTGGAAACCATCACGAACCCGTTGCTGCGCGTTGTGGATATGCCGTTCTGGATCAAACAGGCCAAGCAATTCGGCTTGTCAGTCATGGTGGATAATACGTTTGCGACGCCGTATCTCGTCCAGCCTTTTTTGCTTGGTGCAGACCTTGTCGTGCATAGCGCCACCAAATACATCGGGGGTCATAGCGACGTGACATCCGGTGTGCTTGTCGGCAGAAAAGACCTTGTCACCAGGGCCAGGGAAATCGTCGTCAATTACGGCGCGTCCCTAAGCCCATTCGAGGCTTGGCTGACATCCCGCGGCCTCAAGACGCTTGCTCTGCGGATGGAGCGGCAATGCGACAACGCGAGTCAGGTAGCCGCCTTTTTAAAAGGGCATCCGGCAGTTTCTACCGTTTATTACCCGAGCGAGGCGGACACCCGTTTCTTTACCCGCAACAAACAAGGGGCGATGGTCTCTTTCTGCCTGCAGGATGAAAGCAAGATCTACTCCTTTTACCGCAACCTGGATTGGATTCCGTTTGCTCCCTCGCTGGCCGGAGTCGAAACCTCTGTCTCCCATCCAGTGACGACCTCCCACAGGGCGTTTTCCGAGGAGCAGCGACAAGCGACAGGGATTACCATGGGACTGGTTCGTCTGTCGGTAGGGATTGAAGCGGCGGAAGACATCATTGCGGAGCTCGATAAGGCTCTGAAAAAATAAAGAATAATTATATTTTGTAAAATCTGTTACCTTTTCCGCTCCCAATCGTAGAACCAAGTTATAGTAGAAATAGTAGATTTTTCATACTTGGCGAATGAAATTTTGGGAGTTGGAGGAAACCGTGATGGGTTATGCAATACAGTCTTCTGCCCGCCCATCGGCAACCGCGAGTTTGGTCTCAGATTATTACGAAGCCCGTTCATTTTGTGAACTGTACGATGCGTTTTTCAGCCGGATCAATCACTACTTGCTTTCTCGTGTCCGAAATCCGTGGGATGCAGATGATCTGACGACGGTCGTCTTTATGAAAGCATGGGAAAAGTTCGGGCAATACAGCCGGACGTATCCGTTTGCCTCCTGGATTTTTCGCATCGCCCACAACACGTATATCGATTATCTTCGCAAGAAAAGGGATATTCCCGTCGATCTCGATGATTGGCTGGATGTAGAAACAGATGAGACCTGGCAGCCGGAACAGCAGGTTTTGACGAGTGAAGAGATGAGCTGTCTGCGCGAACGGATCGACTTGCTGTCCTGCAGCCAAAAAGACGTCCTTCTCTTGCGCTATTACGCCGGGCTTAAAATCAGTCAGGTTGCTGATGTATTGGGAAAAACAGAATCAAGCGTGAAAATGATTTCGCATCGTGGCTTGCGCCGACTAAAAACGATGTACGAACGGTGAAGTCCAAGCTAGGAAGTAGGGGCTTGATCGTGTAAAATGGGGAAAGTGCGTACAAGGGAGGTTTTTATTCGTGAGTGATCAAGAGGTACAGATCATTGATTTTGAAGAAATGCTGCGCTTTATCGAGAGCAGGCTTGCATCGGCCGGCTTGTATGCAAAGCGGGATGCCATCATCGCGATTTTGCAGGCAGAAGAAGCGTTTCTGCTGGAAAAAGGAGTCTTGCAAGAGTATAACGAGTAATGAAATGAGACAATCTGCCTGTGGCGGGTTGTTTTTTTGTGTCCAGGTTGTGGATATTCAATTGCAAAAAGAGGAAATTTATCCAGAATGGTGAATATTGTCCATAATCTTTTAACGGGTAATGAGGTGCATGATCTTTGCAAACGCGGACAACTGGACTCAGTGAGGTTCCTATTGCGGAAGAATTGTTAAGGACAGTGGAGAATATGCATAATCAAATCTTTAAGTATTCCCGTAATGAAGAAGGGCAGTTTGTCGTAACCTTATCCGTCGGTAAAATTGCCCGTGAGTTCGGGCTGGAAGGGGAGCGGATTGAAGACATCCTGCTGGAGGATGCTGCGAGGCTCATGCCATTGTTTGAAAAGGCTTACAGCGGGCAGGTCGTCGATTACGAGTCCCAACGAGACGGCAGAGTCTTTCACACAATTCTTTCGCCCGTCCACATTGACGGAATCGTCCGGGAAGTGATCGGGTCCTGCATGGAAATCACGGAAAGAAAGCAGATTGAGCAGCAATTGCTTGAAGCGCAGGAACTGTACAGCAGTCTTGTAGAAGACACTCTAATTGGCGTCTACATCGCGTTTGTCGAGCAGGAAGGATTCGTCTACGTCAATCCTCGCCTGGCCGATATGTTCGGCTACACGCAGGAAGAGATGGTCACGATGACGGCAGCAGAGCTGGCAGTCCCCGAAGGAAGAGACACGATAATAGAGCATCAAAGGCTGCGGCTGGAAGGAGACCGCAGGAATTTGCATTATCCTTTTCGCGGACTGTGCAAGGATGGCAGAGTGATCGACGTGGAAGTCTTGCAAAAAACCAGCATGTACAAAGGCAAGCCGGCAGTCATCGGCATTTTGCAGGATGTCACCGAGCGCAAGCAAGCAGAGGAAATGGTGCGCAAGTCAGAATTGCTGTCTGTGGTAGGCCAGATGGCGGCGGGAGTGGCGCATGAGATCCGCAACCCTTTGACCTCTCTGAAAGGGTTTGTTCAGCTTTTGCAGACGCATGGGGGAAAACAGGAATATTTCTCGATCATGCTCTCGGAGCTGAACCGCATTGAATTTATCATTAGTGAATTTCTCGTGCTTGCCAAGCCCCAAGCCGTCGTTCATCGATTGTGCGAAATCAAGCCTCTGCTCGACCACATCATCGCGCTTGCCAAAACACACGCCATCATGAAAAATGTCCAGATCATCACACAATACGAGCCCAACCTCCCGTGTATCAATGCGGAAGAAAATCAGATCAAGCAGGTATTTCTCAATCTGCTCAAAAACGCCATTGAAGCCATGCCGAATGGTGGCGAAGTCAGAGTCACCGTCAGGCGGGAACAGCAGACGATTGTCATTTCCTTTCGTGACGAGGGATGTGGGATTCCGGAGGACAGACTCGCCAAGCTGGGAGAGCCCTTTTATACCACAAAAGAGACAGGGACTGGCTTGGGCCTGATGGTCAGCTTTAAAATTATCTCGCACCATGGGGGGACTATAAGTGTCGACAGCAAAGTGGGAGTGGGTACTACCTTTGAAGTGAGATTGCCTGTACCATGACCCCATTCGCCTGTTTGCGTCTACCGGAAAAAAACGGTATGATGAAGTCGAAAAGACTATTCCATCGTAAGGACGTGAACGCATTGACAGAAGAAAATAAAGACCTCCAACTAGGCGATATTTTTACACTTGATGATGAAGATGGTGAACCGTTGGGCGATTTCGAGGTAATTGCCATGTTTGACTTGAACGGTAAAGAATATATTGCCTTGGTCGAAGCGATCGAGGATGAGGAAGAGGAAGAAGAATTGGAAGAAGAAGTGGATATCTTCGTATTCCAACTCGATAAGGGTGAACTCGTTCCATTGGAAGAGAACGAAGAAAATGCTGTCTACGAGAAACTGAACGAGGTATTGGAAGGCATCGAATTGATCAAGGAAGACGAATAAAATAGGAAGTCACTGCTCTTTTCCCAGCAGTGACTTTTTTTGTATCTGCTTTTTCAATTGTGCATCTTGATGATGTTATCCTTCAAATCACGGACCACCAGCAAGCAGGTGTAGTCCGTCTCCTGCAACTCCCTGACAAGTGCCGAAGCCTCGTCTTTGGTCAGCCCCAGCTTTTCCAAGCGAGTCCGCATCTCTTCTCCGCCGTTGTCAAAAAAGTGAGCCTTGCTGTCAATATCCCCGACTGCACTTTCGAAATGGGTGCTGAATTTATAAAAATTGTTCCGCTGATTCGAGTGGTTCTTGTCCGGGTTCCATTTGATGACCCAAATGTCATCCTTATGGTAGCCGGAAGAATTGAGCGCCTGAATATCGGATACCAGTTCCTGGTCGTAGCGATGAAATTTGACGAACGGTTTGGTAGCGCTGATCATAGATATCCCCCTTATGTCGATCACTGCATCGTGCCTTCTTAGATTTACCCGAACTGTTCATAACATAAATGGTAAAAAATGTACAAATATGGAGGAAATGATAGGAAATTGTTGAACTTTAAAGTAAATCGAAGAATTGATTTTTGAAAGTATGTATCGGAGGGAATGCAAATCATGCCTTCACATTCTGCATGGACGGTTGTGCATGAGCCGTATGAAGTTCCGTTTGCCGCCAGTCATTGCGCTACGATCCCTTTGCAAGCTTTACTGAATGTCCCCCCACCTGCCTTTCGCAACGAACAACTCCTGCATATGTACACGAGACTGACCAGACATGAAGACCCTTTTTCCGACTCTGCCTTGGATGCAAACGCTTATGTCTACAAGCGGGTGGGTCGTGAGGAAAAGGATTTGCACCAGACCATCAAGGACATCGTCAACTGCAGCTATAACTTTCATTACCTGCATGATCAGCTCACCTACGAAGATATTGCCTCCGAAAGCGAAAAGAGGACAGAAGTTTTTATTGTTTACCAGCAAATAGGAGAAGTTATGCTGCCGTTGGTGAGTGTCAGAGTGCTGATGGATCAGGAACTGGATTGCTTCGAACTTTTTACCAGGCAGCAAGCAGATGTCCGCGCAGTGGAATTCTCCCGATTTTCCTACCACCCGCTGTTGGACGTACCAGTCGCATTGCTGGACAAGGAGATCAGGCTTTTGCTGGACTTGCACAAGCGGCATCTCTTTCGCGTCTTGCTGCGGGGAGCCTTCCGCTTTTTGAAAAGCCGCAAATACCGGACAAGCTTCGTGATTATGCCGCCGCATGTAAAACGGTATATGGTCGGGTGCGGATTCGTGATGCACGATATGCCGGAGTCGCAGTTGATTGCATCAGAGGAGCATGACAGAATGCGCCGTTCCTTCAGCAAATATTGGAAGCCGGATCGGCCCGTTCGGGAACAGCCAGCCGTGTATAAGCTCGATTTTCGCATCAAGCCTCTGGTCAAGGAAGTAAAAGGTCAAAAAGTCTTTCTGTAGCAAGGAAGCTCGGATGAGGGGATGAGATTGTGCAAAATTCGATGACGATACTGAATACTCGCTCAAGAGAAGGAGAAAAGCTGCATACCTACAAGCCGCGTTTTTATTGCCTCGCGAATCGCCGGGATAAAGAGCAAATGTCTGCCTTGATGGAGACGGTTCCCCATCTGGAAGTGATGGACACGTATCTCAGTCAACTGGAGGAATGGGTCAAGGCGATGCATCCGGGACGAAGATGGACAACAGAAGAGCTTCGCCAGGAGGTGGAGCGGCAGATCGGGGAGAAGGATGTGGCAGAGCTGGGGGTATGGGTGTACTATCCTTGGAAACAACTCCTCGTTCATCTGCTGGATGAAGAAGCATTCACTTTTGTGCGAACCAATCGCAATCGCAATAAAATCACGGCTGAAGAACAGCTTCGCCTGCGGGAACAAAAAATCGGGGTGATCGGACTTTCGGTCGGCCACTCCATAGCCATGACGCTGGCGATGGAACGAATTGCAGGAGAATTGCGCCTGGCTGATTTTGATGCGCTGGAGCTATCCAATCTGAATCGTATACGAGCAGGCGTCCACGAATTGGGCGTGCCGAAAGTCGTGATCGCTGCCAGAGCAATTGTGGAAATCGACCCATTTTTAAAGGTGATTTGCTATGAAGAGGGAATAACCGAAGAGAACATCGACGACTTTTTTTCGGAAGGCGGCAAACTGAATCTGGTACTGGACGAATGCGACAGTCTGGATGTGAAGATGCTGATTCGATTCAAAGCGAGGGAGATGGGCATTCCCGTTGTCATGGAGACAAGCGACAGGGGAATGATCGATGTCGAGCGCTTTGATTTGGAGCCGGAGCGGCCCATCTTTCATGGCCTGCTGGAAGGAATGGACATGGAGGTACTCAAAAACCTCAGCAACCAGGAGAAAATCCCGCATGTCTTGAAAATCGTAGGCTACGAGACGATGTCTTCACGGCTGAAAGAGTCGCTTCAGGAGGTGGGCTCCACAATTTTGACATGGCCGCAATTGGCGTCATCCATCATGCTGGGGGCGGCGAGCGGTACCGATGCTTGCAGAAGAATCGGATTGGGACAAACCTGCGAATCGGGAAGGTATTATGTCGATTTGGAAGAATTAGTGGGGTATAGAAAGCAGGAACAGGCAGGCCGTTCTTTTTGACCCAGCCTGACCACGAATGCTACACTATACGATGTCATTCGATATCCAATCACTATGCGTCAGCCATCTCGCTTAGGGTGAGGTGGCTTTTTGGGTCAACCACGACTGCACAGCAGCCAAGCAGGAGAAGTTCAGGGGCTGTTTAGGGAAAGGAAAAGGGATGAAGTTGAATACATTCAAACGCATACGGTACAATAGCGATTAAGTGTTCGCTTTTTTTGTCCGATATGTATAGGGTGATCTTGTTCAGCAGGGGATCAGGAACGAGGCTGGCCGATACGAAGGCTGCCTTGTCCTGGAAGTACGATGAAGTTGCAAATGGCAGAGGGGAGAGCGCGATTGAAGGAAGCAGATACACTCCAAATGACGTATACAGAAGATGATATTCAGGTCCTGGAAGGCTTGATTGCCGTCCGCAAGCGGCCTGGTATGTACATAGGTTCCACCGGAAGCAGAGGGTTGCATCACTTGCTGTGGGAAATCGTCGACAATGCCAAGGACGAAGTGCTGGCGGGAGCCAATGACAGCATTATCGTCACCCTGTACAAGGATGGCAGCATCAGTGTCGAAGACCATGGCAGGGGAATTCCGATAGGCATGCACAAAACGGGTCGTCCCGTACCTGAGGTCATTTTTACTACCTTGCATGCGGGAGGCAAATTTGGCGGCGGCGGCTACAAAAAAAGCGGCGGTTTGCATGGCGTTGGCTCCAGTGTCGTAGTAGCCTTGTCCAAATGGCTCGAGGTGGAGATCCATCGGGAAGGCAAAATTCACAAGCAGCGGTTCGAGTATGTGGTAGACGACAAAGGAGTCGAGCATGTCGGGAAGCCCGTGACTGACCTCGAAATCGTAGGCAGCACGAAGCGAACAGGGACAACCGTTCGTTTTCTCCCGGATGAAGCCGTGTTCGGCACGGCCCGCTTTGATTATGAAACGATCCGCGAACGTTTTCGCGAAACAGCCTTTCTGCTCAAAAAGCTGCGCATGGTGCTGATTGACGAACGCGGACCGGAGAAGAAGCGGGAAGAGTTCTATTTCGAAGATGGGTTGAAATCATATGTTGAGTATTTGAATGAAGGCAAGCAAACGCTGCATCCAATCGTCTATTTTGAAGGCGAGAAGGACAATGTGTATGTGGAGCTTGCTTTCCAGTACAACGATGGCTATGCGGAAACGCTGGTTTCCTATGTCAACTCGATTGTCACGACAGATGGCGGCACGCATGTAACCGGGTTTCGCAACGGGACAACCCGAATTTTCAACGAGTTTGCCCGCAAGAAGGGATACCTGAAGGAAAAAGACCCGAATTTGACAGGAAATGATTTGCGCGAAGGGTTCCTTGGCGTTTTGTCCCTGCAAATGGCGGATGTCCAGTTCGAGTCGCAGACCAAGGACAAGCTGGGGAATGAAGAAGCGCGAACCATCGTGGAGCAGGTCATCTCGGAAAAACTTGGCTTTTTCCTGGAGGAGAATCCAGAGATCGGCAAGCTCTTGGTGGACAAGGCCCTGCGTTCGGCAGAAATACGCGAAGAATTACGCAAGCAGCGCGAAGCATTGCGCGGGGACAAAAAAGGGAAATCCGCGAAGAAGCGCAAGTCCATATCCGAGAAGTTTACGCCGCCACAGTATAAAGACCCGAAGAAAAATGAATTGTTCCTGGTCGAGGGAGATTCGGCGGGGGGCTCCGCCAAGCAAGCGCGCGACTCCGAATTCCAGGCTTTGTTCAGCTTGCGAGGCAAACCGCTCAATACGGAGAAAGCCAAGCTGTCCGAAGTGTTGGCCAATGAAGAATTCAGGACCATTCTCGAAGTTTTGGAGACTGACATCGGCGAAGAGTTTTCGATCGAGAACTGCGCTTTTGACAAAGTGATCATCATGTCTGACGCGGACGTCGACGGTTCCCACATCCAGACGCTTCTGCTCACCTTTTTCTTCCGCTACATGCGGCCGATGATCGCAGCAGGCCACCTCTACATCGCCCAGCCGCCGCTTTATCAGGTGAAAAAAGAAAGCAAGGGCAAAGGCGCCGAATCCATCTACTGCTGGAGCGATCAAGAGCTGGAGCAGGCGATCAAGCGTCTGGGACGCGGGGCAGAAGTGCAGCGCTACAAAGGTTTGGGTGAAATGAACGCAGATCAATTGTGGGAGACGACGATGGATCCGAAAACCCGCAAGCTGATCAAAGTACAGATCGAAGACCTCGCCCAGAGCGAGAAGCTCGTCACCGTCCTGATGGGCGATAAAGTGCCTCCGCGCCGCGAATGGATCGAGAGCCATGTCACCTTTGAAGTCGGGGAGGATGAATAACGATGTTGTCCAATCAAATCATCGAGCAGAGCTTTGCAGAGATCATGGGCAAGCGCTTTGGCGATTATGCCAACCTGGTCATTCTCTCCCGCGCGATCCCGGACGCCCGCGATGGGCTCAAGCCCGTGCAGCGACGCATCCTGTACGCCATGTACCAGGAAGGAAACACGAATGACAAACCGTACCGCAAATCGGCGAAAACAGTCGGTTATGTGATGGGGACCTATCACCCTCACGGCGATACGGCAATCTATGAAACCATGGTCCGCATGGCACAGTGGTGGAAGATGCGCCAGGTGCTGATTCAGGGTCACGGCAACTTTGGAAGCCTCGATGCCGACCCTCCTGCAGCCATGCGTTATACCGAATCCCGGCTGTCTGCGCTTGCGAGTGAAATGCTGCGCGACATCGAAAAGGATACGGTCACGTTTATTCCTAACTACGACAATTCGGCACAGCAGCCTGCTGTTTTGCCTTCTCGTTTTCCCAATTTGCTGGTCAATGGCGCGGCAGGGATCGCAGTTGGGTTTGCGACAGATATACCCACACATAATTTGGGAGAAGTCATTGATGCCGCGATCGCACAGATGAAGAACCCGAATATCTCGTTGGATGAGCTGATGAAACACGTCAAGGGTCCTGACTTTCCGACTGGCGGAATCGTCCAGGGGGTATCTGGAATCCGCAAGGCGTTTGAGACCGGACGGGGTCAGTTCATCATCCGCGGCAAGACGCATGTCGAGGAGCCGAAGGGTAGCAAGGTCAAAAAAATCGTCATTTCCGAGATTCCGTTCGAAGTTGTCAAGTCCAAGCTGGTCGCCCAAATCGATGAGCTGGTCATGGAGCGAAAAATCGAAGGGGCCTTGGCAGTGCGCGATGAAACAGGCCGAAAAGAAGCGGACAGAAAACAGGTGCGCATCGTCGTCGATATTCGCAAGGAAGCGGATGAACAGGCGATTCTCCACTATCTGTTTAAAAATACCGACCTGCAAATCTATTACAACTACAACATGAACGTCATCCATGAGGGAACGATTCGCCAGATGGGACTAAAGGCGCTTCTGGGGGCATACATCGACCATCAAAAGGAAGTCGTGACGCGCCGTTCCCAATACGATCTGGACAAAAAGCAGCACCGCGAGCATATCGTGGAAGGGCTGATCGCAGCCAAATCCATTCTACGGCAAATCGTCGATACCATCATGGATTCCGAAGACCGTGCGGATGCCAAGAAAAATATCATGGAGAAGTACGGCTTTACCGAGATCCAGGCCGATGCGATTCTCAGCATCCAGCTCGCTTCCTTGACTCGCTTGGACATCATCAAGCTGGAAAAGGAACTGGCGACGCTGGCGAAAGAGATCGAGGAGCTGAAATCAATCCTGGCCAGCGAGAAAAAACTGATTCAAGTAATTACAGCCGAATTGAACGAAATCAAGAAGAAATACGCCGAAGAGCGCCGGACCGAGATCCAGGGCGAAATCGAGGAGATCAAAATCGATATCGCGATGCAGATCAACGCAGAGGACTGCATCGTGACCTTGACGAATGAAGGCTATATCAAGCGGACAAGCCCGCGCTCCTTCAAGTCGATGGGAGGAACGATCGAGACTTGCGGAGTCAAGGACGGGGACAGGGTGCGCCACTTTGTGGAGACGAACACCTCCCATACCGCATTGTTCTTTACCCAGGACGGCAAATATTTCGCTACACTGGTCAATTCCTTCCCGGATGACAAGTGGAAGGATATTGGATCGGCAGTGGTCAATGTCATCCCGCTGGAAAAGACGCAGCGGATCGTCGGGTTCACCATTGTCGAAGACTTCAAGCAGCCCCTGTACGTCTACCATGTCAGCCGCAGCGGACTGATCAAGAAAACGGCCTTGGCAGATTATGAGACAAACCGCTCCAGTGCATTGGTAGCAGCCAAGCTGAAGTCGGCTGACGATGAGTTCATCACAGTTTTTGTTAGTGGCGAACAGGGCGCTCTCTTGGGAGCGACCCGGGATGGCATGGGCATACGTTTCCTCGCAGAAGAGGTAGGAGCCACAGGGCGTGCTTCCAGCGGCGTGAAAGCAATCACCTTGGCGAAGGAAGACGAGCTGATTAGCTTTATGCCAGTCGGGGCAGAGGACGAACGCGTATTTTCGCTCATTACTGCGGACGGTGTGGTCAAGCGTACGAAAATCGCTGATATTCCGCTGCAAGGACGCGCAGGAAAAGGCGTGCAATTGATTCGTAAAAGAAAGACGAGTCCGCACCAGCTGCTGGCGATCAGCGTAGACGAGACGATGTACGCCCTGACCAAACAAAACGAGTGGCAACCCGTACCGGTGGATCAGGTCAGTATCAACGAGCAGGGAGGAATCGGGCGAACCGTGATCGAAGGCGGCATTGAATCGATTGCCTATGAAACGGTACTGCCTACCGATGAACCCAAGGAGAGCAATGCTACTGATACGGCTTCCGGGAAAAAACCGGAAGAACAAATCAGCCTGTTTTCAGATGAATCCGGTGAGAAAAAAGGATGAGGATAGCATGACAGTTCCATTTGCAGCATTCACTTCCCCGCTCAACTGGCAGCAGGTGTCCTTGTTGCTTGATACGGTACAGTATTTTGAGGATGCACCGAAGTGGTTGTCCATCCCTGATGAGGAGAAAAGAAGCGTCCCCGTCCCCATGACGGCAGATACGCTGCGGGCCATGCTTGAGACTTTGGATGAAGAGGATGCCTTTACAACGCAAGTCTTTACCATAAAATGGGATCCCTCTGAGGCAGAGGATTCCGGGACATTGATCGTAGGATTGCCTTCAGGTGAGCAGATCCGCCAACCTGCCGTACTGTCTCAGTTTTCCCCGGTCTAACGGCCCATTGGCTTTTTGCTGTCTAAAAGGGATGCCTCCTGCGCACACTATGGTAGGAGGTGTCCACTGTGGAGCGCAATATGAATGTGAATGGCAGAGAGTATCATTTTGCCACTACCTATGACGGGGATTCGCAGTACAATGTGCAGGTACGCAGCGGCGACAAAGTCGTGACGATGTTCAAAATTGCTGCTGAGTCGGAAGAAGAAGTATTCGACGCAGCCAAGGCTCATTTTTCTGCAGATGTAGAAATGGGCAATATAAACGTATAAGAGTTGGCAAGTGCGCTGCTTCCGGTCGTTGGGGGCAGCGTTTTCTTTTCATCCTGCTTGAAATATGCTACAACAGGGAAGAAGGAATGGAGCGGAAGGAGCAATGACATGGATCAGCTTCAGGAAAGGGACTTGTACACCACGATCCAGCAGTGGCGAAAGGAGTTTCCCAAAACGGCAGAACTTTCGGAAGGAACCTGCATGGCTATGCTGGAAGAGATCGAACAGCGAAGATCAAAAGAACCGCTGGAATGGCTAGATCGGGCAGAAGCGGTCGTGCTGACCTGCCTTTCCTCGCTGCGCTGGAACAAGGCTGGCGGGCATCGCTTGGCAAGGGAATGGCTGGAACGCGCTGTCCAGTTGGACCCGGAATACCATGTTGCCCTCGAACTGTTGCTTCGTCAGGAAATCTTGCATTTGCGGGAGGAACAGGCATTAAACGAAAATTTCCCGACCATCCGGGAGACCGATAACGTAGTGACGCGCAGGAGAAATGTAGAGGTCTTGACGAAGCTTGCTAGCGAAGCAAAGCAATTCACGGCTCGGCAGCTTGCCAACATCGCGCATGTCCAGGAGCTGGCCCGCAAACTGGCGGATGAGCAGACAATCAAATGGGCGGCTGGTTTGAACCAGCTTTTCACAGATCGCGAAGAACTTGTAGAGAAATTGCAGCTTCAGGTGGATGCTTACGCTGCCTCGTTGTCAGGCGTCTTTTTTTCCACAGAGCTGTTGGGACAGCTGCAAGAGACCATTCGCGCCATTCAGGAGCAGCGAAACCGTTTGGAGCAGATCTGGCAGGATTTTGAGCTGCGACAAGACACAGAAGAAAAACCGGCAAAGACGGAATCATCGGCCCTTGAGGAACTGGAAGGATTGATCGGACTGAATGAGATCAAGGAGCGCGTCCGACAGCTTGCCCAGTTTTTGCAATATCGGCAAAAGCGTGAGGAGAAGGGCTGGCACATGCAGGACGAATTGCCCCTTCACCTCGTCCTGATGGGCAAACCCGGCACGGGGAAAACGACCTTGGCGCGTCTGATCGCCCGTCTGTACAAAGAGCTGGGGCTGCTCGCGTCCGGACAGCTGATTGAAGTGGACCGTTCCCATCTGGTCGGCGGTTATGTCGGTCAGACGGAACAGCGAGTCATGGATGCAGTCAAACGCGCAGACGGCGGGGTTCTTTTTATCGATGAAGCCTACAGTTTGAAACGTGCGGACAGTTCCGGAAGCGATTATGGACAGGCTGCGATCGATACGCTGGTGGCTGCGATGACAGGCGGGGAGTACGCCGGGCGTTTTGTCGTCATGCTGGCAGGCTATCCCGAAGAGATGCGGAACTTTTTGTATGCCAACCCCGGCTTGTACAGCCGATTTCCAGAGGCGGGACATTTTCTGCTGCCGGATTATTCGACCGATGAGCTGGTGCAGATCGCATCCCAAGTCGCCCAGCGAAATGACTTTCTCCTCACAGAGGAAGCAATCCGCAGCTTGCGGCAGCGCATCGAAAAATCACGAGTCGACGAAAGCTTTGGCAATGCACGGACGGCCGCCAACCTCATACTTGACGCAATTTTTGCCAAAGGAAAAGCAACGGCAGGCAAAGACCTGCAATGGAGCGATTTCACCGTCCTGTACCCGGATGATATTCATGCAGATGCCTCAAACGAGGAGCCTGCTGCGGCATCCGAGCGGCTGCAAGCTTTGATCGGGCTGGATCAGGTGAAGGCGGAACTGGCGAAAATCACGGCTTTTGTTCGCGTCCAAAAAGAACGTGCTGAAAGGGGAATGAAGGCAAGCCCCGTGGAGCTGCATGCTGTCTTTACGGGGAATCCCGGGACTGGCAAGACGACGGTGGCTGCCTTGTACGCCCAGATTCTGCAGGAGATTGGCTATCTCAAGCGTGGGCATCTCGTCGTAGCAAGCAGAGCGGATCTCGTCGCGGGTTATGTAGGGCAGACGGCAGCGCTGACGAAAAGAAAGATTCGGGAAGCCCTCGGGGGAGTGCTGTTCATCGATGAAGCATACGCCTTGTTTGGTACAAGTGAACAGGACTACGGGCAAGAGGTCGTCCATACGCTCGTAGAGGAAATGACGAGACATGGCGAAAATTTGGTGGTTGTCCTCGCTGGCTACACAGAGGAAATGAATCGCTTGTTGCTCAGCAATCCGGGGCTGGTCTCCCGGTTTAAAAAATATGTCCATTTTCCGGATTATACGGTGGAACAACTGGTGCAGATCGTGGCACGGGAAGGGAAGAATGCCGGCTATCTGATCACGGACGAAACCGTCGAAAAGCTGGCGGCTAGGCTCGCAGAGATTGCTGAGAAGCATGGCATCGGCGGCAATGGACGCTTCGCCAAAAATCTGGTGCAGGAAGCGATGCAAAATCAGGCGATTCGCTTGACAGAGATTCCACAAGAACAATGGGATCCCATGCAGCTTGCCGAATTGACGTGGGCAGATTTTCAGCGTTGTCTGGAGTAAATTTTTTTCGTTTTGTGATGATCGTTACAGATTTTTCCCTCTGTACCCTCTATAATCAAAATCAAGAGATAGCACGCAAGAGAAAAGAAAGGAGGTGTAGCTCATGTACCCAGCAAAACCAAGTGTAAAAGAAATTGTCAAAGGAAGCGGCTTTGGCAAGATTTTGAAAACGAATGAACTGCTGAGAGTTAAACCAGCCATTTCTGCGAAGTAATCAAGAAGGTCCTTTTTTCTTCCATTAATGCCCCGCATGAATTCCGCAAACGCCCGAAAATGGGACAAAGCCAACCTTCCTGTTGAGGGTACAAGCCATTCATTGGCTGAATCGTAACGAAAGGAAAAAGGCGTGTGACTGCTAACAGCCCACACGCCTTTTTCCTATTTCTGCATCGAATTCGCAGGAGACTCCTTCTGCACCCAGCTTAGCGAGCGCAGCGCAATCTCCAGACAGATCCGGCGTTCCGGCGAGGTGAAATCTTCTCCGATGCATTCCCTGATCTTATCCAGACGATGGTATAGCGTTTGCCGATGGATAAACAGTTTCTCTGCCGTTTCCTGTTTGGAGAGATGGCAATCGAGATAGACGCGCAATGTGTGGACGAGGGAGGAGCCGTGTTTATCATCATATTGGATCAACGGGCCCAGATAATCCGCGATAAAGCTTTGCAGCACCGGCTCCTGGGGAATGTGGAAAAGCAGCCGGAACAAACCGAGATCCGCGAAGTAGGGACTGGCAGACTCATGCTGAAACAAAAGCGCTTGCTCCGCTTCAGCCAGATGCTTGGACGCATCAGAGAAGCGGTGGCTGCTGCGGCTGACCCCGAACCGGATTGTGGTATCAGCCCCCATCAGCTGGGCAAGAATTCGCTGCAGCTCAGCCATGACTCGATCCAGCAGCTTGCGGGGACGGCTGACCGGCTGTTTTTCCACAAGCAGAAAAGTAAAGCGATTGCCGACACAGCGGATAAAGGGCCGAAAGCCCAAACGCTCCAGCAGTGAACGAAAGACGGCCGTTGCGTCATGGGGCGGAAGCGTCTCTTCCTGACTGCCATTGCGCTCAAAGGCAAGCATCATCAGATGATAAGCTGGCGGACGTGCAGAGGCGGAGATACCCAGGATCGTGCGGATCTGCTCCTCTGTCAAAGGACGTCTGGCGAGCAAATCGTCGAATAAACGGTACTCCATCGCCAGGGCCTGTTCTTCCACAAACATCTTGCGCATCAAAATCTGCGCGATCGCATGAACGGTATTGTCCAGCGTGAGGAGGATGAACTCATCGGCTGTTCGCTCGTATAAAATCATGCCGACATAGGCGAGAAGATGTCCCATCGCCATGACTGGCTGGTAAACAATCTGTTTTTTATCATTCAAGGGTAAAAAATGGGCATTGGGGTTCGCTTTGTCATCTGCTAAAAATTGTTCCCGCATCAAAGCGGACAGCTCCGTTTGAACTACTTGCGCGACCGGAGGAGAGAACAATGGTACAGAATCCGGCGTATAGAGAAAAACTTGGGTTTGTACAGCTGATTGAAAGTGCTGGAGCAGCTTCGGCAAACCGTGTGACTGCAAGCTGAGCTGTTGCAGGCTTCGCGAGTAGGATTCGAGGTCTCGCAACGCCCGGAGCTGCCGGTTCGTCAGATGCTCATGCAGATCGAGCGTAATGTCGACGAAACGGACAGGCTGATGAAAAACGATCAGGGGGAACTGGTGATGATCCGCCATTTCCAGCATATCAGCTGGAATCATCGGCAGATAGGTGCCCAATTCCACGCATAATCCGACTGCTTTGCGATGAATCAGCTCGGACAGATAGGCCAGGCGCTTTTCCTTCGCTTCCCCGAAGCCCAATCCGGTCGTGAGAATCAGCTCACCCCCATTCAGGTACTTTCCCGTATCAGCAGATTCCAGTACATGAACCCAGCGGATCGGACGGGACAAGCCTTTGCTCCCCGCGACCACCTGGGCGTGCTGAAAAGAAGGACGGCGCAGCGCTTCCCCTACACTCAAACGCCAATCATTGCTCATCTTCCACCTCGTTACAGACTCCAATTGGAGGAACTAGACATACTGTAAGATCAATGTAAGTCAACCAATGACGCTTTGTCTAGTGATAATGGATTGAAAATTCCGATAAAATAAAGCTGAGAAGAACAATGAACGCAAGGAGTTGATAGGATGAGTCAGACAACTGTCACCCAACCTTTGAAAAATTACATCGGCGGTCAGTGGATCGAAGCGAAAGCCTCCCGCTACGAGGATGTACCGAATCCGGCAACGGGAGAAATTCTTTCACAAGTACCGATCTCTACCAAAGAGGATGTGGACAAGGCTGTTCAGGCAGCAAAGGAGGCCTTCCCGGCATGGAGCGAGACGCCAGTAGTAGACAGGGCACGCATCATGTTTCGCTTCCACCATCTTTTGACCAAGCACGAGGAAGAATTGGCGCGGATGATTACCATGGAGAACGGAAAAAACCTGCCAGAGGCGCATGCCGAGCTATTGCGCGCACTCGAAATGGTGGAATTCGCCTGCGGCATGCCCACCCTGTTAATGGGCGAGACCTTGCCCAATATCGCAAGGAGTATCGACAGCCATGTCATTCGCTTCCCGCTCGGTGTGGTCGCAGGGATCACGCCATTCAACTTTCCCGTCATGGTGCCAATGTGGATGTACCCCATCGCAATCACGGCAGGCAATACCTTTGTCTTGAAGCCGTCTGAGCGCACGCCGATCTCCAGTGTGCGGATCGCAGAATTGCTGAAAGAAGCGGGACTGCCGGACGGGGTGTTCAATGTCGTCAACGGGGCGCATGATGTCGTCAACGGCTTGCTGGAGCATCCCGATGTGAAGGGCATCTCTTTTGTCGGATCGCAGCCAGTGGCCGAATACGTCTACAAGACAGGAGCGGCCCACGGCAAGCGCGTACAGGCACTGGCGGGAGCGAAGAATCATCACCTTGTCATGCCGGATACAGACCTGCGCCGTGCCGCGAAAACGATTGTCAGTTCGGCATTTGGCTGTGCAGGAGAACGCTGTATGGCAGCCAGTGCCGTCGTTGCTGTTGAAGAGATCGCAGATGAGCTGGTTCAGCTTTTGATCGAGGAATCGAACGCTCTGGTGATGGGCGATGGGCTGGAGCAAGGCGTGGACCTCGGCCCCGTAATCCGGGACAGCCATCTCGCCAAAGTCCACGGCTTCATCGAAAAAGGACTGGAAGCGGGCGCAGATTTGGTGCGTGACGGCAGGGAGGATGCGAAAGGGAAGGACGCGGGTTATTTCCTCGGCCCCACGATTTTTGACAAGGCTGATGCCGAGATGGTGATTGTCCGCGATGAGATTTTTGCTCCGGTGCTGAGTGTCATGCGGGTCGGAAGCTTCGAGGAAGGCCTGGAGACGATCAGCCGTTCCCGCTACGGAAATGGCGCGACGATCTACACCAACAATGGAAAATGGGGACGCGAGTTCGTGCAGCGGGTAGAAGCCGGCATGGTAGGCGTCAACGTCGGAGTGCCGGCACCAATGGGCTTTTTCGCCTTCTCCGGATGGAAGCAGTCTTTTTACGGCGATCTGCACGCGAACGGCAAGGATGGTGTAGAGTTTTTCACCAAGAAAAAGACAGTGACATCACGTTGGTTCGAGGATGGAGATACGAGTATCGGATCGCAAAAAGTCTTTGTGAAATAAAAGGGGGATGCTGCCATGGAACAAGAGCAACTGACAAAACCTTACGATAAGGAGAGCTTGCTTGATTCAGACCGCACGCATATGTGGCATCATATGTCGCCGTACAACCCCAATCCCATGATCGCTACCGAAGCGAGCGGCTCCTGGATCACGGATATCGACGGCAATCGCTACCTGGATGGCATGTCGGGCTTATGGTGCGTCAACATCGGCTACGGCAGGCAAGAGCTGGCTGATGCCGCTTATGAGCAGTTGAAGCAGTTGGCCTATTTCCCGCTGATACAAAGCCACGTCCCCGCGATTCGACTCGCCGAGAAGGTAAGCGAGTGGCTGGGAGCGGAGTATCGTGTCTTCTTCTCCAACAGCGGGTCGGAAGCCAATGAAGTGGCGTTTAAACTGGCGCGCCAATACCATCATCAGAATGGCGAGCCGGGACGCTACAAGTTTATCTCCCGTCACCGCGCTTATCACGGCAACACGATGGGCTCTTTGGCAGCGACCGGACAGTCGATCCGAAAAGAAAAATACGAACCATTGGCTCCGGGCTTCCTACATGTCCCGCCGCCGTATTGCTATCGCTGTCCAGTCGGAAAAACGTACGGGGATTGCAGTCTGGAATGCGCCCAGTTCTTCGATCAAGCGATCAACTGGGAAGGCGAGAAAACGGTGGCGGCGGTCATCATGGAGCCTACGATCACAGGGGGCGGCGTCATCGTTCCGCCGCCGGAATACATGCCCAAAGTACGCGAGATTTGCGATAAATACGGAGTGCTTTTGATTGTCGACGAGGTCATCTGTGGATTCGGACGTTCAGGCCAGAAATTCGGACATCAGAACTTCGGGATCAAACCGGACATCGTGACGATGGCGAAGGGGATTACAAGCGCTTATCTGCCGCTCTCCGCGACGGCTGTACGAGCGGAAATCGCCGATTCCTTCAAAGAACAGGGAACCAACCAGCATTTCCGCCACGTCAATACCTTTGGCGGCAATCCGGCAGCTTGTGCGCTGGCGCTCAAAAATTTGGAGTTGATGGAAGAGGAGCAATTGGTGGAGAGAGCCGAGCAGTTGGGTGCCGAGCTGCGCGCCAAACTCGCTTTCTTGGCTGATCATCCACTGGTTGGCGACATCCGCAGCTTCGGCTTCCTGATGGGTATTGAGATGGTGGAAGACAAACAAACCAAGGAACCGGCGGCCCCGGCCAAATTGACCCAGGTCATCACAGAATGCAAGAAGCGAGGGCTGATCATCGGGCGCAACGGGGACACGATTCCGGGATATAACAATGTGCTCACCCTGTCTCCGCCATTCTCTACCACAAGCGAGGATCTGGATTTTATTGCCAATGTCATGAAGGAAGCTTTCGAGACGCTCTAAGCTGAAGATAGATCCCGTTTCCCAGTAAAAGGGGAAGCGGGATCTTCTTTTTTGGTATTCTTGGATGACTCAGCATGGTCTTTCACAAAATTATCCTGTACACTATCAAAGGAACGATCAAACAACAACAGGAGGGGCGAGATGAAACGAATTTGTGTCTTTGCAGGATCGAATCCGGGTGTACATACAGCGTTCAGTGAATCTGCTGAGCAGTTAGGAAATGAGTTGCTCGCCCGGAAACTGGACTTGGTGTACGGCGGCTCCAAGCTTGGATTGATGGGACGGGTCGCCAATACGGTGTTGGAAGGCGGCGGTCACGTCATCGGCGTCATGCCGACGGGCTTATTCCGCGGCGAGATTGTCCACACCAGCCTGACCGAGCTGCATGAGGTAAGCACCATGCATGAACGGAAAGCGAAAATGAATGAGCTGGCGGACGGCTTCATTGCCCTGCCGGGAGGATATGGCACGTTCGAAGAGATTTTCGAGGTGGTAAGCTGGGGGCAGATCGGCATCCACGACAAGCCGATCGGATTGTTGAATGTCGAAGGATACTACACTCCCGTCATGGAGTTGGTCAAGCATGCGACTGAAGCTGGCTTCATTCCGGAAACGGCGACGCCATTGCTGATCTGTGAAAGCGATCCGGCTGTTCTGCTGGACCGCATGCGTGATTATCGTCCGCCCGAGAAAGTCAACAAGTGGTCAGAACTTCCTGATGCGGAATAAACGTCGGAATGGGCGGTAAGCCCGTATAAATCTCCTGTCGCAGGATGAACCTATCAGGGATCATCTTGAAACGCACGGGAGGAAACCATCATGAGAGCTGTGACCTATCAAGGCCCCAATCAAGTGGAAGTAAAAGAAGTCGCGGACCCAAAAATCGAGAAGGCAGATGATATTCTCGTTCGAATCACCAGCACGGCTATCTGCGGATCTGATCTTCATCTGTACAAAGGAAATTTTCCTTTGCCCGAAGGATACATCATCGGCCATGAACCGATGGGAATTGTTGAAGAGGTGGGTCCAGAGGTAACGAAAGTGAAAAAAGGGGATCGCGTCGTCATTCCATTCAATGTCGCTTGCGGGGAGTGCTTCTACTGCCAGCATGAGCTGGAAAGCCAATGCGACCACTCCAATCCGCATTATGATTCCGGCGGATACCTGGGCTACTCGGAAAAATTCGGCAATTACCCGGGCGGACAGGCTGAATATTTGCGGGTGCCCTTTGGCTCCTTTTCCTCATTCGTCATACCGGAGGCCTGCGAGCTGGAGGATGAGGCATTGCTCTTTTTATCGGATGTCCTTCCTACAGCCTATTGGAGCGTCCTTCATGCCGGGGTAAAAGCAGGGGATACGGTTATCGTGCTGGGGGCAGGTCCAGTTGGATTGATGGCCCAGACATTTGCCTGGTTAAAAGGCGCAAAGCGCGTCATCGCCGTAGATTATCTGGAATACCGCCTGAATCGTGCGAGGGAAATCAATCGAGTGGAGACCTTTGATTTTACCCAGTACGATGATATGGGAGAGCATTTAAAGGAGATCACACAGGGTGGCGCTGATGTTGTAATCGACTGTGTCGGGATGGATGGGAAAAAATCTCCCTTGGAATTCGTAGCGCAAAAGCTCAAGCTGCAGGGAGGGACGATCGGTCCGATTCAGATCGCGACGAAAGCGGTGCGCAAATGCGGCACTGTACAACTGACTGGTGTGTATGGCGGCAACTACAATAACTTTCCGCTGGGCCCGTTTTTCGCTCGTAACATCAGCTTGAAGATGGGACAGGCTCCTGTCATCCACCTGATGCCGGAGATCTTTCAACTCATCACCGAAGGTAAAATCGACCCTACGAACATCATTACGCATCGCATGAAACTGACAGAGGCAAGTCGAGCGTATGAGATTTTTAACGACAGAATGGACGATTGCATCAAAGTCGTCCTGAAGCCGTAAAGCATGAGCAAACAAAGCATGGATGCAAAAAGCAGTTCTCAGCCATCGAGGCGGGAACTGTTTTTTTATCGAAAAGAAGGATTCATGCCTTGACCCCATCACGAAAGAATGGTAGCGTAAGGAAATACATTACCAAGTAAGTTGGTAGGAATTATAGTTGTCTATATGGACAGTCTACAGGAGGAAGAAAGAGAAAATGAACAAACAAAAGAGATTTCTTCAGGTGAGTACAGCTGCATTGTTGGCAGCAGCCATTGCATTCCCCCAAGCTGCAGGTGCAGCCGGACAAGCCACGTCCGCAGCTCAACCATATGCTGCTCTGGCAGCAAGTCCTGTCTCGACAGACTTTAGCCAGTATGTATCGCTGCAATACGGCGTTCAACTGAATGGAACGGTATCCCGTGAAGCATTTGCGGCGGCATTGAACAAAATCGTCGCACAAGCAAACGGCATCACGGACAAGGAAGCGGCAGCCAACGAATATGTAGCAAAAGCAAGCAGCAAGCTGTCTGTCTGGGAAGCGGTCAGTGCGACTGTCAAAGCTGCACAACAGCAAGAATTGGCCGGGACATACAGCGAAGTGAAGGTCAAAGCCGCATGGACAAAAGCAGGACTGACCTACGACGAAAAAGGAGCGGTTCCATTTGCTGCAGCACAAGAATTGGCGGCAGCCATCGATTTGGGCTTGGTAAAGGCAGATGTGCTCAAAGCGCAAAAACCAACTGGGGATGTACAAGCTGAGTTGGCTTATCAGTTGCTGGGGAAAGTGGCGGAATTCAACGGTCATGCAAAAAATGACCTCGGCAAAATCTCCTCGGACGACATCTATGGAAAAGTCGTGCAAGCCTGGAATGAGTCGCAAATCATCAAGGCAGGAGAGCTTCAGGATCTGGTGGACAACATTTTGAAGCAAGATCTGATCACGGGCTACAACCTCAAGGACGCTGCTTTTGATCCGCGCTTTGATCCAAAAAGAACCATTACATACGGACATAGCGACATCGTTCACGCGATTCAGCTGATCGGCTTGTTGAAGAGCGAAGGCATCGATGCGAACGTCCAGCTCGAACCAAAGACCTCTGCGTTCATCTATCTCAAAGAATGGGGCGAGCCAGTACAAACCGAGAACTACCAGGTTGTACAAATCGAAAACGGCAACTACATCGCGTATTCCAAGGAGTATGACCTGAGCTTTGAGTTCGCCAGCCAGGAGGATAAGGAGCGCTTCCAGCCGTTGGTGCTGAAATACGCCAAAAAGAATGACGAAGAGGCGACTGGTCTCTTGAGAGCTTCGTGGTGGCAACCGCTCTACTATTCGCTGACCGAGTTGAAGGATTACCCGATCATCACGAACAACTACGTGCAAAGCGGCCGCCATATCGTGCAGACCTTCTCGCTGAATGAAGATTCCCCGGCTGTGGCAAACGCCTTCAAAAAGCTCGGCAAAGAAGTAGACGTCAAGACCTACAAGTTCTGGGTGGATCAGCCATTCTACAACTACTTGAAAGGTGACGATTTCAAGTAAAATGAAAGGAAATGCTCAGCGCGAATCCTTTCGCTCGGAATGGTAGGAGCGCAGCCCGCGCATTAGCAACTCTGAAATGACTTCATCCTGTGTCTTGTTCTTGACATGGGCACGAATCTGTTCGAGTTCGTCGATCAATTCGGAATCCAGAAACAGATGAATGGTCGAACCTGTTTTTCGCGGATAGATTTCGGCGTGATCCGCATAGACTCTCACCGTCCCTGAGATGCAGACGTCCTGTTTTAGCATCGACGGATCGGGAATGAACAGACAAGGCGCTTCCAATATGATATGGGTCAGTTCTTCGCTGAATCGAATGGCGAGGGGCTGCCCCTTTTTTTTGTGGTAATCCCGAATTTGTCGTGAGATTTCCTGATTCTCTACATGATTTTTCATCGAGATGACGGCCAGTTCCATAATGCCTCCTTATGGGCGCAACAGATCTTCCTCCGCGACATGTGTCAACAGCTCTCCCGTTGCTTCCAATTGGACGTGATAGGTAAAACTGTTTCCGCAGGGCTCAATCGCGATGATGAGGGCAGGGCAGCGATGAGTATCTTTATTGAAAAGGACCCGGTCCAATACCTCGTACCGAGGGCGGAGATACCCTTTTTCACGCAGAAAATGCAATACGTCTTCACGCGGATACAGAAAACGCTTGTTTCCCTGCTTGTTCACCAACAGCGGGAACGCTTCTCTCTCATCGATTACTTCCCCGAGAGCGCCGCTGTCTGCCCAGCGTTTGATCGTCGCCATGCTTCCGACTCTTCCGTGGCGAGCCTCCAGCAGCTCAAGGATCTCCCGAGACGAGAGATAGTTCAGGCGGCGCTGCTGCTGTTCGAGATAAGCGGCCCTTTCCAGTTCCAATTGGGCGATATGAGCCGTGGCAGTGATAACCTGATTTTTCCACGCTTCGATTTCCCGGTCGTAATCTCTCATCAGTTTCACACTCACCTCCCAATCTCCTTACCAACCTATTCAACCTTGAAATCAATCATGCATGAAGCCAGCTTATGATTGCATGGATTTGTCAGAAGATTCCGCAATGAAAAAATCATAAAATCGCTTTTTCCTACATTGATTAATAGCAAGTATCTGTTTTGAGAACTGGTAAGGAGGTCGTGTCGTGATGAGTGCTCCACAGCACATACTGGAACAGTTTCGGGAAGTGGTGCCTGCTTTAAAACCGAAAGAGGCCATCGATGAAGCCAATCGCTGCCTTTATTGCTATGACGCCCCCTGTATCAAGGCTTGTCCGACTTCGATAGACATTCCCAGCTTTATCAAAAAAATCGCGACTGGCAATCTTCTCGGATCTGCTCGGACGATCATGGAGGCCAATCCGGTCGGCGCGAGCTGTGCGCGCGTCTGTCCGACGGAGGAGCTGTGCGAGGGCGCCTGTGTGCTCAATCATGCTTCCGGTTCTCGCGCAATCATGATCGGACTGTTGCAGCGCCACGCTACGGATTGGGCAATCCAAAACAAGGCCCCGCTGTTTCAAAAAGGAGAAGCGACCGGAAAACGAGTGGCGATTGTAGGAGCCGGTCCGGCGGGTTTGTCCGCAGCTCGCGAGCTGGCTCGTGCCGGACATCAGGTGACGGTTTTTGAAGCGAAGGAAAAAGCAGGCGGCTTAAATACGTACGGGATCGTCTCGTTCCGCCTTCCGCAGGAAATCTCCTTGTGGGAAGCGGAGCAGATTGAGGATTTGGGTGTAGAAATCCGCACGAATACTCGTGTGGGGGTCGATATTTCACCATCGGAGCTGCTGGCGGATTACGATTCTGTTCTTTTGGCGGCTGGAATGGGGTACGTGCCATCGCTTCAGATCGAAGGAGAGGATTTGCACGGTGTCCTGGATGCGATTGCATTGGTAGAGGAGACCAAAACCAAACCGCTCACAGACGAGATGATCGGCAAAAAGGTAGTCGTAATCGGGGCGGGCAATACGGCGATCGACGCTGCCACCTGTTCCAAGCGATTGGGTGCCGAGCAAGTACAGATCCTTTACAGACGTACGGAAAAAGAGATGACCTGCTATGAATTTGAATACGAGTTCGCCAAGCAGGATGGCGTGGAATTCCGCTGGCTCGTAGCACCGTCGCGGATATTGGGTGAACAAGGTCGGGTGACGGGCTTGGAGCTGACGCGGATGCAGTTGGGAGAGCCGGATGAAAAAGGGCGGAGAAGACCTGTACCGATTCCGGGCAGTGAATTCGTGATCGAAGTCGATTACGTCGTAAAAGCGATCGGCCAGCAGCGTTTTGTGTCTTTGATCGATTCCTTTGGCATTCAGCATAAAAACGGAGTGGTGGAGATCGAGGACGGTACCTATCGGACATCCCATCCCAAGGTGTTTGCCGCGGGAGACGTAATTTTCGGCGGCGGGAAGACCGATGCGATGGTTGTGGATGCAGCCAATCATGGGAAACGCGCTGCATGGGCCATCGACAAGGCTCTACGGGACGTGTCGATCCAACTGTAGATTGTAAATATCGCGAAAAAACCGCTCTGTCAAACGAAGGGCGAAGATGGAGGAGACTGATTATGGCAGATCTCAGCATCAATCTGGCGGGGATTCCATCCCCCAACCCGTTTTGGCTGGCATCCGCTCCCCCGACGAATTCCGGTTATCAGGTGCAGCGCGCATTTGAAGCAGGCTGGGGCGGCGCTGTCTGGAAAACACTGGGCGAACCGATCATCAACGTGACGTCCCGTTTTGCCGGGCTTCATTTTGGCGGTCAGCGCGTGCTCGGATTCAACAATATCGAACTGATTACCGACAAGCCGCTCGAGGTCAACCTCAAGGAGATGGATGAGACCAAGAAGCGTTTTCCCAAGCACACGTTGATCGCTTCGCTGATGGTGGAGCACAAGCAGGAAGCCTGGCACGAAATCGTCAAAAAGGTGGAGGCGATCGGGGTAGATGGGTTGGAGCTCAACTTCGGCTGTCCCCACGGCATGGCAGAGCGCGGAATGGGTTCCGCAGTAGGCCAGCATCCCGACCTGATCCGGCAGCAGGTGGAGTGGGTCAAGGAGGTAGCGCAAACACCGGTCATCGTAAAGCTGACGCCCAATATTACCGACATTCGTTTTACTGCCCGCGCAGCTGCACAGGGTGGAGCAGATGCCATCAGCATGATCAATACGATCAACAGTCTGATGGGCGTCGATCTGGATAAATGGCTGCCGATCCCGCACGTCGACGGCAAAGGGGCGCATGGCGGCTACTGCGGGCCAGCCGTGAAGCCGATTGCGCTGAATATGGTGGCGGAATGCGCGCGCGACCCGCTCGTCGGCATCCCCATCTCAGGCATCGGCGGCATTTCCAACTGGCGCGATGCCGTCGAATTCCTTCTGATGGGTGCGACAGGTGTTCAGGTGTGCACCGCCGCGATGCATCACGGTTTCCGAATCGTAGAGGACATGATTGACGGATTGAACAATTACCTGGATCAGCGCGGCATCGATTCCGTGATGGATTTGGTCGGCAAAGCCGTTCCCACGTATTCAGACTGGGGGCATCTCAATCTCAACTACAAAGTCGTGGCTCGGATCAACGACGAGACCTGCATTCATTGCAACAAGTGTCATATTGCTTGCGAAGATACCTCCCATCAGTGCATTGACAGGGTGACCGATGTTGCGACCGGTAAGGAACGCCTGGTCGTTCGCGAAGAGGATTGTGTAGGCTGCAATCTCTGCTCCATCGTCTGCCCGGTGGAAGGAACCATCGAGATGGTCGAGATCCCGACGAACCAGCCTCCGCTCACCTGGAACCAACGTCAGGCAGCTCTTGCAGCAGGCGGAAGCAGCAGTTCGGATACTGCCTGATACTCTCCGTCATCATCTGACCTGCTGCTGCATAGCTTGTACTAGCGAGCGGAAGGAGCTACACCCAAGGGATGCTCAAGATAAGGGAGGGAGCAGATTTGAAAAAATGGATTCGCGGCGGAACGGTCGTGACGGCTGCCGATACGTATCAAGCAGACGTCTTGATTGACGGAGAAAAGGTCGTTGCGATTGGAAAAGACTTGCATGCCGAAGATGCGGAGATCGTCGATGCGACGGGGTGCTATCTGTTGCCGGGAGGGATTGATCCGCATACACATCTAGACATGCCATTTGGCGGCACCGTCACATCAGATGATTTTTTCAGCGGGACGAAGGCAGCGGCATTTGGCGGTACGACCAGCATCGTCGATTTTTGCCTGACCAAAAAAGGGGAGTCGCTCCATCAGGCGATTGCGACCTGGCATGAAAAAGCAAAAGGCAAGGCTGTGATCGATTACGGTTTCCACCTGATGATTTCGGACGCCAACGATGATGTCCTGCAGGAGCTTGAGTCGGTGATCGCGACAGAAGGCATCACCTCGCTCAAGGTATTTATGGCTTACAAAAACGTTCTCATGGCCGATGACGAGACTTTGTTCAAGACGCTGATCCGCGCCAAGGAACTGGGGGCGCTGGTGCAGGTTCACGCCGAGAACGGCGACGTGCTGGATTATTTGACAAAACAGGCATTGGCAGAAGGGAACACAGACCCGATCTACCACGCCTATACCCGTCCGCCCGAAGCAGAGGGAGAAGCGACGGGCCGAGCCATTGCCTTGACCGCGCTGGCTGACGCCCAGCTGTACGTCGTTCACGTCTCTTGCGCAGATGCCGTCAGACGGATCGCCGAGGCGAGGGAAAAGGGCTGGAATATCTACGGCGAGACGTGCCCGCAGTATCTGGTCCTCGACATTACGGATCTGGACCGCCCCGATTTTGAAGGAGCCAAATACGTCTGGTCGCCGCCGTTGCGGGAGAAATGGAATCAGGAGGTTTTGTGGAGCGCATTGAAAAACGGCATTCTGCAAACAGTCGGTTCCGATCATTGCCCCTTCAATTTTTCAGGCCAAAAAGAGTTGGGACGTGGGGATTTTACAAAAATACCCAACGGTGGGCCGATTATTGAGGACCGCATGACGATCCTGTTCTCGGAAGGCGTGAGGAAAGGAAAGATCAGCCTGAACCAATTCGTCGACATCACCTCGACGAAGGTCGCCAAACTGTTCGGCATGTTCCCGCAAAAAGGCACGATTGCCGTGGGTTCGGACGCTGACATCGTGCTGTTTGACCCGGCCGTCAAGCGTACGATCTCGGTAGAGACGCACCACATGAATGTTGACTACAATCCTTTCGAGGGGATGGAAGTGTACGGGGATGTGGTCTCCGTCCTGTCGCGCGGTTCTTTTGTGGTGCGCGACAAAGCGTTTGTCGGTCAAGCGGGGGCAGGCAGGTATCTGAAAAGGGCGACGTTTACCAGACCATGATCGGACTGATCAGTCGTGACAGGAGGAGGCATCGACGGTGGCAAGCAAGGTGAAGATTGGATTGATCCAAGCAAAGAACGACGTCCATGGCGACGAGCCTGTGCAGGTGCACAAGGAAAAGGCGATCGAAAAACACGTCAAACTGGTGCGTGATGCAGCAGCACAGGGCGCCCAGATCATCTGCCTGCAGGAGATCTTTTACGGTCCTTATTTCTGCGCTGAGCAGAATACGAAATGGTACGAAGCGGCAGAAGAGGTGCCGGATGGTCCCACGGTGCAGCTATTTCGCACCCTGGCCCGCGAACTGGGCGTGGTCTTGATTCTGCCGGTGTATGAACGGGTCGGGATCGGCACTTATTACAATACGGCAGCCGTCATCGATGCGGACGGCAGCTATTTGGGCAAGTACCGCAAGCAGCATATCCCGCATGTCGGAGTTGGCAGCGAAGGCTGCGGCTTTTGGGAGAAGTTTTATTTCAAACCGGGCAATCTGGGCTATCCGGTGTTCGACACGGCCTTTGCCAAAGTCGGGGTCTACATCTGCTACGACCGCCATTTTCCGGAAGGCGCGCGCCTCTTGGGCCTCAATGGCGCAGAGATTATCTTCAATCCGTCGGCGACGGTCGCAGGCTTGTCTGAATATCTCTGGAAGCTGGAGCAGCCGGCGCATGCCGTCGCCAACGGTTACTATGTTGCTGCGATCAACCGCGTCGGGATGGAAGCGCCATGGAATATGGGCGAATTTTACGGGCAATCGTATCTGGTGGATCCGAGAGGACAATTCGTCGCGGTCGGCAGCAGGGATCAGGATGAGGTGATCGTGGCAGAAATGGATCGCAACAAGATTCACGAGGTTCGCGATACCTGGCAATTTTATCGGGATCGCAGACCGGAGACCTACGATGACATGGTAAAACTGCTGCCGTGAGAGGGAAGGGTGGGGAGGTGCTGCGGCGCCTTCCTTTTTCGCATCAGCGATTTGAGGCGAGGAGAGTTGGGAATGAACCAAAAAAGGATCGTCTACCGGGGCGTGGAGTACGAGGAAGCGCGGTACGCTGTGGAGATGCAGCGCTACAAGCGTGCGGAGCGCCGTCATTTTCCAGGAGGAGCCAGTGCCAAGGCCGTCTTCGGCACGGGTGTCTATCTGGTTAGCAGTCCTAAAGTTGCTGCCGAATACGCGATTTGCCACGCCGAGACGACTTGGGACAAGGCAGCGGTACTGCAGCAGGAGCTTGTCGTCAGCGGATTGTACGAGCTTAACCGGGAATACGGTGAAAATGAGCTTCGCCAAGCAGCTCTTTTTGCCCGACACAGTGAATCGGAACTGCTCCAATTGCAGAAGGAGATGAGCCATCAGGAATGGCTGGAATGGACAGGAGAAGAGGTTCGATCGTTCTTGCTGGATGCCGGGTACTCCGGCATTGCGTACATCATCTCGCCGGAGCTGACGTACTATATCTGCTATGAGCCTGACTCCTGTATTTCCGCTATCTCCTTTTTCGCATTGCTTGATTTGCAGGAGTTGGGCTAGCATCCCTTTTTCAAAGATTCATGGCGATAGAGTGAATCTTGTTCAACTTTGTTGATCCTTTTTTTCTCAATCGCTATAATCGAGGCAGGATGGATGAGAAGAAGGGGATGTTTGCAATCGAGTTGTCAGAAATCGGAAAACGAATCAGAAAAGCACGGCTAAGCCAGGGGTTCACCCAGCAGGAGTTGGCGGATCGATGCGGCTTTACGAAAAGTCTTTTGTCCAAAATCGAAAACGGACAAACGGCATCTGCCGTTGCCACGCTGTCCAAAATTGCGGAGCATCTGAAAACGCCATTGGCGTGGTTCCTGGAGGAGCATCGAGAAGATCACCTCGTGCTCTCGCCCCAATCGAAGCGAAAGAGCAAGATGGGCAGCAAGGAGATGGGGTATCTGTATGAAATTCTCGCCAACCGGTCGCGCTTTAGCAAAATTGAGCCTGTCCTGGTGACCGTTCCCCCGGATATGACCGTGACGGAGCCCTTTACCCACCCGGAAGAGGAATTCATCTACGTGGTCAGCGGAACGATTATCCTTTATTACGACGGGGAGCGGCATGTCATGGAAGAGGGGGATACCGCTTACTTTTCCGGCTTGAAACCGCATATTTTCTTGCCTTTTAACAATCAGGAAGCCAAGGTGCTGTCCATCTTCATCCAGCCCAGCAATTAATCGCATACGGGCCCGTACACGATGCCTCCTGACGGCCAGTTCGAACGCAGCTATTGTGGTCGGCTGGCTTTTTTCTTTTTGTTGTCGACTTTTTATGTCGCTTGCGAATATTGCGAAAAAAGCGTTTACATTTTCAAAGTGGTATTGTAGTATTAGGTCATTCAACAAAGTTGAATGATGTGAAACAAAGGTGAGCGGAGGTGGACATTTTTCATTCGCTTTCAGCCATGAGGTTGGCAAAAACAATCAAGACAGATAGAGTTGGGAGATAGCATAGATGACGAACAGCAGAATATCCGGCTTTTATCGGCACACACCAGAAGAGAGACTCGAAATGGTGGCACAAGCCAGAGGATTAACAGAGGAAGAAAAGCAAATCTTGTCGGGGGAGATCCCGTTTCCGCTCCGCTCGGCCAATGTGATGGTCGAAAATGTAATTGGGACGATGGCGATTCCGCTTGGGGTCGCGACAAACTTTAAAATCAACGGGCAAGACCGCTTCATCCCTATGGCGACAGAAGAGCCGTCTGTCGTCGCAGGAGCAGGAAATGCCGCACGCACCTCGTACGCGCTGGGGGGATTCTACACTTCACTGAGCGGGTCGATCATGCGCGGGCAGATCCAGGTTCTCGATGTTGCCGATCCCTATGGCGCGATGGCCAGGGTGTATGAAAACAAGCAATCGATCCTGGATCGCTGCAACGCCAAGGACCCGACACTGGTATCACTGGGTGGGGGAGCCATCGACGTAGAAGTACATGTCATCGAGCGTTCCAAAGAGCCGATGCTGGTGCTGCATCTGCTGGTAGATACACGGGACGCGATGGGCGCGAACGCTGTGAACACCATGGCAGAAGCAGTCGCTCCGTTTATCGAAGAGGTGACAGGCGGACGTGTGGTGCTGCGCATCATCTCCAACCTGGCAGACCGCAGACTGGTTCGGGCACGGGCGGTATTCTCGACAGAGGAATTGGGCGGCGCTGAAGTCGTGGCGAACATCATCCGTGCATACGAGTTCGCAGAGTGCGACCCTTACCGCGCTACGACGCACAACAAAGGGATTATGAACGGGATTACGGCAGTCGTGTTGGCGACAGGAAACGATACCCGTGCAGTAGAGGCAGGCGCGCACGCTTATGCTGCGGTATCTGGCCGCTATCGTTCTTTGACACGCTGGGAATTGAATCGCGAAGGCAATCTGGTAGGGACCCTGGAGCTGCCAATGGCAGTAGGGATCGTCGGAGGCGCGACCAAATCACACCCGACTGCACGCCTTGCGCTGAAAATCATGGATGTGCAGACCGCAGAAGATTTGGCAGGGTGCATCGCGGCTGTGGGACTGGCGCAAAATCTGGCGGCGCTTCGTGCTTTGGCTACCGATGGGATCCAGCGGGGACATATGGCCTTGCATGCACGCAACCTCGCTATGATGGCCGGGGCCACGGATGAACAGATCGAAATAGTCGTCAAGCAGGCCATTCAAGAAAAGGATGTCCGTTATGACCGGATTTTGGCCTTGACCAAACAATTGCAAACGGGGGTTGGCGATGGAAACCAAAGTGGTTAGCACAGAAAAACAAACCGGAAAGTCAAATGAAACATATCTGGAGGTTCTGGGGGACACCGTGGTGCCCTCCAGCATCCTTCTCTCCGTAGCAATCAGCATGACCTTCAGTATCGGCGGCTATTTTGCCGGCAAGAGCATTTTTCCATCCATCGCAGAACCGAAGATGGTGCCTTCCTATTCCTTGCTGCTCGGAATTGCAGGCAGTGTGCTGGCGCTGATTCTCTGTGCCAAGCTGTTCAAACCGAGCCGAATCCTGAAGGAAGAAGAATCGAGCGTCGAGAGCTTTCAGGAAATCCTGCGGGACATGCAGGTGGATGCCAAGGAAGAGTACCAGCTGATTGTCAATGACCCCGTAACGAGAAAAGAGATGGAAGAACTGGGGATTCTGGATACGTTTAAGAAAAGCGGGGTGCAATCGGATAAATGAGTGTATTGATGATCTCACTTTTGTTTGCCTTGCTCGGGGCGATTTTGTTCACCCTGATCGGTTTGGTCTCGGGGACAGATGAAACCGCTATCATGGTTCCTTTTACCTTGTTGGTCATCCTTCTGGGTGCCCCGCCGGAAGCTGTCTTGTCATTCTTTATGGCGGCAGTGCTGGCGAAGCATTTGACGCATGCGATTCCTACTGCATTGATGGGGATTCCGGGTGATACGACGGCTGTTCCGCTGATCGATCACGCTTCCTCGCTGCGGCGTCTCGGAGTGCCCCACGTCGCGTTGCGCAAAATGTTGTCGGGCGGCCTGCTGGGTGCTTTCATCGCACTGCCGACAGCGGTTTTGTTCGGACAGTTTCTCGGGCAGTTTGCGGACTTCTTCAAATCTGCGTCGGGCTTGATCTTTACGCTGGCCGCTGTATTGATTGCCTATTTTTCCAAAGGAAAATGGGTCAGTATTGCGATGATTATTCCTTTTGCCTTCTTTATTAAAAGTTTGGATCAGTTCAGCTTTCAAATCGTGGAAAAGCATCTGAGCATCAGCTTCTTTTTAGGAATTGCAATCGGTCCCATGTTTTATGATTTGCTGCTGTCTCTTTCAGCGAGCGGGAGGGCGAGCCTGACCCGCACGAAACCGAAGGAATATCACCTGGCACCGGAGATCCGCGCCTGGAAGGGATTCTTCCCCAATCCGTTTCGCGTGTTGACAGGCAGACAGGCAGCCCATACTTCAATCACATCGTTTATTTCGTCACTGACATTTGCATTCAGTCCGGTCGGAATGACCTCCCTGATGGGGGAGATCGTTGGCTCCCGCAACAAGGGCGTGTACAAAAAATCGACGTCCAGTCTGGCAGCCATGAACGGCGTGACTGAATCGACGTACATCGCAGAGGCCATTATTCCGCTCCTGGCGTTCGGGATTCCGCTCAGCCCTGTCGCCTTGGGACCGGCAGCACCGCTGTTCAATGCACCGCCTGTCTTTACCAGTGATCCGGTGAACAATCTGCACAACCTGCTGACGCCTTGGGACTTCTTCTTATACGGCTTGATCGGCTTGGTGGTTGCAGCCGTGATCGCCTATCCATTTGCAATGAACTATGCGCGTACGGCTACCGTATTTGTCATGAAAAATATCAGTCAGGAAGCCATCGTCGGGATGTTTGTCGGTTTGGCATGCTTGCTGGCTTTCCATGAGGCGCAATTGGTCGGCGTCATCTTGACATTGACGATGGCTACCGTCGGGGGCTTGATCAACCGCGTGCTGGGTGTCGGTGCCGGGGTGCAGTTCATGATTTTTTACGGAGCAGGCTACATGATGACAAACCTGTTGGGGGCATAGAAAAATGTTGGACCTTACACCGCGTCAGATTCGTGTCGTGGAGGTTGGACCCCGCGACGGACTGCAAAATGAAGCGCAATTTGTGCCGACTCAGGACAAGATCGCCTGGATTAACCATTTGTCACGTACGGGCATTCCTTATATCGAAATCACGTCATTTGTCCATCCCAGGTGGATACCTGCTCTCGCAGATGCCGCAGAGGTGGCCAAAGGGATCGAACGCGTGCCGGGCGTCACGTATGCAGCACTCGTCCCCAATGTGCGGGGGTTGGAGCGAGCGCTCGAAGCGGATGTGGATGAGGTCGCCGTATTCCTGTCCGCCAGCGAGAGCCACAATCAGCGAAATATCAATAAATCCATCGCGGATACTTTCCCGATTCTCGAGGAGACTGCTCGTGTAGCATTGGCAGCTGGAAAAACGGTACGCGGCTATGTGTCGACTGTTTTCGGCTGCCCTGACGAGGGAAGAGTATCGGTTGATGCCGTCCTTCGGGTTACGCAGAGATTGCTGGAGATGGGTGTCCGAGAAATTTCTCTTGGCGACACGATTGGAGTAGCTCATCCCAAACAAGTTCATCATGTATTGGACACGCTGCTCAAGCATGTTCCCGCCGAGCGCTTGGCGATGCATTTTCACGATACGTATGGAATGGCCGTCGCCAACACACTCATTGCGTTGGATCTGGGAATCTCGACTTTCGACAGTTCCTTAGGCGGATTGGGCGGCTGCCCGTATGCACCCGGAGCTTCCGGCAACATGGCTACGGAGGATTTGCTTTATTTGCTGGATGGACTTGACATGACAACAGGCATTCATCGCGACCGACTGTTCGCAAGTGCCCGGCTGCTTGAAGAAAGAACGGGACTAAGCTTATGCAGTCGTGGAAGAAACGGCAATTGAGAGGTTCGAAAAAGTCCACTTTTTTGGAAAGTGGGCTTTTTTTGTTTCGTCTTGAACAGAAGAGGGAAAAGGATAGAGTCATCATTTTTCGATAATGGAGGAAGGTCTTATCTGATGAACATCATGCGAAATATGCGTACACGTGGAAAAATGGCGGTTTTGATCATCTCATTCTCCATTTTTATGATGATCGTCGGGGGGATGGGCTACTACGGCTTGACATCTTCCAACAAGCAATTGGCATCCATGTACCAGGAACAGCTGCTGCCAGTGAAATGGATCAATGAGTGGCGGCAGGAAATGAGGACAATCGACGGACTGGTCTACAAAATGATCCTGAATCCGGGTGCTGAAAGCTATAAGGAATACAAAAAAGAATTGGATCAACGCAGCGCAAATGCGCAGCAAATATTTGACAACCTGAAATCCTCTCAGCTCGACAGTGAAGAAGTGAAGACCGTCGAGATGCTTGAAACCCTGCTGGACCAATATCTAAAAGATCAGAGTGAAGTACTGAAATTAATCGAGCAGGAGCAGGTGGACACGGCTTACGCCTATTACCGCGCGACTGACAAGATCGTGAATTGGATCAATGAAGAACAGCTGGCGTGGGCCAATCACATCTCGGATGAGGCAGATCTGGTGCAAAAGGAGAGTGCAGAGAGAGTCGAGGAATCTATTTTTCTCCTTCTCGTCGTTGAAGCGATCGCGTTGATTCTTGCCATCTCTCTTAGCATGGCGATCTCGCGCATGATCAGCAGCCCGCTGACCGTCGTGTCTACACGGTTGGAGGAATTGGCAAAAGGAAATCTCTCTGTCGAACATACCTCTTATACCGGACGTGACGAGGTAGGGAAGCTGGGAATTGCTTTCAATGAACTCGTGGGCAATCTGCGTTCGTTGATTGAGCAGGTTAAGGTAGCGGGTGAGCAGGTAGCTGCGTCGTCTGCAGAGCTGTCTGCAGGCGCTGAGCAAACTGCCCAAACCACGCAACACTCTCTTGAAAACGTCCGTGAGATCGCTTCTTTCTCCGAGATTCAGTCACAGCGCACACAAGAGAGCGTGCGTGTCATGGAGGAGATGTCGATCGCCATTCAACGCATCGCAGACACCGCAAGCACGGTTTCCGAAAGTTCGGTGCATGCGGCCCAAGAAGCGCAGCAAGGAAACGAGTATATCCAATCGGCGGTTGCGCAAATGGAATCCATCTCGACGTCCGTGAATCAGGCAGCAGGGTTGGTACAGGAGTTGGGCGAGCGGTCCGAAGCGATCGGGAAAATCGTCGACGTCATTACCGGGATTGCTTCCCAGACCAATTTGCTCGCGCTGAATGCGGCGATTGAGGCAGCCCGTGCAGGCGAGCACGGACGAGGATTTGCAGTCGTGGCGGAAGAGGTGCGAAAATTGGCGGAGCAATCGGAGGAATCCGCACGGGAGATCGCTCGTTTGATCAGTGAGATTCAGCAAGAAACCAATCAGGTGGTAACAGTGATGAAAGACGGTACAGTCGTGGTCGAACAAGGTTCTGCCATCGTCCACGAAGCAGGTGCCGTGTTCCACCGTATCGTTGCGTCTTCGCAAGAGGTAGCGGATCAAATCCAGGAAGTATCAGCGGCGACTGAGCAGATGTCGGCCAGCGTTCAGCAGGTAGCGTCTGCCATGGATGAGATGAATCGCCTGGCGCAGGAATCGTCCCAGCATACACAGAGCGTCTCTGGAAATGCCAATGAGCAGCTTGCCTCTGTCAACGAAATTGCACGATCCAGTGCTAATTTACATGAAATGGCAGAAGATCTGCAAGATTCAATCCGGCAATTCAAATGGTAGAAAATACAGAAAGACTGGTTCCCGTATGCGTGTGGGTGGGAACCAGTCTTTTCTATGGAATGCACACTCAGGAAGCTTTTCCTGCTGCTGCTTGACTCGTCACCTGCTCATACTGCTTGGCGGAGATAATCGATGCATTTCCTTTCATAACCCAGGTGTAGACGGCTAGGGATATGAGCAAGCCGATGGTCCAGGCATTGTCCCATACGATCGTCAATCCAGGGATGTATTTGCAGATAAAAGGAATCGCAATCCCGATCAGCATCGCCCAGAGAGCGTGGGTATTGTAGCCGCTTTTGTACGAGTAGATGCCGTTGGTTTTGTACAGCTCTGTCAAATGAATGCGTCTTTTCCGCACGAGCCAGTAATCCGCAATGGCAATGCCGTCAATCGGACCAAGCAAGGCACCGTAAGTCCCGAGCCAGAGGAAAATATAATTTCCGAAATTTTCCAAAATATACCAAGGCTGCATCAGCAAACCGACGAAACCGGCAATGAGTGCCCCATTCTGGTACGAGAGGCGTCGTGGAGCCAGATTTTCGACGGCACGTGCCGGTGCGACAATATTGGCAGCCACATTGGTTGTCAAGGTTGCCAGAACGATTCCAATCGTACCGAAAAAGATAGCCAGGGGAGAAAACTTTGCCAGTACAGCCGCGGGGTCCCAGAGGGCTTCGCCGTAGATTACGACTGTAGCCGAGGTAACAGCTACCCCGATGAAGGAGAAAAAGCCCATCGTAGTTGGCAAAGCACTGGATTGACCGACAATCTGGGCTTTTTGACTCTTCGCGTAACGGCAGAAATCAGGAATGTTCAAAGCCATCGTTGCCCAGAAAGCAATGGCTCCTGTAAGAGCAGGGAAGAACACCTTCAAGAATTCGCCAGTAGTAGCAAACTTGGATGGAGCAGACAGCATCGGGCCCCACCCGCCTGCACTTGTCAGAGCCCAAATGAGCAGCGCCAAACTCATGATGATCAGGACGGGTGCCGCCCAGGCCTCCATTTTTCGGATTGCTTCGGGACCACGGTAGGCTACCCACACATTAATCGCCCAGAATCCCAAAAAGGAGATCCACAAGTGGCCCGGGACATTTCCCCAGTCGGTCATGGACATCAGCAACGTGTCAATGGCAGCGCCGCCGAACCAACAGTTGATCCCGAACCAGCCTGCCCCGATCAGACCGCGAGCTACGGCAGGGATGTGGGCACCCTTGGAACCAAACCAAAGGCGTGCAAACACCGGATACGGGATGCCAAACTTGGTTCCGGCATGGGAGTTGAGGAGAATCGGGATAAGGACGATACAGTTTCCAAGGATAATGGTAATAATAGCCTGCCACCAGTTCATGCCCAGTGAAATCAAGCCGCCCGCCATGGCGTATGTCGGCAAGCAAATGGACATGCCGATCCACAAACTGGCGAAGTTGTAAGAAGTCCAGCTATGCTCTTCCAGCGTTGTCGGACGAAGCCCCTCATTGTAGAGCGGACTGTCTTTCACCAGCGCTTCTCCTTCTCTGGTCAAGGAAACGATACCGTTTGTGTCGACCTGTGTTTTCACAAATTTCCCTCCTTTTCTAGTTCATTTCCTATACTCGGACAGCCGCCTCAGTTTGTCTCGAATATAAGTTGGTTAAGTATATTGGGGGAATGTACAGCTCATACCACCATTTTGGGCGGTCCTTTTTACATGATGATTGAAACTGTCCTCACAATTGGTTTGGGTGGTAAAATGAACCAGAGGTGAGATGAAGATGGCAAGGTTGAAGAGAGTGCGCCTCTCCTTTCAGACGCGAATGATTTTTTTGATTACATCCGTCATTATTGTGATTATTGGTGCGATCGGTCTGATTTTCTCTTCCATTATTGCCTCCTCCATCGAGGAGCAAATTGGAAAAAGAGCGTTGAGCGTAGCGAAAATAGCAGCCAATGACCCAGAGCTTCGCGCAGCTTTTTTTACCGACAATCCATCTGCACTGATCCAGCCGATCGCGGAAAATGTCCGCTCTCAAACGGATGCTGAATTCGTCGTCGTCGGGAACAAGGAAGGAATTCGCTATGCCCATCCACTGGCGGATCGGATCGGCAAAGAGATGGTAGGAGGGGACAACGAGCTGGGGCTGCAGCATGGGCAGTCATACATTTCCAAGGCAGTAGGCAGCTTGGGCGCTTCCTTGCGCGGAAAAGTGCCGATCAGGGATGAACAGGGAGAGGTGATCGGGATCGTATCGGTTGGTTTTCTTCTCGAGGACATCGAAAATGCCATTGATGATTATCAGGATAAAGTCATCCTGATCATGGGAATTGCCGTCCTGTGCGGAGTGCTGGGAGCAATTGTATTAAGCCGCTATCTCAAGCGTGCGATTTTGGGCTTGGAGCCCGAAGAAATCGCTGCCTTGTACGTAGAGCGCAATGCCGTGCTCGAATCGGTGCGAGAAGGGATTGTCGCGATCGACAAGAACAATCGCATCACCATGATGAACAAGGCTGCACTGCGAATCTTGGAGCTCCCGGTTGACGATGTGCATGGAAAACAGATTTATGAAGTGTTGCCCGATAGCCGGATGCCGGAAATTCTCGCCACTGGCGAGTACCAGTTGGATCGCGAAACCTTGATCGGAGGAAAGGAAATCATTGCCAATCGGCTCCCCATTAAGCTGGGTGATCAAATTGTAGGAGTCGTCAGCAGTTTTCGTTCGAAATCAGAAATCGACCAGCTTGCGTCTGAGCTTTCGCAAGCGCGAAGATACGCTGATGTACTCCGTGCACAAACTCATGAATTTCACAATCTGCTCTACACCATTTCAGGATTGCTGCAACTGGGATCGATTCAGGAGGCCGTCGAGCTGATTACCAGCGAAACCTCATCCCAACAGGAATTAATCCTCTTTTTAGCCAAACAAATTCCGGATCCGCTGATCGGAGCTCTCTTGCTGGGCATGCACAATCGAGCCAAAGAACTGAAAATTCAGTTTTTAATCAATCATGACAGCCGCATATCCGAACTGCATGCTACGATCAATCGTCAACAAGTAATCATCCTGCTGGGCAACCTACTGCAAAATGCGCTGGAGGCAGTCAATGCCTCCGGGAAGGAACCGAAGATTGTCGAATGCTATCTGTCTGATGCCGGAGAGGAGATCCTGTTTGAAGTGGAGGACTCTGGCCCGGGTGTGCCGGAGGAGTTGCGCGATCAAGTGTTTGAATATGGATTCTCGACGAAAGATGGGGAAAAGCGCGGGCTGGGACTGGCCAAGGTACGTGATATTGTCGGAGAAATGGGCGGTTATATCCTGTTAGGAAGAAGTGAAAGAGGCGGAGCGCTGTTTACGGTATCACTGCCAAAGGAATGGAGGGGCAATCATGCAGAAGGTTGAGGTTTTGATCGTCGAGGATGATCTGCGAATCGTCGATATTAATCGGCGTTTTGTCAGCAAAATAGAAGGGTTTGAAGTGATCGCGACCGCAACGAACGGTGCCGAAGCGAAGGAGCTATTGGGGTTAACCAACCCGCATCTGGTCTTGCTGGACGTGTATTTGCCCGACATGCTGGGCACGGAGCTGGTCTGGCACATTCGACAGCACCACCGCGACACGGACATCATCATGATTACCGCAGCGAAGGAAATCGAAATGGTTCAAGATGCATTGCGCGGCGGAGTATTTGATTATATCGTCAAGCCGCTTGTGTTTGAGCGCTTTCGGGAAAGGCTGGAGTATTATAGAGGGCATCTCCTTCGTACCCGAGAAGCAGGCGAGGTCGACCAGGATGATATTGATCGGATCCTAATGCGCAATTTGGCCAAGGGCAGGATCAGGGAGTCAGCTGTACCCAAGGGAATCGATATCCTTACGCTGGAAAAGGTGTTGGAAGCAATCAAGCGGACGAAGCAGACCGGGATGTCTTCCGAAGAGATCAGCAAGTTGATTGGGACAAGCCGGACAACCGCGCGCCGTTATCTGGAATACCTCGTTGCGGAGAAGAAAGCCCGCGCTGAGCTCATCTATGGATCGGTAGGAAGACCGGAAAGGAAATACCGTTATCTGGAAACGTAAAATCGCGTGAACAATATGAACAAAAAGTACATTACGTACATAATAGGCTTTATGTACGTAAACTAGGCTTGCACGCCCCCTCCATGTTATCTTAAAAGCGATTTTGAATGCGCTTTCAGAAAAGGGAAAAGAGGGGGAAGTTTATGAAAAAAAGAAACGCGTTAGTAGCACTGTCTGTTTTGCTCTCACTCGCATTAGTCGCCTGTGGCGGCGGGAATGCGGGCAGTGGTTCGAGTAGCGGTTCGAGTAACGGTTCGAGCAGTGGATCAACAGCTGGTCAAAATGAACAGCCAGCTTCCCGTTATCCCGAAAAGCCAATTGTCATGGTAGCGCCCTCTGGAGCAGGCGGCGGTTGGGACAAAACAGCGCGTTCACTTGGGAAGGTATTGAACGAAAGCAAACTGATCGAACAGCCAATCACCGTAGAGAACAAACCAGGCGGTGGCGGCGTGGTGTTCATGGCGGAGTACGTCAGCAAGGACAAAGGCAATGCGTACCGTCTTTTTGTCAATTCGCCACCGATTTTGATCAATCACAACAAAAAAGAAGGAAACAGCCCATTCGGTTATAAAGATGTCACGCCATTGGCGCAAATGACCAAAGATTTTGGCGCTGTTGTCGTGAAAGCAGATTCACCCTATCAGGATCTGAAAAGCCTCTTGGAGGCGCTCAAGACGGATCCAAGCAAAATCACTTTGGCGGGCGGTTCCGCTCCAGGGTCGATGGACCATCTGATAAGCGTTCTCCCAGCAGCGAAATACGGCATTGATCCCAAAAAGGTGAAATACGTCTCTTATGACGGCGGCGGCGAGGCAATCGCTGCACTCTTGGGCAACAATGCCGATATGATCGCCACGGATGCGTCGGGTATTACCGAGTATCTGAAGGCAGGTAAAATTCGCGTATTGGGTGTGACTTCGGAAGAGCGCCTTGGCGGTGACCTGAAAGACGTGCCTACACTAAAAGAACAAGGTATCGATGCTACCTTCAACATATGGCGAGGTGTATTCGGACCGCCCGACATGCCGGCAGATGCCAAGGCTTTCTGGGAAGGGAAGCTGAAAGAGCTGTCTGAAAGCGAAGCGTGGAAAAAGGAATTGGCAGCGAACGGTTGGGAGAGCGAGTACAGGGGCGCAGAGGAATTTACGAAGTTTCTCGATGAACAAGACAAACTGGTGCAAGAACTGCTGGCATCACTGGGAATGTCGAAATAGGCAAAGCTGGAGAGGGGACTCCCTCTCCTTTTTTAACCGAAGGAGGTTGCGCCATCGTGAACAAAGCATTTGATCGGTACAGCAGTGTTTGTTTTGCTTTGGTAGGGGCACTGTTTGTTATCGAAAGCCGAAATATTTCTACAAGCGCCTATGGCAGCGAAGTGGGACCAAATTTGTTTCCCATGGGTCTTGGCATCATCCTGATTATACTCAGCTTGCGCCTGTTCTGGGAGTCGACGCGAGCCAGAACGGAAAGCTCTACCGCAACAGAAGGCAAAACGCTGCAATACAAACGCTTCCTGGTCATTTTCGCTGCAACGCTGCTCTATGTCTATTTGTTGGAGCCAGTCGGATATGTGATTACGACCTTTCTCTTTTTGTTCGTGACATTCAAAGTAATGGGAAGCAAAAGCTACATCAAAACGACATTCGTGGCTTTCGCCTTTTCTGCAGGCGTCTACTACGTCTATGTACATCTGCTACAAGGAACGCTGCCAGGTTTTCCGGTCTGGCTCGGCTTTTAAGGAGGGGACAATATGAGTACATTGCAGTACCTGGCCGATGGATTTTATATTGCCATGCAATGGCATAATTTGCTCTATGCCTTTATTGGGGTTCTGATCGGCACGGCTGTTGGTGTTTTGCCTGGCATCGGTCCCATGAGTGGAGTAGCCTTGCTCATGCCGGTCACAGCTTCCTTGACGAGCGGCATGAATGCAGAGCAGGCGGCAGCGAGTGCCTTGATTTTGCTGGCAGGCGTCTACTACGGAGCGATGTACGGCGGATCGACAACTTCCATTCTTTTGAATACGCCCGGCGAGTCCTCATCAGTGGTCACCACACTGGATGGCTATCAAATGGCAAAGCAGGGAAGAGCGGGCGCAGCCCTGTCCATCGCGGCGATCGGCTCTTTTGTGGCGGGCGTATTCGCTTTGGTGGCACTGGTTTTTCTCGCTCAGCCGCTGTCTGATCTGGCTTTGCATTTTGGTCCAGCGGAATATTTCTCGCTCATGCTGCTTGGATTGTGTGCTGTGAGCGGCCTCGGCGGCAAATCGATGACCAAAGCCTTGATCATGACGGTTTTCGGTCTGCTGCTGGCTACCATTGGGATCGACAATGTGTCTGGGGTCGCCCGCTTTACGTATGATATTCCGTACCTGTATCAAGGCTTGGAGTTCTTGACGATCGCCGTCGGACTGTTCGCCTTGGGTGAAGTGTTTAAAACCATTTTGGAGAACGACATCAGCTCCAAGCAATTGATCAAGGTTGGACGAATTCTGCCGAGCGCCATGGACTTGAAGCAAAGTGCAGCTCCAATCGCTCGTGGCTCGATTCTCGGTTTCTTTGTCGGACTGCTGCCTGGTGCCGGAGCGACATTGGCCTCCTTTTTTTCCTATATCCTCGAAAAGAAATGGAGCAAAAATCCGGAACGATTCGGCAAAGGAGCGATCGAAGGAGTGGCAGGCCCGGAGTCCTCGAACAACGCTGCTTCTGGAGGAGCAATGATCCCGCTGCTGACGCTCGGCATCCCGGGTTCAGGTACGACTGCGATCCTGATGGGAGCTCTTTTGATGTACAATGTCCAACCGGGTCCCTTGCTGTTTACGGATCATCCACAAGTGGCGTGGGGACTGATCGCCAGCATGTTCATCGGCAACCTGATGCTCTTGGCCTTGAATATGCCGCTGGTGAAAGTCTTTGCCAAAATCATCGAGACACCACCGCATTTCCTGATTCCTTCGATTATCGCCATCTCTGTTTTTGGTGTTTACGCCGTGCAAATCACTACCTTCGATCTCGTCCTGCTGGTATTCTGCGGATTGCTCGGCTACTTCCTGAGTTCTAATGATTTTCCCCTGGCACCGCTTGTCTTGGGACTGGTTCTAGGGCCGATGATCGAAAACAATATGCGTAGAGCCTTGACCACTTCCAATGGAGACTTCACAATCTTCTTGACCAAGCCATTGTCTCTCATCTTCTTGGGCTGCGCTGCTCTGTGGCTGATCATTCCCCTGATTTTGAAGGTAAGAGGCAAAGAAGTTGTGATAAACGAAGAGGCATGATGATCTTCTCTTGACAGTGGGGGCAACCACCATTATCCTTGTAAAAATTTGAGCCAAGTGTTCTGCTGCAAGACTTGGGCAGAACACTTGGGCAAAGGAGAATGGAATATGCTTCAACTGTCACCAGTCATTTTGGAAGGAAAATACGTGCGCCTCGAACCGTTGCGGGAACATCATGCCCAAGGGCTATGGGAGGCAGGAAAATACGAAGAGATTTGGACGTATATGTCCAAAAAAATGAGTTCACTAACAGACATCCAGGATTGGATCAGGATTGCGATGGATAATGAACGTAAGGGAACGGAGCTGCCTTTTGTCATTCTAAAAAAGGAGAGTGGAGAGATTATTGGCAGTACACGGTACATGGCCATCTCCCTTCATGACAAAGGTCTGGAGATCGGGCATACATGGCTAACCCCATCTGTCTGGAAAACGAGGGTCAATACAGATTGCAAATATCTGCTATTAAAACATAGCTTCGAAAAAGGGTGCATACGGGTACAATTGAAGACGGATGCCCGGAATCAGAATTCGCAGCGTGCCATTGCACGAATTGGCGGTGTGCGTGAAGGCGTGCTGCGAAACCATATGATTATCCAGGATGGATACGTGCGGGATACTGTCATGTTCAGCATTCTGGATCGGGAGTGGCCGGAAGTAGCGAAGAAGCTGGAATTGTTGCTGTTTGGTGAATCATGAGCGATGTCGATTGTCGATCCCATGCTGGCATGTATACTATAGAGGAAAGAAAAAGCCTCCGCCAGAAAAGAGGGTTTGCATGGGACATCGTATCATGCCGGCTGGCTATGTACTGTTTGCCGGTGATTTGGTCGCGTTTTGGCTATTCGTCTATATTGGAAAAGGAATACATCAGCTCCCCATAACCTTTTTGGGAATGTTGGAGACGCTTGCGCCGTTTTTGCTTGCGTGGCTTGTCGCATCCTTTTTGCTGAAAAGCTATCATAACAAGCGTTATGTGACTGTATGGAGCAATCTGCTTTCCACTTTTTTGACCTGGACATTGGCTGCCCCGATTGGTCTTCTGCTTCGCTCCTGGTGGACAGGCGCGTCTTTGACCTGGATATTTGCGGAAGTAACCTATCTGGTGACATTCGTTTTTTTGCTGGGCTGGCGTGTTCCATTCGCTGTCGTCTATGCTGTTCGTGGTCGAATGCAGCGAATTGAGGGCTAATCCAAAAATCTTGGTGTAAACACCGGCCAACTGGTTACGCTATTCCATGACGAACTGTTGGAGGAGGTGTGCGCAGTGGGCAAAAATAACAACAGCAAGGATCTAGGCAAAAACCGCGGAAAGACGCTGGATGAAAACGATAAGAATACAAACCTGCGACAATCGCATCATAATGACCGCAATGAAGGGACAAGCAAAAGCCGCTGAATATGTCAGCGGTTTTTTTCTTTCAGGAAGGGTAATTTCTCTGATGCGATTAAGGGAGAAAGCAGTTGGCGAAAGGTCAAGTTTTTCTCATGTTGAAATGGTATAATGGAGGTTGTTTCAAGGGATGGAGGGACAAAAAAGATGCCGGAACCCATAGTGGATGTTCAGCCGGTGACTATGTCGTCACAGGCATTTTTACTATTATGCCGTTTGTTTGACGGCTGTTATGACGAGTTGAAAGAAACGGAATCCTTGCATGAATTGATTGAGTCCATCGCGAATACCCTGCTGGCCGGAGTGGACACCCTGGAAAAACAGGAGAAAAAACCTCGGACGATAACATTTCCCCTGACGCTGCAGCAATCCTTTTTCCTGCGCCGTTTGATCGTGGAAATGCTTGCACGTGCTCCACAAAAAGAAGATCGCATGATGGAGTGGCTGCAAGAGTGTTTAGAAGCATTGTCTGGAGGTGGCGGGGGCGATGCGGCAAAGGCCTGAGCTCCATGTGATCACCAGCGGCAAGCAGCCTCTGGAGGAGGTTTTGCGCATCGCGGAGCTGGCTTATGCAGGCGGGATGGACTATCTGCACATCAGGGAAAAGCAGCGAACGGCGCGCGAGTGTATGGATTGGGCCATGGCCTTGTCTGGAGTCATGCCGCTTGATCGTCTCCTGATCAATGACCGGGTCGATGTAGCGTCGGCAGCAGGCTGCCGCGGGGCTCATCTCGCCTACCACAGCCTGACCGTCCAGGAGGCCAGGAGGGTCGTGCGGGATGACCAGTGGCTTGGCAGATCTGTTCACTCCTATGACGAGGCCGTAGCAGCAGAAGCAGAAGGCGCTGATTATTTGATCTACGGCCATGTGTATTCCAGTGCTTCCAAGCCGGGTCTCAAGCCGCGCGGCGTCGAGGAGCTGAAGCAAATCACTGCGGCATTGCAGACGCCTGTCATCGGCATCGGAGGTGTGACGCCTGACAACGCCGTTGAGCTATTGAAGGCGGGCTGTGCAGGAGTAGCGGTACTTTCTGGCATTACGGCGGCAGATGATGTAAGACAGCAGACGTCCGCCTATCGTCAGGCATTGGACCAATGGGAGGAGATCAGGAAATGAGAAATCGGGAAAAACTGCGGCAAAAGCTTGGCGTTTATTTCGTGGTCGGCTCTCAGGATTGCGGTTTTTCAGTGGAGGAAACGCTGCGGATCAGCGAAGAGGCACTGCGCGGAGGTGCAGGCAGCCTGCAGCTGCGAGACAAAGGGAGCAGGCTCTCGGACGAAGAGCGTTTTGAATTGGCAAAAGCCTTGCAACGCTTATGCAAACAGTACGACGCCCTGTATTTTGTCAATGACGATGTCGATCTGGCTATTCGGCTGCAAGCGGATGGCATTCATGTCGGCCAGGATGATATGGCATTGAGCGAGGTGCGCGCTGCTGTCGGTGAGAACATGTACATCGGTATCTCGGCAGGCAACGTGGAAGAAGCCATGGCAGCTAAAGCGGGCGGCGCTGATTGCCTGGGAGTCGGGGCCATGTTCGCTACAGCATCCAAAGCGGATGCTGGAGAGCCGATCGGACCTGCAGGCTTGCGGGCGATTCGGGAGGCAGTCGGAATAGATCTGCCGATCGTAGGAATCGGGGGAATTACTCTCGCCAATGCACCAGAAATCATGTCAGCCGGTGCTGACGGTGTAGCTGTCATCAGTGCGATCAGCCGTGCGGAATCGCCCCGGGAAGCCGCGGCATCGCTCGAGCGGATTGTATCTGCTGTCTAGCACAGACACGTCCGTACATTCATATGGTACGATAAATAACGTGCAGGGGAGCTTGCAAACAGGCATCAAAGGTGGTGGAGACCATGAAGAACCGGATCTATCGAATTGGATATGAGTGGGTCAGCAAACGGGAGTTGCTGGAACGTCTGACTCTGAACGATAGCTCCTTGATCGAGCATAAGCGGTTGCACCCGAAGGCAGAGGATACGGAAGCGGAGGTCTCCCCGGAAGAGGAGCGTCACAAAGTGCTGATTCGCTGTCAACGTCGTCCGGGTGAATGGGTGACGTTCAACGGCCTGTACGAAGTGATGCATCGGGAGCCGATTCCTTGGATCGATTCTCCGCTCGAATACCATCAATTTGGTTCCGAATTGATACCGGGAAACATCAGAAGGGATAAAGCACCACAGGGAAGAATTCCTGCACACACGAAGCTGCAAATTGCTGCGATCCGGCAGGACACGGTATTTGTCACTGTGCCGGGCCATCCTTCGCGGCGCTATGAGATGTCATTGTCCCATGCCCGTTTTGCCAAGGATCATCCGAGTGAGCTGGAGTTGAAACTGCAAGTGTACGCCTATCCACCGAGACATGACATCTATGTGGACTGGCTGCTCAAGGAAGGACGGAAATCGGGGATCATTACCAGACCGAATCAGGAGCGTGTAGAACGATCCGCTTTTCAAGTCTGGGATGAACTGCGAGTCGAATACGGCATCAGTGTGAGTGCGGCTCTCGTCGCTATTAAGCAGGCGTTGATCGTTCTGGACCGCGCCGGCGTCGAGACTGATTTTCCTTACCCGGTCCAGGAGCGTTCCGATTTGTCCTTGTTTAGTGATGCGGAGAGGGACGCTTTTTATTCCTATCACGCTGTACGATGCGCGATGGCTGCTGTCTCCGCTCTCCTTACGACAGATCCCAAGGAACCTTTGCAGGACATCCTTTTGCTTGATATCATGCTGGAGCAACAAACCAACCGGAGACGTGATACCTGACGTCTCCGGTTTTTATGCGTGGCGCAGCCAAGTTTTCTAATTCCAAGGAATGGCGTATACTAAACTAGTAAACAATCGAAAAAGGAAGTGCCGCAGATGTATGTCTCGATGAATCGTTTAGTGGTTCCTGCAGATTATCAGTCTCACCTGGAACGCGCATTCTCGCAGGGAGGCGAGCGCATGAAGGACGTACCAGGGTTCAAGGAATTTTTATTCCTGGCTCCAGCCGAAGGCGACGAATACATCGTGTTCACGAAATGGGAAAGTGAACAGGACTTTCGCAACTGGACGGAGAGCGAAGCATTCAAGCGAGCTCACACTGGTACCAACCCGAATAGTCCGGTGAAATCCGACCTGCGCAACTATGTTGTGAAAGCATTTGCGAACGCGTAAGAAATGGATAGGTGGCGTGATTTTTGATCCAGACAAAAAATCACGCCACTTTACATTGGCCTAAATTTCGCGCAATATTAAAGGTATACATAAAAGAGATTGAAAATTCTGCTATGGGAATATGAGAAGAATGAATCATGACAAAGGAGCCGGAGGCTTTGAATAAGCGAATATGGTCGGATCTTATGAAAATGGTCCCTGATATGACGGCAATGTCCCTGCATATTCTGTCCCGACGTCTACCTTTTTCCCTGTACCATCCGGAGGACAGAGGGAGGTTTGAATCCACGTTTTCCATATTTATCAAGTATTTGATTGAGGCGTTGGATACGGGGAAGCACAGCACATTGGAGCGCCAAGTCTATCGCTTTGTCAAAAAATACGGCTTGAAGGATACGCCGATCCTTTTCTATATCGAGCCGTTGCGTGTTTGTAGAGATGTGGTAATGGAACAGTTGCAAAAGCATGCGAACCAGCAGGCAGCCACCCCGGAGGATTTGTTGCGGTATGCGAACATCCAGCTCTCCTTGCATGAATTGTTCGATCTCTTGATGAATCGCATCTTGGAATTATTCCCTCATTCACGTTTTCATCCGGCATCATCCTCGTTTCAGCCCTTCCTTCTGCCATCAGTAGAGGAATCCGAAGCACATGTGATCCTGCGCGGGGTCTTCCAGTTGATCATGCAGTCAAACGAGATGGCCGTTCTGATTATCGATCATCGCCTGAATGTGCTGGAGATTAATCCGCTGTTTGGAAAAATGTTCGGAATTGACAGGGATCAGATCAGGGGAAAATGCGTGGATGAGGTCATACTGTTCGATGAAAGCGATCGATATATACAATGGGTGATAGAACGCGGAGAATCCGGCCATTACCTGCTCGAGCATCAGGGAAGGTGGCTGACGATCAGCACATGTCCGATCGCTCATGAGGATCGTATATATGGTGCTATGGCTGTGGTAAGGAATCTCGAGGCTTCGCAACAAAATGAAGAGGAAATGACGAGGAGCGAAGCACTCGCTTCAGTAGGGCAGCTAGCTGCTGGCATGGCCCATGAGATTCGCAATCCGTTGACGTCCATAAAAGGCTTTATCCAGTTATTGCGCGAGCAGCAGGATCATCAGTTTCGCGACACGTACTACTCCGTCATCTTGATGGAAGTGGAGCGAATCAATGAGCTGTTAAATGACGTACTTGTCCTGGCGCGCTACCGCGATAGCCATATTGTCTCCGAACCGTTCCCGGTTTTGGAGGAGCTGCACAGTGTCGTTCGTTTGCTGGAACCCGAAGCGAATCGCAGGGGGATCCGCCTGGAGGTCGAGGCGACAGAAGGCAATTGGCAGGTAAAAGGGCATCGGGCGCGAATGAAACAGGTTTTTCTTAACCTTCTGAAAAATGCATTGGAAGCCATTCATTTCGGAGGACAACTAGTCTTGGTCCAGGTGCGCGTCACTGGGAAAGATATTGTTTTTACGATTGAAGATGATGGGCCTGGCCTTTCAGATGAAATCAAAAAGAATTTGTTCATTCCTTTTTATACGACGAAAGCAGAAGGAACCGGTCTGGGATTGTCGATGACTCAGCGAATCATCGCGGATCATGGGGGGAGGATATCAGCGGACAATTCCGCTCGTCTAGGCGGCGCCCGATTTGAAGTAAGGCTTCCCCTGGTTCGGGAGTGACCATTTTTCGGACATGCTGAAAAAATCGCCGATTTTGAGGTGGAGTGTAGCGCTTCCAACATCAAAAGAGGCGATTTTCTTTTTATAAGCGCAGAACCAACTTTCGGCAAAAGAAAGGTGTTACTTGACGAGGCGGTGGCGGAGAGCTTTTGCCACCGCTTGCGTACGGTCCTCGACACCCATCTTGTGCAGGATGCGATGCACATGCGTTTTGACGGTTCCTTCCGAGATGTACAAGTTTTGTGCGATCTGATCATTGCGATATCCATATGCAAGCTGTTGCAGGACGTCCAGCTCTCGTTCAGTGAGCTCATCCAGCAGGAATGACTGATCGACGGCGCTCTCCACTTGATTGCGCGAAGAGTGCAAGACCTCCGCGAGAGCTTTGGCGGCCGTAACCGTATGAAAGAGGGCTTCTCCTTGATTGGCTCGCCGGATTAAATCAAGCATTTCCTGTGAATCGGCATCTTTGAGCATATACCCAACAGCTCCGGCGCGGATCCCTTCCACGACATAGTTATGGTTGTCGAAGGTGGTAAGGATCAACACCTTGATTTCCGGATGCATCTGGACAATTTCTTTTGTCGCCTGGATACCGGATTTCTTCGGCATTTGCACATCCATCAAGACCACGTCTGGAGCGAGGGTGGAGACCAGCTCCACAGCTTCTACTCCATCAGATGCCTCGCCGATCACTTCCATGTCCGGCTGCATCTGAATGACGTATCCGAGCCCTTGGCGGATCATGTTTTGGTCATCGACGAGTATGACCTTTATCTTAGAAGGATTGCTTGCTTCGCCCATTTGCATTCTGCTCCTCTCCAGGTGGAATTTCCCCAATTTTGGTCGGAATTGTCACTTCCAATTGAAATCCATGGGGTTCACGGATAAAATAGGAAAGTGCTCCATTCAGCATTTCGATTCTCTCCTGAATGCCAGTCAGTCCAAAGCCAGGCTGGATTTTATTGTCTCTCGTAATCGAGCCGTCGTCCTTGACGCATAGACGAATGTCTTGTTCGCGCATCTCGACGATCACCTGCAAATGCTTGGCATCGGAATGCCGCAGCGTATTGGTTATCGCCTCCTGCAAAATGCGGTAGAGCGAGATGGTAATTTGCTGAGGAAGCGGAACCTCCAGCTCTTCGGTGACGATCTCCACCTGTAGCCCGGTATGCTTTTCCACCTGGGAGACCAGAGCGCGCAGAGGATTTAATCCTAGCCAGGTGTTGTCGCTTGCCAGCGTATGGACAGAGGAGCGGATGTCCTCCAGGCTTTGTTTGGCTACTCCCAGCATATTTTGGACCGCTTCCTGTGCTTGTGGAGGCCCTTCATGCAGCATGTACTTGAGCGCGTGTAGCTGGACGATCAAGGAAGTCAGACTATGACCCAATGCATCGTGTATATCTCGCGCTATTCGTGTGCGCTCCTCGAGCACAGCGATCTGCATGGTATCGATTGCGGCTTCCTGCAATTGACGATGCGCTTCCTGCAGATCCCCGTGAGCTTTTTGGAGTTCCTGGTAATGGAGCTGGCTCGCTTCATACGCTTCATTCTGTATGCGGTAGCCTCTGGCGCCGATGTAACAACCGCTGTATGAGAGAATAAAGGAAACGATATGCTGAATCCGCAAGTCTGTATCGAAAATGAGCAGCAAGGTCGCAACGATCGCAAAAAAGGTTGCGTACAGAATCGAGCGTTTGGTTCCGATATTATAGCCGATAAAAATGGCGAGCGGCATCATCATTCCGTATGCTTCTCCGCCTACAAGGAGTCCTTTTAAAAGAGAGAAAATGCCAATGGCGACTGCGATCAGTTCCGCCCAATACGATTTCCAATTTTTTTTGGGAAACCAAAACAAAAAAATGTAACTTATGAATAGGACAATCGTAATAGAAAATTGGAGCGGCGTTTCCCTCATAAAGGATTCGGGAAGCAAGGCTAATACGATCAAGATGGTGAACCAAATGATCAAAATTCGTTTTTGAAGAGCGTCTTTTATCCCCTTCAGCAAAGAGATTTCCTACTTTCTTTCGCTGTATTATACACCCAATTTCATTCTAGCATGGGGTGTCATCTATCTCTAGATAGATACCCGAGACAAATATACAGCCATGTGATAGATTTCACTTTTCCCTTCGATGGTTAGAATGAAAAAGGAAATGAAGCACCTTATCCCTGGCATTCGTATGACTTTTTTCGTTCATATGGCGGGGACGAGGCCTTGCAAGTCTGCGTCGTTGCGTCGCAGGCGTGTCTTTATTTTGTGTAAACGGGGTTGATGAATGGTTGCGGGTTTGATGAAAGGAAGAGAAGAGATCGGAATCTCACGCTGGTACATACTCTTCTTGCAGACACGTGCCATTTTCATTACATGCAACAAGCATCCAAGCAACAAGCTGATTGGGAAGAGGTGAGTGGTAGTGAATGTGTCCGAGTTATCGATTAAACGCCCCGTACTAATGATCATGCTGACGGTGGCCATGATGATTTTTGGCTTCGTATCGCTTCCACGCTTGGCGATTGACCTGATGCCGGAATTGAACTTTCCGGTAGCTGTCGTGGTAACCTCCGTTGACGGCGCATCCCCAAGCGAGGTAGAGAAGCTGGTCACCAAGCCGATTGAAAATGCACTTGGTACTGTGGCGAATCTGGACTCGATTCAATCCGTATCCATCGAAGGAGCTTCACAGGTTATCCTGATGTTCAATTGGGGAACCGATCTGGATATGGCAACACTGGACATGCGCGAAAAAGTGGACCAGGTTCGAGGAGCATTGCCTGATTCCGCAAGATCGCCGCGCGTGTTGCGGATTGACCCTAACAGCATGCCGATCATCACCTTTGCTGTTACGGGAGAAGATGATGTAAACCGCCTGAAGGATTTGACGGAAGATCTGATCCAATCCCGCCTGGAGCGTATTGACGGTGTAGCGTCTGCTTCGCTCAGCGGTGGTCAGAGCCGCGTCATTGATATCGTCGTTGATCCTGCCAAGTTGTCCGCCTATGGACTGACATTGGATCAACTTTCACAAGCCTTGAGTGCGAGCAACCTGTCCGGTTCCGGCGGTATTGTTCGCGAGGGTGACGAAAAACTGAGCATCCGCGTTCAAGGCGAATACGCCAACGTGGAGCAAATCGCCCTGACTCCCATCAATGTCGGGGGCAATTCGATCCGTTTGAGCGATATCGCGCAAGTCAATGATACGCGCGAGCCGGTCAGCCAGATCAGCTATGTAAATGGAAAGCCTAGTCTGGGAATTTCTATTATTAAAGCATCTGGCGGAAATACAATCGAAGTAGCAGATCAAGTCAAGAAAGAAATGGAAAAGATCAAGGCCGAGCTGCCGGAGAATATCGAAGTCATCATGACGATGGATACCTCCACCTACATCAAGGACTCGATCTATACCACAGCAGAGCATGCCTTGCTGGGTGGCGGGATCGGGATGATCCTGTTGTTCTTCTTCCTTGGCAGTCTTCAGTCCATGCTGGTGGCAGTCATTGTTCTTCCTGTCTCCATCGTAGCGACATTCCTGTTGATGTATATGACGGGACAGACGATCAACCTGATCTCCTTGTCCGGTTTGACGCTAGGTCTGGGGTCATTGATTGACTTTGCGGTCGTTATGCTGGAAAACATTTTCCGTCAGCGGGAACAGGGAAAAGGCATGATGGAAGCCGCACTGATTGGTTCCAAAGAAGTAGGTACCGCCGTTATGGCATCCGCCTTGGCTCAGATTTGCGTATTCTTGCCAATCGCGATGACTGAGGGGATTGCTGCCGAATTGTTCGGGCCGCTTGCTTTGACCGTCGTGTATTCGCATATTGCGGCATTGGTTTTCTCCCTCTTGCTGGTGCCAATGCTGAGCTCGCGCATTTTGAAGAAAGTGCCGGATCATGGAGAAATCAAAAATTACCGGGGCATCAATCCTGTAATCTGGTTCAACATCGGATTCAAAAAATTGGAAAAAGCATACCGAGTCGTGTTGAAATGGGCATTGGGTCATCGTAAAACGGTGATGATTTCCTCTGTCGTTCTGATGGTAGGCTCCCTTGCCCTGACACCGATGATCGGGGCCGAATTCATCCCGGCTATGGACGAAGGCCAGGTTAATGTTTCCATCAAGATGCCGAATGGTACTGTTTTGGCCGAGACGGAGAAGGTTGCCAAACAAGTGGAAGAGATTGTGAATACAGTCCCCGAGAAGGATATCGTCTCGACATCCATCGGCAGCAGCGGTTCACCGCTGGCAAGCTCGCTCTCGTCCCATATGGCAAGCGTGACGCTCACGCTGGTCGATGTTACGGAAAGACAGCGTTCTTCCGATGCTATTGCGATTGAATTGCGTCAAAAGCTGCAAAACATCGCGGGTCCTGAAATCACTGTAAGTGCCAGCCAATCGATGTCGACCGGTTCGCCGATCCAGGTAAACCTGTCGGGTGACGATCTGGATGTGCTGCGGGACATCAGTGACATCATCAAAGGCGAAATCGAAACCATCCCTGGTACGACCAACGTGTCTACAAGCCTGCAGGCATCGCTCAAAGAGTTTGAAGTGAAGGTAGATGCCCAAAAAGCCAGTATGTATGGGCTGACTACCGGTCAAATCCTGTCCAGCGTACGCACGTCCTTCCAGGGACAGACCGTCACGAAATACCGTACGGGTGATGACGAAATTGATGTCAAACTGAAGCTTCCTGAAGAATACCAGGAGGACATCAACTACCTGAACAACTTGCGGATCTCCGCGCCAGGCGGAGCGCAAATCGCTCTGTCATCTGTGGCGACCATCAGCAAGGTAGATATCCCGGTTTCCATCAACCGGACGAATCTGACGCGTCAAGTGAGCATTACAAGTGATCTGGAAGGCAGAGACTTGAATTCGGTCAGTACGGAAATTCAAGCGAAATTGGCAAATCTGAACCTTCCTGACGGATATAAGATTGATTTTGGCGGACAGAGTGAAGATATGATGGAATCCTTCGCCAGCTTGGGTCTAGCAGTACTCTTGTCTGTCGTATTGCTTTACATGGTAATGGCTGCGCAGTTTGAATCCTTGTACAGTCCGTTTATCATCATGTTCTCGGTTCCGCCGACCATTTCCGGCGTATTGCTTGGCTTGCTGGTGACGGGAACTCCAATCAGCGTGTCCGTCTTTATCGGATACATCCTCCTGATTGGTCTGGTTGTGAACAACGCCATCGTCATGATCGACTATGTCAATCAGCTGCGTGCAAAAGGCTGGGAGATGTCAGAAGCCTTGCTGCATGCTGCTCCGGTTCGTCTGCGTCCGATCTTGATGACGACACTGACAACGATTCTGGCAATCGGACCACTCGCGTTTGCTGGCGGTTCTGGTACAGAGACGCAGGCACCGATGGCCATCACCGTTATTTTTGGTCTGAGCTTCTCGACCCTGATTACACTCGTGCTGGTCCCTGTAGTCGCTTCATGGTTCCATGACATGGGCAGAAAACGCAAAGAAAAACGCCTGAGAAAGCAACAAAAGAAACTGCAGAAAAAGCAGCAGAAAACCGTTCCGGCTTTGGAATCGTAAGGTGCGCAAGGAGAAGGAGGGACATTATGAATAGAAGTAAAAAACCTGTCATACTGGCCTTGATGGCCATATCGCTGGTGGTGGGTGCGTGCTCGGCTCCAGAACCGGAATCGACTACACCGACCGAAGAAACAAAGGAATCCGTCACCCCTGTACAAATCGACTCGGTTAAGACAGGTGCAGTAGAATCTGATTCCGGTATTACAGCAAAGCTGGCGCCGGTCGAAGAAGTACAAGTCATGCCAAAAGTGGGCGGTAAAATTACTTCCCTGCCAGTCAAACTGGGTCAGCACGTGACAAAGGGTCAAGTTCTGTTCAAATTGGATGAACAAGATTTGATCAATGGCGTACAGCAGGCAGAAGCTTCCTATGCTGTAGCCAAGGCGAACCTGAACCAGACGGGCAACAGTACTGATCAAGGACTGACGCAAGCCCAAAACGGTTTGAAACAAGCAGAGCTGAGTTTGAATGAGGCAAAACTCAATCAACAACGGATGCAGAACCTCTTTACGCAAGGAGCGATCTCATCCCAGCAGATGGAGCAAGCCAACAACCAACTGACGAACGCGCAAACCGCTTATGACAACGCCCAGCAAAATTTGCAAACGGCGCAGAAAAAGACTGGGCTTCAAGTCTCTGAGGCTTCTGTCCAGCAAGCGTCTGTCGCCTTGCAAAACGCCAAGGAACAGTTGGCGAATGCGACCGTCACGTCTCCGATCGACGGATTTATCTCCAGTGTCAACGGCGCAGTCGGTCAGATGGCCGGTCAACAGCCGGTTGTGGTAGTCGTGAATACCAGCTCGCTGATTGTAAAGGCAAATCTGTCCGAAGCAGATATTACGAAGGTAACAGTCGGTACACCAGTTAAGGTGCATGTGCAATCTACTGGACAGACGCTGGATGCGAAGGTCACTGCCGTAAGCCCTGTGATGGATCAACAAATGAAGGCGTATCCGGTCGAAGTTACAATTCCGAATGAAAAGAATGAACTGAAATCGGATATGGTCGTGACGGTTACCTTCCCATCCGCTGGTACCGAGGGTGCTTCCAGCCTGATCGTTTCTCGCGCCGCAGTTTTCGAGCGCAGCGGGAAACAGTACGTATTCAAGCTGGAGGGCGATGTCGTGAAGCAAATCGAAGTAACGACAGGAAAAGGCTCCAGCGACCAGATCGAAATCGTCTCTGGATTGAGCGAAGGCGATCAAGTCGTGGTAAAAGGACAAACGCTCCTGCAAGACGGAAGCAAAGTAAGCATTCAGAACCAATAACAAATGAAAGAACATGAAAAGAGACGGGTTGCTCCGTCTCTTTTTTTGTGGTGTTGAATACAATCAGAATGAAAAATCCGAGTAAGCGTGTTAGAGCATGAATTGCATTCCGAATAAAGTTTACATAATAAAAATTATGTAGTCTTAAATGTCACGTATTTAAGACAAAGTGCGAGGACTGCTTTTGGCTTCTGGAAAGATTCGTTACAATAGGTACAACAAGCAACTTTTAGTGGAGGTAACGATGAGTGGCGAAATCTCTATTCTGTTAGCCTTTGGAGCAGGCTTTCTGTCGTTTATATCGCCTTGCTGCCTGCCGCTTTACCCGTCTTTTCTCTCTTACATAACCGGAGTTACGATGGATGAAGTGAAGAAAGGCAAGGCTGTGTTCCAAAAACAGGCACTGCTCCATACCCTGTTCTTTATGGTAGGTTTTTCGGTTATCTTTATCGCTTTGGGATTGTCGACATCCTGGATTGGCAGTTTGTTCGTTGACAAGCAGGATCTCATTCGGCAGCTTGGCGGCATTTTGCTTGTCATCATCGGTTTGGTCATGCTGCAGGTCTTTAAAATGGACTGGATGATGCGCACCTGGAAGGTCGATTTAAAATCCCGCCCCTTGGGGTATACTGGGTCTATACTGGTAGGCATGACGTATGCAGCCGGTTGGACACCATGTGTCGGCCCCATTCTTTCCGGAATCATCGTGATGGGTGTATCCGAACCGTCCCTTGCATTGTCTTATACGTTGGCATATACGTTGGGCTTCGCGATTCCCTTTTTCATCATGACTTTTTTCATCAGCAAAGTGAGCGCGATCGTCAAGTATTCGGATCGCTTCATGAAGGCTGGGGGAGTGATCATGATCATTTTCGGCGTGCTCTTGTATACAGACAAGTTGACGGACATTACTCGCGTGTTGATTCAGCTTTACGGGGGCTTTACCGGATTCTAACCGAGAAAGCTGGGGGATTAGATGAAGAGACTGGTATTGGCCATGCTGCTGGCTGTTGGGCTTGGCTATGTCATTGTCGGGCAGCAGAGCGTACAAGTCATGGCACAGGATCAAAAACCGGAAGTTGGCTATCAGGCCCCTCATTTTACGCTGACGGGACTGAACAACCAGCAGTACCGCGTTGCGGGAAAGCGCGAGAAGCCCTTAATCATCAACTTCTGGGCCTCCTGGTGTGGACCATGTAAAATGGAAGCGCCGGATTTGCAAAAAATACACGAGATGTATGGGAAGAAAGTGGATCTATACGGCGTAAATGTGACTAGCAACGATAATCCGGAAGCCGCGATGCAGTTTGTCCAATCCTACAAGCTGACCTTTCCCATTCCTATGGACGTGACGGGAAGCGTTTCCGATCGGTACAAAATCATGGCTTTTCCAACCACGTACCTCGTTGACCGCGAAGGAATTGTCCGCCAAAAAATCATTGGAATGATCGATGCCAAGACGCTAGAGAAAGAGCTGCAAAAGCTCTTGGCCGACTAACATGCCCAATTAAAGCCTCTTTGCGGTATTTTGTATCTTTGCCTAAGGTACAGGGTCGATCTCCTACATAGACTGGATTGAGTTCAGGGCTATGGGGGGAATGACGGGTGGCCAAGGGAAAGAAAATCAAAAAGGATAAACGAAACCATCCCAATCAGGTTAATCTGAAAATCGTGACATCCCAAACCTGTCAGGTGTGCAAACAGCAGTGTTCACGAGGGTTGGCTTATTTGGAAAAGATGTCACAGCCCGGAACGATTGGGTTTGGCGTACCATGTATCCTCACCCAAAAAACGAGTGCTGCTAAATAATCGGATAGGTGCTTCGAATAATCCCTTCTATTGCGAGGGATTATTTTTTTTTTGCAAACTGGATTGCCCATATACCCTGTATTATACTGAGAGAATGAGAAAGGAGCTGATCGTATGCGACCCTTGCAAATATCACCGGAGACCGCAATTAAGCTGGCGGAGGCTTTGAATGTGCCATTGGAGCGACTGATGCATATGCCCCAGCATATATTGCTGCAAAAAATGATGGAATTGGCGAAAGAGGAAGATCAGCCGGGCAAACAGGCTGATAATAAGGAATAACACCTTTAAAGTGCAATAGAATAGAGGAGTATTGCCTCTTTTCGTGGAAGTGGAAGAGAGAAAGAAGATACACTGGAGGAGAAGCAGATGGCAGTCAATGTCGCTCACAAATTTCGAACTGGAATCAAGCCGCAAGCATTTGTAGGGGGAATGAATAAAAACAAGGAAGCCTTCGAGAATTGGTCACAGTCTTTTGCATGGCCAAGCGAAGAGGATCAGGCGTTTTTTGCTTCCTTGCAGCACCGTGATGATTTGCGTTGCCTGATCTTGGCTGCAGATTGGTGCGGGGATGTCGTGCGCAACGTCCCGGTTGTTTTGAAGGCGTTGGAGCCAACCATGATCCCGACTGAGATCATGATCATGGAAGATCACCTCGATCTCATGGACGAGTTCCTCACAATGGGTGGACGCGCCATTCCGGTAGTGATTTTTGCTGATACAGGCGGGCATGTGCTCGGGACCTGGGGACCTCGTCCCAAACATGTGCAGGAAGTAATGATTGCTTTCAAACAGCAAAACCCGGATCGCAATGCACCTGACTATGACGAAAAGATCAAGGTTGCGCGCGAGCAAATGCTACAGCAATACGGGGAAGGAACCGGCTATCAGGCTGTCATTGTAAAAGAATTGAGAGAGCTGCTGTCTTCCTTCTAAATGCACATACGTAGCCAGGCGGGTTGCAAGCCCGCCTGTTGCTGTGAATCACGCTAATTACCGCTTCGTTTAGAAAGGCTGAGGTTCATGCATTATTACGGAAATGAAACGATCATGTCGCTGGAGCAAGTCCTGCGCTTGAAGCCGTCGGAGATACGCATTCTCGAATGGGTGAGAACCTACGAGTTTTTGGAAAACTCTTACGGCATCGATGAGCCGGTTCCATTTTTTCTGGATATTCGCTGTGAGGAAGTGGGCGTGCGAATCCGCAAGAATCGAATCACCTCGTTTCCAGACTTCGAGTGTGAGGAAGAGCGAATATTTCCCGAGATAGAGGAAGCATTAGAGCTCTTTCGGCAATGGGCTGAAGAAATTTTATCAAAGACAGAAAATGTGTAAAAAACGTATTGACGTTCTTTTTTGTTCATGTTAAATTAATAAACGTCGCTCCTAGTTCACAAAAACGCGAAATGGACGACGTTATGATGCCGGTGTAGCTCAATTGGTAGAGCACCTGACTTGTAATCAGGGGGTTGTGGGTTCAAGTCCTATCGCCGGCACCATCTTTTCTAGATTGTTTTTTTGCTGGAAAGATGCTATAATATCATTACACTTTTTATGCCGGTGTGGCGGAATGGCAGACGCGCGCGACTCAAAATCGTGAGGGAAACCGTGGGGGTTCAAGTCCCTTCACCGGCACCATACTTACATATCTGACAAGCTGGTTCATACCCGTCCTATGCGGGTGTAGTTCAATGGTAGAACTCCAGCTTCCCAAGCTGGCGGCGTGGGTTCGATTCCCATCACCCGCTCCATACGAAAACCCTTGAGAAATCAGGGGTTTTTTTGTTATTTCTCAACGGCCTAAGCCCTGGGAGACTAAACAAGACAAATCTGCTGACCAAGCGTCAAAATGGCCAATCGCTTACGATTCTTAAAAACGATTACGAGCTTCAATTCAAGCAAGGTAATTTGTGTCCTAAAATAAGCTTTCGATCAGGGGTCATGGCATTTCCATTCGAATAATCTAAAAGTATGAATTCTTCAATAAGGGGTGCCAGTAATTCCATGTATAAGCTTAAAAAACGAATCGGATCGGGAAAACATCGAATTGTTTATGATATTGGACACGGCCATGTTTTAAAGGTTTCCAGGTCAAAGCGTGGTAGGCGAAGCAACAGAAAGGAAGTGTCCATATACTACTCATCACCTCGTTCGGTGAGAAAGCATCTTGGGAGAATCAAAAAATTTCATCGAAAATATTCCTGGATATTGGCGGAGATTTCCCCGCTCTAAGAAATATAGGAAAAAACTGAAGAAAACGATAGCTTATTTTAGGAAGCGTGGAATTATGCCTGATGATGTATTAACTCGTAAGGGCAAACCAAAGCTCTGTAATTTACGGTTAAAGCGAAAAGGAAAAATAGTGTTCATTGATTATGCAAATTTTAAGCGCAAATAGTATTTGTGAAAAGGGCGGGAAGAGCTGACAAAAGCGGTAGGCCACAATACCGGGGCCCCATACCGATTCATGCTGCCATGAAAGTGGACAAGGATATATGCCTGCGGCAGTCTTTCCGCAGCGTGCTTGCCGAACCCGGGTACACCTCAGAAAAACTGCCAACAGGCGCAGGCGCAGTCGCAGTTCAGTGCAGTCTAGCAGATTGTCTTAAAATGAAGAACGCCATCCAACTCTTGTTACAGTCAAACGAGGACGTGTTTCCCTCTTCCCTACGTTGGCAAAGATGTTAGCAGGAGGGATGTAATATGTGCGGGCGTTTTACGTTAGTTACGGATCCAGACAAATTGGTGCTGCGGTTTCATATCGAGGTTATCCCTTTTGAATGGCAGGCACGATACAACATTGCTCCAGGACAAAACATCCCGGCAATTATCGAAGACAAGGGCCAACGCAGAATCGGCCAGCTGAAATGGGGTCTCGTCCCATCCTGGGCTTCGGATGCAAAGGGCGGATTCAAATTGATCAATGCCCGTGCAGAAACGCTCAGAGAAAAGCCTGCTTTCCGTCGGCTATTGGAACGTAAACGCTGCTTGATACCTGCCGATGGCTTCTATGAGTGGCAGCAGGGTCCGAAAGGCAAACGGCCCATGCGAATCATGCTGCGATCGGGGGAACCTTTTGCTTTTGCCGGTCTGTATGATACCTGGACATCCATCGACGGTCAAAAGCTGCACACGTGTACCATCATTACCACCCAGCCCAATAGCCTAGTAGCGGACATTCACAACCGAATGCCTGTCATTCTGAAACGTGAAGACGAACCATTCTGGTTGGATCGTGAACGATATGATGCAGCTCTGCTTCAATCGTTCCTTGTGCCATATGACCCGGTTCACATGCGCGCATATCCCGTACCAGCTTTAGTCGGAAGTCCCAAAAACGATGTGCCGGAGTGTATAAAGGAAATAACCGAGCTGGCATGATATTCCTGCCACTTACAGTGAATCGATATGATAGGGAGCGGCATCAGGAAGCCGGATGCCGCTGATTGTCTCTCTTGGTGATTACTTGTAGCTTTTGTTACGCGTGAACAGGTTCAGGGGTCTGCAAATGAAGCGGCGGTGGCACTAACCAGCCTTTTTCTTTGTTGATTCGCAACAGCCTTGCACCAAACTGAGCTTTAGCAGTGTGGATTTGACCAAACATCATACCGATATCTTCTCGAATCGATTGTCCAATGATTTGACTGCACGCGACTAAACCGGTTGCAATCTCCTTCGAAACACCAGCAGCGATTTCCGGATCGTTAAATCGTGCACCTACAGGGATGCTCTCTAGGGAAGCTACTGGACGTTCGGGTGCAGTTGGGGGAGGAGCAATCCCATTTACCTTCAAGAGATTTTCAATCTGTTGGATTTCTTGCTTCATGCTCTGTGTAACGTCCTCGAGAAAGCTTTTCAGGTCCTGATCCCCTGTATGGTTGATAAACGTTTGATATGCCACAAGCAGACCTTTTGTTGTAGCCAGATAACTCCATACTCCAAAGACTTCACCATAGTGCATAGGCTCATTTTGAGGATTACCACTTAAGATTCCCATTAACATCCTCCCAGAATTCATTAATGTTTTTATATCCATGTGGGTTCTCCTAACTGTTTTTTTAACCCGTTGATATGGTTTCCCTAGGAAAGGAATGTTATGAAGGTAATTAAAAGCAAAATCACGACTAAGTACGACTGGCTCGGCGAACTAGCATCCATCCAATGAGCAACAGAAAAATAGCGCATATATCATATGAGATGTCAAAAAGAAACTGGTTGGGCCCCGGCTTTACATGATGAATTTGTAACACATGGTGATTTATAATCCCCTCGGCCAAATTAAACGTGCCAGCCCCTAATAAAAAACTACCCCAGAAGCAGCTTGGCTTGTCCAGGGGGTTAGCCCTCCATAACACGATGCCTGAAATAAAAATGATGATGGTTACCAATAAATGAAAAAGACCGTCACTAATAATTTGGTGGACCCGATCGGTGTGCATATTTACACTATGCCATTGCAAGATTTGATGAAAGATGATTCCATCAAGCATGCCAATCATTCCGATACCAAATAAAAACGAACCAACTGCTGTTTTTTTCACTTTATTACAGATCTCCTTACCTGAATGTATTATGTTCAACCCATACCATGCGTTAACCCAATAGAGAATGAACCCCTCTAAGGAGTGATACTTAGAGGGGAGTCCCAGAAAGTTGTACATTTACTTTTCGGTTCCTGCATTTGCAACGTCATTCAATCCTAAATAGCGATGGAAGAAAAATTCAGCGACACCTAGGATTGCAACTGTCGCAATCAGCTCCCCAAAACTCAAATCCCAGTTGAATGCGCGAGAAACAGCCCATAAGTAAACGGCAGCGATTACCGCATCGGCAATTGTAGCCGTAATATTATTGGTTGCCCGCAGGATTAACTGATCTCCCAGCAAGTAGGCAATTACGGTTAACCCAAGTGCAGCAAGTATGGCCGAACCCCAAGTCGCATTGGTAAACCAGATCAAGCTTCCGACAACGATCACGCCGTTAATGATTAATTTGATTAAAAATCTAGACATGGAACTCAATCTCCTAACAATAGTAAAATCGTGGTTGCAAGCAAGTGCATAGCTGATTCCGTTGGGAAAATCCTACATATGATTCACGTCTATCACCTCACTTTACGTATTACTTTGAGCAAAAAAAGGAATTTTTATTTCGACTTTGCTTTCATGAGGGAAGGACGCGAATATTAGGCGGCTGATACGATGGACAAACCGGACTTTTTAGGTCATTTGTCACGACTGGCATGATCGGATCCAGTTCGATGCTCCATTGGATAAAATCATCCCTAAGCGGTCAAAGTAGAAAAGTGATGATTGTCCATTCCCCTCCCTGTGCGAGGAATGAAAGAGGTGCTTCCGATGGCGATAGAAGATAAATTATGGGCTGCACTAGAAGAAGTGATCGATCCTGAGATTGGTGTGAATATTGTAGATCTGGGGCTGGTCTATGAGGTGGAGGTCGACGAGGAGAAAGGACAAGCGAACATTGAAATGACCCTGACGATTCCACAATGCCCGTTGGCTGATCAAATTGTACAGAACGTAGAAGCAGCGGCAAAAGCGGTACCCGGGATCAAGGATGTAAAAGTCTCACTGGTATGGGAACCAAAATGGAGCCCCGCAAGAATGAATGACCGCGCCAGAGAAGAAATCAGGTCGCGCCAAGCTATACCGTGATTTCTGATGAACGAGAGAACCCGCCTCTATATCGGTCTGAGGCGGGTTTTGCATGTCTAGTCTTCTGGCGTGCGATCCAGGAACAGTTTGGTCACTGACGTGTATTCACCGTTTTCGATTTCCGTTTCACTTGCTTTGGTCTCCAGCGGATCATGGCCGTATAATCCGGGAGCCACTGTTGGCTCTTGCTCTTGATCCCGTCGTTTTGAACGCATCCTGCACACCGCCTTTTTGATTAGAGTGTGAACATCCAGTTGTTCTTATGCCAAAAAGATGGGATTTAGCAGCGGCAGACCATCAGTACATTGCCATCCGGATCTGTAAAGTTGAACCAGTGACCGTTTTCAATGCCCGTGAGAACCTCTACTCCTTTTTCCTGCAAGGATTGATAGACTAGCTCGATATTGTCGCAATTGAAATGAAAAAGGGGAGTGTTTCGCCGCGATTCCGGGTCATAGATCTTGCTGTCCAGCACCAAACCCGTATCGCCTTCCAGCGGGAGAACATACAAATGCCCATGTAAAATCTCACCCGTTTCTGGCAAATCCAAGAGCTTGCAGTACCAAGACTTTGCTTTCTCAATATTGCTGACGGGAATAAAAACAGTCCCGATGCGATTCATGAGTTTACGCGACATGAACACTTCCTCCTCTTATGCAAGTATAAAGCGATTGTCAAGAAATCTATCCTTCCCATGGAGAATGACGTATACTTTCATCATACATATCGGGGAGGGAAAAGCATGAAGGATCTGGAACGCCAATTGGAGCAGAGTTGGATCACCAATGCAGAGGCATGGACACAATCCGTGCGAGAAAAACAGATTGAAAGCCGGAAGCTGGTGACAGATCAAGCGGTGATTCAGGAGGTTGCAAGGCATCGGCCAGTCAAAGTCCTCGACGTCGGTTGCGGGGAAGGGTGGTTAGTCCGTGCACTGGCTGAAAAAGGCATGGAGGCAGTCGGCATCGATGGGAGCAACGAATTGATCAAACAGGCCCAGGAGTCCGGCGGTGGCATTTTTTATACCGTCAACTATACAGATTTATGTAACAATCCCAAGCAAGTAGGGGATCAATTCGACGCGATCGTCTGCAATTTCTCCATTCTTTCGGAAGTCATCGTGCCCTTGCTGCAGGCTCTTTCCGGGCTTCTTTCCAAGCAGGGAGTTCTCATCATCCATACGCTGCATCCGTTCGCTGTGACGGAAAAAGAGCGGTACGAAGATGGGTGGAGAAAAGAAAACTTCCAAGGGATGGGAGAAGGTTATCAAGCGGAGATGCCTTGGTATTTTCGTACGATGAGCTCCTGGCTCAACGATCTGCATCATGCCGGGCTCCGATTGGTCCATTGCAAAGAACCCATCCATCCTCAAACAGGAAAGCCGCTTTCTTTACTGCTGACTGCGCAAAAAGCTGCTGATCATGAGAACTAGCAATTTGTTTAACCAGTAATGCTACGGACTTTTTTGAAAGCAGTACAGCAAAAAATAGCCAAAGGCGATCCCGCAGACCATTTGCAGATTCTGAACGGTAACAAAAAAAGAAAATACCGAAAAATACGGTCCGACCGGTGAAAAGAGTATGCAAACAGAAAGAGTGCCCAATAGTGTTGGGATGCCGACAGTGACAAACAGAATCCAGTCAAATTTCCATGGACCATAGCTTCGGAATGTTCGGACAAACGAAGGAAGAGCAAGGAAAATGCCGATCAGGATCGGGTATAGCGTGTTGTACCATAAATAGGGCCAATATTCAAATGTCATTTTCCGATGTTCCAGTAGGACAGCATCATAATAAAAGAGAAGCCATAAACCGAATATCAGGAGCGCCGTATAGAGCAGATAACCTGCAACTCGGATACTTGTTTTCACAAACATCTCCTCCAGCCTGTTGCCATTCGTGGGTTGCAAGGGCTGTTCTTTACCAACTAATGTGAGTATTCATTACATGAATAACTCATCCCGAACGGCTTTTTTTAGTCCTTTCACAACCAGTTGATAGGAAAGATCGATCCAGCCCTTCACTTCCTCCGCTGGGAGGGTTCCATCCATTTCGACGGTGTTCCAATGTCGTTTGTTCAGATGGTAGTCGGGCTTGACTGCGTCATATTGGGCACGCAGCAATTCAGAAAATTCCGGTTCGCCCTTCAAGCTGATATGCGGGATCTGCTCTTTTGCTGTGAGCAAGGCAAACATTTTGCCGCCAACCTTGATCACATGTGTGTCATCCCCAAAAGGGAAGTCTTCGATCGCACCGGGCTTAGATAAGCAATATCGACGCAGTTGCTGAAAATCCATTCTTCATCCCCCATTTTCTACTGTAGAATCGAAATTTCCAAAAGTTCCCTACCATTCCTACTATGAAGGGCGGGCAAGATTTTTGCAACGCTGATTTTCAGCAGGGGAGGCGGGAGCAGGACAAAGCTAGAGGTCACCTGATGCATCTCAGGTGACCTCGATTTTTCCTTATACTTCGCGGTGCTCGGGGTGCATGTCGATGGCCCGAAGCTCATCCTTGGCCTTTTCGACTAGCGTTTGGTAATCCCTCACAACCTCCGTAAGAGCCGTTACGGATTCCTGATAATCCGGTTCGTTGCAAATCCCATCTATTGCGCGATGCAAGTGATACATCTTGTTTTCAGTTCTGCGAATAAACTCTGCCCATTCCATTCCGTTCATCTTCGCGCCTCCTTTCCAATCATAGCCTTTACCTGTTTAAAAAAAGTATGCAGAAAGGCGAAGCGGAATGGAGAAAAGCTTGCCGCTTTGGCAACTTCATGGTAACATACCTGACATCTAAACTACTTTGTCCCGTTATCCAAGCCTTCTTTTGTAGGAGGGGGAGAGAGCGCAATCGAGGTGCAAGACGGAAATGCTTGTCAAATTGAATCATTTTTTGGAAAAAATCATGCCCATCTTGACACCTGGCAGTGTAGTCATCGGGATTCTTGCGGAAAAAGCCTTGCAGCCCTATGCCTTCCTCAGTGCGTGGTTCTTTGCCTTCATGACATTTTCCGGAAGCTTGGGCGCTGGATTTCACGACTTTGCTCGCGTGCTGACACGTCCCTTGCCAATGATCGTCAACCTGGTGATCCTGCATGCGCTGATGCCCTTTTTGGCGTGGGGGGCCGCCAGCCTATTTTTTCCGGATGAAGTAGATATTGTAACTGGATTTGTACTCGCTGCGGTCATTCCGACGGGAGTCTCCAGCATGTTATGGACGTCCATCTACGCAGGGAATATGGCGTTGACGCTATCCATCATCCTGATTGACACGATGCTGTCCCCCTTGTTGGTGCCACTGGGCTTGTCTCTGTTTGTCGGGGCCAATGTAGAGATGGATCTCGGTTCGATGATGAAAGGGATGCTGTATATGGTCGTCCTTCCTTCTCTGGCCGGGATGGCGCTCCATCAAATCACCGGAGGCAAGGTAAAGCAAACACTGGCACCCCGTCTCGCTCCGTTTACCAAGCTGAGCATGGGCGTGATTGTAGCTATGAACAGCTCGGTGGTGGCTCCTTATTTGTCTAAAGTAGATGCAAAGCTGATCGGCATGGCCGGACTCGTGCTTGCTCTGTCTATTCTCAGCTACCTGGTTGGATGGCTCGCGGCACGTTTGTTCGGCTGGCGCAGGGATGTCATCGTTACGCTTACCATTAACAGCGGCATGCGCAATATCGGGGCGGGGACTGTTATGGCGATTGCCTATTTTCCGCCGCTCGTCGCCTTGCCCGTCGTACTGGCTACCTTGTTCCAGCAATCGCTTGCGGCCATCTTCGGACAATTTCTGCGCCTTGTGGAGAAAGAGCAAGCATCTGGACAAGCCGAAGAAGAGCTGCCCAAGGCTGCGGGATAGCTTCAGGCTTGGTCGTAGGGGATTGCGTCTCGTTGAAACAGCTTGCTCACCATGCCGTAGAGGCGTGCAGGCAGATTGGGAAACACGATCCGATACATGTCGGCCCCTTCTTGCAGCAAAGCGATGGGGGCTTCGACTTCGTAAGGGATCTTCATCAGGTCGAGCATGTTTTTGTACTCATCTACATTTCGTTTGTCGACTGTATAGTAGAAAGCTTTTTCTGCTTTCATGGCGGCACACTCCTTTTCAAGTAGTGTAGCATAAGCAAAGCGGCGGATCGAACGCACCATAACATTTGTTATGTAAACAACGTGGCGCTGGAAGAGCTAAGGACTTGGCATGATCAAAAAATGCTGGCAAAATAAGAACGAAAGTTGAAACTGGAAAGCGAAACGGAAAGAGGAACGGAGGGTTCCTATGAAAATTGCTCTGCATCAGATCGCCTATCAGATCGGGATTCACCCTACAGAACTGGCGAAGCTCGTCTATGACGGGGAGATCACTGGCGAGGTGCCGGATCGCAACCCGCAGTCCAAGGACGCATGGGTGGATCTGCATTCGTTGCGGAATTTCATTCAGTGGCGCTATGACCAGGGACGAATGGAGGAACTGCTCTACGGAAAATCGATTCGTCACATTGATAGATGGTTGTCACGAAAATAAGGCTTGGTAGAAAATGGAGGGGCGAAAATGAATACGATCTATTGCTTGGTGCCAAGCGCTTACTGGCAGCAATGGGAAGGAAAAAAGGAGTATTTTCCGCGTGATTACGAACAGGAAGGATTTATTCATGCGACAAAAGGGGACGAGTTGCTGGAAGTGGTGGCAAATCGCGTCTATCCCGATTTTGCGGACGAATTGCTGGTTCTCGTAGTAGACGAACAAACCTGTACAGCCTCTGTCAAATATGAACAGGCGAAAGACGGGCTCCTGTATCCGCATATCTACGGCGGGTTGAATCAAGACGCGATCATCGATGTGAGAAAGATGGAGCGTGTTCAGGATCGCTGGAGATTGGGCCAGTCCATCCGCTGAGCTTGAGCTTTATTCAAAGTGGTATAAATTTAGCAGGTCAAGTACCTCCTGGCGCTTGGCCGGAGGCAATTGATCCAGCCTGCGCAGAAGGTAGCCGATTCGGAGCCTTTGCTCTTCCTCTGATTCGGGCTTTTTGCTGCCCTTGATCCATTGTCTTTTCAATTTCACGGATTCTGTATCTGTGATGATGCGAAGCAGTTTTCGCTCGAGCAAATCCAGGGAAGCCATTGTGTTCTAACCTTCTTTTCGTCTAAAGTAAGGGTTCCGGCATCGACATTATAGCATGCTCGATACATAAAGGAACCTGTCTTGGCGCAAAATGGGAGAGGAATAGCCCATAACATGCGAAAAGAAGGAGTGTACGACATGCCAAAACCGGACGATCGCTCGGACAATGTGGAAAAGCTGCAGGACATGCTCCAAGACACAGAGCAGAACATTCGGGAATCACAGGACTATCTTCGCGCACACGGCGATGAGATCTCCGCGGAGGAAAAGCAGGAGATCGAGGCGAAAAACCAGCGCCGCGAAGAAAGTATCGATGGTTTTCGGCAAGAGATCAAGGATGAGGCTTCTCAATAATCGAACAGATTCGATGCGCCTGTTGCTTCCATGCGACGGGCGCTTTTTATAAGATCGTTTTCGAATAAATATACCCCAACACATGATTTGTTCCGCAAAACATGGTAATCTGTTAAAGGAACGAATCCAGAATAGAGGAGAAAGACCATGAAACGACCAGAAGATACACGTGTTGTAGTCGGCATGTCTGGCGGAGTCGACTCCTCCGTGACGGCTTACCTGCTCAAGCAGCAGGGATATGACGTCATCGGCATCTTTATGAAAAACTGGGATGACACCGATGAATTCGGCCATTGCACGGCGGAAGATGACTTTCAGGATGTCCGGCGCGTCTGTGAACAAATTGATATTCCGTATTACACGGTTAATTTTGAAAAGGAGTACATGGATAAAGTATTCCAGTACTTTTTGGATGAATATAAGCGGGGCCGCACTCCCAATCCGGATGTGATGTGCAACCGCGAGATCAAATTTGGCGAGCTCTTGGCCAAAGTGATGGATCTCGGAGCGGATTATATCGCGACGGGACATTACGCCCAGGTGAAGTACATCGATGGCGAGTACAAGCTGTTGCGCGGCGTCGACAACAACAAGGACCAGACGTATTTTCTCAACGTCCTGGGACAGGAGCAATTGTCCAAGACGATGTTTCCGATCGGGCATTTGCCCAAGCCGCAAGTGAGAGAGATCGCACAACAGGCAGGGCTTGCTACCGCTAAGAAAAAAGACAGCACCGGCATCTGCTTTATCGGGGAACGGAATTTCCGTGAATTCCTGCAAAACTACCTCCCGGCGAAAAAAGGAACCATCGAGACAGTTGATGGGATCGTGATCGGGGAACATGACGGCTTGATGTACTATACGCTGGGGCAGCGTCAGGGGCTGGGCATCGGCGGCGGACATGGCACCACCGGCGAGCCATGGTTTGTCGTCGACAAGGATCTGGAGCGCAATGTCCTGATCGTAGGAGAAGGAGCGAACCATCCGCGGCTGTTTTCAACCAGTTTGATCGCGACGGATGTGAATTGGGTGAGCGACAACAAACCACGGGAATCCTTCACCTGCACAGCCAAATTCCGTTACCGCCAGCCTGATCAGCAAGTTACTGTGCACCTGCTCGGCGACGACCGTGTGGAAGTTGTCTTTGACCAGCCGCAAAAAGCAGTGACACCGGGACAGGCAGTGGTCTTCTACGACCAGGAGGTATGCCTGGGAGGCGGCACCATCGACAAGGTAACCTTATTAGATAGATAGAAATAGCGTGTAGGGGGAGCTATTCATGGAGGCAACGAAAAAATCAAAAATGATCATCCTCTCTTTTTTGATCGGGTCTATTGTGATCGGGGTTCTTGCTTACGTCGGAATGGCGATAGGCGGGAATGAAGCGGTTGCCCTGATCCACAAGACCATTGAGGAAAGAGGGGGAACGGTGGCATCAGGCGGCATCATGGCTGTGCCGTTGGATGAAAGTCCTTTTGAAAAAAGCGGCAAGGGCAACACGATTTTTAAAATCGAATACACCAAGGATGGAAAAGCGTACACGGCCTTTTACCGCTCGAAAAATCAGTCCTCGATCATCTCCGAGCAAGAAGAATGGATTTTTGCCGAATAGACAAAAACAAAATGGGAGAGTGTGATTGCACATGAGCCAACTTTCTGGACTCCGTGAACTCGCGCAGCTGATCGCACGGATCGAGCCAGCTTATACTGCCGGCTCCATCTCCATCCTGTCTCATGAGAACAAGGAGGAGATCGCAGCCCTGCTGCTTGAGGGATTGGGTGCCAAGTTGCCCGTCCAGCACAGTTCGGGTGAGTATGCGAATCATCTGGCGGTGTTCAAGGCTGGGGGCAACAAGTATACGTTTGCCCAGGATTTTCGAGAGGTGTATATAAGCGAGATCAACTACTGTGCGTGCCGGATACCGCCTGGCGCTCATGGACTGCTGGTGCATCATATCGACTACCCCGGTGTGATCTACGACGTGTCGCAAATCCTGGCCAATCACGAGATCAACATTTCCAAGCTTAACGTGTCCCGGGAGCAGAAAGGAAAAAATGCCCTGCTCGTCTCTGTCACGGATGAAGGAATTACCTCCTCCGTCGTCCAGGAGATCGAACATTTGCCGCAGATCACAAAGGTGATTTCGTTGCAATAATAGAGAGCCGTCCGTTTCTTGCGGACGGTTTTTTTCTTGACTACCACGATATATTGATGTAAAGTAAATTCTACCAACTACATATTGATGCGTATAGGTGTCTAGCCGCTATTATCGGCAGACTTAATAGGGAAGCTCGGTGCAAATCCGGCGCGGTCCCGCCACTGTATACAGAGAGTGACGCTTGAACAACGCCACTGATTGAATGGATTGGGAAGGCAAAGCGGCACGATGATCTGTGAGCCAGGAGACCTGCCTAGACGTGAACACGATCAACCTACGGGAGATAGGGAAGTGTTTGAAGCGCTCGGTCGCCCGTACAGGGGCAGTCCTTTGGATTACTATGCGTATTCGACTCTTTCGACAAGTCGGATACGCTTTTTTCATGCCTCACAAAGATTTGGAAAGGAAGATGGAACGATGATGATCGCCTATGATTCAAGAACAGGCAACGTTCAACGTTTTGTAGACAAGCTGAAAGACCGTTTGCCAAGTGTGCAGATTCAGCCTGATATGAGGGTGGACGAGCCTTTTGTGCTGATTACGTATACGACTGGATTTGGGCAGGTGCCGGAAAAAGTAGAAGCGTTTCTAGCAGAAAATCACGCCTACCTTCGCGGCGTGGCTGCCAGCGGCAATCGGAACTGGGGGGCCAACTTTGCCAAAAGCGCCGATTGGATCGCGCAGCGTTATCGTGTTCCGGTCCTGGCCAAATTCGAGCTTTCAGGAACGACACGCGATCTCGAATCCTTTCAGAATGAGGTGACTTCCATTGCGGCATATTGAACTGAACAACCAACTCATGCAGCGTGGCAGCGACGGCTTTTTCCAGCTGGAGAAAGACCTGGAGGCTGTCGAGGTATTCATGGAAGAGGTGATGGCCAACACCCTGCACTTCGGAAGCGTCCGGGAAAGACTGGCCTACCTCATCGAAAACAATTTTTACGAGGATGTGTACAGCTCCTATTCGGATGAGCAGGTCGAAGAGGTTTTCGCCATTGCGCACGACTTCAATTTCCGCTTTGCTTCGTATATGGCAATTTCCAAATTTTACAAGGATTATGCCTTGAAAACAGATGATAAAAAGTACTACCTGGAGCATTACCCGGATCGTGTAGCGATCGTCGCCTTGTCGCTGGCCAGAGGGGATGCCGACCTGGCGAAGCGCTTGACAGTCTCGATGATGGAACAGCGATTGCAGCCTGCTACGCCGACTTTTTTAAATGCAGGTAAAAGCCGCCGCGGTGAGATGGTTTCCTGCTTTTTGCTGGAGATGGACGACTCGCTCAACTCGATCAACTACATTCTGGGAACTTGCATGCAGCTCTCCAAAATCGGCGGGGGTGTAGCAGTCAACCTGTCCAAACTGCGCGGACGCGGCGAACCGATCAAAGGCGTCGAGGGTGCCGCCAAAGGGATTATGCCGGTCTTGAAGCTGCTGGAGGATGCTTTCTCCTATGCCGACCAGATGGGACAACGCAAAGGTTCGGGTGCCGCGTACTACAATATTTTCGGCTGGGACGTCAATGAATTCCTCGATAGCAAGAAAATCAACGCCGACGAAAAATCGCGGATCAAGACGCTGTCGATCGGCCTGATTGTCCCGAATATCTTCTACAAGCTCGCGGAGGAGAACAAGCCTCTGACCGTTTTCGCTCCCTATTCGGTCTACAAGGAGTACGGCGTCCACCTGGACGATCTGGATTTGGACGAGATGTACGAGGAACTGCTGGCCAATGAACGCGTGAAGAAGCAGACGGTCATGAGCGCCCGCGACATGCTGACCAAAATTGCCATGATCCAGTTGGAATCAGGCTATCCCTACATCATGAACAAAACCAATGCCAATCGCAACCATGCGCTCCGGGATATCGGCTCCGTCAAAATGTCCAATCTCTGCACGGAAATTTTCCAGCTGCAAGAGACATCCACGATCACAAACTACGGCGAGGAAGATATCATCCGCCGGGACATTAGCTGCAATCTGGCTTCCCTGAATATTGCCAATGTCATGGAGCACAAAAAAATTCGCGAATCGGTACGCGAGGGGATGGAGGCCATCACGGCGGTCAGCGACCTGACACGGGTGGAAAATGCGCCAGGGGTGCAAAAGGCCAACCGCGAGCTGCATTCGGTGGGACTTGGCGCCATGAATCTGAACGGCTATCTGGCGAAAAACAAAATTGCTTATGAAAGCGAGGAAGCAAAGGATTTTGTCCGCACCTTTTTCATGATGATGAACTACTACTCGCTGGAAAAAAGCATGGAAATCGCGAAAGAGACAGGTATGACCTTCCTGGGATTCGAGCAGTCCGAATATGCGAAGGGCACTTACTTTGCCAAGTATCGGAGGGAATCGTACCATCCGCGCACAGAAAAAGGGAAACAGCTTTTTGAAGGGATCTACCTGCCGACTGCGGAGGATTGGTCACAGCTGGAGCAAAAGGTAAAGGAGCACGGCTTGTACCATGCGTACAGACTTGCGATCGCGCCGACTCAAAGCATCTCCTACATCCAGAACGCCACATCGAGCGTCATGCCGATTGTAGATCATATCGAGACGCGGACGTACGCCAATTCCACGACGTATTATCCGATGCCGTACCTGTCGCCAGAGAACTATTTTACCTATAAGTCTGCCTATCATATCGATCCGTTCAAAGTGATTGACCTGATCGCAGAAATACAGGAGCATGTCGATCAGGGCATCTCGACGATTCTGCACGTCAATAGCAATATTTCTACGCGAGAACTGGCACGCTACTACATCTATGCGGCGAAAAAAGGCTTGAAATCGCTCTACTATACACGAACCAAGCATTTGACGGTGGAGGAATGCATCAGTTGTGCGATCTGACGCCGATGGAGAAGAAGGAGGAGAGAGACCAGGTGAAAGCAGTCAACTGGAACAGACCCGACGATGATTTTACGATGACCTTTTGGAACCAGAATATCATGCAGTTCTGGACAGACGACGAGATCCCGCTCTCGGACGATAAAATGGCTTGGCTGGAGCTGAGCGCAGCCGAGCGGGATACGTATAAAAAAGTACTCGGGGGGCTAACCCTGCTCGATACGGTACAGGGCGGAATCGGCATGCCCAAGATCCTGGAGCACGTGGACGGCTTGCAGCGAAAAGCGGTGTTGGGCTTCATGGGCATGATGGAGCAAATCCACGCCAAATCCTACAGCAGTATTTTTACCACCTTGGCGACGACAGAGGAGATCGACGGCATTTTTCGCTGGATTGAAAAAAATCCACGGCTGCAAACAAAAGCCGAATTGATCTCGAACTATTATCAAAATATCCACAGTCTCAAAGACTTGTATCTGGCGATGGTCGCCTCCGTCTTTCTGGAAAGCTACCTGTTTTACAGCGGTTTTTTCTATCCGTTGTTCCTGGCTGGTCAGGGCAAAATGACGAGCAGCGGCGAGATCATCGACCTGATCGTTCGGGACGAAAGCATCCACGGGCTGTATGTGGGCGTCTTGGCCCAGGAGGTATTCCAGAAGCTGAGTGTCGCGGAACAGGCGTCCGCCAAGGAGGAGCTGTACGCCTTGCTGGACAAGCTGCATGAAAACGAGATGGCCTACACGGCGGAGCTGTATTCCGGGATCGGCCTGACAGAAGAGGTTCAGGCTTACGTACGCTACAATGCCAACAAGGCTTTGATGAATCTGGGGCTCGAACCCTTGTTCCCCGAGGAGGAAGTAAACCCGATCGTGCTAAATGGAATTCGAACCCATACAAAGCAGCATGACTTTTTCTCCAAAAAAGGGAACGGCTATGTCCGGACGATTCATGTGGAGCCGCTGACAGATGATGATTTTCGCTTTGACTTGTGAGTGCTGCGTCCGCTATCGCGTATAATGGAAGAAGGTACGATTCGGATAGGAGAGAAATCAGATGGAAGAACTGCACATGGACAAGCTCGATGAACGGCTTGCCGCGAAGGAATCCTTTGTCCTCTTCGTCTATACGCCGATGTGCGGCACCTGCAAGATCACGGGGCAGATGCTGCGCGTAGTGGAAGCTGCTTTGCCCGATGTCTCGATAGATCAGATCAACCTGAATACAGCGCCATCCCTGGCGGAAAAATGGCAGATTACCAGTGTCCCAGCTCTGCTGCTCATCCAGTCTGGTCAGGTACAGGAACGGTACTACGCCCTTCATTCGGCGGCCCATCTATACGATCTGCTGAAATCCTTCTCCTAGACATACACCTACCGCCTTCTCCCTGAATACTAAGGAAAAGAGAGATTGTGCGAAGGAGGAGGAGCATGCAGATCTATGTGGTCGAAGAAGGACAGACCTTGCAGGATATTGCGAGAGAATTTGATACGTCAGCCGAGGAGATCGCAAGGGCAAACGAACTGCCTGATCCGAACAAGCTCGTCGTCGGACAGGCGCTTGTGATTCCGATCGTGGGAAGCTTTTACGTGGTGCAACAGGGGGATACCCTGTATACCATCGGTCAGCGATACCAGATCAGTGCCGCAGAACTGGCGAGGGTAAACGGAATATCGATGTACCGTCCCTTGTCCATTGGTCAGCGCTTGTACATTCCGCCCCGCCCCCGCCGGGCAGCGGATTTCGCTGCGTATGCCGAACCGCGGAGGACCGTCAGTCCTGCATTGGAGGCAGATGTTCGCAGAGCGGCACCTCATTTGACCTATCTGGCCCCGTTCAGTTTTCGGATCCAGCGGGATGGTACGCTCTCCCGGCCGCCGTTGAACGAATTTCCTGCCATTACTAAGGAAAATCAGGTCGTCATGATGTTTGTAGTGACCAATCTGGAAGGAGACCAATTCAGCTCGGAATTGGGCAGTCTCGTCCTGAACGATCAAGCCCTGCAGCAAAAGTTGCTGGACAATATCTTCGCAACAGCCCGGGAGTTGGGCTTTGGAGACATCCACTTTGACATGGAGGCGTTGCCAGCATCCGATCGGAACGCCTATGCCCAGTTTCTCAGGCGTGCCAAAGAGCGTGCCCAGGCTGCGGGAATGATGATGTCAGTCGCCGTCGCGCCGAAAACGAGCGCCGAGCAGCAAGGAAAATGGTACGCTGCCCATGATTACCGCCAGATCGGAGAGATTGCCGATTTCGTCGTCATCATGACCTACGAGTGGGGGTACAGCGGAGGTCCACCGATGGCTGTCTCGCCAATCGGCCCGGTGCGCAGGGTATTGCAGTATGCGAAGACGGAGATGCCCGCGGAGAAAATCATGATGGGGCAAAACCTGTACGGCTATGACTGGACGCTTCCTTTTCAACCGGGAACGACTGCCAAGGCATTGAGCGCCCAAGGGGCAATCGCACTTGCAGCGAGGCAAAATGTGCCGATACAGTATGATGCCAGAGCGCAGGCTCCCTTTTTCGAGTACACAGACGATGAAGGCCGTCGTCATCAGGTGTGGTTTGAGGATGCACGTTCGATCCAGGCTAAGTTTAATCTGGTTAAACAGATGGGATTGAGAGGCGTCAGCTACTGGAAATTGGGTTTGCCATTTCCGCAAAACTGGCTTCTGATCGAGTCCAATTTTCGCGTCCGAAAGAGAGCATAAGCAAAAAGGCGTACAGCTCCAGGGGCTTGTACGCCTTTTTTTCGCAGGACGAATCATGGTATGATGGCAAAAAGAGCAGTGAACAGGAGGTATCTTCATGGGAGAGTGCAGATTGAACCACACGGTGGATGATGTGCAAAAGAAACTGTCGGAGCAAGCCCCTTTTCTTCCGGGAGAACGCGCCGATCAGCTTGCGGCTTTGCTCGCGACGGATTTGACACAGGAGCAGTTGAATGAACTTTTTCACCTGTTGAAAAAATACGATCTGGCTACACCGGAAGAACGTTTGCAGCGAGACGCGAAAATGGCCGAGCTGCTTGCCTACATTGCAGGCTCCTAGTCCAGTTTTTTGCGGCCGATAAAGCCGTCATAAAGACCGTGATAGTGCTCGACAGCCTCTTCTCCTTCGCGCCAGCAAAGCAGGACTTCTTCACCGTTGAGAAGAGCGGGGAAGTCAACCAGCCCCACATCGATGTCCTTCACCTGGATTCCGCTGGCTGCCAAGTGTTGAAGACGCATCTGGGCTTCCATTTCCATGAATTCCAGCTTGCATTCCAGGGTGAACATGGCGTCGTCTGTCGCAGACTGCAATTTTTTCAAGTGCTCGCGCTCCCGATAGGTCTCTTGAAATTGGCTTTTTAGTCCTTGCAAATATGAGATTTCTTCTCGTACATATGGCAACAGTTGGTTCGCTTCTTCGGGCGTAAAATATTTTTTGCTCAACGAAATCGCCTCCCGCCCCCTATTATACGGGTACGGGCCGGCAGAGAAAATGGCTGGAGCACATTCGGACGATGGCAGACTCCAGCGGCAAGGAGTAAGGATGAAAGACAGACTGTATTATCAAGACGTTTACCAGCAAACCTTCACGGCTGCGATCACGAAACGAGGAGCCGAAGCGGATGGCACACCGTACGTTGTGCTAAGCCAAACGGCCTTTTACCCGACCGGCGGCGGACAGCCTGCCGACCAAGGCTACCTGGGAGAGATTCGGGTCGTCGACGTAGAAGAAATCGATGGGGAGATTCGCCACCGACTGGAAGGGCAGCTCCCCGAATCTTGGGAACAAGTAAACGGACAGATCGATTGGGAGCGCCGATTTGACCATATGCAGCAACACACCGGGCAGCATATTTTATCTGCCTCCTTCCGCGAGGTGGCTGGCGCCGAGACCGTAGCCTTCCATCTGGGAAGCGAGCGTGTCACGATTGATGTTCGATTGGATGAACTGACGCCTGACGTCTGGGAAAACGTAGAGCATCGCGCCAACCAGATTGTGCTGGAAAATCACCCGATCATCGCCCGTTTTGTCGAGGAGGAGGAATGGAAGGCATTGCCGCTTCACAAGCCGCCTACCGTCACGCAAGACATCCGCCTGGTGATGATTCCGGATTTTGATTACAATCCCTGCGGCGGAACGCATCCATCCCGTACCGGGGAAGTGGGGCTGATCAAGATACTGGGTTGGGAACGCCATCGCGGCAACGTACGGCTGGAATTTCTCTGCGGCTGGCGCGCCATGCGCGAGTATACGGTCAAACAGCGCAGGATCAGCGACGCAGTCCGACTGTTGGGAACCAATGAAGCCGAACTCGGCACAGAGCTGGAGCGCTTGCTGGCGGAGCGTGACGCACTCAAGCAAGCTCTGCAAGAAAAAGAGCGGCTGCTGCTGGCAGAAGAGGTTCGCCAAGCGCTGGCCGAAGCGACTCCTGTAGGGGGGTATCGTCTGCTGCAAAAAGAATTTGCCGACAGGACGATCCAGCAATTGCAACAATTTGCCCAACAGGTGAACGCGCAAGCCACGGATGTCATATCGTTGTTGTCGACGACCGGAGAGAAGCGGCAGCTTGTCTTTTCACGCGGTCAGAATGTGTCTGTTGCCATGAATCATCTGATGAAAGAGGTACTGCCAGCAATCGATGGCAAAGGCGGCGGGAGCCCGGCGGTCGCACAAGGTGGCGGTCAGGCAAATCTTGCAGCGGAAGAAGTGCTTGCCTTGGCCCGCCAAAAACTGGAGGAGCTTATGCGATAGCACAATGCCAGTCTGGGCAGGATGCTTTCGGGCAAGACATGAGAAGGAGGACTAGAATATGAACTGGAATACGGGTGATATTGTCCGCGTCCCTTATAAAACAGGCGAATATGTGGCAGAGGTGTTGGAGAACCATGATGGCAAGCTGTTGGTGAAGGTTCTCGCTGTCACCAAATACCCGACCCAAGGAGACCTGCATACTTCCTACGAGGTAGATGTTCCCCTGTTTCACCAGCGTACCGCCTTGTCCTATCTGGAGAAGTTTTATGTTCCTGGACAATCCGTGATTCGCTACAATGCTGCCATCCCCGATTACAAAGAGTCCGTCCGGATCGCACTGGAACGGGAGATGGAGAAAATGAAGAAAATGTCAGCGTGGGCGCAGCGTTGTCTCGTTGAACTGGAAAACATCCACAAGGAAGCCTTTACAAACAGCAAATAGCATGGTACGGTATAGGCGTAGTACACAACCGCATAGTTCTTTACCAAACGGGGGCCGAGCATAGTCGGCTGAGATTGTAACGAATGCGTTACTGACCGTTGAACCTGACCTGGGTCATGCCAGCGGAGGAAGAGGTAGACGAAATCATTTCGGCTAGATGGAAGAGATCGCTTGAATTGAGCGTATCTGTTTCATATGGCATAGAGGATCGAATCCAACCATCCCGGCGGCGGATGGTTTTTTTCATTCGTCCGGATGTTTTGGATATACAGCTTCTTTCGCATGACTGGGTGGTCCCAGCGGCGGGGGAAGCTTTTTTCAGTTGTACGGGAGAAGGAGGAGATGGGGGCTTTATGCAGATCATTGTAAACGGAAAACAGGTCCCGCTGACGGATCAAGTGCGGACGATCCGTGATTTGCTCGATTCATACCAATTAATGGAAAAGATCGTGGTAGTCGAGCAGAACGGTACGATCATTGAACGTTCGCTGTATGAAAATCAGACGATTGCAGATGGCGATCGCATCGAGATTGTTCACTTCGTAGGGGGAGGATGACAGACATGGACGTATTGAAAATTGGAGCATACGAATTTCGTTCCCGCTTGCTTTTGGGAACCGGGAAGTTTGCTGATCTGGATACGCAAGGAAAGGCAGTGGAGGTATCCGGAGCGGAAATTCTCACCTTTGCTGTGCGCCGCCTGAATCTGGAAAACCCGCATGAGCCTCATTTTCTGGAAAGACTCGATCTGAAGCGCTTTACACTCTTGCCGAATACGGCCGGGGCATACACCGCAGAGGAAGCTGTACGCATCGCGCGTTTGGCGAAAGCTTCTGGATTGTGCGACATGATTAAGGTGGAGGTCATCGGAGACCAGCGAACCTTGCTTCCTGATCCAATCGGAACCCTGGAAGCATCGCGCATCCTGGTCGAGGAAGGGTTTACCGTGCTTACGTATACGAATGACGATCCGATCCTGGCAAGACGTCTCCAGGAGGTAGGCGTCCACGCCGTTATGCCGGGTGCCTCCCCGATCGGCTCAGGTCAAGGCATCATCAATGAGAACAACCTGCGTTTTATCATCGAGGAAGCAAAGGTTCCCATCATCGTGGATGCGGGCATCGGCTCTCCGGCAGATTGCGCCAAAGCCATGGAGCTGGGAGCGGACGGTGTATTGCTCAACACGGCAGTAGCATTGGCCGATGACCCGGTGCTGATGGCAGAAGCGATGAAGCTGGGCGTGGAAGCAGGCCGCAAAGGGTTCTTGGCAGGCCGCATTCCGAAAAAGCGCTACGCCTCCGCAAGCAGCCCGACAGAAGGGATGATTGAATAGCGATGGATCGATTGCGTGAAGCGGTGGCTGCCATCGCCCAGCGGCAGGATGAGATGTTCGATCTGCTGCAGACGCTGGTCTCCCATCCGACGGTCAGCCCTCCAGCCCGAAACAGCGACGCCGCGCAACAAGTGCTGACAGAAGAATTGCAGAAGCTGGGGTTTGAAGTGGATCGCTGGACGGTGTATCCAGGGGACGATAACGTCGTGGGGCGATTGACCGGCACAGCGCCGCAAAAAGCAAAGAGTCTGATCGTCAACGGCCACATCGACGTAGCGGAGGTCGGGGATGATGCAGCCTGGACGCATCCGCCATTCTCCTTGACTCGTGGAGAGGATGGCCGCCTGTACGGAAGAGGGGTCTCGGATATGAAGGGCGGTCTCGCCGCCAGCCTGTTTGCAATCAAAATGCTGCGCGAGTACGGTGTAAGCCTGCAGGGCGATCTGATTTTCCAATCCGTGATCGGCGAAGAAGCGGGAGAAGCTGGAACGCTGGTTGCCATCGAGAGGGGCTATACGGCTGACTATGCGGTGGTTGTGGATTCGAGCGATCTGCACATCCAAGGCCAGGGCGGTGTGATCACCGGGTGGATTACGGTCGAAAGCCCGGAGACCCTGCACGATGGCATGCGAGCAAGGACGATCCATGCTGGAGGCCGCGTTCACGGCGCGTCAGCCATTGAAAAAATGGCGAAGATCCTGGCGGCATTGCAGGATTTGGAACGGCATTGGGCGGTCATGAAGTCGTACCCTGGCTTTCCTCCCGGCACTACGACCATTAATCCGGCAGTGATTGAAGGTGGCCGTCACGCTGCCTTTATCGCAGACCGCTGCTCCTTGTGGATTACGGTTCACTTTTACCCGAACGAATCGTATGAAGAGGTCGTCAAGGAGATTGAGGATCATGTCAATCGGGCCGCTGCTGCTGATGTCTGGCTCCGCGAGAATCCCCCTTCTTTTCGATGGGGAGGGCGTTCCATGATTGAGGAGCGCGGCGAAATCTTCCCATCTCTGGAGCTGGATTTGGAACATCCTGCCCTCGCCGTACTGCAGGCAGCCTACGAGCAACAGTTCGGACATGCTCCCACAGTGGATATGTCCCCATCCGTTACGGATGCAGGCTGGTTCGCCCACGCAGGCATTCCTGCCGCCTTGTTTGGCCCTGGAGAACTGTCCCAAGCACATTCCGTTGACGAATCGATCGATCCGGAACAGCTAGTCAAGTTTGCGCAAATCATGGCTGTGTTTATCGCTACCTGGTGCAACCAGGAAAAAATGGAGGAGTGAGCGCATCGTGAAACCTTTTAGCCAAAGACTTTTGCAAAGCGTGGCGCCGATCTGGGAAAGCAAATACAAACATCCGTTCGTAACGGGGCTCGGAGATGGAAGTCTTCCGGTGGAATCATTCAAATTTTACATGAAGCAGGACTATGTCTATTTGATCGAATACGCCAAAATGTTTGCGCTTGGGAGCACAAAGGCATATGACCTGACGACCAGTGCGCGGTTTGCTCAGCTGCAAGAAGCGACATTGAACTATGAAATGTCGTTGCATCGCCAATATGCAGAACGCTTTGGCATTACACGCGAGGAATTGGAAGCCACAGAGCCTTCCTTCGTCATGCTGGCGTATACCAGCTATATGTTGAAGGTTGCCCATGAAGGATCGTTGGCAGACCTGGTTAGCGCGCTATTGCCTTGCACCTGGAGCTACTGGGAGATCGGGAAGCGTCTGGCTGAAGTAGAAGGGGCCATGGACCACCCGCTGTACGGAGACTGGGTGCGGATGTACAGCTCTGATGAATTTGGCTCCCTGGCCATCTGGCTGATCGAGCTGATTGATCAGCTGGCCGAAGGGAAAAACGAGCAGGAGCTGGTGAGACTGGAAGAGCACTTCCTCATCACGTCGAAGATGGAGGTCCTTTTCTGGGATATGGCGTACAGGCAGGAAATGTGGCCGTGAACGAAAAGCTCGCATTCTCGCAGGTCGATTTTTCCTACGGGGAGAGAATGCTCCTGTCGTCCTTTGACCTGGTCGTGAAAAAAGGCGACTTTGTCAGCTTGATCGGACCGAGCGGCATCGGCAAAAGCACCCTGTTTCAACTGGCAGCGGGCCTTTTGCAGCCGCAGGCAGGAGAGATTCGCATCGACGGAGTCGCGACGAAGGAGCGATTGGGCAAAATCGGCTACATGCCGCAGAGCGATGCGCTGATGCCGTGGCGCACCGTAGTGGAAAATGCCGCTCTGCCGCTGGAAATTCAAGGTTGCTCCAAAAAAGAGGCGCAGCGGCGAGTGCGGGAAGAACTGCCGCGATACGGCCTGTCTGAGTGGGCGGATGCCTATCCCCATGAATTGTCGGGAGGCATGAGACAGCGTGTCTCGTTCCTTAGGGCGCTGCTGTTCGGGTCGGATCTGATGCTGCTGGACGAGCCGTTCAGCGCATTGGACGGCATCACGCGCCTGGAGCTTCAGGAGTGGCTGCTGCAGATGTGGCGGCAGACAGGAAGTACGATGATTTTGATTACACACGATATCGATGAAGCCATTCTGCTGGCAAATCGCGTCATCCTTCTGTCGGGTTCGCCGATTACCGCTCCCGTGGAGCGCGAAGTTCCGATTTCATACCCCCGCAGTACGGCTAGTCGCAATCTCCCGGCTTTTTTGGAATTGCGCGAGGAGATATGGAGGTTGTTGCGGCAAGCAGCAGGGGCGAGGGTACAGGGAGGCGTCGTTCATGGATAAAGGCAAGCGCGGTATATGGTTTGCGGCTTCGCTGCTCCTGTTTCTCGCGCTCTGGGAAGCGGTCTGCCGCTTGCTGGCGATCCCTCCTTTCATTCTTCCTCCGCCAAGCTCAGTGTTGCACGCCTTGTGGGAACTGCGGGAACCGCTCTTCGGACAGCATCTGTGGGCGACGCTGGAGGAAGTGCTCATCGGCCTCGGCATTTCGATTGTATTTGGAAGCCTGCTCGCGTTTGCCATGAACCGAAGCCGTTTGGTCGAGCGCATCGTTTACCCGTATATCGTGATATCGCAGACGATTCCGATCATCGCTCTCTCGCCCGTGTTTATTCTCTGGTTCGGTTATGACATCTCGGGGAAAATCGCCGTCACGGTGTTGTTTACCTTCTTTCCGATCGTCGTCACCACCTATGATGGTTTGCGCGGGACCGACCGGGAAATGATCCGATTGCTGCAGACGATGGGGGCAACTCCCTGGCAAATTTTCACGAAGCTGCAGCTGCCCTCGAGTCTTCCGGCTTTTTTCAGCGGGCTGAAGGTAGCGGCGACGTACAGCGTTTCCGGTGCAACAATCGGCGAATGGCTGGGGGCGAGCGAAGGGCTCGGCTATTTCGGGCGGCGGGCATCCGGCAATTTTCAAGCACCTGCTCTATTCGCATCCGTCCTGTTGTTATCCCTTCTCGGCATGCTGCTGTTCTGGCTCGTGGGATATATCGGGCAACGCTATATGCCACAGACTCGAAAAAAATAAAAAAAATAGGTGAGAGAAACCATCATGAGAACGAAAAAGAATTGGATGAAAAGCATTCTGGCATTTGGTTTGGCTGCAAGCATGGCGGCTTGCGGAAGCAGCAATACCGCAGCTCCGGCTGCTCCGGATTCGAATCCGCAGGCAACAGGCGGAGGGGAACCGACAAAACTGACAGTCGCTTTGGACTGGTATCCCAATGCGGTCCACTCCTTTCTGTACGTAGCTCAGGAGAAGGGCTTTTTCAAGGAAGAGAATCTGGATGTTGACCTGCAAATGCCATCTGACAGCAACGACCCGCTGAAGATGGTAGCGGCAGGCAAAGTAGACCTGGCGATCAGCTATCAGACACAGGTGGTTCAAGCGAGAGCAGAAGGCATTCCTGTCGTTTCTGTAGCGGCTTTGGTCAGACATCCGCTGAACGCGATCATGACCAGAAAGGATAGCGGACTGGATTCTCCGGAGAAGCTCGCAGGCAAAGCCATCGGATTTCCGTCAATACCGTTCAACGAATCCATCGTACGTACAGCAGTCAAACATGCTGGCGGAGACGACTCCGGGCTGTCCTTTATCGACATTGGCTTTGACATTGTGCCTGCCTTGACCGGCAAAAAGGTGGATGCCGTAGTCGGAGGGTATATTAACCACGAAGGGCCCATTTTAGAGAAGCACGGTGTGCCGCTTAACATTTTCAAACCGACTGACTTCGGGGTGCCTGACTATTACGAACTGATCTTGACGACAAGCGATGATCAGTGGGAACAGAAAAAGCAAGCGTTCGAGGCATTTATGCGCGCGGCTGCAAAAGCACAGAAATACGTCGCCGAGAATCCAAAACCGGCTCTTGATCTGCTTTTGGCCAAGCAGGCGGAGGAGTTCCCGCTCGAGGAGGACATCGAGACGAAGAGTCTGGAGATCCTGTTGCCGTTGATGGATGCAGGAGACAAGCCTTTTGGCTACCAGACAGAGGAATCCTGGCAGACGCTGATCGACTGGATGAAAAAGGAAAAATTGATTAGCGGAGATGTTCAAGCAACTCAAATCGTTCGTCAGTTTGTGAATTAAACGATTGTTTAAACTCCTGAAAGCAACATCTTTGTCATATTATCGGGTTTCTTTTCCATGAAAACGGTTTTATAATGATGATGAATGCTTGTATGAGGAGACTGCGTGATGAACGATAATCAGAATCGCAATGAAAATAAATGGGTCATGTGGGGCTTTATCGGCACCGTCCTCGCTTGTGCGATCGCGATGTTCCTTTTTATGTACTATATGAGCAAGTAGTGGCTCACCGTAAAAACCACTGTGAAGACAGTGGTTTTTGTTTTTACTCCCCAGTATGGAAAGGAGAGAAACGGCTTGTTGACTGATTGGCAGACATTAAAGGCTGGCAACCCCAAACAACAGCTGGCGTATCAGGCTATTACTGAACTTCGCATTCCAGAGGAGCTGGCTTCGTATACGCCTGTCTTGTGCGGGACGATTCCCATTGAAATCGACACGGATCAATCCGATCTGGACGTGATCATGGAGGTACATGATTTTACCCGATTTCAACAGGATGTGACCTCGTTGTACGGGGGGCTGCAGGACTTTGTCATCACACAAAAAGAACGGAACGGGATTCCGACGATCAAAGCCAATTTTTTTTACAGCGGATTTGCCTTTGAGCTGTTCGGCCAGCCAAGACCCGTGAAAGAGCAAAACGCCTACCTTCATATGATTGTGGAGCATGCGCTTATGGAGAGGGACCCCGGACTCAAGGAGACGATCTTGAGACTCAAGGAGCAAGGCATCAAGACCGAGCCGGCTTTTGCCTGCGCCCTGCAATTGCCGGGAGATCCCTATATGGCGCTCATCGATCTGGGAAAGCAATTGGGGATATTGCCAGACCGTTAACGTGAAGGCGTTTGTAATCGTTGCAATGTATGGGCGATCTGGTCCAACGCAAGCCCATTCAATTCCGCAAATCCGACTCCCCGCAGGGCGATGGTGCGCCCGCCTTGGACAGGATATACTCCTTGCCATACCCCGACGAGACGATAAAGATTGGTTCCGTGCACCTTTTTGAGAAAAAGCACATACTCTCCTTCGCTCAGGGGCCCTGGGTAGGTGAGATTGAGAGGATCTCTGGCATCTGGCAATGGCTCAATGCCCGTTGTCAACAGTTGGATGACCTGCGGGGCAGAGCCTTTCCAGGTGCGCTGGACCCGAAAGGACTGTACGTAGTTGAGCACCTTCCCCTGTCGCAGGGAAACTCCCGTTGGAGCAGATTGGTATTGACTGTCGGTGCGGCCTGAGACGATGAGATCACCGGCTTGTACCAGCTCGTGGACATTTTTTACAGGGGTGGGGTCGACGCGCAGGCGAGCCAGGTCAGGGGGAGCAGCGAATGTCGGACATGCCAAAGTCAGACAGAGGACAACAGTCGAGAAGAAGCGAATCAGCACAGGAAATTCCTCCGTTCGGTCATGTTTTCTCTAGTATGGACAGCAACAGGTACGTTAGTCGCAAGAAGTATCCTGATAATTGTGTTACTATTTAGAAAAATAAGACTCGTACTCTGGCTTTTTCTCTGATACTGGAGAGCCGCCTGTACGACAATATGAGAAGGAGGAGCCTATGAATCAAAAAGTCAAACAAGCCTGTATGTGGCTGATGGTGTTGGCCATGATTCTGTCTGTTTCGGCGGCACCAGTCTATGCCGAATCAGGGGCAGAAGCAGTGTCGCCCCTTCAGGCACAGATTGAAAAGCGCTTGTCTGATCTGAAAAAAGATGACAACAGCGTCGGTCTTCATGCGGGAATTGCCATCTATGATTTGACAGAAAAGCGCTTCCTGTATCAGCATCAGGCGAAGAGAAGCTACATCCCGGCATCGACACTGAAACTGTTCACGACGATTACGGGATTGGATCGCTTGGGACCTGATTATCGATGGAAGACAGAGGTACTTATCGACGGCTCTCTTGTCGGAAATGGCGTTGTCCAAGGGAATCTGATCCTGAAGGGCTATGGCGATCCCAGTCTGAAACAAAGCGATCTGCGCGACATCGCATTGGCCCTGAAGGAAAAAGGGATCCGACGCGTGACGGGGAAGCTGCTCGTCGATGAAAGCTATTTCGATACACAGCGTCTAGGAATGGGCTGGATGTGGGATGACGAGCCTTACGGATACAGTGCCCAGATCAGCGGCCTGGCGGCAGAGAAAAACAGCGTGACCGTGACGATTACACCCGGGAAAGCCTCGGCCCCCGCTGTCACTTTACAGCCTGCGACTACATATGTGGCCATCACCAATCAGATCCAGACCGTTCCGAACAGCAGTTCGACATCCATCACTGTCGAACGTCCCCGAGGAAAAAACGAAATCATTCTGAAAGGGACGATCGGGGCACAAGCCAAGCCCTATCAAGAGGCTGTTACAATGGAAGACCCGGCACTTTTTGTCGGAGAGCTGTGGCGGGACATTCTGCTGCAGGAAGGGATCATCACTCCGCCACAAAAGGGCATCGAAAAAACAGTGGCAACACACGGAACGGCACTCCACACGCACTACTCCAAACCGCTTTCCGAGCTCGTGATCGAATTGAACAAGGAAAGCGACAACTTTTACGCCGACATGCTGCTGAAGACATTGGGAGCCACCCAAAAAGGAGAGGGCAGCTTTGCGGCGGGAAGCGAAGCGGTCCGCGACATGCTGAAGCACGCCGGCATCAATTCTGGTTTCCGAGTGGTCGATGGTTCCGGGCTTTCTCGCTTCAACTGGATCACGCCTGAGCAGATGGTGACCATGCTTGCTTTTGTCCAGGAGCAGAGCTATCGCGAGGCTCTGGAAGCATCACTTCCGATCGCTGGCGTGGATGGTACCCTCAAAAACCGCCTGAAAGGGACGATTGCCGAAAAGAAAGCGATCGCGAAGACCGGCTCGATGGGCGGAGTCAATACCTTGGCTGGCTATGTCACAGCACAAAATGGACATAAGCTTGCCTACGTGATCATGACCAATGGGGTGTATAAATCCAAGTATGCAAGAGATCTGCAAGACCAGATCACCGTACTGTCGACTGCGTATCCCCAGCTCAGCATGCCGGATGGGTATGCATCGGACGGACAAAAAACATACAAGCTGTCTGCAACACTCGATCCCATCCTGGATCAGCCGCAACTGGAGAATCTCGCCGTCGGACTGCTGGTCAAATCCGTAGACTCGACCGGTGATGAGGCGGTCTGGTACGAGCGGGATGCCGATACTCTCCTGACACCTGCAGCGAATGTCAAAATGCTGACAAGTGCAGCCGCCTTGTCGCAGCTTGGACCTGAATATGTATACAAGACGGAGCTGTACACAGATGCAGCCAAGGCTGATTCTCCTGTGATCCAGGGAAATCTGTATGTAAAAGGATACGGGGACCCTACGATCCACACAGACGATTCGTTAAAAGTGCAGAACGGCGTATCTGTGGAGCAGATCGTAGACGATCTCAAAAAACGGGGGATCAAGCAGATTACCGGAAATCTGATACTGGATGAAACCTATTTTGACCAAGAGCGTCTGGGTCTTGGATGGACATGGGACGATGAGGATGAAGCGTTCAATCCGCGCATCGGAGCCTTGTCGCTCAACAGGGGAACGATTGCACTTGCTTATGAGCCGGGAGACCAGGAGGGGGATGCTGTTCGCGTCAGCCTCTATCCGAATACTTCTTACCTGAGCGTGAAGAACGAAGCCGTCACGGTAGAAGGCGGTAGAGATTCTGTTGTCATCGAGCGTGACCGAGGAACCAATCAGATTCGCCTGACGGGGACTTTGCCTCTGGATGATCAGGGTGGCGCCAAACGAATCCCGGTCGAAGAGCCTGCGATGTATTTCGGTACGGTATTAAAGGAGAAGATGGAAGAGGAGGGGATCCGTTTTTCCGGCAACAGCAAAATTGTCTTGGGTGCAGTACCCGCAACTGCTGTTAAGCAATCGGAGTTTACTTCCCAGCCGCTTCGCCAAATCGTAGATTATATGAGCAAACAAAGCGACAATGGATATGCCGAAATGATTTTGAAGAGCATCGGTGCGCACAAACAAGCGAACGGCAGCGCCGACTCCGGTGTCCAGTCGGTGTTGGAGATGGTGCAAGCCATGGGCGGCAAAACCAATTTTGACATGATGGACGGATCGGGCCTCACTCGCTACAACCTGATTTCTCCAAGGCACTTCGTGTCTGTCCTGGAAGGCATGAGCAAGCAGCACGAGATTTCACCTGTCTTCGAAGAGGCGCTGTCACTGGCTGGAGTAGACGGGACACTGGAGGAGCGCTTTATCGGAACCGCTGCAGAAGATAATCTGACTGGCGTGACAGGCTCCATGACCGATGTGCGAAGCCTGTCCGGTTACGTGACCACGAAAAGCGGTGAGAAGCTGGTGTTCTCGCTGATCATCAACGGGTATATGTCGAACGACCTGGATCTAAACCGTATCGAGGAGCAGATTGTCAACAGCCTGGTAAGCTACGATTAGCGGTGTCATACGACGAAGCGGGGGATCTTCCCCTGCTTTTTTGTCTGGTAAAAACCGCTTCACGCAACACGAATGGGTTCATGGACATCCTGCTGCACATAGACTAGGAGCATCTGGATCGGGAAAGGGGTGCTTGCCTAGTGCAGCGGCATATGTGCAAAGGCAAAATTCATCGAGCGACCGTCACGCAAGCTGAGCTTGACTATGTAGGAAGCATTACAATCGACGAAGACTTGATGAGGGCGGCAGATATTCTTCCCTATGAAATCGTTCAGGTGACCAGTCTGCGAAACGCGACCCGTTGGAAAACATATGCATTGCCGGCTGAAGGGGGAAGTGGAAAAATCTGTTTGAATGGTCCTCCTGCTCATCTGTTTTCGCCTGGCGATCTTGTCATCATACTCAGCATGGGAATGTACGACGAATGGGAAGCGAGACAATTGGTGCCGAAAGTCGTCTTTGTCGATGACAAAAACAGAATTACCAAAGTAGAGGAACATCATCTGATTGTGAATGGGGAGATGAAGCAATAAAAGCGCCAAACGTAGGGAAATGGAGCAAGCATCAGCATCTCGCAAAGGATGCGTTTTTACAGGCGTATTTGCCGCCGACGAAGCGATTCTCCCCCGCAGCTCTGTGGGAGTACATCGAGAACTATGGTGATGTCATTCTGAAGCCATCAGGCGGAGGGGGAGGAGCAGGGATCATCAAAGTGAGCAGCCTGGATGGGGAGCGATATCAAATCCATGCGGGTTCGCTTCGGCGGGTTGTGCAGGGAAAAGAGGCCGTTCTCCATACAGTGAGGCCATTGTTTCGTCCGAAGATATACTTGTTGCAGCCCCATCTTTCTTTGGGTAGGATAAATGGACGGCCATTTGATGTGAGAGTGATGGTGCAGCGGACAAGGAGCAGCCAGCCTTGGCAGGTTACAGGATGGCTGGCTAAGCTGGCAGGTCCGGGGTATGTAGTAACGAATGTAGCCCGCAGTCGAGGCAGTGTACTCTCGCTTCAAAACGCCATCCTCCGCTCAGGGATACCAAAATCGCCTGATCTCTTGTCCGAGCTCAGGAAGGTAGCATTGGCAGTGGCTTCCTGCTTGGGGAAAGCCTATCCTGGCTTGCGAGAGGTAGGATTGGATGTGGGATTGGATCAAGAGGGAAAGATATGGATTATCGAGGCCAATTTTCGTCCAGCAATCTCCTTGTTTCAACGATTGCCTGACAAGACCTTCTTACACAGAATCAAAGCGTTTCGCATTCGGAAATGAATGAATCCGCCGGAGCACCGGGAGTCATGCTGCTGCATGCCGTTTCTCTTCGCTCCTTCTATCAGAACCAGAAAGGATGACATGCGTGAATATACTTCCTGTCTCAGAGGGGGATCGCATCCACCAGCTGGATGTGATTCGAGGCTTTGCCCTTCTGGGAATCGTGCTGGTCAATATGCCTACATTTCTGCACCCGATGTTGTTCCTACCAGCAGATGCCCTCCCCATCCAGCACACGCGAGCGGACGAATGGCTCCGGCTTTTTTTCAACATGTTTATCCAGACGAAGTTTTATACCATTTTTTCCGTTTTATTTGGTGCAGGGTTCTTCCTCTTCATGCATCGAGCCGAACAGAAGGGCCTCCCGATCAGACGTCTTTTTGCCAGACGCTTATGGGTGCTCCTGGGGTTCGGCATGCTGCATCTCATCTTCCTGTGGTACGGTGATATCTTGCACACCTATGCGCTGGCAGGAGGCATTCTTTTATGGTTCTACCGCAAGAACCGCAAAACGGTGCACGCCTGGGCATGGTTTTTGCTGATCTTCTACCAGGGCCTGATGACGCTCCTGCTCTTTCTCCCGTCTGATATGGCTTCAAAGCAAATGGAAGTAAAAGCAGGCCTGACGGAAACGGCCCTGCAAGTATACAACGAAGGCTCCTGGTCGCAATGGATGGAATTTCGTCTATCTTACGAGCTTCCTTACGTAATCTCCAATGAATTGTTTGCCGTAATAACTGTCCTGCCGCTTTTTTTATTTGGATTTTCTTTAGCCAGACAAGGCTTGTTTCACCGTACGGCGGACTTTCTGCCAGCGATTCGACGCGTTTGGTGGATTTCACTCGTTGCCAGTCTTCCATTGGCAGCGATGATTCCGCTTTTACAGGAAGGGGTTGTGGTACTCCCAGCCTCTGTGGATACAGGGGTCCTTGTCTTCGTAGGGTGGAGTGGGCTGACGCTTTGCGTCTTTTACATCGCTTCCTTGATGCTGCTGTGTGCAGATGAAGCGTGGAGGAAGAGATTGATGCCTCTTGCCTTTGTGGGGCGGATGGCGTTGAGCAATTACGTATTGCAGACGATAGTATTTACTGGAATAGTTCGCCTCTTTCACTTGTACGGTACGGTAAGCTTGCTGACTGGCGTAATCATCTGTCTGATTCTGTTTGTTTTCCAAATCATCTGGAGCCGCTGGTGGCTAGCCCGTTACACCTATGGCCCGATGGAGTGGGTGTGGCGCTGTATGACCTATGGAACGCAGATTCCCATCCAGAGAATCAAGTCTTGAAGGGAAACGAGTAGCAGAATGAAAAGAAGCCAGCTATATTCTTGCGAGATGGCAAGGGATAGCTGGCTATTCCTTTTTCTTAAACTTGCGATCCTTGCTTCAAAAAAGTAGTATGGATAAAGAGTTTGTTGTTTTGCAAATAATGGAAAACGTTGGAAGGTGCGGATGTATGCGAAAAGAACGAATCGCAGAGCTTGAGCTAATTCGCTCCTTTGCGTTTTTGGCTGTCGTGTATCAACATGTCATCGGAATCTATATGCGAGTACCCGGGATTGATCAACAGACCGCGATGGTTTATGGAATGTGGTTTCATCTACTGAAATTCGCCGTGCCTGCTTTCGTATTTATCACGGGTCTAGTCTTGTTTTACAACTACTATGAGAAGATTGCCTACTTGAGTTTTATGCGAAAAAGGATTACGGAAATTCTGCTCCCCTATCTCGTGTGGTCGGTCGTCTATCTTCTTTTGTCCCCAGATTTTCAAAAGGGGGGAGATGGTGGAGGAGTCTGGAATCTAAGCAAGACCATCCTGACAGGAACAGCTTCCTACCATCTCTGGTTCGTTGTGATGATCTTTCAGTTTTATCTGTTCTACCCCTGGTGGCAGCAGGTGTTTCGTTTCTTGCGGCGACAGGCGAAGACGCTCCTGCGCTTTATCATTATCGCTGCGGGAGTCAGTTTGGTGTATGGCGTGATGATGTGGTTTTCGCACCGCTATATTCCCGCACATGGTTTCTCCTTTCACAACGTATGGCTGGATACCTATTTCATCAAATATCGGGATCGCAACGCTCTTTACTACTTCTTCTATTTCCTGCTGGGAGGCATGGTAGCAGTCCTGTTGACCGTATTTCGGGCAAAAATCAAGCAGTATTGGACGTGGATCTGCATCTCCTTTGCTTTGCTTTACGGATACGTGGGATACGAGCTGATCCGTGATTCGGGAAGCGGTCTGGTCAATCTGAACGTCGCCACTTCCCTGAAGCCGTCCATGTTCTTGTATACGGTGGCTCAGCTTCTGTTGATCTATGGTTTGGCGCTTTGGCTCTTGAGAAATCAACGCCTGTCTGCGATGCTGACTCGAATCGGTCAGTATTCGTACGGTGCTTATTTGATTCACGCGCTGGTTCTGACGTATGTCATGCAAGGGCTGCGCGCTTTGCAATGGTTCCATGAGGGCATCCTCGGCAGTCTCGTCGCGTTTGTGTTGTGCTCGTTGCTGTCCTTCGCCGTATCATATGGCCTGAGCAAATTGCCATGGGGCTGGCTATTGGTGGGGGCTGCAAAAAAGAAACGGGCGAATCCTCCTGCAGCGCAACCGTCCAGAAAGGCAGCGGTGTAAACGTACAAAAAACGCTCTGGCGCAGAAGTGCTTCCACTTCCAAGCCAGAGCGTTTTGTATGGTAGGGGAGAGACGAATTTAGCGCTTGTTCTCCAAATCCTTGACACCTTGATAGACCAGTTCAAACAGTTCTTCCAGATCGGCTTCCTCGATGCAGGAGAAGGCAATGCGCAGGTCTGTCTGGCCAAGGGCGATCGTGCCTACGCCATAATGGTCCAGCAAATGGGTGCGCAGGCTTTCAGCATCGACTGTAGAAAGCTTGAGGCACATGAAATAGCCGGAATTGAACGGATAGTAGCTCCACGCATCATTGTATTTGCCGCTGTCGAGAATGGCTTTCACGCGGTTGGCGCGGCCTTTCATGATCTCGAATTTCTCCTGTTTCTGTTGCAAGAAATCAGGGGAGTTCAGCGCGTTCAGAACAAAGGTCTGAGAAGGATGCGGGCCGCTTGAAATCGTGGAGCGGATGATCCCGGTCGTTTTTTGTTCCAGCGCGCTGAGCAGGTCTGCAGAGCCGCCATAGGTGATAAATCCGACGCGGAAGCCCCAGACATACTCTTCTTTTGTTGCACCGTCAACTTTGACCGGCAGAATGCGCGGATGCAGATCACATAGGCTGGCAAACAGGGATTCATCCATGGAATCTTCAAAGAACAAGCCAAAATAGGCGTCATCGGTGACGGCTACGATGTTGATGCCTTCCTCAGCACCAGCCTGGAGAGCCGCCAGAATCTGCTTGCCTTCTTCAGGACCTGGGGTGTAGCCGGTTGGGTTATTCGGGAAGTTGAGAACGACGATTGCTTTCCCTTTCCCTTTTTGGGCCAGAATGGCTTCGCGCAAACCATCTGCATTAAAGGTCATTTCTTCATTGTACAGCGGGTAGTAGACCATTTCCGCACCGCGGCGAATGGAGAAGGTGAGCTCATAGTTCTCCCAGTTTTTGTCTGGGATAATCACGCTGTCTCCCACATCGGCAAACAGATCTGCTACGACGCTCAAGCCATGCGTCAGAGCATTGGTAACAATAGGATTACTGAATGACTTTGCAGCAAGGGAGGGTTGCTCCTCAATCATTTTTTTACGCCATGCCGTACGCAATTCCGGTTTTCCGGCAGGTGGAGCGTATTCGTAGATGTCCTTGGGGTTATAGGCACTCAGCGTATCCTGGATCACTTTGAGATGCATGGGCTGGCCTGCTTCCAGGGCAATCCCGATGGTCGCATTGTATTTTTTGGCTTTCGCCTTGGCCTCGGCAGATTGGCTAAGAATGCCTTCTTTCGGAAAATAGATGAGTCTGCCCAGGTGGGAAAGCATCTGAAAAACATGTGGATTTTCTCGTTGAATGGTTTGGTTCAATTGTGATGCCAGTGAATGCATGATATCCTCCCTCTTTTGCTTACGACAGTTGTTTTATCATTAAAGATAGCGTATCTACAAGCATTTGTCATCTGAAACGACGTGATTTTTCAAGCATTTTTGCACAAACATCCAAGCTTATGTAGGTGGACCTTGCCGTCCTGCCTAACGGAAAAAGCCGCGCTCCTCAACCGAGAAGTGCGGCCCTGCTGTTCAACCTTATCCTGCGAAGGTTTGAACCCAATATCCATTCACATATCCAACACCAATTTTGGTGAAGGCGCTATTCATAATATTTTGGCGATGACCCTCGCTGTTCATCCATTGGGTCATGACTTCTTGCGGGGTGCGTTGGCCCATTGCAATATTTTCTCCCGCGGTCATATAGGAGATCCCGAATTGTTTCATCATATCGAATGGGGAGCCATAGGTTGGGCTGATGTGATCAAAGTAGTTATTCTGGGCCATATCGGCCGCTTTTGCAGTCGCTACTTTGGAGAGTGCTGCATCGAATTGCAGTGGTGCGAGTCCTGCTTTGGCGCGTTCTTGGTTCACCAGATCAGCTACTTGCTTGGTAAAGGTAGCCGCTTGATCGCTTTGTGGCTGTGCTTGATTGACAGGTGCTGCAGGCTGTTGGTTCTGATTTGCAGCAGGTGTTGGTGCTTGGGCAGGAGCCTGTTGAACTGGTTTTTGTTGAACAGGTGCTTGTTGTACGGGTTTTTGCGGTACATAGGAATAGTAGTTTGTGACTGGCTGCTGTTGTTGGTTAGGAAGCTGAACTTGTGGCTGCATGTACCACTGCTTCATAGTGGGGAGCAATTGGGATAATGCCGCTGGATACGGGCATGGAGCCTTTTGAGTGAAATTTGCAGAAGTTGGGAATTGCGCAGCTGCAGATGCTGTATTTGCAAAGCCCGTCAGGCTGATTCCCAATCCCAATGCCAGTGCGATGGTAATAGTGCCGAATTGTTTCATTATTCACATCGTCTCCTTTTTTCTGCCTACGAGGTTAGTTGTCGGATTTGGGTTGAGGATACAACCCATCGCTGTGAGCGATTCACCCCAAGCGAAATTTCTTTCGCAATATCATCCCCCGCACTTCCAGCCAACTGGAAGTCTCGGCTTGTTTGTTTGGCATCAACCACTTTACCAAGGCTTCTACGAAAAGGGAACCTGTAAATAATGGGAGATGCCGCAAGCAGACGATGTCAGTCCTTCTGAACACTACTCTCGAACGCTTTCCACGCAGTCAGGCCACCTTCTAGAGAAAATGCCTGAAATCCGTGCTCCTGCAAAAGCGTGGCAGCTTTTCCAGCTTTGTTTCCCGATGTGCAAAGTGTAATGATCGGTTTGTCTTTCCACAATTTCGCTGTAGCTTCATCTAAAGGTTCTTGCTCTTCTTTCATTCGCGTATAAGGACGATTGATCGCGCCTGCACGATTGGCCTGAAGGCTGCCGGCTAAAAAATTCTCTTCGTCACGCACATCAAGCAAGATCACATCCGTGTTCGCTTCCAGCAACTCCTGAAGCTCATGGCAATTGATTGTCTTCTTGTCCATCATCAACCCTCCCGAACGTCATTGTACCAAATTTGAAGGTGTTGGTGGAAAAACCCGCAGATATTGATTTTGTTGGACAATCGTGGTAGGATAGATATGCTACTTGAAAAATCCGATACGTAAGGCCATTCATTGGATTGCGTTTTTGATATCTGATTCACACTGGCGCGGTCATCGGAGCCGCAAGGATGGAAGAGAGGCAGGGCTTTCGTTGTTTTTGGTTTCAAAAAGGTAACTGGCAAGTCCGGTTTTTGTTAGAAAGATAACCGCATATGTATGGAAGTAGGTATGATTTCACATATCATGAAGGGGTATCGTTGCTAGAATCATGAGGGTATGTCTTCATGATATGTGAGCTTTATTTGCTTCGGTAAATATGACTAGCATATTCAAATTGACTTTTGGAGGTTTTCTTCATGCAAACGAACGGAACAGTAAAATGGTTTAACGCAGAAAAAGGTTTCGGTTTCATTCAAGTAGAAGGCGGAGACGATGTATTCGTACACTTCAGCGCAATCCAAGGCGATGGTTTCAAAACCCTGGATGAAGGTCAACGCGTACAATTCAACATCGTTCAAGGCAACCGTGGTCCACAAGCTGAGAACGTAGTAAAACTGTAAGAGTCTCCTACGAAAAAACTGTCCGCTAGCGGGCAGTTTTTTTCTTTTCTCGCCCATTCAGTTTCCAGTATCTGAAAAGAAAAGGATTATGGCAACGTGCCATAATCCTGCTTTCTTTTCCTTCTTCAGCATGCCCAAACGTTATCAAATTTTCAAAGAATCCTTACAGACAGTTTTCGATTTCAACTCTTTGGAACTGGCTGTCTAAAACAGTAAGGCCATTCAGGATGCCACCGCCAACAGCAGTCCGTGCATAGGTGTTGATCAAGACAGTCTCTTCATTGTCTTCCACTGTCAAGCGAACTTCGTAGTGGCTTCCTGCAGGGATTGCGGCATTGAATGCAGTCCGGGTATTGCCCATTAAAATTTGTGTTACATCGAGCGCAGTAGATACGGGATTGGTCTGCGTAACTGCTGTACCCCAGTTCAATACCTGTACGCGGATCTCTACGTCATCCAGATTGAGGTTCACGACCTCAGCATGGACGTTGATCGCTGCCCCTAGATTATTTTGCAGGATTCCGGTGGTGCGCACCAAACTTCTGCGTGGTCTTCTTCCGCGTTCTCTGCGTTCTTCAAATCCGTCTTGTTCAAATTCTGCCATCCTCATTCACTCCATTCTCCATATTTGCTAGTGGGACAATAATACTGTATTTCGTCTTGTCTTCTTCGGTAACGGCGAACGTAGCGGCACGAAAAACCATTTCTATTCGGCAGGAGTGGAAGATCATGAATACAACGGAGCATGCAAGACAAACATCCTTTTCAGCCCGTTTTGAATGGGGAGTATGAAGGGGCAAGTGTATGGATGTCCATTCAGAAGCCGGGACAAGAACGGATCACCATAGCTGTCCTGAGGATATCCGCCTCGCATCAATGGTTGACGCGAGCTGTGCCGTCCCAGTACGAAATCAGGATGGCGCCTAGCGCAGCGCTAACCATTCCTCCCAGACTGTATGGCCCAATCAAAGGTCATTGCCCCAGCAATCGGGAATCACGAATATTCAAGGGATTCTGTCGAATATTTGTGAAATTTATCGATTAATGGTAGTCCTCCAGCATGATACAATATTCCTAAACTATGGAAAATCCTTTGAGGGAGAGCAAGGAGAAGGGGCGGGAAGAATGGGCAACGACCAGCATACATTTGGTCAGCAAGATGAGCAGCGCAATGCGATGGAAAATAGCGGGTATATCTCCATATCAGGAAACACGGATATCATACTGCAAATGAATATGATCCACTTAACAGAGGAAGATTTGTCTCTCATTTCAGCTTTCCGACCTGTTATTGTATCTCGCATTGAGCAGATTACTTCCTCCTTCTATGAATCGATTCTTCACGTCGGCAAGCTAAAAGAAATCATCACAAAACACACGACAGTAGAGCGTTTGCGTCTCACGTTATCCAACCACTTGATTGAGATGTTCTCGGGAAAAATCGATGAGGCATTCATCCAAAAGCGGTTGAAAATTGCCCTGGTGCATCAAAAAATCGGGTTGCCGCCAAAATGGTATCTGGGAGCGTTCCAGAATCTGCAAAACACATTGCTGCGTATTGCCCATGAAATGCGAAACGAACTGCCACACTATGACCGGTTTATCCAAGCCATTACGAAATTGCTCAGCTTCGAGCAGCAGCTGGTTTTGGAAGCGTATGAGGAAAAAACGCGTGAAGTAGAGCAAAAAGCAAAAGAATTCGTTGAGTATCAAGCGCATCATGACGAACTGACTGGTCTGCCCAATCGCCGCATGTTCCAGAAAGTCCTGCGGGAGGCTATCGCCCGCAACGAGAAGAATCGGACGAAGTTTGCCGTCCTTATGCTGGACATCGATCGCTTCAAATTAATTAATGATTCGCTAGGCCATACCTATGGGGACCAATTTTTGCAAGAGGTAAGCAAGCGGATACTCGCATGTGCGGAAGGGTATCAGGCTTTGGTTGCTCGTATGGGGGGAGATGAGTTTACCCTGATCTGTGAAGAGTGTCCGAATAGGGGGGGCTGTGACTCGTCTGGCAGAAAGTCTGGTTGCGGCCATCGAAGTCCCTTATCACTTGAAGCAAAACGATTTTTATGTCTCGGCGAGTGTTGGAATCGCCGTGTATCCCGATCATGGTACCAACGAAGAAGAGCTGCTCCAAAAAGCAGATCAGGCGATGTATGAAGTGAAAAAGAACGGAAAGAACAGCTATCGCTTCTTCACCAGCGAATTGGACGAGCATTTACATACGAAGATAGAACTGGAAGCGGATTTGCGCAAAGCCATACTGCGGGAAGAATTTGTGCTCTACTACCAGCCGCAGATCCAAACAGGAACGAATAAGATGATTGGTGTGGAAGCGCTGGTCCGTTGGAATCATCCTGAAAAAGGCATCTTGTCTCCTGGTGTTTTCATCCCGATCGCAGAAGAGACAGGGATGATCCATGAGATTGGCACGTGGACGCTGCGGGAGGCCTGCCGTCAGATGCGTGAATGGCACTTGGCAGGGGGGCCGCTCATTCCCGTCTCGGTCAATCTCTCTTCCCAGCAGTTCCATCAGCCCAATCTGATCGATTACATCCGTGAAATCCTGGAGGAAACCGGACTGGAGCCGAAATATCTGGAGCTGGAGATCACGGAGAGCATGATGATGGACGCCAAGGTATCGAAGAGCATTCTCCAAGAATTAGATGATTTCGGTGTAAAAATTAGTTTGGATGACTTTGGCACGGGCTACAGCTCCCTTAGCTACCTCAAGCAGTTCCCGATTCACAAACTGAAAATCGACCGTTCTTTTATAGCGGATATCACGAGAAATGTGAATGATCAGGCGATCGTCTCTACTATTATTTCCATGGCGAAAAACCTCAAAATGGACGTCATTGCAGAAGGAATCGAAACGAAGGACCAGCTCGAATTCCTGACCCGGAATTCCTGCGAGGAAATTCAAGGCTATTATTTTAGCCGTCCCTTACCCGCACCACAAGTAGAAGCTGCTTTTTTTGTTCCGCAGAGAAAGGAAAAGAATTTGTAAACATTCTCTGTACTTGTATAGCATGTCTAAACAGTGCATAATAAAAGAGAGCAGCAGTGAGAAAACGATAGCTTTGATTTAAAAGGAAGACCCATTTGCTATTTTTAGCTGAATTTGACGAATTTTATGTCTGCTAGGATAGCTTTCTCACGTTAACTTTTTTATAATATCCGTATAGGGTATTTTGTACTCGAATCTTCCATTGCCCAATACGCTGTCCGGCAACGTCGAAATCTGTGCTCTGCAAGTATGGATAGGGCCATCTCTTTCATGATGACGTTTGTTTCACTGGGTCACATGTTACAAGCTTCATGGAGGAAGATGAGGTAGAACGAGTTGAATTTTCTATAAAATCCAGAGAAAAAGGCATTGTTGACCCAGGGGTTTGCCGAGGATAGGAGTTGTGCAATGCTTCATAATCTAGTCGAATTGCTCAAAGAATTAGGACCCTGGGGGTTGTTTATCCACTCGTTTATAGATGCGGTCATCTTCCCCATACCCGCTTTTGTTTTGCAGGTATCACTCAGCATCCTCGATCCGTCTTCAGCGATATGGCTTGCTACCGTCGGATACATCGCCTGTCTTCTGGGTACGCCGTTTGGTTACATGATCGGGAAATTTGCCGGGGACAAATTCTTAAACAAAATCCTGAAAAAATCCTGGGTTGATTCCGCGACCAACATGTTTCAGAAAAACGGGGAAATGGCGATTCTGGTCGGTTCCTTTACGCCTATTCCGTTCAAGGTATTTACGATTCTCTCCGGGTGCTTGCACTTTCCGTTATGGAGACTGATTGCTTATGCGGCTATTGGGAGAGCAGTCAAATTCTATGCGGTCGGCATCCTGTTTTACCTGTATGGCAGAGCCGCTGCACATATGGCGAAGGATGTATCCCTCTACATCTTCCTTGCAGCCATTCCTTTGCTGGCATTGGTGATCTGGTTTAAACGCAGAAAAGACAAGAAACAAAAAGAAAATGAGACAGATTCCAGCAATGGGTAAGCCGTGTTGGAAGCGAGAAGCATCATTTCCACATCGATGGAGATGATGCTTCTTTTTTTGTCTCAAGAGCATTTCGGACAGGCCGGAAATTTTGTCACAGGAAAAATCTTGACAAATTTAGCCTGAGGAATATATTTTGTATATAGCAATAAAATTTGCCTTAAGGAAACATTTTTGTGAACGAGCATATTTTCAGGAGGAGAAGAGTGTGGGAAATCGAGGCATGATAGCAGCCATACGTAAGGTCGGAGTAAGTGTGTTCGCCTTGTCATTGTTTTTGACAGGTTGCGGAGCGACTTCTACGCCAAACAGCACGGAGACTTCAGAGAAGAAAGAGACGATCACCGTTGTAACGACCATTGGACAGATTGCAGAGCCCGTCGCGGTCATCGGAGGGGACAAAGTACAGGTAACCAGTTTGATGGGTCCTGGGGTAGACCCGCATTTGTATAATGCCACGCAGGGGGATATCAAAAAACTCGAGAGTGCTGATTTGGTATTGTACAGCGGCATTCATCTGGAAGGAAACATGATAGACATTTTTGGACAAATCGGCAAATCCAAACCGGTATCAGCCATTGCGGAGGCGATCCCGAAAGAAAAACTGCTCAGCGATGAGGAGGGTCAGTTAGATCCCCACGTATGGTTCGATATTGATCTGTGGAAGATTGCGCTTGCGACAGCCACCGAAGAATTGAAAAAGCTTGCCCCCGAGCATGCCGAATATTTTGAAGGCAATAAAGAAAAATACTTTTCAGAACTGGATGCCCTCAAGGTCGAATCACAGGAAAAGCTCAAGCAAATTCCTCAGGAAAAACGAGTTCTCGTGACAGCGCATGATGCATTTGGCTACTTCGGCAGGCTGCATGAGATGAAGGTAGTCGGTCTGCAAGGATTGAGCACGGAGGATGAGATCGGGATCTCCGACATCCAATCTACCATTGAGCTGTTGTTGGCGCACAAGATTCCTGCCGTTTTCGTGGAGAGCAGCATCAATCAAAATTCGATTAAAGCCGTAATCGAAGGGGCAGGAAGCGCAGGGCTGGAAGTCAGGCTCGGGGGAGAGCTGTTCTCCGATGCCATGGGTGACGCCGGCACTCCGGAGGGGACCTACCTCGGGATGTACCGCCATAATGTCGAGACGATCTTCCATGCCTTGAATCAATAGGCGGGCACCTTTTGAATTGAGAATGATAGGTTGTATCACACGAGCGCGAATGATGAAAACGCTCGAATGGAGAGGACGAGTAGCATGAGTGTTCTGGAGGTAGCGGATTTGACTGCTTCATATCGGAAAAACAAGGTTTTGCATGACGTCAGCTTCCAGGTGCAGGCAGGATCGCTGACGAGCATCGTCGGTCCCAACGGCGCGGGAAAATCGACGTTGTTAAAGGTCATGCTCGAGCTACACCCGAAGCTGTCCGGTTCCGTCTCTTTCTTCGGATCGACGCACAGCAAGATGAAAAAACGAATCGGCTATGTACCGCAGCGCGGTTCTGTAGACTGGGATTTTCCGACCAACGCGCTTGATGTTGTGATGATGGGCTTGTATGGACAGGTTGGCTGGCTGAAATGGCCTACCCGGAGTCATCGGGAAAAAGCGCTGGCTTCCCTGGAGCAGATGGGGATGGCCGATTATGCATCGAGACAGATCAGCCAGCTCTCCGGCGGTCAGCAGCAGCGTGTGTTTCTCGCGCGGGCATTGGTCCAGGACGCGGATCTGTACTTCATGGATGAACCGCTGGCCGGGGTCGATGCAGCCACCGAGCGCGCCATCATGACGACGTTGAAGGAATTGAAAAACAAAGGCAAAACCGTCATGGTTGTCCACCATGATTTGCAGACGGTAGAGGATTATTTCGATCATGTCCTGCTTTTGAATAGAACCGTTGTCGCACACGGCAAGACAAAAGAGGTATTCACGAAGGACAATGTGTACCGCGCTTATGGCGGGACGCTTCGCTGGATGAAGGAGGCGTAGAGATGGGAATGCTTCTGTCTGCAAATGCGCAGTGGGTGTTATTCAGCACGTTGATTCTGGGCATGGCATCCGGCATGATCGGATGTCTCGCCTACTGGAAGCGCCAAAGTCTCATGAGTGATGCATTGTCCCATGCGGCCCTGCCCGGCGTGGTCATTGGATTTTGGCTGATTGGGACAAAAAACATGCCGGTCATGATTGGCGGGGCTGCGATTAGCGCTCTGCTCGGGGCACTGATGATCCAATGGATCCGATCTTCCAGCCGAATCAAGGAAGATACCGCAATGGGCATGATTCTATCCGTATTTTTTGGATTGGGCATCATGATGCTGACCATCGTCAATCGCTTTGCAGGGGGAAACCAAAGCGGTCTGGACAGCTTTATCTTCGGGCAGGCCGCATCGATGGTGCGAAAAGATGTATACACGATGCTGGTGCTTGCGGCTATTGTCATCCTTGTCGTCTCGCTCGCCTTCAAAGAGTGGAAGTTATTTCTGTTCGATCCCGACTTTGCGCGCGGGCTTGGCTTATCGCGCCGATTGATGGATGGAATCTATCTCGCTGTTCTTGTCATGGTGATTGTGATCGGCATTCAGGCGGTTGGTGTCATTTTGATGGCAGCCCTATTGATTATCCCGGCAGTCAGCGCGCGGTATTGGACCCATTCGTTCAAATGGATGGTGATTCTGTCCGCGATATTCGGCGGCGGTTCGGGTATGATCGGCACGTTGATCAGCACGCTGGGGATAGGATGGCCCACCGGTCCGTTTATTGTACTCGCATCTTCGGTCCTGTTTGTCGTGTCGCTCGTTTTTGGAGTGGAGAAGGGATTGTTGACGAAAGCGTTGCAAATACGGCTGCAAAAAAGAGAGCTTCGGTATGCGGCGGCATCGGGAGCGAAAGGACCGCAGAGAGGAGGAGAGGCAGGATGAGCTACACAGCCTGGATATTGCTCACCGCTTCCCTGGTAGGCTTGTCCTGCGGGTTGATTGGTGTATTTTTGATCTTGCGGCGCATGGCCATGATGGCAGATGCGATCAGCCATACCGTGCTCCTCGGTATTGTAACGGCATATCTGGTCACGCGGGAGCTGAGCGGCATTCATATGTTAATCGGCGCCGTTCTGGCAGGATTGTTGACAGCTGTTCTGGTGCAGTGGTTTCACGCGAGAGGAGTTCAGCAGGAAGCTGCGATCGGCGTGGTGTTTACATCATTGTTTGCCATTGGTGTGATCCTGATCGCGACCAAGGTTGGGAATGCCCACTTGGATATTCAGCATGCACTCATGGGGGAAATTACTTTCGTTCCCTGGAATGTCATAGAGCTTCCTTGGATTGGCGAGTTTCCCGAAGCCACATTTATTTTGCTTGTAGTGTTGGCTGTGGTGCTGCTGGTCATCCTCACCTTTTACAAGGAATGGAAAATCACTTCATTCGACCCGGGTTTGGCCGCGAGCATTGGGATACCGGTCGTTTTCATGCACTATCTGTTCATGTCACTCGTCTCAGTCACCACAGTCGCGGCGTTTGACGCGGTAGGGGCAATCATGGTGGTCGCAATGCTGATTACACCGGCAGCATCCGCGTATCTCTGGACGGATCGGCTATCCATCATGCTGGTTCTGAGCAGCTCCTTCGGCGTCATCTCCGCGATCGTCGGCTATTTGATCGCCGTTTGGCTGGATACGTCCATCTCAGGCTCCATGGCCTTCGCGACAGGACTCGTGTTTCTGTTCAGCTTTCTTTGCTCGCCAAAGCATGGCATGCTGTCACGCTATATTCGTCCGGTATCCGCGTCGGATTTGCCATAAACAGGACCAAGCCAACTGTCTGCCATCTTCACCAGGTTTCATGACCTGTGGTGAAGATGGTTTTTTGTATAAAATCTGTGAGGCACGCGGAATAGTAGGAGCGACGAGTCTAGCAGCGCTTTCCGTGATATGCTTGACACGAAACCAAAAGGTGTCGTAATATGAGGTTCGAATATGAAACGAAAAGGTTTCGTAATGGAGGATGATCGAGATGACAGAAAAAGAAAACCAACACGAGACATTGCCTGATATTCGCAGAACGATGCGTTTTCATGCGCCGATTCAAAAGGTCTGGGACGCCGTTGCGACGTCGGAAGGCCTGTCAGCATGGTTTATGCCCAATGATCTGGTAGCCGAGGTCGGCCATTCCTTTCATCTGAATGCTGGTCAATTCGGGATGTCGCCTTGCCAGGTGACGGTGGTAGAAGCACCTCACCGCCTCGCTTTTCGCTGGGGGAAGGACTGGACGCTGACATTTGAATTGCAGGAAGAGGGAGAGTACACGGTCTTTACGCTGATCCATTCGGGATGGAGTGCTGATCAGGTCACCGAATTTGGAGCTCCCCATTCGCAAATCCGCAAAAACATGGACAGTGGCTGGGAAAAACTCATCCAAGTGCTGGGCACATACGTGGAGAAATAAAATGGCTTCATCTGCGCCCAAGTACGATGTTTTTCAAGCTATCGCCGATCCGACGCGCCGCAGACTCCTGCAGCTATTGGTCGAGCAGGAGATGCCTGTCACCGTTATCAGCGGCCATTTTCCGATCAGTCGTACGGCTGTCTCGAAACATTTGCGAATTTTAGCGGAGGCTGGGCTGGTCCAGGAGAGGAAGGTCGGGAGGGAGACCCGGTATCGTATGCAGCCGGAACCCCTGCAGGAGTTAAAGCAGTGGCTCGCGTACTATGAACAGTTCTGGGACAACAAGCTGGCTGCCCTCGCTCATTACATGGAAAATCAGGACGCGGAAGGAATAGTCGATCGGGTACCCAAAATCGTCAAGCAAGAGAGGGAAACCAAAGGTTAGCAGCAAGCTCCTCGCTTGTAACCAATTTGCACAGTGTACGTAAAAGGAGTAGGATCTGTTTGGTGCCAGGATAGAGGAAGTATTCAACTGGCTCGCGAACATGTTACCATTCCACTAAGGATTTCACGAGGAGCTTGTCCATGCAATTGATTGAGATTGTTGAACGCTTGTTTGCCCAGTACGGCTATCTTGTTCTGTTGATCGGATTGCCGCTTGATTTTATCGCTTTGCCCATCCCCCCTGGGAACAGCACCCTGACTTATACGGGTTTTCTCTCTTATAAAGGCGTCCTTCACGGCGGGAGCGCGATCCTGGCGGCTTATATCGGGGCTACCGTCGGGTTTACCATCACCTATTTTTTGGGCTATCGATTGGGGCAACCGCTGATCGCCCGTTATGGAAAGTGGCTGTTTATCAAACCTGCTCATTTGGAGAATACGCGCCGCTATTATGACAAGTATGGAGACAAGCTTCTGTTCGTCGGTTTTTTTGTTCCTGGCATCAGACAGTTCATCGGGTACTTCATGGGCATTATTCGCGTTCCTTTTCGCAATGTGTTGCTCTACGCCTATACTGGCCTGGCGATCTGGGTGGCTGTCTTTTTCGGAATCGGTTATTTTTTTGGCGAGCAATGGCAATACATGCTTGAAATGGTGGAACGCTATTTGAAGGGTTTCGGCATCGGGATTGCGATCGTGATCGTCGTCTTGCTGATCATGAAGCTTACGCGTTATTTCCGCAAAAAATATTGATCAGAGCAATCTGAAAGAAATCTCCACTGTGTTTGAATCCTATAATAGGAGTGTGAGATTCACAAAACCAAGTAAAGAAAGGGCTGTTTATACATGAGCTTGCGTTTGATACCTTATCTCGTCATGGAAGGGAATGCCCGAGAAGCGATCGATTTCTATGAAAAAGCGTTGGATGCCCAGATTCTTTCCCTGCAAGCATTTGGCGATATGCCCGAAAATCCGGATTTTCCTTTGCCGGAAGAAGCCAAAAATCGCATCGCTCATGCTATGCTAAAAGTAGGCGAGTCAGAACTCATGTTCTCCGATGCTTTCCCAGGGCAGCCCATTCAAGCAGGGAACCATGTAACCATTTGTATCCAGGTGAACGATGCGGAACAGGCGAAGAAGCTTTACGACGCCTTGCAACAAGACGGTAAGGTCAACATGCCGCTGCAGGAAACCTTTTTCAGCCCGGCATTTGGAAATGTAAGGGACAAGTTCGGCGTTACGTTTCAAATCTATACAGAAAGCAATAAAGCAGAATAAACATCGTAAAAGCCGTATCGACCCATGGAGGGAAGATACGGCTTTTCTTCAAATCCCTTTGTTTTGAAGCGGGTTTTCCAATCCTAGCTTCATCGCCATACTGTAGCCAGACGGCCCGATGTTATACTTCTTCCGCAATTCGATCAGATCGGGACCAAATGATTGTTCCAGTGTTTCACGATGTGCCTGCATCATTTCGTAAATGTACAAGTCATGGATGATTACCTCGGTGATCGGCATGACGAGACCCGGGTGCATGGTCCATGCGGCGCGGCTGTCCGCTCCAAGAGAGACGACGCCTGCGACCACTTCCCGGTCGTCGATGCTAGCCACAATCCAGCGTCCGCCGTATTCCCGCGTAATCTCTTCACTTGAATCATGTGGGTACACTTGTGCAAAATCAAACTGCAATTCTCCATATACGACAATCAGAATCTCGACGCCTCGTTCAGCCGCCATCCTCAGCTCTGATTCCAACAGCTTGGCTTCTTCTGTCCAGATCTCCAGTAAAACACGTCCGGTAGCCCGATTGATCGCTTCCGCCGTACGGCTCAAAATGGCTTCGCATCCGGTGATGTTCCATATGTTTTCCCGATTTAAGGAGACATAAGAGTAGTGGGCAAGTGCAGTTTCGGCAGCCTCTAATGAAGATACGAGTTTACTTTTTTTCAATCGGATGAGCTCTTGCGGCTGAAGTGGCGTATATAACGAAGGATCTTCGTGGCTGATCATGATGTCACCGCGCTCCACCATTCCGTTTAACACCTCATATATTTTCGAACGTGGCACACCCGAGTTCAATGATATGGCATATCCCGTTAAAGGAGATTTATCCAGAAGCGCCAGGTATGCTTTGGCTTCGTATTCGGTAAAATTCAAATCTTGCAGGATCCTTATGACTTCTGATTTCATATGTGAACCTCCCAGACGCCGCTTCTTGAAAAAGTCCGATATGCTCTTATTCCCATTATTACACTTGACAGGTAATAATGCCAATGTTATATCTGTAAATGCGTAGCTACCAAAGTAGCAACTATATTGATGGCATTACTCATCCCTTGGAGGTACACCATGGATACGTCAAATGAGATCCAGAAAGTAATACTGACAAAGGCTCAAAAAAATAGCAGCCTTTACTTGCTTGCTGCCATTATTGCGATTTTGCTTTGGAGCACCTCATTTGTGGGGACCAAGATTGCTTACAGTTCCTTTCCGCCTCTTACATTGGGAGCCGCCCGTTTTGTCATTGCCTCGATGATTTTAGGCGCGATCATGTTAGCTAGAAAAGAATTCGTCAGACCAGCACCGAAGGACATCGGATTAATGGGGCTGAGCGGAGTATTGGGAACCACGCTTTATTTTGCGCTTGAAAATATCGGACTTGAATTGACGACTGCATCGAGTGCCGCACTGATTGTCGCTTCATACCCAGCGATAACAGCACTCCTGGAATTTATCTTTTTTCGCGTGAAAATTTCTGTGGTGAAGGCACTAGGGATTGTATTGGCAGTGATCGGAGTGTATGTGATCTCGGGTAGCAGCCCGGGGGAGAGCTCGGGGCAGCTTACAGGCAACATAATCCTGATTTTGGCGGGTTTTGTGTTTGCAGCTTATAGCTTTATCACGCGAAAAGTTGTCAAACAGCATTCGATGGTAACCGTCTCGTTTTACCAGACGATTGCAGGGACAGTAGCATTTATTCCGCTTGCCTTCATGGAGCGATCCAGATGGCAGGTGCCGAGCGCGGAGTCTCTTTGGATATTGCTCTACCTGGGCGTTTTCTGCTCTGTTGCAGCCTTTATGCTTTACAATTATGGACTGCGCACCCTCAGTTCTAGCACTGCAGTGGCGCTGATGAACCTCGTGCCTATTTTCGGCGTACTCTTTTCAACCGTGTTCCTTCATGAAGTATTGCGTATATCCGATTTGTTCGGAGGATTCATCATTATTTTGGGAGTTATTTTGAGTGTGAGGGAAAAGCGGACATGACAGGCTTTGTTAGCAGGAGAGTCGTTCTTCGAGAACGGCTTTTTTTGTAGAAAAAATTGTTCGCAAGGGAGAATATGGTATAAAGAGAGAAAACGACGTTCATAGAGGAGAGTTGGGGTATGGGCAGAGTCTTTGAATCCATCATGCCGGAGCATGAAGCATTTATGAAAGGGCAGCCTCTTTTTTTCGTGGGAACGGCGGCTGCGACGGGACATGTCAATTTGTCGCCAAAAGGGTACGATACCTTCCGTATTTTGTCTCCCAATAAAGTGGCCTATCTTGATTTGACCGGGAGCGGCAACGAGACCAGCGCGCACCTGCATGAAAACAGCCGCATCACATTCATGTTTGTTTCTTTTGGAGAAAAACCGTTGATTCTGCGACTGTATGGCAACGCTTCTGTCTATTTGCCCGGTTCCGCGGAATGGGAGGAAGTGGCCCCGCTATTTGACATGCTGCCCGGAACAAGGCAAATCATCGTGGCCGATCTTCACTCCGTCAAAACCTCCTGCGGCTTCAGCATGCCTTTATTGTCCTACCAGGGAGAGCGGGACCGATTGATCCAATGGGCCGAGAATAAAGGATCAGCAGGCTTGGAAACCTATTGGAAGGAAAAAAATGCAGTGAGCATGGATGGAATTGCGACCCCGCTCGGAAAGAAAATGGACGCCGAAGAAGAATAGACGGGAACGGCATGCTTCAATTCGAACGCAGCCGCTCCCGCTCCAGAATATTGCTCACCACGTCGGCTATTGTCACATTGCCCAGCGCTTTTTCCAATGCGAGCTGGGCAGTGGCAAAAAGCGGCTCGATGGCCTGTTGGATGTTTCGGCCGACGGTACAGGCTGGATTGGGTTGATCGTGAATCCCGAACAATTCATTTTCGGGTACAACCTGAACGGCTTTGTAGACATCCAGCAGAGAGATCTCAGATAAATCCCGAGCCAGACTGGCACCTGCGACACCCGGGCGAACGTGGACCAAACCGGCATTCTTGAGATATCCGGTAATTTTTCGGATCACGACAGGATTTGTATTGACGCTGCCTGCAATCCATTCGGAAGTATTCACCTGATCCTTGTTCATTCCAAGGAGAGAGAGGATGTGAATGGCTACAGCAAACCGACTGCTGATCGACATCGATTTCGCCTTCTTTCTTAGACATCTTTGTTCATTATAGCGAACCTGTCCGCGTTGACAAACAACCAACCTGTAACATATTATATTACATGTAACTAATTTAATTACATTTGATTCTTGGAACGATAGAGGAGGAACATCGAATGAAGATCGCGATTATTGGAGCCAGCGGGAAAGCAGGACGTCTGATCATGGAAGAGGCGCTGCGTCGAGGTCACCAGGTTACAGCGATTGTGCGTGATGCGGCAAAGGTGCAGAATCCACAGGTCGAGGTACTGGAAAAGGACATCTTTGAGTTGAAAGCGGATGATCTTCGGCCTTTTGAAGCAGTGGTCAATGCATTTGGAGCGGCTCCAGGCCATGAAAACCTTCATGTAAAGGCGGGCCGTGTGCTGATCGAAGCGCTCAGCGGTTTATCCACCAGACTGCTCGTCGTTGGCGGAGCAGGCAGCTTGTATGTCGACGAGGATCAAACCACCCGCGTCATGGATACACCTGATTTTCCCAAGGAGTATTATCCTACCGCGCTCAACCAGGGACAAAATCTCCAGGATTTGCAACAATCTACCGGCGTAGAGTGGACCTTCATCAGCCCGGCAGCCTTCTTTGATCCCCAAGGAAAGCGGACAGGCTCATACCAAAAAGGGAAAGATCGCCTCATCACGAACCAGCAAGGTCAAAGCTACATCAGTTACGCTGATTATGCCATTGCAGTCGTGGATGAGCTGGAGCATCCGGAACACCGAAATACCCGTTTTACCGTGGTAGGGGAAGCCGAATAAGAACCGAAAACACAACAAGAAGACACTACTAGCCTGTAGTGTCTTTTTTCGCTTTGTCTCACCCTGTCACCATTCTTCAACATCATTCGTAGTTTTCTGTCAATGAATGATTGCCTTTTATAGTACTTTACATTATTATTACTAAATATTAAGAAAGATAAAAGTAGGAGGATTACTCATGAAGGGGATTACCAAATCATTACTGTCGGCGTTGCTGGGGACAAGCCTGCTTGTAGGCTGTTCTAGCGGAGCTTCGACTTCAAGCGGCACAGCAGAGACACCTGAGACAAATACTGCCGCTCCAGCAGAAAGCGCCGGAGAATTTACCGCAAAAATCGGCGGTGTCTTCATTCTTTCCGGTTCTAGCGCCGCTTATGGAGAAGCTCAGAAAAAAGGCCTGGATTTGGCTTTGGAAGAGCTGAACGAAGCGAATAAAGGGAAATTGAAGATTGAGATTCAATACGAAGATACAGGCGGTAAAAAGGAGAGCGCGATTAACGCGGTCAACAAGCTGATCAACCAGGACAATGTGGTTGCGATCATCGGTCCGACGCTTTCCGGTGAAATGCTTGCAGCAGGACCTGTTGCCAACGAAGCAGAAACTCCTATCTTCGGGATTTCCAATACGGTAGAAGGCATCAATGACATCGGGGAATACGTGTTCCGCAACTCACTGCCAGAATCGATCGCTGTTCCTACAGCCATGAAGAAAGCAATTGAGAAAGCAGGATCGAAAACAGCGGCTTTCATTTATGCAGAAAACGATGACTTTTCTGTATCCGGCTTCCAAACCATGAAAGCTACTGCTGAGGAAATGGGATTGCAAAACCTGGGTGAGACTACCTTCTCCATCGGCGATGTGGATTTCTCCGCCCAATTGACCAAAATCAAACAACTGAACCCTGACGTATTGCTGGTTTCCGCTCTGTACAAAGAAGGTTCCATGGTTGTGAAAAAAGCAAGAGAGCTGGGCATCAACTCCCTGATCGTCGGCGGAAATGGATTCAATAATCCGAAAGTATTTGAAATTGCCGGCTCCGCAGCAGAGGGACTGATCGTCGCTACACCTTTCAGCCCTGAGAAACAGGATGAAAGAGTACAAAAATTCGTAAAAGCGTTCGAAGCGAAATACGGCACCAAGCCTGACCAATTTGCGGCACAAGCGTATGACAGCCTGTACATCATGTCGCAATCCTTGCTGGCTGCAGGCAAAGCAGATCGCAACGCGCTGCGCGACGAGCTTGCAAAGCTCAAAGACTTTGAAGGTGTATCCGGTAAGCTCTCCTTTGACGAAGGACGCAATCCGATCGGTGAAGCTGTTGTCGTTGAAGCGAAAGACGGAAAGTTTGTACCGTTTGAATAAGCGTAAAAAGTAGCTCTTATTTCAAACCAAGGGATTGCCTGATGGAATTCGGGCAATCCCTTTCCCCGCATTTTGAAGAAAGTAGGTGAAGGAGCTTGTTTCTGCAACAGCTTGTTAACGGTCTGACCGTTGGCAGTACGTATTCGTTGATTGCGATCGGATACACGCTGATTTTCGGTGTGCTTGGCATTATCAACATGGCGCATGGCCAGGTATTTATCTTTGGTTCTTTCGTCGGTCTGATTTTGGTTACGAATTTTGATATGCCGATCGCGGTCGCTTTTCTCGCTTCGATTGTCGTATCAGGTATTCTCGGATTGATTCTGGAATTTACTGCCATGCGCCCTTTGCGCAAGAAAAACGTCCCTCACTTGGCATCGCTGATCAGTACGATTGGTTTTGCCACCTTGCTTGAAGAGGGCATGCACAAACTCTTTGGTGCAGATTCCCGTGCAGTCCCGGATACATTTGGAAGCCAAGCCTTTCAATTGGGCTCCGTTCAGATTCGTGCGGTAGACTTGATTATTTTGGGGATTGCCGTGGTCCTCATGGTGGTCCTGCATTTCTGGATCAACAAAACGAAGGTGGGAAAAGCGATCCGTGCAACGGCTGAAAATACGGAGACAGCCAGCGTGCTTGGGATCAACACCAATATGGTCATTGTAACGACTGTCGTACTTGCCTCCAGTCTCGGCGGGATCGCAGGTATGCTGATCGGTATGACGTACTCTGCTCTCATTCCGTCCATGGGGATGACGCTCGGATTTAAAGGTCTGGCTGTGTTGATCCTCGGCGGGGTAGGAAGCATTCCCGGAGCGATGATTTGTGGTCTTATTTTGGGCGTTATTGAGGTGTTCACCGTTGCTTACGGGGCTTCTTCGTATCGTGACGCAGTAGCATTTGGTTTGATCATCCTCATTTTGCTGATTAGGCCGCAGGGCTTATTTGGCCGCAAAGCCTAGAAAGGAGTTGATTTGAGGATGGAATGGTTAAATCCTTATAACATACAGGTAGTCACCTTTATTATCCTGAACTGTATCCTGGCGATCAGTATTTTCATTACCCTGGCCACCGGTCAACTCTCGCTCGGCCATGCCGGCTTTATGAGCATCGGGGCATATACAACCAGTATTTTAAGCAAAAACGCAGATCTCCCTATGTTCGTTGCGATTCTTGCAGGCGCGCTGATGGCGGGACTGATCGCTCTCTTGATCGGGGCCCCTACACTGAAACTGCACGGATTGTATCTGGCGATCGCGACACTTGGCTTTGGCGAGGTGGTTCGCGTCATTTTGCTGAACATGGAGATCACCAATGGCGCCTTGGGTATTACGGGATTGAAATCCTTGGGAACGTATATTTACGACGGGATGAAGGCGGTCGGGATCACCTCGCAGTCCCTGGGTCTTTCTGTCCCAGTGATAAAATCTCTGTCGACGCTCGTCTTCTTATTCCTGTTATTCCTCGTTGTGCTGTTCTTGACTCTTCGTCTGAATTCATCCCGCTTGGGTCGTGCGTTTGAAGCGATTCGTGCAGATGAGACAGCGGCAAGAGCCATGGGGATTCAGGTGAATTACTACAAAATGCTCGCCTTTATCATCGGTTCGGTACTGGCAGGGCTTTGTGGCGGACTCTTTGCTCACATTACTACGGCGATCACACCAACCGACTTTAACTACCACAAAGTGGTGGAGATTCTTTCCTTTGCCGTCATCGGCGGTACAGAAGTGGTCTGGGGTGCCTTGTTCGGAGCAATTGCTTTGACGGCGTTGCCCGAGGTATTGCGTGGATTGGCTGAGTACAAAATGATCTTTTACGGTGCCATCATGGTTCTCGTCATGGCGGTGCGCCCACGCGGACTGATTGGCTCCGATACCCTGCAAAAGCTGTTTCGCCGCGGTTCCAAGAAGCAAAATGAACAGCCGAAAGGGGTGGAATGATGTTGTTGCAGCTTACGAATGTCGGGAAAACCTTCGGCGGGATTAAAGCTTTAACCGATGTTAGCTTTACCGTGTCAGAAGGGGAAATCGTCGGACTGATCGGGCCCAATGGGGCAGGAAAAACCACGATCTTCAACATGGCGACGGGCATCTTCCCACCGACGAACGGGACGATTTCGTTTGCCGGACATACCTTGAATCAGATGCCGCCGCATAAAATTACGGAGCTGGGCATTGCACGGACCTTTCAAAACATTCGCTTGTTCGGTCATATGTCCGCCCTGGATAACGTAAGAGTGGGGTGCCATACCCGATCACAAGCAGGCTTCTGGGCCTCGCTTTTGCACACTCCCAAACAGAAAAAAGAAGAGCGGGCTGTCCTGGCCAAAGCAGAAGATCTGCTGGAATTCGTCGGGCTGACAAACGTGGCAGACGTTCGCTCCGATACCCTCGCATACGGCCAACAGCGCCGATTGGAAATTGCCAGAGCCTTGGCTGCCGAGCCGAAGCTGCTGCTGCTTGATGAGCCTGCAGCCGGGATGATTGAGAGCGAGACCAAGGATTTGACGAACCTGATCGAAAAAATCCGCGCCATGGGCATCACCATTCTCTTGGTAGAGCACGACATGGGCTTGGTCATGAATCTGTGCGATAAAGTTGTTTGCATCAACTTCGGGGTCAAAATTGCGGACGGCAAGCCGGAAGAAGTCCAAAATCACCCTGATGTGATCGAGGCGTACCTGGGTAAGGAGGACGAAGAGGATGCTTAGCATTCGTGATTTAAGCACGTCATACGGTCAGATCAAAGCGATTCGCAATCTCTCTCTCGATGTAGAGGAAGGCAAAATCGTAGCTTTGATCGGGGCTAACGGCGCAGGAAAGACGACAACGATGAAAACGATTGCCGGCCTCTTGACTCCGGATCAAGGGAGCATTACCTTCCTGGGACAGCGCGTGGAAGGCTGGAAGCCGCATAAGCTGGTCAGTGCGGGACTTTCGCTTGTACCCGAGGGACGTGCCATTCTCGGACAAATGACTGTCCTGGAAAATCTGGAGATGGGCGCGTTCCAGCGCAATGATCAGGCTGGCATCAAGGAAGACATGGAGAAAATGATGAACTGGTTCCCGATCCTGCGAGAGCGGTTGACCCAGTTGGGCGGCACCATGTCCGGCGGCCAGCAGCAAATGCTCGCGATTGCCCGCGCCCTCATGTCGCGCCCCAAATTGCTTCTGTTGGACGAGCCGTCCATGGGTTTGGCGCCAATCGTGGTATCCGATATTTTTCGAGTGATCAAGCAGATCAATCAGGAAGGAACAACTGTTCTGATCGTCGAGCAAAATGTAAAGCAAGCGTTGAAAATCGCGGATTACGGCTACGTGCTGGAAGCAGGACAGATCGTCTACCAAGGCACAGGTGAATCCTTGCTCACCGATGAGAAGGTAAAAGAAGCGTATCTGGGTGGAAGAAAGCACGAATAATAGAAGCTGATAGGATGAGGCACTAACAGGTACGAACCTTTGTTAGTGCCTTTTTTCTAAGAATGGGGTGAGATCTCGTGAGCAATATACAGGTGAAGCGAATCTATGAAGAACCCGAGAGCACAGATGGGGTGCGAATCCTTGTCGATCGGCTTTGGCCAAGGGGTGTTACGAAAGAGAAAGTACAATTGGCGCTTTGGATGAAAGAGGTGGCGCCCAGTACGGAATTGCGAAAGTGGTTCGGGCACGAGCCGGAAAGATTTGCGGAGTTTGAGGTGAAATATCGCGAAGAGCTGTCTCAGGCCGTGGTGCAGCCCTATCTGGAGCAACTCAGGAAGTTGGCGGGGCAGGGGAGAATCACACTTTTGTATGCGAAGAAGGAAGAGGCTTACAATCATGCTCTCATTCTTAAGCAATATATAGAGGAAGGCGGCAGCCTGCGGCATTAGCCGAATGCTTCTTCCCTCTGGCACATCGGTTTTTGTAGAAAAAAGCACAAGCAGCTGTACCTAAAAGGTATCGAGCCGTTTGTGCTTTTTTGACAAGCATTATCTTGCTGTTACCCCGCCATCCACAGGCAGTTCAATGCCCGTGATATGACTCGCTTCATCGGATGCCAGGAAGAGTATCGCCGCTGCCACTTCTTCCGCTTTGCCCAGGTTTGGCAACGCAATCTGCGACAGAAAGTATTCCTTGTAGGTTGCCATAGAGGGCGCACTCATTGGCGTCTCGATATAGCCAGGATGCACCGAGTTTACGCGGATATTTTTCTTGCCGTAATCGACGGCTGCCGCTTTCGTAATGGAACGAACCGCTCCTTTTGAAGCGGTATACGCGCCGGCTCCCGCCATTCCAGTCAAAGCTGCGATGGAGGAGATGTTTACGATCGAACCGCCGTTGTTTTTCTCCATGAAAGGAATCGCCAGTTGCATCCCGTACATGATGCTGTTGACGTTGATCGCATAGGTGCGCAACCAGTCTTCTTCGGATTGCTCCAGGAAATCTTTCGCCAGCGCGATGCCGGCGTTGTTGACCAAAATATCCAGCTTTCCGTATTTTTCCACAGTGGCAGCCATTACTTTTTCCCAATCTGCTTTGGACGCTACATTGTGTTTTAGCGCGATGGCTTCCCCGCCTTGATCGACGATTTTGGCAACGACGGCTTTTAGCGTTTCTTCATTAATATCTGTGGCGACGACCTTTGCTCCTTCGCGGGCAAACATCTGAGCCGCCGCTTCGCCCATCCCGCTACCAGCCCCTGTAATGATGGCTACTTTATCCTTGAGTCTCATGCGAAACACCTCATTTTTTAAAAGTGATAGTTGAACTATCGTTTTTTAATTATAGTGGAATTCGCTGATCATTACAAATGAAGAAGAGGAATTGGAAGAAAGACGTTATAATGGATGGGAATGGAGGATGTTTGCATGTCAGGTGGAATGCGGGAAAAGAAGAAAAATGCACGCTACAAAAGTATTGTAAAAACGGCAGAACAGCTATTCCTGGAAAATGGACTGGATGCCGTCCAAATGCAGGATGTTGCAGACGCTGACGGGATCGGGATTGCGACGTTGTTTCGGTATTTCCCCAAAAAAGAAAGATTGATCGTTGCTGTAGCCGTAAGCTGTTTGGAAAAGATCGTTGAGGATTTTCAAAGAATCGTTACTGCCAACAGTTCTGCCTATGATAGATTGGAGCAAGTATTGGACTATCTGATGGGACACCCTACGGAAAAAGAAGAGGTATGGAAATCAGCCAGATTTCGCGAAGCATTCGAAAGCTATGCCTCCTTCGCGAAAAAACCCCTCGACGGAATCGAGGAGTATATCGAGACCCAGAAGGTGATCGCACTCATCCTCATGAAAATCATTGAGGATGGAAAAGTGGACGGTTCTATTCGCAAAGATATTCCAGTCAAGGAAGCCATCATTACTATTGTCAATGCCTATGGCACCTTCGGCAACAATATCAGCCTGAAATCCGCGATCTCCTATCTGGAGGAAGATATCGCGATCCACATTCAGCAACGGATGCTTAAGGAGATATTGCTTTCGTATCTTCGTCCCTAGACCGTCGATTACCGCCGTATGGCCCGACCCGGCCAAGTGATTCGCAACAACGTGGCCAGACCCAGATAGCCGAATAAAGGGTACAGGAACATCAGAAGCTCGGAATACCCAATCAGGCAGAGTACAAAAGCTGTTCCAAACAGGAACAGGTACGACGTATTTTCAGGCACCTGAAAAAGCTCGCGCATCTGCTGGCCGATTCCAAAAACGTTGGAGATGAGAGTCGTAAAAATCTCGGAGAACAGGACAAGGACCAAGAACAATTGCAGCCAACTGTTCCAGCTGTCCGTAATAAACAGGATGGGCACATCCAAGAAGCGGACTTCCTGCCAGTTGGCGAGCATGGCGGTGTGGATGACGATCAGCATAAATCCGAGGCAGATGCCGCCCATGATCGCTCCGCGCAGCAGTACGACCGGATCGCGGACAGAGTAACCGATGGGAATGAGGACAGATTGGGCCATCGCGAGGTTGAAGGAGATATAGAGGATGCTTTTCCAGAGCAAACCTTCGAAGTGAGGGAATTCCGTGAACTGTGGCAGACTGGCGCCACCATCAATCAGGATCAGCAGTGTAAAAAGAAGCATGGCAGGAACGACGATGGCATTGACAACCATAAGCCGCTCCAGACCTTTTCGCAAGACCAGCAACGCGATCAGGACAGTCCCGGCACTGCCCGCCAGGTAGGGAATCTGAAATTGCTCTTCCAGAATGGATCCCGCCCCGGCCAGCATCACGGTGGTGACACCGAACAGCGTCAGAAACACGAACAGGTTTATGGCCCTCCCTGCAATATTTCCAAAAAGGCGCTGGTTGAACGATTCATAGGACGGAGTTTGCAGATGATGGGCTAGCCACATCATTTTATAGCCCAACCAGACAAAGAGGACGGTCGAGAGCAGAATCCCGAGCGTTCCTGTATGACCGTACAAGGTGAAAAAAGCAATGATTTCCTGCCCGCTGGCAAATCCGGCTCCTACTACCGTACCGATATACGTTGCTGCAATCTGAATGCTTTTTTTCCAAGAATTCATAACCAGGTCCGTTCCTTTCAGATGGTTTGTACTAGAAATTGTATGAAGCTTGTTCGAAAACAGACGAAAAAAGACGGATGAGATACGATTCCCATCCGCCTTTTTTCGTCGTTACAGGAGAAACATGGCAAAAATCGTGGTGACCAGCAGACCAATGACAACCGGGTAGAGATTTCGTCTCGCCAGTTCAAAAGGGTCTACTCCGCAGATGGCCGCGGCGGGGATCAATGCCCACGGAACCAGGGTTCCGCCCCCGACCCAGATGGCGGCAATCTGTCCCAAGGCTGTCAGGGTAGCAATCCCGTTGCCGAGGGCTGTCGCAAATAATTGGGCGATGGAGCCTGCCAGCGTGATTCCGGAGAAGCCGGAACCATCCAGCCCGGTGATGACGCCGACAGAAGTCAGGGTGAGGGCGGCCACTTCTTTATTGACGGGAATCGTATGCGCCAAGGCTACACCCAGGTCATTGACAATGCCTTGTGAGCCAGCCGGCAGTACTTCCCCGAAGACCGTGATGAAACCGCTGTCGCCCATGTAAAAGAAGGCTGCGATCGGGATCACGGGCCCGAATACTTTGAAGCCGAATTGAAATCCCTGAATCAAATGCGTGGTGACTTGCTCCAGACCTTTTTCTTTATGTGCCAGCATGGTAGAAACGATCAGGATCAGCAAGGCAGTCCCGCCTACCAGCGCTGTCGCTTCGCCGCCGAGAAGGTCAAACGCGAACATGGCGATCACGTCCAGGAGAAAGAGGAACGGAACGAGAACAGCCAACGTTTTTCTCACACCAGGGCGAAGTGGTGCTTTGACGGAGGAATCCGCGCTGAATATATGCTCGGATGCCGGGGCAACAAGACCGATCTTCATGTCTTTTCGCAAATACCAGAAGGCCGTAACAGTCGTGACGAGACCCATGACGATCACCAGCGGGATACTCGCATGCAGCACGTCGGATACCGGAATGCCGGCAGCTTTGGCAGTCAACGATGGCGCGCCTTGGATGACGAAGTCGCCGGATAGCGCGATACCGTGTCCGAACAGGTTCATGGCGACAGCGACGCCGATCGCCGGCAGTCCCGCTCGTATTGCGACAGGCAGCATGACGGCCCCGACCAGGGCAACCGCAGGAGACGGCCAGAAAAACCAGGAGATGATCATCATCACGATTCCGATCACCCAATACGCGAGTGTAGCGTTCCGAACAAGATGCGTCATGGGCCGGATCATCGTTTCATTCACGCCCGTATCTGTCAGCACATGGCTCATGGCCACAATGATGCAGATGACGAGAATCGTGGGCAAAAGCTCTGTGATCGCGTAGATAAAGCTTCCGAATATTCCACCGACCGATGCAATGACAGAGCCAGTGGCGGTAAAACCGAGGATGGCGATGCCGACGATGCTGATCAGGCTGGTGTCTCGCCGCAATACCATCATGAGAATAATCCCGAGCACGAACAACACATATACACCATGCAGCCAGGCAAGTTCAATCCCCATCTTGTGCCCTCCTTTGTCTGTCATCCGTTGCAGGTACTTGTGACAACAGGATATGCGAAAAAACAGACTTGGGTGAACGCACAACAGCAGTTGATCCATCGATCCAGACGCGAAAACTGGCATTTTCATCCGCGTTATGCGACTATAAGAAAACAACCATCGATGCTCCTTACGGGGGAGCAGCTGCAATGAATCTGAATCAACATTGGAAATCAGGACGAGGGGGGAAGTGGCGTCGTCGTTGTTCCTTAGCGTTGCGACGGCTTGCCAACTGAGATGCACACACCAACACCTACACCCATACTACGCAAAATGGATCAAGCCATCGAGCTGCTGGAACGACGTTTTCTGGAACGGAGCGAATTGATCCGGCTGCTGCTGCTCGGCATGATGAGCGGCGAAAACGTTCTGTTGATCGGACCTCCTGGCACCGCAAAATCTCAGCTCGCCCGGGGCATTTCCCAGCTTTTTGGATCCGAACACTGGTTTGAATACTTATTGACCCGCTTTACGACACCGGATGAGATATTCGGCCCGGTTTCCTTGCAGCAATTAAAACAGGATCAATACGTGCGCAAAACGTCCGGCTATTTGCCAGGGGCGCAATTTGTCTTCCTGGATGAAATCTTTAAAGCCAACAGCGCTATTCTCAATTCGTTGCTCTCGATCCTCAATGAGCGGATCTATTTCAACGGCAGGGAAAAACAACCAGTCCCGCTCCAGTTTTTGATCGCCGCCTCCAATGAATTGCCGGAGGATGACGAACAACTGGCTGCGTTGTACGACCGTTTTTTGATCCGCTACGAGGTCGGATACCTGCAGCATGCTGCCAGCTACGAAAAAATGCTGACCATGCCGAATACCGCGATGCCTGTCGTCTTTTCGCTCTACGACGTGCGCGATATTCAGGAGGCAGCCGCAGACGTCAAAATTCCGGGATCCTTGGTCTACTTCCTGTTCTCCATCAAACAAGGCCTGGAGGAAAAGGAATACCGCTTGTCAGACCGCCGCTTGAAAAAGATCGCCACGATCTGGAAAACCTCTGCCGCCCTGCATGGCCGCGAGGAAGTCACGATCTGGGATACCGTCTATACCCCGCATATGATGTGGGACGTGCCGGAAGATCTCCCTGTGATGCGAGAGCTGTACGAAAAGCAGTTTACAGAGATGTTGAAGGCGGAGCTGGAGGATGTACTCCCCTTGCGCCATTATTCCCAGATCGCGGACAAGTGGAAGGAAAAGGAGTCTGAGCTGCATGCCTTCCAGTTTAAAAAAGAGGTGGGGGCCAAGCTGGGCAAAGAGGCCCTGGAGAAAAGCCGGACACTTCTGGAGGCAAGCAAGGAGCAATTGACCCAGACCGCTCAGGAATTGCGCAATCGCCTGCAGGAGTGGCAGAAACGGGAAAAAGACCTGCATGCCTTCATCCTGGAAAAGAACAGGCTGATTCACAACGTCGAGAAATACGCGGTCAAATTTGCGTATTTGCGGATTGAGGGAGAGCGGATTTTGCAACAGCTGCAGCGTACCTACCGGACCATTTTTGACCAGGATATTCCGGGGACGGACTACGACTATACGCTGTAGGAGGTGTGGGGAATGATTGTTCGCACCAGCCAGGTAGATCGCTACCTCTTGGAGACGTACCTCGCTTCCTCACGCACCGCACAGGAATGGGTTGAACAGGCGGGTCAACAAGCCTCCTGGTTTGACTTGGAGCTGTTGGCTGACTTCTTTTTTGTCTTTTATCTCCCGAAACCGGAGATCGATCAGACACAGGAAGCGACTCCCTTCCACAAATGGATGATCCGAACTCTGATGAAGCAGTATTTCACGAAAATGATTCATCCGCGAACCGTAGGTCGAGACAGTGCTGCTTTTAAGACCGCGATAAAGGCTCTGCTTTGGCTGACCGAGACTTTCGCCGCGGAAGTAAAGCAGCGTGAAAAGGATCAAACCGTCACCCCGATGCTCGCAGGATTAACCATGCTGCAGGGACAAGACGGTCAAGAGCAGGCACAAATCTCGGAACTGCTGTCGGAAAAGCAGGTAGCGCAGCTGCAATTGGTCGGCTATACCCTTCAGCAGGGAAAGCGGATCGTAGAGGAAAAACAAGAGGCAAGGGATACGAAGCCGCTCGTCCAGGCAGAAATCGATGCCTTGAAACAGCGGATCGAGGAGCTTCGCGAAGAGATGCGCGTTCAGTTTACTCGACGCAGCAAGCTGCTGCAAAAGGTGAAAAAACTGGAGGAGGAGCTGGGACAGCGCGAAAAGCAGCTGGATCGATTGGACAGGCAGGAGAGAGAAACGATCCAGGCCTTTGAACAGGAGCTGGGTCAATGGCTGGAGAAGGCCTTGAAAACCTCTTTGTCCCAGGAGGATGTCGACAGCCTGTTCGTCGAGGAGTTGATTGCAGCGAGCCAGCAGTTCGCTAATCGAAGCTGGGGGCACGATTTGGGCAGGCTTCGCAGACAAAGCTTCGAGCAGTATCTGAAATGGGTGGAGAAGCTCAAGCGCCACCCTGATCTGATTCAGTTCTTGCAGGAGGTTGGTCGCCAGGTCCATCACTTCCGTGTAAAAAGGCGAGAGATCCGCAAACGCCAGATACCTGAGGAATATTACGACCTGCGCCAATCCTCGGATATCGCCCGTATGCTGCCATCCGAAGCGGCCCTTTTGGCAGATCCTGATTACGAGTCGTATTTTTTTCTGAAGTGGATGGACCGGAAGCTGATGACCTATGATGCATCCGGTTGGGTGGAGGAACCCCCGAAAGGCCCCGTGATCTGCATGCTGGATACCTCGCATTCGATGCGTGGCGGCAAGCTTCGTCTGGCGCAGCTTTTCGTCATGACTTTTGCCGCGCTTTCCATGCTGGAAAAACGCGATTTTGTTCTCCTGTTGTTTGGAGCCAAGGGAGAGCTGCGCGAACAAATCCTCTACCACCGGAAACCTGACTGGGCTGCCTTTTACGCTCTCGCGCAGATGGCGTATGGCGGCGGTACCCATTTTGACGCACCGATAAAGAGGGGCATGGAACTGCTGGAGCAGAACAAGGCCTTTCGCGGTGCAGATTTCGTCATGGTTACGGATGGGATCGGGAGCATCTCGCCATACGTTCGGGAGCGAATGGCGGAACTGGGCAAAAGCAGGCAGCTTCGTCTGCACAGCTTGATTGTGGGTTCAGCCCGACAGCACCTGGTTCAGACTTATGACATCCTGGGAGTATCCCACCAGGTCCGCTTCGCTGCCAATTGGGAGGCGACTGATGAGGCAAGCACGGAGATGCTGCTGGATGTTTTTCAATAAGCGGACTGACACTTGCAACGATCAAGTGTCAGTTTGTTTCTTTTCTCTGGAAGCCGTGTTACAATGACGTGGCTTTGTTTTCCTTATTTTAAAACAGACGAGAGGGATCAGTTATTTTGCGAGCGCCAGGACTTTTACGCATCTTTAATTTTTTATACTTTTCCTTGCTGGCGATGTTCGTCGCCTTTCTGCCTGTCTATTTGGATGATCAGGGCTTAAACCCTGCCCAAATCGGCTTTATTATCGGGACTGGCGGTTTTGTCACGTTGTTCACTCAGCCATTATGGGGCATGATCAGCGACAAGACCAAAACCATCCGCAAAGTCATGCTCTTATTGCTGCTTTTTTCCAGTGCATTCGGTTTTCTGCTTTATGATTCCAGCAGTTATTTGCAGCTTGTCGTCTTTGCGATGCTGCTTTATTTCTTTCTCATGCCGATCGACCCGTTGACGGAAAGCCTCAATTTCACCATTTCGGAGACATCAGGCGTGAGCTACGGCTCGATTCGTACCTTCGGGGCATCGGGTTATGCCTTCTTTTCGCTAGTAACGGGATATGTCATGTCCTATTTTGGGGCCAACAGCCTCGCCTTGCTTTTCGCGGGGATTGGGATCATCGGTTTTGTGATCATCTGGCTGATGCCCGATGCTCCCGTTACGGGAAAGCCCGTAACCTGGAGCAGCCTCAAGCAGTTTTTGGGCCATAAGGAGACCCTGCTGTTCCTCTTGCTGGTCTTTCTATGTTCGGTCCCGACTAGGATGAATGACACGTTCCTCGGTGTTTACATCCGGGAGCTGGGCGGAAGTCCCGAATTGGTCGGACAGGCCTGGTTTTTGGCGGCGGGAAGCGAGATTCTGGTCTTTGCTGTCAGCTTCTGGTGGCAGCGAAAAGGGAAGGAAATGTTCTATATTACCTTTGCTGCCGCGTTTTTCTTCATTCGCTTTCTCATTTCCGCCTTTCTTACGGATCCGCATCTTTTGGCCTATTTGCAAATTCTGCAAATTGTAACCTTTCCCGTGTTCTACTCAGCGGCGATCCAATACTTGTATCGGATCGTACCTGCGGAGTGGCGGGCTACCGGTCAAACGGTGCTGGCTCTCTTGTTTTTCGGGGTATCCGGGATCTTGGCGTCCTATGTGGGCGGGGTGATCTACAAATCCTTCGGCGGTCAGGTGCTGTTCCTTGCGATGGCCACTCTGTCATTCGCGGGCTTGCTTTTTGGTCTGGTCATGTTTCGGATGTATGGAAATAAAAGGAGGGAAGGGGAGCTAGGAAATTGAACGTAACTCATGTGGATGTGGTATATGTGCTTTTGTACGATCAGACTACTGATAAAATACTCACGGTTCTGAATGAAAGATTCTGGAGTCTCCCCGGTGGAAAACGTGAACACGGAGAGATGTTGCTCGATGCGGCTGTGCGGGAGGCAAAGGAAGAGACGGGATTGGAGGTCAAGATCGGGCCGATTATTCACGTAAGAGAGAAGGTGATTGGCGAGGAACACGCCACATTCATCACGTTTCGCGGGGAGATCCTGGGAGGAGCATTGGGAACAACAGATGCGGAAATACAAAGGATCGAATGGAAGCCTCTGGTGGAAGCCGAGGAACTCATGCCCTATTTGGGGAACATACGCGAACTGTTGGACATGAACGCATCATACGGGATTGAAGGCAGAGAAGAGAACGAACTTTGATCGAAATCAAAAACCCCCTAGCATAGCCAGTGCTGGCTCTTTGCTAGGGGGTTCGCAGTTAGCCGACCCGTGTGACGAGAGAGCGGCCGAATTCCAGTTGTTCAAACTTTTCCTTTACTACAGCGGAGTCGTACTCCCATCTGGCTGCTTCCAGGCTATACTCAATCGGAACATCGCGAATGATCGTTGCCAGTTTTTGGCTGAGATAAACCTGGTCGCGATGCTCTTCCAGCTTGCTGCGCATTTTCGGTGTGCAGGCGGTGAGGTTGCCATAGAGGGTGTCCAGGTTCCCATGCTCGGTGATCAGCTTGGTCGCCGTCTTCTCACCGATGCCAGGACAGCCTGGAATACAGTCGGAAGTGTCGCCCATCAGCGCTTTGACATCGACTACCTGCTCCGGGACGATTCCTCGGACAGCCAAGAGGCTTTGCGGCGTGTAATGCTCATGCTTGCCGCCGTTTTTCAGGATTTTTACGCTAACCTGATCGGAGACGAGCTGCAGGCTGTCGTAATCGCCGGACGCGATGACGACTTGATGTCCTTCCGAAGAAAGCTGCTCGCTCACCGTTCCGAGAATATCGTCGCCTTCATAGCCCGGACATCCGAGGTTGGGAACGGCAAAAGCTGCCGTCACTTCTTTGACCAGATCAAACTGGGGAACCAATTCCTCTGGAGGCGCCTGGCGGTTCGATTTGTACCCGTCATACCATTGGCTGCGCACGAGGGATTCGCGGGATGCGACATCCCAGCCGACCAGCAGATGAGTGGGACGAACGAGATCGACGTAGTCGAGCATCATTTTGGTAAAGCCGTACACGGCGTTCGTGTAGATGCCATCCGAGGTTTGGCGGTACCCGCCTGTCCATGCGGAGGCGTAAAACGCCCGGAACAAAAAGCTCATGCCGTCGATGAGCAGGATTTTGGATTGATTCACAAAGGCGACTCCTCTCGTTCTTACTTGTCCCAAACATTATAGCACATTGGGTTCGAAGCGCCTTTACAAGATTTTCTACTGCAAAAATACGTATGCTTGTCAGCATCTGAGGAATGATAGTACCACAAGAGGTGAGAACAACTCATCCCTTGTACAAAAAACATCTCCTGTCCCGTACAGGCAGCCAAGGCTGACGGGTATTGTCACAGGAGAAAAAACGCTTAGGGAGGAATCAATCATGGCGAACAACAACAGCGGAAACAGCAACAACCTGTTAGTTCCTCAAGCGAACCAAGCTCTGGATCAACTCAAGTATGAGATCGCAGCAGAGTTTGGTGTAAATCTGGGACCAGACACAACTTCTCGTCAAAACGGTTCGGTTGGTGGAGAAATTACTAAGCGTCTGGTGAGCTTCGCTGAACAGCAACTGGCCCGCTAACTGGCGGACAAAGAATTAGCAGCATCACGGTTTTCAATCGATGCAAAAAGTGTACAACTGAATACGTGGATGCGCGAAAGGGGTCCTCATAAGGGGGCCCCTTTTCCTGTGTACTGAGAGTCCATACATACGCCTTTTTCACCAGGAACGGTGCAAACACACAAGCACATCCGCGGACTAGTCATATGGTGTAACGAACAGGAAACCATTCTTTGCACCTCGGAAAGGAGCGAGAGTCCCCGGATGAAACGAAAAGAAGTGAAGCGCCTGCTGCGCGAGCATCCGGAATTTGAAGCCTGGCTTTCGGAAGATGCATCACGCGCTCAGGCAGTCCGAAGCAATCCCGCAGCAGCAGACGAGTTGTTCAAGCGCTGGTCAGATCGGAAAAAAGGGCGGCTTGATTTCGGCACGATTTCGCAGAAGACAAAGCGTGCGAGCGAGATGCTGAGCGGGGTTCAATCGATCATGGACATGATGGCCGACTACACCAAAAAACTGTAAAGAGATGGAGAAGGCTAGCTGTACAGCCTTCTTTTTCTTTTTCAATTCCCTTCCACTTTTGATATACTGGAAAATGGGAGGGAGCGCATATGTTACAGTCTATGCTCAATTTTCTGTTGTTTGCCACGATGACCGTCAGCAATGGGACAGGCTCTGTGGCCCATCATGTGGTCGAAGAAGCGACTTCGCAATGGCAGCAACAGCAGGTCTCTATCGCTGTGAGTCCCGCTGTCACCTACCCTGGAGATGTCATCCTGGTGCGCAGCCCAAAATCGAAGTCCGTTACGCTCTTCTCTCAGACGTATCACTTAAGACCCTCCCAAGGAGAGTATGTCCGGTTTATTCCGATTCCGTTCAACGCAAAACCGGGTTCCTATGTAGTGGAAACAGCAGATAAGCGGTATTCGGCACCACTTGAGATAAAGGCGAAAACGTTTGCTATCGATTCGATAACCGTGAGCAAACAAATGAACAGCATGCGCCAGGACACCAATCGAATCAACGCCGACCAGAAGAAGATAGAAGCGGCCAGATCCCAATCTTCTCCCGTTCCTTACTTTACCAAGCCGTTCATTCAGCCGACGACAGGTCGTTTGACGACTCCGTTCGGCTACCAGCGGGTGGTGAATGGCGTACCAGCCAATCGACACGCCGCAATCGATATCGCCAACAAGGAAGGAACGCCGATCATGGCGAGCAATGATGGCAAGGTTGTGCTGTCAGAATCAATATACTTGACAGGAAATACCATTATCATCGACCACGGGCTGAATGTCTTCTCCATTTATGCCCACATGTCCAAGCTGCAGGCGGAAGTAGGACAAGAAGTGAAGCAGGGACAGGTGATCGGTCTGATGGGGACGACCGGTTTTTCAACGGGGCCCCATCTGCATTACGGTATGCTGATCGGCAATACCTACGTCAATCCGCAACCGTTTTTTGACGCTTCTCCCTTCCTCTGGAAGTAAGCAGGAGGTGCTTTTTTCATGAAAGCGACAAATGTGCCGAGCAAGGTACTGAACAATTTGGTTCATTTTTTGGCACCATACGAACAAGCCGTCGACGAGCTGAAATTGAAACTGAAAGGAATCAAGTACGGTTTTCAAAAGAGCGGCCGCTACTCGCCCATCGAATTTGTAGTCGGGAGAGTCAAAAAAGTGGAGAGCCTGCTCAATAAAGCAAAAGAAAAAGGGATTGATTTCTCTGATGAACAATGGCCTCAGAAGGTGGCTCAGGAAGTAAACGACATTGCGGGACTGCGAGTCGTCTGCCGTTATGTGGATGACGTACGGGAAGTGCAGCAGCTCTTGCAGGAGCGGGAAGATATTGTCATTCACGACATCAAGGACTACATCGCTACACCAAAGCCATCCGGTTATCGAAGCATCCATATGATCGTATCGTATACGGTTTATCATGGCAGTGAGAAAATCACCTTGTTTTGTGAAATCCAAATCCGTACACTTGGCATGAACTTTTGGGCGACGAACGAACATGAGCTGCGCTACAAGTACGCCGGGAATATCCCGAAGGATGTGCTCCAGCAATTGAACGAAGCATCCGTGATCACGCATCAGCTCGACGTCTTAATGAACAACCTTCGTCAGGAAATTTTAACCCCGCCGCCAGTGGACCTGAATCTGGAGGAACAATTAGAAGAGATTTTCTCGTTGTACGTGAAACAAGATTATGATGCTGCAGCTGCGTTGTACAAAGAGCATGTGCATGGATTCGAGGAAGCATTCCAGGATAATCCAAAGTTCAAAATGATTTATGATCTGCTGGGCAAACGTCTGGGATAACCATCAAAACCAAAAACAAAATAGCAGGTGAGAAACGATAAAATGTGACACGTAAGGAAAGGATATATACAATCATGCGATTTCTACTGACGAACCTTCTTGTAGTGGTCATCCTTTTATGGAGCCAGCCTCTTCCTGCAGCTTTTGCAGAAGGGGATATCGACACCGAATCCCTGGCGTTGAACGGGGAATCCGCTATTTTAATTGATGCCAAGACAGGACAAGTCCTGTATGAGAAAAATCCGCATGCCAAGCTGTACCCTGCGAGCATCACCAAAATTGCCACCGGGATCTATGCCATCGAAAAAGGGAACCCGGAAGACATCGTCACGGTCTCGAAAAACGCCAGATACGAAGAAGGAACGCGTGTCTACCTGGGCGAAGGCGAGCAAGTGAAGATGGAGAAGCTGGAATATGGACTTTTGATGCATTCCGGCAATGATGCGGCGACAGCGATTGCCGAGCATATGAGCGGAAGCACGGAGGCTTTTGCCGAGGAGCTCAACCATTTTTTACAGGAGACCGTCGGAGTAAATGAAACGCATTTTACGAATGCGCACGGACTGCACAATCCCGAACATTATACCACCGCATCGGATATGTCCAAGATTGCGGCCTATGCGATGAAGAACCCGACCTTCCGCAAAATTGTCGGAACCAATCGCTTGCCTTGGGATGGCGCCGAGTGGAAATCAGAGTTGATCAATCACAACAAGCTGATTCGCGATTATGAGGGCGCGACAGGGATTAAAAACGGGTTTACGGATCAAGCAATGCATACCCTGGTTGGTTCTGCAAAGCGTGGCGATACGGAATTCATCGCAGTCACGATGAAGACGTCAACGAGCAACCTGGCATACAAGGACATAACGAAGATGCTGGATTATGGCTTTGAGCATTTCGAAACCAAACAGATCGCCAAGTCAGGAAAAATCTATACAGTGACAGAGCATACGGATGATGGGGAGGTTCGTGTTCGCTATTCTCCCATGGAGGATCTATTTGCGACAGTTCCGATCGGGGAAGAGGCACACGAGCAAGTCTCGCCTGATGGAGTTCTGGAGATTGCAGCCGGTCCCTTGACGGTGTCGTATCCGCTGCATCGCCTCGATCCGCCCGTAGCAAAAAAAGAAAAGCAGGTGCAGGCTGCAGGAGCCGATAATTCAGAAGAGCAGGCAACACCGTCGATAGGCTGGTATTACGCATTAATGTTTGTCTGGTTAGGATTTAACCTGTTTTTGATCAGTATTACGGTTGCCAGAAGGAGACGAAATCGTCGTACGCGCAATCGCGACCTGCATCGCAAAGTGTATGAGTAACCAAAAAGTACAAGCCGATGGCGTTGGCCGTCGCTTTGTACTTTTTTCTTTTTCCCCTTGGATGCCGGTGAAAGACAGGTGCCGTGTCCCTTTCACCCAATCTTGCGTACTGTACAAATAAGTAAGCTTGAGCATGCGAGGAGGTATGCGGATGATCGAAGAAAATCAGAACGGTCCAGATGTGTCCGTCATCCTTCCCATCTTCGCTGTGCATCGCAGGCTGCTCGCCATTATTCGGGCAGCGAAACAGCTCATCTTGTCAACGGAAGTGCTTGTTATCTGCCGAAATTCGCAGTTGTCCCCCGTTGCCCGCGAAAAAATAGAGAAAGCGGGAGGGAGAGTGATCCCGGCAGACGGGGACTTTTCCGAAGAAGAATGCCGTAGGATAGGCAGCAGGGAAGCGGCAGGGAATATCCTCCTGTTTCTCGATGATCGGCAACTGCTTATCCCCAAGCAACTCCACACTTATGTCGAGGCAGTCAGGCGAGGGGGAGATATCGTCATGACGATTTGCCGCGACTCTTCCATGCAGACGAGAACCTCATCGCGAACAATGCCCCAATATTTGCTTAATCATGTGGCAGGGAGAGAAGAATTGGGGTCGGCTTCTCTGTACGACGCCCCCTTTGCGCTGAGTCGGCATGCAATGCAAACGTTAGAATTTGCCCATTCATCTCCGCCAGTGGTTCAGATAAATGCGTTCCTTCAAAAGATGAAAGTCTCTGTTGTGCGCCGCCAAACAAAGCCAAAGGTGCAGGTGCCGATACAGAAATTTTTGCAGGATCACACATCAGCTTTGAATACATGGATGAACGTGCACGGGGACAGGGGCGGTCTATGGGATGGAGGACGCTATCGCCCGTTGCTACAGGTACCCGGTCATCTTCATTTGCGCTCCGTCTATCGTTCTTCGGATTGGGAAAGCATGCGAGAGGGGGAGTGGGATGAAACACGGAAACCAAAGAAAACCGACACGTCTCGCAAAAAAAAGCACAAAAAGACAGCAAAATCAATTCTTACTCGACAATCTGGAGCGTCTAAGCGTCATCGTCGAGGTCAGTCAGGACGAAAAAGTCATTAATCAGCAATTGAAGCAAGTGGAACATTTGTTCCCTAAGGAGATTATTCTGATTGTCCATGGCAGCAACCCTTCGACGATCGACAGTATTTTGTCCCGTGAATCTGCGGTGACGACAGCGTTTGTCTATCCTTTTTCACTAGGGCCGGACGTTTGGCGCTCTATTGGCGCCAGAGAAGCGAGTGGTGATGTCTGGCTGTTCCTGGATGGAGGGAATGTCATCCCGGCAGAGGAGCTGCAGCCTCTCGTATCTGCCTGCTATTACGGGCTCGATGTGGCTTTGCGGGGAAAACAGCAGGTCAATGGGCATCTGCCTGCTCTTGCAAGAGCAGCGCGAAGCTATCTGAATTTGTTACTCGATCAGACGAAATTGACAACTTCCACGATGGATCTGCCATTTGCGATAACTCGCGCAGCGGCAGAACGCATCGGTGTCCGCCATCTGCTCATCCCCCCATTGGCGCATGCCATCGCCGTGAAGAACCGATTGCGTGTCGAGTCAACAGGTGCCATTCAGGATCAGAAGCGGCTCCCAAGAAGGAAGCAACGGATCAGCTGGCCGCAGCAACGCGAGCTTTTGCTGGGTGATCATCTGGAGGCTGTCCGCTACGTCGCCTCGATCGAAGAGGGAACGGAACAACGATAAACTGTCGACCGTTGTCTTCTTTAATGAGGCAACGGTTTTCCTTTGATGCATAGTTGCGAATGATCGCCAGTTTCATTTTCCTTGGTCTGTATTTTGTAGTACCATGAGAGTGTGACTTATTTTTTCCAATAGAAAAGGGGCAGATTTACATGAGTGTACATATCGGAGCCAAACCAGGGGAAATCGCAGATACGATCCTGTTGCCAGGAGATCCATTGCGGGCCAAATACATAGCCGAAACCTTTTTCGAGGGAGCCACCTGCTACAATAACGTGCGTGGCATGCTCGGATTTACGGGAACCTACAAGGGCAAACGCGTCTCTGTTCAAGGAACCGGGATGGGCGTCCCTTCCATTTCGATCTACATCAATGAACTCATGCAATCCTACGATGTGCAGAATTTGATCCGGGTCGGCACATGCGGTGCGATTCAGGAGGATATCAAGGTCCGTGATGTCATCCTCGCGATGAGCGCCTCCTCCGATTCCCAGACCAATCGCCTGTTGTTCAACCAGATTGATTTCGCCCCCACTGCCAATTTTGATCTTCTGCACAAAGCCTACATGGCCGCAACTGCACGCAACCTCTCTGTGAAGGTAGGAAATATCTTCACCAGCGACAGCTTTTATCGCGAAAGCCTGGACTTGTACAAAAAGCTGGCCAGCTATCAGGTGCTGGCGGTCGAGATGGAATCTTCAGCGCTGTATACCTTGGCTGCAAAATACAAGCGCAATGCGCTCTCTGTCCTCACCGTAAGCGATCATATCTTGACTGGGGAAGAGACTTCCGCGGATGAGCGTCAAACGACATTTAACGAAATGATCGAGGTTGCTCTGGAAGCTGCTTTACATCAATAGCATAGGATCCATATAGTCGACCCGCAGGAGAAAAACATCCTACGGGTCGTTGTTTTTCCACGAGCTACCAGACACCTGGATGTCTAGCGACAAGATTTCCAGTACCTCCATGATTGTTGAACGACAAGCATGCTTAGACCAAAATAAAGAAGCGCTATAACGGGGTGTATGGCAGAGATGGCTGGTACATGAGCGGTAGCGTATTGTGCGAATAGGATCAGCAATAAGGCGCCACTGATCCATTTGAATCCATTTGGCAGTTTTCCGCAAAAAGCAAAAATCAACATCAAGATGGGAACGAATTCAAAGAAGTGCACAAAGTTGACATGATAACGCCAAATTGCCGGATCCGTAAAAATGGCTGCACCTGCGAAAAACGTTTGCAGCAGAATACAAGCCGCCAATACAAAGGACAAAACGATAAACACAATTCTCGATATACGAGTAAATCCGCTGAGCATTTCGTTCTCCATGAATTCATCACACCTTTTATGGATTTTACGATTTTCTACGAACCATCCGGCAACCGAACCAAGCCCCGGCAATCGGCATCTCATTCACCTCGATTCGTCCTTAGGCTGATACTAACAATAAAATGTTGTGAACTTATGACGGTGAGATACGGTTCTCATGAAATGTGAAAAAAGTCATTTCCTGCGATGATTCTTTCTGCAATAATGTGGATTCATAGAGCTAGGAAGAGGAGGAAGTATACCATGCCACATACCTTGCTGCTAGTGGATGACGAGGAGAAGGTGCTGGAGTTCATGGAGCCATTCTTGCGTCAGGAAGGCTTTCAGATCATGACTGCTTCGAATGGGAGGGAAGCGCTGCAAATCGCAAAGGAACGGAAGCCGTCACTTGTGGTACTGGACTGGATGCTTCCGGAAATGAGCGGCATTGACGTGTGCCGCGAGCTCCGCAAAACAGGCAATGTGGGGATCATCATGGTGACGGCACGGACGGACGAGACTGATAAAATCATCGGTCTTGAGCTGGGGGCCGACGATTATATCACAAAGCCGTTTTCGTTGCGGGAATTGTCCGCACGCATTCGTTCAGTCCTGCGCAGACTCGAAGGACATGGCGAAGCCTCTGTCGAGATGATCCGCGGGGAGCTCACCATCTCGGAAGCTCAGCTTCGCGTGTGGAAACGAGGAGAGGAAATAACCCTGACACCGACAGAATATCGACTGCTGTTGACACTCGCCTCCAGGCCAGGAATTGTCTACAGTCGACTGCAGCTGTTGCAGGCCGCGCTCGAGGACGATATTTTAAACGATGAACGAACAGTGGATGCGCATATTAGTCGCGTTCGCAAAAAGATCGAGGACGATCCGGCCAATCCGGTCTATATACAAACTGTTTACGGCTTTGGCTATCGCTTCGGTGACCGAACATGAGCGTAAGGCGCAAGCTGTTTTTTACCATCGCCTCTTTTATCGTCGGTATGGGCATTGTCTATGGGCTGATGACGCAGTTCGTGATAGCGGGTATTCTCAAAGGGGTATTGGATGTAGATCGAAGACCTCAAGTCGAGGCATTAACACAGGCGTTTTTGGATTATTATGCTCAACATGGGGAGTCGTGGTCGGGAGTCGAGCGATTGGAAGTACAGCTCCCGAGCGTGGAGCACATAGCAGATGCAGGCTATGCGCTTCTTACAAAAGATACCGAGGGCACCCCGTTGATCAAAACGGGAAATGTGGACGTCGAGCAGATGCTGGGGTTAGGGATACGCAAAAAGCTGAAGTGGGAAGGCAATACAATCGCCATACTCGTCTATTACGACGCTGAGGTGGCCAAAAGCGCGAAGCTCCACTATGGCATCAGAGGCTCAGGCATATTCATCCTTTTGGTGGGCATGATCCTGTTTGTCAGCCTATCCCTATGGGTCGCCTTTCTTTTATCCAAACGTCTTACGGCTCCACTTCGCTCGTTGGTTACCGGCATCGATCGGTTGGGTCAGGGTGAATTGGGAGTTCAAGTGCCAGTTGTCACGAAGGATGAATACGGGACAGTGGCAAATGCCTTTAATCTGATGTCAACCCAGTTGGCCCAAGCCGAGAGGGTGCGGAAAAATTTAACAGCGGACGTCGCCCATGAACTGCGGACGCCGCTTACGATCATTCGGGGAAAACTGGATCAGCTTCAGCAGGAAGGGCGTTTGATTGAACCCGAGAGATTGCTGTCTTTGCAAGACGAATGTATCCGCTTGACGAAGCTAGTCGATGACTTGCATCAATTGTCGTTGGCTGAAGCAAAGAAGCTTCATCTGGAGAAAAAAAGGACCTCCATTCCAGAGCTTCTGGAGCGATGTATCGAACGTGTGAGATTGGATGCAGAGCATAAGTTCATTAATGTCACTCTACTTTCGGGACCGAATGTACCGCTCGTCGAGGTAGATCCAAATCGGATGATGCAAGTTTTTATCAATCTGCTGGTAAACGCTGTACGCTATACGCCAGTGGGAGGAAAGGTTCAGGTGAGGGTCGAGGCTGGAGCGGGCGAGACAGATGCGGGCAAGCTGCTGATACAGGTAAGCGATACCGGAGACGGGATTGACGCGGATCAGCTGCCGCTTCTATTCAACCGCTTCTATCGCACAGATGAGGCGCGTACCCGCAATAGTGGCGGGATGGGTCTTGGCCTTGCCATTTCGCAAGAGCTGGTTCGTTTGCATGAGGGGAGCATAGAGGCGAGCAGCGTCCGAGGGAAGGGGACTACTTTTACGGTAAAGCTGCCGATCTTTTGAAAAAGGGCGGTTAGAATCGTAACAGGTACTACCCGGCTTTCGATGCACGATGGATGAATGGTACAATGTGAATAATTTGGAAATTACCACGCCTGGAAGGATGTTAAGCATGAGTGAATCGAGTCAGGAGTATATCGTCATCTCGGGTGCGAGGGAAAACAATCTCAAGAACGTCTCCTTGCGCATTCCGAAGCGGAAGATCACGATCTTCACAGGGGTATCCGGTTCCGGTAAGTCCTCGATCGTCTTTGATACGATCGCCGCTGAATCTTCGCGATTGCTGAATGAGAACTTCAGCATGTTCGTACGCACGTTTCTGCCCAAATATCCGCAGCCGGATGCGGACGCGATCGAGAACCTGAGCATGGCAGTTATCGTGGATCAAAAGCGGTTAGGAGGAGGTTCCCATTCCACGATGGGCACGATTACCGATATTTCTCCCATTCTCCGCCTTCTCTTTTCACGGGTGGGTAAGCCTTATGTCGGTGGAGCGAACATGTTCTCGTTTAACGATCCCCAAGGCATGTGTCCTGAATGCCACGGGATCGGCCGCAGCCTCCACATCGATATGAGCAAAGCGGTGGACATGTCCAAATCGCTCCATGAAGGTGCAATCATGCTGCCAGGCTATGGGGTAGACAGCTTTGATTGGGCGATGATCGTGCAGTCGGGGCCCTTCGATCCCGACAAGAAGCTGAGTGATTATTCCGAGGAGGAGTTGGAGCAGCTCCTGTACGGCAAGGCGAGGAAAGTAGCGACGCAGTTCGGCGGCAAGACAATGAATATTACAGTAGAAGGTGTCATCGAGAAGTTCACCAATAAATACATCAAGCAGGATCTGAAAACGAAGTCAGAGCGCACGCAAAAGACCATTGCGCCTTTCATTTCCGAAGGTCCATGCTCCAGCTGTCACGGTGCGAGACTGAATCAGGCGGCGCTTGGCTGCAGAATCAATGGACACAACATTGCGGATCTCTCATCCATGGAGGTCGGCCAGCTTATCGGTGTCATTCGGGAGGTTGACGATGCAGCGGCAGCACCGATGGTCAAGTCGCTGACGGAGAGGCTGCAGCACCTGGTAGACATCGGGCTTGATTACTTGACGCTCGACCGTGAGACGGATACCTTATCCGGAGGCGAGTCGCAGCGGGTCAAGATGGTGAAGCACCTCAGCGGAAGTTTGGTCGATGTCACATATATCTTCGATGAACCCAGCGTAGGCCTTCACCCCCGTGATGTACACCGGTTGAATGAATTGCTTCAGAAGCTGCGCGACAAGGGCAATACCGTGCTAGTCGTCGAGCATGATCCCGATGTCATCAAGGTGGCGGATCACATCGTCGACGTCGGTCCACATGCCGGCAGTCGCGGAGGGACCATCGTGTATGAAGGAAGCTACCCTGGTCTGCTGGAGTCAGGTACATTGACAGGCACTCATATGAAACGGCCGCTACAGCTTAAGAGTGAGTGCAGGCAACCGTCCGGCAAGCTGTCCATCCATAACGCCGAGCTGCACAACCTGAAGAACGTGAGCGTAGACATTCCGACTGGAGTATTAACCGTCGTGACCGGTGTGGCAGGTTCGGGCAAGAGTACGCTGATCAACGACGTATTTCTCAGCCAGCATCCGGATGCGATCGTCATCGACCAATCAGCGGTAGGCGTGTCGACACGCTCGAATCCCGCGACCTATACAGGCATACTGGATGATGTGCGCAAAGCGTTTGCTTCAGCGAACAAGGTGAGTCCAAGCTTGTTCAGTTTCAACTCAAAAGGGGCTTGCGAACACTGCCAAGGGCTAGGCGTCGTGTATATGGACCTTTCTTTCCTCGAAAGCGTGAAGCTGCCATGCGAAGTATGCGGAGGGAAACGTTTTAAGGAAGAGGTACTCGCTTACAAGCTGAACGGCAAGTCGATCGCGGATGTGCTGGAGATGACGGTGGAGCAGGCATTGGAATTTTTCCAGATAAAAGAGGTTGTACGCAAGCTTCAGGCGATGAGCGACGTAGGTCTGAACTATATCACGCTCGGCCAGCCGCTCAGTACGCTATCGGGCGGAGAATGCCAGCGCATCAAGCTGGCAAGCGAGCTGCACAAGAAGGGCAGCATCTACGTGATGGACGAGCCGACGACTGGTCTCCATATGTCAGACATCGGTCATCTTCTCGGAATTATGAATCGCCTCGTGGATGCCGGCAACACGGTGATCGTCATCGAGCACAACCTCGAGGTGATCAGCCAAGCGGATTGGATCATTGATATGGGACCGGATGGAGGCAGCAAGGGAGGCCAGGTTGTGTTCGAGGGCACACCGACGCAGATCATCCATGCGGAGAAGTCGATCACGGGGAGATTCTTGAGACCATCATCACATCAATAAGGGTATGGTTGCGTTTGTTACAAGTGGCGGCAAATTTCCGGAGTCTATCAATCTGAATGTTAGCGTAAATCGAATCGGGGGAGCAAAGGGAAGCTGGATAGGCTCTTACAGAGAGTGCCAAAATACGGCGCTCTTTTTTGTGCTGCCTTTAACGAATAGCCTGCAAGCTATAGGATGGGGGATTCTTCTCGCGAGGACGATCATCAACCACGCCAAGGAAATCAGGAGCGTCATGAGTACGCTCCTGATTTGTTGGCCGATGAGGTTCATATTTGATCAGCTTCCAGTTTATTTGACGTGTTTGCGACTCGTCCTTTCTTGATCTTCCCGAATGGTTTGTAATAAGTGATGAATACCATGAACAACAGACAAAATAAGTTGAAACTAGAAGTTGTAACCATATTCAGCCACGTTGAATGAAATCCTCCATCCTGCAAGCTTGCAAATCCCATATCCTCAACCAAATCCGGCAACGAGGCGGTCCACTTATTCAGAAAGAAGATTCCAATCATAATCGTAATCATGGTAAGCCCCAATTTAATAATGATCCAGTAATGCTTTACAAGTCCCCATTGCGTCCATAGGGAGAGTAGGATGCCTGTCAATAATGTCATCAGTGCTGGATACTTAAGCAAGTTTTCATCGATGATCTCCATGCTGGCAAGTGTATAGGTAAGTTGTGCTGCATTTTCCGCACTATACAAATAAATGCCCAGGAGCAACATCCCTAATGTTCCGCCAATCCACGCTGCCAAGGAAATCACGTGTATAGCGATTAGCAAACTTTTTTTCCTCTGACTTAATCGATAAGCCATAAAGTGAATCATCTCCTAACTCCTTGCTACTATTGATGCCGGCTGATTGTTAATGTATCAAAACAATGTTGTGAACTTATGACGAGCCTTTGCGATTGCCGTGATATTTAGTTGTCATGTCATATATTCGGATTTAGGGTTCAAGAGGAGGGGGGAGGTGGGATTAAAATTCATGGACGCAACTCTATTTTTAGGGACGATGAAGGTAAGGTTCTGGACTTCATAATCTTGTTTCAGAGAAAGGAAGGGTTCCAAAGCGTAACAGCCCGAGCGGGGAAGGAAGCATTACAAACTGATGACTGCAAAAAAACGGAAGACAGAATAGGGCGGAATTCGAACCGATGGGATGGACAGAAGCGCGGTACCAGGCTTGTACACGGCAGAAGCTGCATGTAGACCTTCGCTCCAATAATAGCTGCGGCGGGCATCAATGGGGAGTGAAGAGAGGAGGGTTTTTTGAAAATTACTCCATTACACGACGAAGCAGAGTGCCGCCTTTTGGCACTCTTTTCGTTTTACTTCTTTTTATTATTTTCCAGGTAGTGAGCCAGGTTATTGAGCGTGTCTTCGTAGGTTCGTCTTTTCTTGATCGTTAGGGTATTCGTGTTTGTTTTCGATTTTGCTTGTACGGTTGCCATGGGAACGACCTCCGGGATATTTTGAGTATAGTTATCTTAATTTTAGTATATATGAAAAATAGAGAATTGTAAACAGAAATTTCAAAATTATTAAAAATATTTTTCATGTAATTAATAGTATGCATCTTGAAGGTCGCCACAAAGGAGTTTTACCCCCAATATCGAAACCAAGAGTATTACCAATGGAGGTTCGACAAGATGAATGACTATATTACGACCATGAGACGGCTGATTGGCCATGAAACCTTGCTTACTGTAGGCTGCGGCGCAATCATTGAAGATCAGGAAGGACGTATTTTGTTGCAGCGAAAAGAAAATCCGGATATATGGGGCATTCCAGGCGGCATCATGGAAATCGGGGAAACCTTCGAGGAGACCGTAAAACGTGAAGTTTTCGAGGAAACCAATCTCCATGTCCAGCAGTTTACGTTATTCGGGATTTACTCCGGGAAAAATGGATTTGCCCAATACGCAAACGGCGACAAGGTATTTAGCGTCCAGATTATCTTTCACGTGAGCGCTTATGAAGGATTGATTCAAACAAATGAGGAAGCTGTGCAGCTCGAGTTTCTAGCAAAAACGCAAATTCCGACCAATTTAAATCCGCACCAGGCTCCATTTATCCTGGATTGGGTACAGAGTGTCAAAACGCCAGTGATTCGTTAGCCGCAGGGGGTTATGCTCCCTGTTGGAATTGCTTGTTTCCTTTGAGTCCGATAATATATATTATGTAAACTTATAAATAGAGCAATAATTAGAACAAGCTCTGCGAACATGTATTCTAATGCTTTGAAATCATAAAACTGTGACACAGACATGTATAAATGCGAATTTTATATGAGGACATGTTTGTGTCATAGATTTTGACGAGTTGATCATCCAGCATTAGGTATTTGGCGACCCAAACATAATGATGTAACGTGTAATTATTGAGTTTATAATCTCCTGCAAAATCATATGTCGTCTAAGCAGATCTACATATGTCCCGAGACACGACAGTCATTTTCCTTATAATGAAGTAGTTGTTTTTGTATGAGAATAAACGGTATGGTATATGTCCCTCTCTTGGAGAATTATTCGTTTTCATTTCGGTTCATGAAATGGCGTTTTCATGAACTGAATATCGTCATTTTTTAATTCCATACTTTTTAATATGCAAACATATACAAATCGATAACCTTTTACTTATAAAAACATCAAGTGTGTGTCACTTCTTCCCGATACACACTTGATGTTTTTGCAGTTAGCATTTGTTGATAAATCTACATCATCTTGAAGGAAGTTTGAAAGACCGATTGCCTTTACTTTGCCTGTCTTATAAGCATTCTCCATTGCTTTCCATACTTCTTTGTTTTCCTCGAAATAACGGTTCTCCTCACGGAACTCCTTCCAAGGCTGCGGGCTGTGGATAATCAGAAGGTCAATGTAATCCAGCATCATTTTTGATAAAGACTCATCAATGGACTGCGTAACTGCATCATAGTTCTTTGCTTCCGCAGCAACCTTTGTCGTAATGAAAAGTTTTTCTCTAGCAACACCGCTGGAATGGATTCCTTCCCCTACACCAACTTCATTCATATACGCCTGTGCAGTATCAATATGGCGATATCCGATAGATACCGCATCACGCACTGCCTGTGCCGCCTGTTCATCGTCAAGCAGCCAGGTGCCAGAACGAAAACACCTAGTACAAGTAACATTGCCTTCTTGCGATTTATGTCCGAAAACAATAACGGCATAGTGGGTCCAGATATTGCAACAGCAAGTGCAAAGAGACTCACTAGCAACCCTGCTTTGGATACACTGATATGGAAATGATCAGCAAGTAAAGGTAATATCCCAACGATCCCCATTTCCGTATTTAAGATGCCGAATACACCTATGGTCAATATGAATAGTAGCAATTTATTTCGTTTAACCATATAATTCGCCTCCTACTTTCATTAATGATAAAGCTTAAAAATAAACACCGATTGATTAATCAACACCTGTTTATGATTATAGAAAGAAACAGGATGTTTTCAATCGTTAAATGAACGCTATTTGTTGATTATTCAACAAATCTATCAAAACTGCTTATTAATGAACTTCCCTTACGCGGAACCATTAACGAAAAACAAAACAGCCGATTCCTTAAAAATAAAAGGTGAAATCGGCTGTTTTGTTTTCGAATTTCCTTAGCGTTCAAAAATTTCCGAATTGTTGGCGGTACCCCATCCTGCAAATCCGGCTGCAGATTCAAATTTGATACTGGATCGAAAATCCAGTGCCGATACGACTCCAGCCACGATCTATGGGGCGCAGCATGAATGCGCGGGCAAACCCGATCCGCTACCACTGTCCTCCTAGCGCATGGATATTAAAAGACCATCTGCATTTTGTGGCTTTATGACTTCATCGGGGTGAGGGACAAACTGTCCACCAGCTGGAGGATGCTGCGACTAGCGGGATTTTGATCCATGGCCCTCCACTCCTTTGTGTTTTTAGGTTGAAGTCAACCCTTATGCCATTTTTTATATGTAAAAAACCTGCTTTTCATATCAGTTTTCTTTCATTAAAAATAGTCATTGTATAATTCTTGCTGCTGTTCCTCTGCAATGGTCTGTAAGTCGTATGCGGTAATGCGAAATAACCGATAATCGTCAGTATCCGCTTTTTTTGCGGCGAGCTTACTTAAAAATTTCGGCGAGCCTACGTTGTCTTCATCGTAAACTAACAAGATACCGTCTGAATTGGATAGCAAGAATTTATCTTTCTCTGCAAACTGCCAAACTCCCTGGTAAGGTGTTTGATAGACACTATTCATATAGTCGGCATGCATCACAATATTTCGGTAGTAATCCTGGGTCTCTTCTTTCCACTTTTCCTCTTGATTCAAAAACGGGGTAATTACTGCCAATTTTAGATGTGGATACTCCTTTTTTAATTCCAGAACAGTTTCGGCTGCCCACATTTCTACCCCGAGCTGACCTGAAATGATGACCCATTCCAATTCTTCCTCTAGGAATCTTACGAGTTCCCGCTTCAGTGCTTTTTTAATAATTGCTAACCCTGGATTTTTTTCATTAAATATGCCAAGCTCGTGTGCCTTGTAACCTGAAACAAATAAACGTTTTAACATCATGCCACCTCTACGTTTAAAGTAGCTCCAGCAGAAAATAGGTATCTTTTCCCTAGCTATCTCGTATTTGTGTTTCATCTCATATTTGTCTTGCCATATATTATCACAAAATAGAATTCGCTGAGTATGGCTTAACCAGCCGCAGGTTCATAGGAAACATCAACCCGTTAACGATCTACTGTCTTATTCCGAAAGCGGAAGAACATATACAAAATGATGCAAACGATAAAAAATAGCGTGCTTCCAAGTGACCGGATGATCTTCGAATGAAGGCCTGCTTTCAGAAGAATGGCATTAAACGGAGCATATAAAAAGGTGATGACCAAAAGGAAAAGCAAGCCAATGCATATATTGCCTATGGGAAAAGCACCTTTGCATCGTTTTTGCACCATGAACGCATTCCAAACCAAGGGAGCGAATTCAAAGGCAAATACACTCATGGCTGCACCGTCATAACCGAAACCGGGTATAGCTGTCAAATAATAAGCGGAGATCGCCGAACATGCCAGACCCAGAAGCGAGCCGAATAAAGGCGTTCTTTTTTGATCCATTGCCCACAAAATCGTTGTCGTGAGTTCCCTCAAGCCCACAACGATTGGAACAAAAGACATATAACGTATTGCTTGGGCAGCAGATTTGTTTCCAAAAATGATGGTGGATAGCTCATCTGCTTGAAAAAACAGAAAAACAGTAGAGCCGATACCCCAGAACCAACCAACTTCTAATGAAAAGCTTGAACGTTCGATAAAGTCCTCTTTTTTTTTGTTTTGCCAACTGGCGGTCAATTTGGAAGCAATCGTATACGATAATGCCGCGGTAAGAATTGTGGGTAGGTACACCGTTATCGATGCCATTCCGGATATTTCTCCGAAAACAGCGACGGCATCCGATTGACTCAGTCCCGATAGCTGAAGGCGGGCAGGAATAATGAGTGCGTCTAAAAGATCTGAAGCTGGCGTGATTAATCTTGTTAAGGTGATCGGTATGGAAGATTTGAAAAAATAGAAAATTCCAGGCCCGAAAACAGCCCAGCGCAAGGATGCAGTAAATATTCCGTTCACCGTGCCAATAGAGAGCGGTTTTTTGCTGTATTTCGATACCCAAAGATAGCATAATGCAAGAAAAGCTCCTGTACATGCACCGAAAACTGCCCCACCGGCAGCAGCATAAATGCCGTATTCCATCCATACAACGGCTAGCAATAGCATCGTACCGGCGCGTACCACTTGCTCTACCAGCTCGGATGTTGATACATCCCCGTAAGATTCAATACCTTGCAAAAAACCGCGATATAACTGCAGCAAAGGGACAATAACCAAGGCTGGAGCGAGGCAGCGAATGGGGAACGTCAAGTGCCTATCCCCGAAATAATTGGCGAGATTAGGAGCCATGACGTAGCAAAGTATACCGGAACATACGCCTACTATTAAAAAAGACGGAACTAAGCTTTTAAAAAGTCGCGATCCACGCTTTGGGTCTTTGGCAGTCACTAACGCTAATGTCGTGGGAAAACCGCCGGTGAGGAGAGTAAGTGCAAATCCAAAAATAGAATAAACGATTTGATATATACCTGTTCCTTCGGTACCAAGTAGACGATATAGTGGAATGCGAACAGCCAGTCCAATAGCTTTCACAAGAAAAATAGCGCCGGTACGTAGCGCTGTTTGTTTTAGGAAGACGGGAAGCCGCATTTTTTCACTCCTCAATAACCTCGTCCCCCCAATTATATGAACGAGGTTATTATGGTATACTTCCCCTTCCTTAATCGTTAATATGAATCAAGATATACTTCGTATTTTTATCCCAACCAAGGTCAAACGGTACACGATAACGGTCTGCGGTATGGGAGTTGACCAAAGGGTAGCCTTTCACATCATGACCGACAACGATAGAAAAATGGTCTGTGTCTCCATCAAGCGAATATCCGATAACATCCCCTGGTACTAATTTTGCGATGGCTCCATCTGGATGTTTTTTGCTTGATCGGGAAATTTCCGTGAATGTACCCTTGGCAATTAATGTTCCATACCCGGAGTAAAGCAGAAAACGTTCGAAAGCATCCGTTTGTACCCACGCACGGCTCCCCCCTCCCCGATATCTCCATGCGCCCGTCATCCGCAAACCGCCGCCTTCCTTTTTATCTCCAAGAACTTGAGATGTAAAATTCGTGCAGTCTCCGCCGAGCGGCGTATAATCCTTATATTCCCTGTTATACCGATTTTCATTTCCGGCTCCCCAAGCCAGACCTGCATATTTGTTTGCGTAAGCAACAGCCTGCTCTCTGTTGTATCGCCCTTTTGATTTTGGAGTGTGTTCCATAGAGGAAAGGCGAGGAAAGCCAGGTGGGCTGTCCGGAATTAAATTTGGGTTTTCCTCTAACGGGTCCAAATACCATTCCTTTTTGACGACCCAGCCGTTGTCTTCCTTTTTTATTGTAAGAGCATGTCGCGTTCCTACCCCAAACGACTGTAGGGGCAGATCTGATGATTTGTAGGCATAGGAAATTTTAGCCGATTGTGCCAGGATGACCCTCGCTACATTTCCGTCCATTTTTATACGGACGATGCGAATAAACGGTTCAGCCTCTACGATGCGAATAAACGGTTCAGCCTCTACGATGCGAAGCCCGCGTTTTTCCGCCCAGGAATACAGATATTTGGCCCGCTTTACTTCCATTTGATAAGCGTAACGGCTCGTGCGTTCAGTCATTCGATAATATTTATTTATCGCTTCCGGGTTTTGTTTGATGAGGAAATCGTTACGGTCTTTATACAACTGTGATAAAAAAAGACTGATTTCCTCTTTGTCACCTTTATTGTCCAAACCAAACGCGTTTGCATGTAATGGCGTGATTCCCATTAGAATGGACATTCCGACCAACAAGAGTAAGCGTATCACACTAAGGGCCTCCCAAGATTACTTCTGCATCACGGCCGATTTCTGATCATATGTACACCGTGATGCTTGTCTTAGTTGAGAACACTTGTCAACTTCAATTTCCTTTCTTTCAAGCGATATTAGGCCTTCGTTTATTTTTCTTTGTATAATTTTGGGATGGGCCTCGTCGACTAAATCCGGTGTTGGAAATCTGAAGATCAATAGATATGCTCTCCCTCAATTTCATGGATATACGCTTTGGAATCCAGACCCATTTTTTGACTCATTTATGTAAGTGGGAGTAATATATCCTCAAACCATTCCGATGCGAAACTAAAGGAGACAGTCCGATCGTTCCGGGTGATTCGCGGATTACTGCGGCGGCAGTATGTAGATCTACTGAGAAAAAGGAGTGGGACTATTCTTCCCGCTCCTCACTTACAGCTATGAAAAATGTTTGCTCCCACGATATTTTGGTTTGATTAGGAGTAACTGCTGATTATTTTTCCCAGCTTGGTAGCATCCACATTGCTACCGCTCACAATATTCAGGACTTTCTTTCCTTTCAGATGCGGTAGATGACCATGTAGCAGAGCAGCGATTCCGACCGCTCCCGAGCCCTCTACCATATAATGATGCTCCTTGGCCATCCAGAACATCGCGTGGGCGACCTGCTCTTCTTCTACGAGCACGAACTGGTCGACGATCTGCAAGGCCAAATCCAGATTTCCTTTGGATATACCCCCATGCAAGCCGTCCGCGAGGGAATCACTGTACGTCACTTCCGCCAATCTTCGTTCCTTAAAGGAATAGAACCACGGCGGAGAAGCATGAGTCTGGATGCCAATGACTTCAATCGATGGATGGAGGGCTTTGGCAGCCACTGCAATCCCGCAGATCAGTCCTCCGCCTCCTGCTGGCACCACAATAGCGTCAAAATCAGGTTGTTCCAACAGCGCTTCGAGCGCGACTGTTCCCTGACCTGCGATAATCTCGTTATCTTCAAAAGCATGTACGAAGGTCCGCCCTGTCTCCTCCGCCAACTGATATGCGTGAGCCTCCGCTTCATCGTAATTATCTCCAAAAACGACCAACTCCGCTCCGTAACGCTGGATGCCTGCCCGCTTGGTTTCAGGGGCAGTTTTTGGCACGACAATGAGAGCAGACACTCCAGACAGAGACGCTGCGTAAGCTACACCCTGAGCGTGATTACCTGCAGATGCGGTAATAACACCACGCTCCAGCTCCGCTGCAGAAAGTGATCCGATCTTGTTCAAAGCACCTCGCAGCTTGAACGACCCTGTCTTTTGCAGATTCTCCAGCTTCAACCACACTTCTGAGCCGACATGCTGGGATAGACTGGTCGACAGAATCAAAGGCGTTCTGACGATTTCGTTTTCGATCCGCTTATTTGCCTGCAAAACGTTTAACATCGAAACATTCAACATCTTTTCGTACCTCCCGTTTCCGCTTGTCACTCATACCTTCGGACAAGCTCGATAAACAATTCAATCGCAAGTGGAATGGCATCTTCATCAATATCAAACATGGGATGATGGTGCGGGTACGCACTCGCCTCCCCGCCCATCCCGACAAAAATGAAGGCTCCTGGACAACGCTGCAGGTAGTAGGCGAAATCTTCTGCTGCCATCGAGGGCTCCATATCTTCCGCCTGAACAGACGCACCAAATCTCTCTCGGATCACTTTCTCTACATAGCGACTTTGGGTTCGCTCATTCACAAGCGCAGGGGGGCCCCAGTTGTAATCCATGTGTCCAGAAGCGCCATAGCTTGCTGCGATCCCCTCCACGATTCGCTTCATGTGAAAGTGTATGTTCTGTCTCGTCTCCTCAGTCAGGCTACGTGCGGTACCGAATAGTACGGCTTCCTTAGGGATAATGTTGAATGTGCTGCCTCCTTCTATCCGTCCTACAGTTACTACGGCCGGTTGCAGCGGATGGAGAGACCGACTGACTACAGACTGGATTCCCCCTACAATCTGTGACGCGATGTAGATCGGATCGACGGTTTCGTGCGGCATGGCACCATGACCGCCTTTTCCTGCGATGGTCACTGTAAATTCATCGCATGCCGCCATCTTCGAGCCATGGCATAAGCCGATCTTCCCCTTCTCCAAAGGCTGCCAGAGATGAATGCCGAAGATCGAATCGACTTGATCGAGAACACCCTGATCCAGTAAAGCTGCCGCGCCGCTTGGATCCCGCTCCTCTGAGGATTGAAAGATCAAGAGGACGTTGGGCTTCACCTCCATTCGATGCACAGACAACCATTTTGCCACTGCAAGCAAGATCGCCGTATGTCCGTCATGCCCGCAGGCGTGGGAGACTCCAGTTACTCTGGAGTGATACGGTTTGTTTCCTTCTTCCATCACGGGGAGCGCATCGATGTCGGCGCGCAAGGCAATGGTCTTGCCCCCATCCGTGCCGCGAACAAGCCCTACGACACTGGGTTCTTCGTACGCTAAAAGGGGAATCCCCAGTTCTTGCAAATGCCGCTTGATGTACGCGCACGTCTGATATTCTGCGCCGGAAAGCTCCGGATACTGATGCAAATAACGCCGATGTCGTACCGCCCATTCAACAAGCTCTTTTTCGACCAAAGTCTCCATCTCTCAAGCCCCCCGTCAAAAAGGTCCGTACCCGATGAGTTGCGCTACGATAACCGATACCAAACCGATTGCGTACTGTGTCAAAATGAGTGGCAGGATCCATTTCGCCCAGCGGATCCAAGGAATCCCGGCAATCGCCAGACCAGCCATGAAATAACCCGAGGTTGGGAAGATGATATTTCCGATACCGTCTGCCATCGAAAAACTAAGTACGGCCGTTTGACGTGTGACTCCAACCAGGTCAGCAAGCGGCGCCATAATCGGCATGGTCAGAGCTGCCTGCCCGCTCCCCGATGGCACGATGAAATGGATGATCGCCTGAAGAAAATACATTCCCACTGCACTCAGAACTGGCGGCAAATGATGAATCGCCGAGGAGGCATAATACAAAATCGTATCGATGACATGGCCATCCGTCAAAATCACCACGATCGCACGAGCCACTCCAATAATGAGAGCGCCGGAAATCAGCCCCCCAGCCCCTTTCATGAAGGCTTTGACCGATTCATCCGGTGAAAGTCTTCCTACAAAGGCTATGATGATGCCCAGAACGAGAAACAGCCCGGCGATCTCGGTAATGAACCATTCATATTGCAAGACACCGTAAGCCAATAGCACAAAGTTCAGCAGGAAACAGCCGAGTACAATCTTGTGCTTCGTCTCGAGCTTCTGGTTTTGGGTAGCGATTGCCTCATATTTCCCGTCTGCAAAAAATCCGTACCCACGATCCCGCTTTACTTTCATCGCATAGCGGTAGACAAAAAATACGGAGACCACGTACATAATCACAAACAAGAGGATGCGGTATCCGATCCCGGAAAAGGGCGGCAACTCGGCGATACTCTGCGCAATCCCCACGGTGAATGGGTTCATGATCGCGGTCGTAAAGCCGATCGAAGCGCCTACAAGGACAATCGCGGTCCCCGTTATGACATCAAACCCAAGGGCTATGGCCAGAGGAATCATGATCCCGATGTACGCCAATGTTTCTTCCGCCATCCCCATCAAAGCTCCACCCATAGCAAAAAACAGCATCATAACCGGTATCAGCCATTTTTCCTGATTGGCAAGCTTGCGAGAGAGAGTAGCGATAAATGCTTCGATTGTACCTGTCGCTGTTAAAATGCCGAATGTACCACCAATAATAAGGACGAAGAAAATAATGGATGATGCTTCTACCATCCCTGTGTGAACAGAGCCGATAATGTCCATCAAGCCGACCGGTGTGGATTCAATCCCTTGATAGGTGTCCGGGACGACCACACTTCGACCGTTCACCTCTGTCCGGGTATATTCTCCAGCCGGGAGAACATACGTGGAAATCGAAGCAATGATCAGTACAAGCAGGAGCAGCACATATACGTTGATTTCCTTGGGCTTCTTGTTCAGTGGTGTGTTCGTGACCAAGTTAGGCTGTGACATGACGGTTCAACCTCCATTTTTCGAAATATTTCGTCTTTAAATCGTAACATACTCAATCAAGCTCATCTAATTAGGAATGCCTATAGTAACGATTGACGGTTTCAATTCTTCATATTACAAAAAAAAGGCGGATCCTTCTGTTGAGGATCTGCCTCTACCCTGATTTCTCTCTTTTCTATGTAATCTTGCCTGACTCGGCCCACCCTTGAATGACCAGCTCCGCAAAGGAACGGATCGTCATCTCCTCCGAGCGGTCCTTCAAAAAGATGAGGTTGGTTTCCAGTCGCTGTTCCAGTTGATGGAGCGGGACGAGCGTACCGGATTTGAGTTCATCTTTAATTAAATTGGCGCTGATAAGTGCTACTCCCGTATGATTTAAAGCTGCTATTTTTATCGTTTCTTCGCTACTGCTCTCGATTACTGCCGCGGGATGATAGTTCAACTCAGAAATCGACTGCCTATGAAGTCCCTCAAGGTTATAGCTTTCTTTATAAATAAACGGATAGTTCCCCATGATGTAGTCCCGATCATGCTTCTCGTAAATTTCTCTCGACGTGACCAATAGCAATTGTTCTTTTTCCAGCAAACGACTCTCGATTTCCTGCTTTCCGCTCTCTCCTGCAATGATCCCGATGTCCGCTTCATTGGACGTTATCAAGTTCACTGCATCGGCACTATTGCAAGAAACCAGCTTGAGCTTGACCTGCGGATGATGGTGAACATACGAGCGAATAAGCTGCGACAGATAATGTGTCCAATAGTACTCGGGGGCAGCGACCACCAGCGTACCATTTGGTCCGTCCAAGAGCTTGATCGCTTTGTCCATTTGAGAGACTACGGCGAACAGCTTGTCCACATGCTCCTTCATTACTTTGCCAGCAGGCGTGAGAAACGTCTTTTTCCCTACCCGATGGAACAAAGGATGGCCAATTTCCTTTTCCAGCGTCTGTATTTGCAACGTGATCGTTGGTTGTGTATATCCAAGAAGCTCTGCAGCTTTGGTCAAATTGAGCTGGTCTGCTACTACTTGAAATGTTTTTAAAGTGCGAAGCTCCATTCCACTCCCCTCCAAACACGTAAATTCCCTAAAAAATCAATGGTTACTATTGAAATCGCTAATTTCATTATTATTTTAATCTATGCTAAAGTCAAAGCCATATCATTCACTTCAAAAATGGAGAGGGGATATGGGATGATTCCATTCAGAGTGATCGACCAGGAAAACGTGAAAAAATTGCTGGAAATGAAGAGTGTGATCGAGCTTGTTGAACGTGCCTATACGTTAAAGGAAACGAAGGAAGCTTCCTTATTTCCAATGGTGTTTCATGAATTTGCTCCGGGAAAAGCGGATATGGACATCAAATCCGGGCATTTGATGGGGGCTGATATATTTGGTTTGAAGCTGGTTTCCTGGTTTGGGGATAATCCTGCGAAAAATCTTTCGGCACTCGTAGGTTTCGTTCTAGTTCTCGATAGTGATACCGGAGTACCCAAAGGCATGATGAGCGGAGAGCCCGTGACATTGATGCGTACAGGCGCTGCCGGGGGTATCGGAGCGAAATATTTGGCAAGGCCGGAATCGGAGAATCTCCTTTTGGTAGGCTGCGGGCATTTGGCTCCCTACGAGATCATGGCTACGCTCATTACCATGGAAAACATCAAAAAAGTAACGGTCTACCATGCGAGCTCGTATGAAAAAGCCACGACATTTTCCACCTCGATAAAAGAAAAGCTTCATGAGATGTTTCTGTCTTCTTATCAAGACGATCATCAGCTATACCAGACTCTTCTGGAGCGTACCGAGATTGAGTACGTAGCGACAGACGACATTCGCCAAGCAACCGAAGAAGCAGACATTATTATCACGGCCACACCTTCACGCAAGCCGCTTATCTTGAAAGAATGGGTCAAGCCCGGCACCCATTTCTCCTGTATCGGAGCAGATATGGCAGGAAAACAGGAAATCGATGAGAATTTGTTCACTACCGCTCGCGTCTTCGTGGATGATGTGACGCAGGCAATCAACGTCGGAGAAACCAAAATAGCCTTCCATAAAGGCCTGATCTCCAAAGACGATATCATCGCTGAAATGGGAAGCGTCATTCTCGGGCGTACACCGGGACGATTGTCCGATCAAGACATCACCATCTATGATAGTACCGGAATCGCTTTGCAGGACCTGATCACAGCAGACTACATTCTCAAAAAAGCTGAGGAAAAAGGCATAGGGTCCGTCGTTCAGCTGTAGACCTATCACAGGATATGGTAAAAAGGAGGAATCAGTGTGGATATTAATCTGTTTGCAGTAGAAGATTGGATGAACAAGCATGAAATGAGTGCGACCTACAATATCGCGGAGACGTGCGTGGATTCGTTTACCATCGAGGAGCTCATTTCCATCGACGGCACCAATCCCGATGACTTTTTCCGTTCCCTCTATAACACCAAACTAACGTATGGGCATATCGAAGGATCTCCTGACTTCCGGACACTGGTTTCCCAGTTGTATGAATCGATCGATTCAAATCAAGTGCTCGTAATGAATGGAGGCATCGCTGCTAATTTCCTCGTATTCTATTCACTAGTGAAGCCAGGCGATCATGTCATTTCCGTCCATCCTACCTACCAGCAAATTTATGATGTGCCGAAATCTTTCGGTGCTTCCGTCGATTTACTCCAGCTTAAGCCGGAAAACGGCTTCTTGCCTGATCTGGCTGAACTGCGCGCACTTGTCAGGGAAAATACTAAGCTGATTTGCATTAACAATCCGAACAATCCCTCCGGTGCTCTTATGGAACGGAAGCACCTGGAACAGATCGTAGAAATCGCGCGTTCTTGCGATGCTTATCTGCTTTGCGACGAGGTATATCGCAATCTTCTGCAGGAGGATGATCTCATCGTCCCTTCTGTCGCCGATTTGTACGAAAAAGGCATCAGCACGTCTAGCATGTCAAAAGCGCTGTCTCTGGCTGGTCTTCGTCTAGGCTGGATCGCAGCTCCACATGACGTGATCAAGGAATGCATCAAGCACCGCGATTATACGACGATCAGCGTCGGGATGCTCGATGATCTGTTGGCGGTCCACGCCCTGAAAAACTATGATCGGATTCTTGACCGCAACCGTAACATCATCAAGACAAATCTGGCCATTCTCGATGCTTGGGTGGCTGGGGAGCCCGCTGTCACGTATGTAAAACCACGTGCAGGTACGACCGCGATGCTGAAAATAGATCTCCCCGTTTCATCCGTCGACTTTTGTGAAGGGCTGTTGAAAGAAACGGGTGCCTTCCTAACCCCAGGGATCTGCTTTGACATGGAGGGCTGGGTGCGGATCGGGTATGCGTGCGAAACCGAAATGCTGCGCCAAGGATTGCAGAAAGTATCCGAGTACATCCACTCCCTCCGTTAACAAACAAGGAGATGGAGAGTTTTTCATCATTATAACGATTAAAGGTCCGTTCACGCTGATGACAGGACCTTTAATCGAATTTGTCTCACATATGAAAAAAGATCCGTCCCGCAGCCATTTTTCGGCATTTGGAACAGATCTTTTTCAAATTAGTCACAATCACATCCAACGATTACGAGCAAAACAAACAGAACCAGGATCATAGCGAAGTTATCTCCGAAGAAACCACTCATCGAACTCCCTCCTTCTGTATTTCAACATATGTGGACGGCTCTCGTAATGTTTGGATGAATGTCTGCCTGTAGATAAAATAAATGAACGCCCTATTCATCTTAGCGCTGGAAACGCGAAACAGTGATCTTGCCCTGAGTGAACAGCCCGCGCAATATGATCCGTTTGAAAATATACTGGATGCGAAGCGATGCAGAAAACAATGAATCGTCAGGATTGAACCGCATTCTTACATGGGAGATGTTCCAACATGGCATCCAGACGAAGAAAAAATCTCTTTGGTTCCACTCGTGGTCTTCCGTGCTTTTACGGGAATTGGTGCGGTATGGGCTGCAGCGGTCCAGGTGCGCCTATCGATGACGTGGATCGCTGTTGCCAGAAACATGACTTCTGCTATGAGCGTCATGGGTATTTTTCATGCAAATGTGACCAACGATTTTTAAAATGCTTAGAAAATCAAAGGGATCGATCCACTGCGAAAGGCAGAAAAGCGGCAAAGATGTACTCATTTTATAAAAAGAGCTGGTGTAGATAAAAAGGAGTCAAGAGCGTATATAGCTCTTGACTCCTTTTTACATCTATTTTTTTATAATGTCCCACATTCCTCTTATGTTTTGCCATACACCGAAAATATCCTGTGCTGTTTTTATGCCGTTTCCCAACTGATTCAAATCAATGCTCCCCAGGGACGGCATTTTGAAGTTCAGCAAAGGGCTTCGTCTTCTCCTCTGCCTGTTTAGATTGTGCCATTCCTGATAATGTGCGCGCAAAGCTTCCGGATCTTTACGCTCTCTTCTACCTACTTTCTTGCTTCTCAGCCACGCTTGAAATTCCGGAGTGTTTTGAACCGGTACTTCTCTTCTCCTTCTGGCCATACTCCTTCTCCTCGCTTTCCTGAGCGGTGTCCCATTACTTTATGATAAAAGAACATCTTGCCGGAACGGCGCATCTCCATGAAAAAGGAAATGGGTTTGTTTTTTTCGAAATCGTCACCTGCACATGCGAAGCATGCCTGCGGGACGATGTCGTCGGGTCAGAAGTTGGTATTTTGGGGTGCATTTGCCTTCTACTTTATTCCAAGGACTGCTTGCCTTACATACTTACCGGTTAACGAGGAACTGCAATGAATACTTTCTTTCGGTATGCCTTCAAACATGACTTTGCCTCCCTGGTCTCCCGCACCAGGTCCGAGATCGATCATCCAGTCGGCTTGACAGATCACTTGCAGATTATGCTCGATTACGATCACAGTAGAGCCTCTATCAACGAGCCGATTCATCAGGCGAATCAGCACCTCCACATCTGACATGTGAAGCCCGGTAGTCGGCTCGTCCAGCACATAAAGGGTTCCGTTGCCCTCCAGCTCTGCTGCCAGCTTGATCCGCTGAAGCTCGCCGCCTGACAAAGTACTAAGCGGCTGCCCCAACGACAAATACCCGACGCCTACCTCTTTCAGTCTTGTCAGCGCTGATATTACTTCATCCTCAAGAAAAAAGTGGAGCGCCTCTTCAACGGTCATGGCCAAGATGTCCCCAATGTTTTTTCCGCGAAAGCGATAAGACAGAACCTGCTGCGTATAACGCATCCCCTGACAAGCCTCACAGACGCTTGCGACCGTATCCATAAAGGCAAAATCAGTATAGATGGTCCCCAAGCCCTTGCAATGAGGACAAGCCCCCTGCGAGTTGAAGCTGAACAGGGAAGCATTCACGTTGTTTTCCCTCGAAAACAAATTTCTGATGGCATCGAATATATCCAAATAGGTGGCCAGATTGGAGCGGTTGGATGCTCCGATTGCTCCTTGATCGATGAGGATCGCGTCCGGATAATACTTCGGGAGCACTTGACGGATCAAGGTGCTTTTTCCCGACCCAGCCACTCCGGTCACGACCGTCAGTGCGCCGGTCGGAATGCGAACGCTGACATCCTTCAAATTATTGACAGAGGCATGCTCGATAGTAAGCCAACCTTCAGGCTTTCTAACCTCGCTTTTGAATGTGGGTTTACGCTTCATGCATACGGCTGTCAAGGTCTCGGCTGACACCAGCTGCTGCAAGCTTCCTGCGAATACGACGTTTCCGCCCCTTGTTCCGGCATATGGCCCCATCTCAATGACATGATCGGCAATTCCGATGACATCAGGGTCATGCTCTACGATCAACACCGTGTTGCCTTTATCCCTTAGCTGTACCAACAGCCGGTTGATTGTGTGGACGTCGTGCGGATGAAGTCCGATACTCGGCTCGTCGAAAATATACAGCAAATCACTCAAGCTGCTTCCGAGCTGGCGCACCATCTTGATCCGCTGTGATTCGCCGCCGGACAGACTGGACGTTTCGCGATTCAGGCTCAAGTACCCAAGCCCAACCACTTGCAAATAGGCAAGACGCTTTGCGATCGCTTCTGTAACTGTTTGTGCATCTGGCTCGCGGATCGAACGAATGAATTCGATGAGCTCGGTGATTTGCATCGCTGCGCAATCTGCCATATTTTTCCCGTTTATTTTGCATGACAACACCTGCGGGTTCAAACGACCGCCGCGGCAGGAAGGACAAATTTCCTCGGTCATGATGCGATCGATCGCTTCCTTGTACCTCGCAGCGTCTCTCGAATCCTTGTTTAAAAACGTGCGCTTGATACGTGGAACAACCCCTTCATATAGGGACGTCGGCGGCCAGTCCTTCGTCGGATGCGCAGGCTTGAATCCGGTTTTATACAGGAGCGTATCCATTTCATCTTCGGTATAGTCCTTCAATTTCTTGTCGTTATCGAATAGACCTGTGCTGACGTATCTTTTCCACCGGAAGTCCCCTGGCCTGAAGGTCGGGAACAATATGGCTCCTTCGTTCAATGATTTCTCCCGGTCAATCAGCAGATTGATGTTGACTGCTTTCGACCTGCCCAAGCCTTCGCATTCCGGACACATCCCCTGCGGGTTGTTAAAGGAAAATGCGTCAGAATATCCGACGAAAGGAATGCCGAAACGGGAAAACAAAAGCCGCAGCAGCGCATAAATATCCGTGACCGTCCCGACCGTGGATCTTGCGTTGCCTCCGATCCTTTTCTGGTTCATGACGATTACCGCCGGCAAACATTCAATGGCATCTACCTCCGGCTGTCCGTATTGCGGAAGGCGGTTGCGGATAAAGCTGGAGTACGTCTCGTTCAATTGCCGCTGTGATTCCGCCGCGATCGTATCGAAGACGAGAGCGGATTTGCCGGAGCCCGATACGCCTGCAAATACCGTAATCCGCTTCTTGGGGATGGTTACATCGATTCCCTTCAGATTTTTTTCTCTCGCGCCGATGACACGAATGGCATCCTCTTTTTTCATGGACCTCTCCTCCTCTTGCTATTCGTAAAAAAAAGTATACGCTTAAAACATGTCAATAACTGTCATGTTATAAGCAGAGGAGGCAATTCATGTCCAAAGCCAAACTTTTGTTTGACCTGATCCTGTATGTCAATACGAAACGCATTTTTACCGCGCAGGATGTCGCACATGAATTCGGCATTTCCGTACGGACTGCGCACAGGTATCTTGCCGAACTTGGCGACATGGGGGTTCCGATCTATACGGAGCCAGGCAGAGGTGGCGGTTACCGGGTACTGAACAACCGCATGCTGCCGCCGATCATGTTTGATGAGGAGGAAGCGTTCGCAGTGTTTTTCGCTTTTCAGGCATTAAAGTATTATCAATCGCTTCCCTTTGACATTCACATAGGTTCCGTCTTCGCGAAGCTGTACGCGGGCCTTGCTGACGATATGAAAAGAAAAGTGGACCGCCTTGATTCGGTTTTAACCTTTTGGAATCAAAAAAGAAGTGTTACCTCCCCATACTTGAAAGAAATCATTGAGGCAGCCATCGCTCATGAGTTGCTTTCCATCGAATACGTGTCGAAGTCGGGAAATACGGTGAGAAAGGTGGCTCCGGTCGGCATCTACGCCTACGATGGCTTCTGGTACATGCCAGCATTTGACGAGTTATATGGCCAAATCCGATTGTTTCGGACTGACCGGATTGTCTGGATGGAACGAACGCAGCAAACGTTCACTCAGCAAATGCCTTTGTCTGACTGGTTGGACCGCTATACGGCACAAACGCCGAAGAAACCCGTCCGCATCTATGTGGAGCTGACACGGGAAGGCTTGAGGCAATGCCGCAGCCAGCCTTGGCTGGAACCCCACATCGTGATGGTCCACCCAGAGCAAGGCTACGTCGAGACTGTGATTGACCAAGAGGATTGGGATTACGTTTCCGATTATTTTTTTCAGCTGGGAACTGCCGCCAAAGTGATCGAGCCCCGCGAGATGGTGGATCGTATTCGCAAGCAAGCCCAGGAGCTCATTCATCATTACGCTTCGGATGGGACGTAACGCTCCCCTTCCGGCATCCTGAATACATAGCCTCCCAGCAAATTGGTGATCCTATCTCACAATATCCGAAATATGGCTATGAAGAAGGAGGGCATAAAGTGGCTCAATTCGATGTAGGTATGGTGCACCGTCTAGCCGATCAAATGGAGGGAATCGCCTTGGATATAAAAAAACATGTGAACTCTCCAGACGAGCTTAGCCAAGATATAAAAAGGATGACAAGTGTTCTTGAAAGTTTTCAAACGCTTGCGCAAAAGGCCTCTAATAGTGGATCCAACCCAGTCGCCAATCAGAACGACGTCGTATAACTTTTAGCGTCAAGCAGTGATTGCCTCCTGTTCGATTCGGCATACCAGGCTCCTGTTTCGCAAAACTACAGAATAACGGGATGCAAAGAAGAACAAGCTAACACAGTCTAATCATGTTGAAACAGGAGGACCCTATGAATATGAATCTGTTTTCGAATTCGCAATCTCTTTCCACTCAACTTGCACAGTGCGAACAGCTCATCCAGCAACTCGTGCAACAAACCCAACAAGCATCGGTGAAATACCAACAGCTGCTGCAGCAAGAACAAAGAAATGCGGAGCAGCTCGAGCAGTTGGCTCAACGCGAGCGTCAAGCTGCCCTCATGATCCAAACCGCTCTCCAGGGTCATCAGACAGCCTTGCAGCAATTGCAGCAAATTTCGAACCTCTGCAATCAGATGGCAAGCAGCGCTTCCCGTACTGTTGCCGGCTTCGCTCAACCTAATCAACAAAACGCCGGATTCTCTGTTTTCCACCAGTAATCGCTTATACCCTCCAAGCCAAAAAAGAGAGTGTTACCTCAAAAGAGCGGAAAAAACGCATCGAGTCAAAGACTTTGATGCGTTTTTTAAATGCACTTTTTCTCCTATATCCTTCCATCTGAACTGTTGCTATAGTTAGATAAGAGATCTTATCTAATGGAGGAGAAAAATGGTAATGCGAAAGCTACCCATTCTATTTTTGGTCACCGCTCTTTTTCTGTCAGCTTCAGGCTGCAGCGAAGCCGTTCCGGAAGCAAATCAGAACGAAGCAATCCCAACCATTGAAACGCAAGAGTCGCAGAATTCCTCCTCTGAACCGGCGACTGCTACACCCTCCCCCTCTTCTGCACCAGCAGAAGGTACGGCACCTGCATTGCCCAAGCCTCCTGTTGCCTTGGAAGAAATTCTTTCCTACGAAGAACCGGCAGGGCTTTTTGCAGGGAGCAATTATGACGAATCGAGGGTGAAAGCAGAACTGGACAAGCTGTCGAAAGGCATGGCCGATGAGGACATTTTCGCTAGACTCTTGCAGCTGATTGGCGAGAATTATCAAGAGGAAAAAGGTACGTTCGATCGATTGGAGCAAGTCAATTACAGACAGGCCCTGCTCTCAATCGATCCTGCAGACCCGGCTTCTGCTCCAGCGACGGAAAGAAAGATGAACATTGAGGTTGTGCTGGACGCGAGCGGGAGCATGGCCGGAAAGGTAAACGGCGGGGTCAAGATGGAGCTCGCGAAGAAATCCATTCAAGACTTTTTGGCGAGCAGCTCCCAGCAATCAAATGTGGGGCTCCGCGTTTTTGGGCACAAAGGCTCAGGTGCGGATAAAGACAAAGGCCTCTCGTGTGCGCAAACCGAGCTGGTGTATCCACTCGGCAGCTATGACGCCACTCGCTTCCAAACTTCGCTGCAAAGCTTTGGACCCAAAGGCTGGACTGGCATTGCCACTGCTCTGGAAGCAGCGCGAGACGATCTGAAGAACGTTCACAGCGAAGGGGCCGAGACGATTATCTATCTGGTGACGGATGGCATCGAAACGTGTGGCGGCAATCCGGTGGAAGTGGCCAAATCACTTCATCAGCTCGATTTGAAAGCAGTAGTCAATGTGATCGGCTTTGATGTCGATGATGAAGCGCAGCGTCAGCTCAAGTCTGTAGCCGAAGCGGGCGGCGGTACCTACACCACCGTGAAGGATAAAAAAGCGTTGGAACAGGTATTTAAGAAATACCTGGAGGAATTGTACCAGGAGAACAGCAATTGGATGCAAGAGGCTATCGATGACGTGTGGAATCAGTATGAGACTGAGGAAAAAGAGCTCATCGATACCCGAAAACAGATGCTGCACAAGGTATCAGCCGAATATGACCGGCTGAAGGCTGCCGTCTCCTATCTGCGGGAAAAAGACTTGCTGGAAAAGAAGCAAAAGTCGCAGCTCCTCTCCTGGATCGATGACCGGTGGCTGAATTTGAGCACGTATGCGGATGACCGCTGGGAGGATATCGGGCACAGGATGGATACGGAATGGATCAATGCCTCTCAGGAAGTGGAGCATCGCTGGATGGAAAATGGACGGATTCTTGACTCGAAATCCGGAAAAATCGCCCTACGGATCCCGAGCCTTCGTGTCCCGAAAATCCGTGTCAAACCGGTGCGAATCAAGCCGATTCGAACCGATTTTTAAAAGTGTCCGTTACATGTATGACTACCCATTCCCGTAGTGGACAAGGTTTCCATTGGCATGGAGCAGTACATAGCAAAAAAGGCCTGATGCTCTCTTTACGAGATTTCATCAGGCCTTTTGCTTTGTACCTTCAAAACTGGATCTGCATGGATGCTTTATGGATGTGTGTGGATAAGTCCTCGACCGATTAGTATTCGTCAGCTCCACGTGTTGCCACGCTTCCACACCGAACCTATCAACCTCATCGTCT